>Ga0302325_10005928_pt1 | contig 27649 bp, 22 predicted proteins | sample Palsa_T0_2_FD_201948 | JGI IMG/M metagenome (GOLD analysis project Ga0302325, IMG submission 201948) | Peat permafrost microbial communities from Stordalen Mire near Abisko, Sweden - Palsa_T0_2 | ecosystem: Environmental > Terrestrial > Soil > Palsa > Peat permafrost | place: Sweden: Abisko... | reverse complement strand
GGTTCGCGCCGCTGCGGGAGATCGCCCGACACGTGCGTGGCTGCATGGCCGAGGGATCCTGGTCGCCGCGCGTCGAGCCCAGGCCGGCGGCACCGCCGGACTGAGATTCACGATGCGCGATTGAGCACGATGAGTTTCGCCCGCTCGCGCGCCGAGACTTCGCTGGTCTGTTCCAGATAATGGCAGATCAAGTGCCGGGATGACCAATCTGACCTTCCGCTGCATGTTGCTCAAGCGAGCCTATACGCGCGAGCAATTCTGCCGGCCCGGGCCGCGCGTCACGGTCCCATATGGGCGTATTCACTTCTGGCTGCGACCAGAATCGGGATCGTGGGCGGGGCGTCTTGCCACCGTGTCAGAAAATCGCGGTAGGCCGTGCGAGCCTTTTCGATCGAGCCCTGCATGGCGTAAGCTCTGGCCAGTTGCAGGTGCGCCAGCGCGCCGATGGGGTCATCGCTGACCACGCCAGGCCAGTCGATGATCTTCTGGAATTCGCTGGCCGCATCCGCGCCCCGCTGCGCGGCAAGATAAGCCTGCCCTCGAACGTAGACCGGATAGAGCACCGTGACCTCACCCAGTTCATAGGGTTTGGTTGCCTCCAGGCTCTGCAGCGCCTGCGCGGCATCGCCCCGAGCCAGGGCGAGCAGCGCACGCAGGGTCGGCAGATAGCAGAACTGCACGGCGGTATCCTGCGGAAAGGCCTTGTCGAGGGACTCGACCAGCACCTGTGCTCGCGCGCTCTCACCCGAGAGTGCAAAAGCCAGTGCGCTGTTGTATTTTGAATCGCGATCGTCCGCCAGGCGCAGCCCCGCGGCGGCATCTTGCCGGGCTTGTGAGCCGTTGCCGATCAGGGCCTGCAGCACGGCCCATTTGATCTGGTAGGCCGCCGCGGTTTCCTTGGCCCCGGATCGCAGCGCCGAGGCGATGGCGCGCTTGGACAGCGCCAGCGCCTGGTCCAACTGTCCCGCCGAGGCATATTGGAACGCCCTGTCTTCCAGGAAGCGATGCTCGATCCCGGCCCGTCCCACCGACCAGGCTTCCAACTGCTCGGCGGCCGGCCTGTCATTCCGCAGGTAAGCCTGGAAATACAGGTTGAGCCGCAGCAATGGCGAGTCGAGGTTCTTTGATTGCGCTTCATCGGCCAGCGCCTTAGCTTCGGCCAGACGGTTCAGCAGCAAGTAGCTGAAGGACAGATTGGTATAGCTCTGCGCAGAGTCGGGGGACAATTGCAACGCTTGCGCCGCCTCCGTCAGCGCCCGTTGGTACTGACCCAGATAGCGATCGATCAGGCCCAGGCTGGTGTAAGGGACGGCGTCGCGCGGATACACCTGCGCCCACTGTTGGTGGATCTGTCGGGCCTTCTCCAGGTCGCCGGTGACCAAACGCTGGTAGCGCGATTCGATGTAAAACTTCTCCCGCTCGCTGACACGCTCGCGCAGTTCGTAGGCTCGCTTGAGGTACTGTGCGGCGTGGCCGGGTTCGTACAGATTGGAGTACGACTGGCCCAGCGCGGCATAGGCCATCGCGAAGCCCGGGTCCAGCTGGATTGCGCGCTGGAAGAAGGCGATTGCGCCGGCCGGATCCCCTTTGCGGTAATTCATCAGCCAGCCGACGCTGTAGGCCTCCAGCGCGGAGAGCGAAGGCGTGGTGGCTTCTTCAATCGGGGTGTTGTACTTCTGCAGCTGGGCGAGGGATTCGCCGAGCTTGGCGCGCAATGCCGTGGCCGCCTCATCCACGGCCTTGAGCACATGATCCTTGCCCTCCGCCGTGGTCTGTTGATTGACCAGCGAGTCGCCCGTGCGGCAGTTCAAGGCGCGCAGTCCGAGTATGTATTGATTGCCCAGATTGGCCACTGAACCATAGATCACTGCCGCGCTCGCCGTGCGCTGGCACAGTTCCCAAGCCAGTTCCGGGGTGAGCCGCACGTTCTTCGGCTGCTGCATGAGGCTCAGAGTGCGCTGGATCTGCTGATCGGAAACCAGAGCCAGGAACGGGGACTGCTCGAGTTGTATCGACAGAGCCTGTCGTAACGTGCCGTCGAACACGCTCTCGCCGGTCTCGTTCTGGATGTCGGCCAGCAGGATACTGTCCTTGGCGGTCAACCCCGTCGCGGCGGCGAGCGGTCGCGCGGCCGCGATCGTGGCCGCAGGCGGCGCTGGAGTCGTGCGCCATCGCACGATGCCCAGGAACGCCAGCAACAACGCCAGCAGCAATGCGGCCAGCCCAAGGATCATCATCCATGGCCTGGCGCGGGCGGCCCGCGGGGCGGGCCGGGGCGCCGTGGGCTCCGGTGTCACCGCGGCAACCGGCGGGGCGTCGATCGCGGTGCTCTTTTGCACCGCGGCGATGAACCGATAGCCGCGTTTTGGAATGGTCTCGATGGGATCGCGGCCCATCGCTTCGCTGAGGATCTTGCGCAGCTGCGACACCTGGACGGCCAGATTCGATTCCTCGACAAAGGAGCCCGGCCAGATCTGGCGAATTAACGCTTCCTTTTCGACCAGTTGCCCGTGGTTCTTCACCAGGACAACCAGGGTTTCGGTCGCCTTGGGGGAAACGGGGATCAGTTTTCGGTCGCGAAACAGCAGACGTTGCGAGACGTCCAGTTGGAACGGACCGAACTCGTAAACGACCTGTTCGCGCTCGGCCATCGGATTGCCTAGGACTCCTTTTGAAATCTTTCAGAGTTTCTTAAAGACATTTGCCCGTGCTGGCCGCTACCAATGGGGGTAACGCGCACGGATGGGCAGAATAGCCTGAACTGGAAACGCACCGCCGCACTGGCTCTTAGCCTGAGCCTCAGGACGCTGCTGGGCCTGATGATCGCGCGCGGGGCCTGCGGGCAGCATCTGCAATGGATCAGGTTCGAGGATCCGCTCGAGGACGCCTTCAGCGTCGACATACCGCGTGGCTGGACGGTCAGGGGAGGCCTGTTCCGCCTGGGGCTGTCGGACATTCGTCCCATGGTGGACCTCGTATCGCCCGATGGCCGGATCAACATCCGTCTCGGTGACGTATCGGTTCCACTCTACTCAGTCCCGGGCCAATCTCATATCATAGAAGGAGAGCCCTACGATCTCGGGGCCCAGGCGCGGATGATCGTTGCCCGCTACCGCACCGGTCCAGAGTTTGCGGTGCTGTATTCGCATGCACGCTTCGTTGCATTCTGCCGCAAGCCGGCCGCCGATGCCGCTGATGTGGATTTCGTCATGCCCGACTATGTGCCCATGGATGCATCGGCGAGCCAGACCTCCAGCGGTCAGATCGCCTATCGCTGCGATTCCGACCAAGGCCCGCGCGTAGCCTTTGCGTACGCCCGCACCGACTCGTACGGGACGTTCTGGCAGGTGCACGCACTGGCGAGTTTTTTGAGTCCGCCCGAGCAGGCCAGTCTTGCGCGCGGCGTTCTGCTGCACGCCGCGCACTCGTTTCAATTACAGGCACAGTGGCTCGGGCAGCACAACTACCGGGACACACCGCCGCTGGAGTATCAGAGGCGGCGCCAGCAACTCGATGCCTTCCGTCACCAACAGAGCGCGCAAGGCGATCCGCTCGAGGCATTCAACGAGGCGCTGCGCGGCGTGACCCCTACGGTCGATCCGCTCACCGGCGAAGGCCGCAATGTCTGGGGCAGTCCGCAGGACAACTATTGGACCAACGGCATCGGCGAAGTGATCGATTCGCAGTCTGCGCCGTCTCTGGCCTGGCGGCGGCTCGAGGTGACATCACCCCATTGAGGCTCGAATCCACAACAGGTAACGGGATTCTTTTTCGCTATTTCACTATCGAATACAAAGGAGTTGACCATGTCTCGACAAGGAACGTTTTATAGGGAAGCCATCGCTGTGTTGTCACTGACATGTACCGCCGGCACGGTCTATGCCGCGCAGGAGAACAACGGTTGGCAGCAGAACAACGGTTGCAGCAATCTGCCCGGCTACAGCCAATTGAAAGGGGCGCTGACCGCCGCGGTTGAGGCCGAGACCAGCGGTTTGAACAACCAGGAGTGGGCGACCATCGTCGACCGCGACGGCGTCGTGTGCGCGGTCGCCTTCTCGGGTGCCGAGCGCGGTGCCCAATGGCCCGGCAGCCGCGTGATCTCGGCACAGAAGGCCAACACCGCCAATGCCTTCAGCCTGGACGCGTCCTCCAGCAGCGCGGGGTCGGGGCAGCCCAATGGCCTGGCGCTATCGACCGCGAATCTGTACTCGGCGGTGCAGCCGGGCGGCAGTCTTTTCGGCCTGCAATTCAGCAACCCGGTCAGCACCGATGTCGCCTATCAAGGTCAGTCCGCGCAATACGGCAGCGCGAGCGATCCAATGGTGGGCGGCAAGATCGGCGGCGTGAATGTCTTCGGCGGTGGCCTGGCGCTCTACGGTCCGGGCGAGACCGTGCTCGGTGGGCTGGGCGCCAGCGGCGATACCTCCTGCGCCGACCACGATATCGCGTGGCGAATCAGGCACAGCCTGGCGTTGGACCACATGGCTCACGTGGACGGCGTCTCGGGCGATGTGACGCATCCCGATAACATCATCTACGACATCACAACCAATCCATACGGCGGCACCGGCATCAGCAAGGGCGGCTTTGGCCATCCCGAATGTCTGAATACGGCCAATCCGTCGGTGTTACCAGCCGTGATTCAGTGATCGGCTGTCTGCTGTCTTGAGTTGCGTCTCACCTTGTCGCGCCGGCCGTGCGCGACAGGGTGGGGCCGTCAGTCGGGCCAGTGGCGTGGAATACGCGGGGCCCCGCGTGGGCATTCGAGCGCGGCGCGATCCCAATGCGCGCTTCGGGCTGCAGCCTCGTAGGTGCTCTGAAGGAAGGAAAGCAGGAGGGTGTCCGGATCGGGCGCGGTGCGCACCGCCTCGTAAGGCAGCAGGAATTCGCCGAGCGTTTTGCTGAAAGAGGCCGCATCGGGCCGCACGACGCAATCCGCGAAACCCGGCGGCTGTGGATAGGCGTACGAATAGAACAGCGGATAATCGGTGCCGTTGCCGCCTGGCCAGAATCCGGCGCTGCTGACCTCATGAGAATAAGCCTCGCGCATGATCTCATCCGCGACGCCAGGGGTCTTGCCGACAAAGGGCGGGGCCCGGCGCCCTGAAAAGCGCGTGACCGCGAGATCGAAGCTTCCCCAGAAGAAATGGACCGGGCTGCTCTTGCCGATAAACGCGGTGCGGAACAGCTTGAGCACGCGATCCGACTGCAGCAGGATGCGCCAGAAGCGCTGGGCGTACTCGGCGTCATAGGCGCAGTGCGCCCGGTCGTGGCTGAAGGGGGTTGCCCCGGCGATCTCGCATGGGTATTCGTTGATGGCGATGGACAGGCCGAGATCGGCGAGTGCTGCCATCACCGCGGCGTAAAACTCCGCCACGGCCTGAGGCTTCAGGGCGAGCCGGCGGCCGGTGCCATCACTGACCGCAATGTCCAGAACCTGCTCGATGAAATCGAACTGGATTTCGAACGAGCGCGATGCGTACGCAATGGGCGAGGTGGTCAGGCCCCTGGCGGTGAGGTACAGCGGCACGTGCCAGCTGTGATTGAGCCAGGGGGTCTGGGCGAGACGGATCTTGCCGACAATCTGCGTCCAGAGCTGCAGCGTGGAGCGCGTTTCACTCCAGGCCTCGTATGTCAGCTCCGGCCACGGCGAGCAGGTCAGCTCGGCCATCTTCGAGTACTCCACTACCGCATTGCCGCCGGATCGTAGCGCAGGGCTGCAGTCAAGGTAAGTGTGCTCCAGCAGCTGCGCGCTGCGGTAGACTGAGCATCCCGTCATCGGGAGCATCAGGACCAACGACATGGCGAAAGGATATTGGATCGCCTGCTATCGCCAGGTCACGAATCCGGAGAAGCTAGCCGCCTACGCGAAGCTCGCGGGTCCGGCGATCGAAGCGGGCGGCGGACGCTTTCTGGCGCGCGGGACTGCGGCCCGCGCCTATGAATCCGGCGTCCCGGAGCGCACGGTGCTGATCGAGTTCGACTCGGTCGAGCAGGCAGTCGCCGTGTATGACAGCGCGCAGTATCACGCCGCCCTCGCGGCCTTGGCGGGCGGCGCCGAGCGAGATCTGCGGATCGTTGCCGGCATCTAGAGCGCGCCAGTAGGGCGACGAAACAATGAAGATTGTCGCCGTCACAAACATCAAAGGCGGAGTCGGCAAGACGACGACCGCCGTCAACCTCGCGTTCCTGTGTGCGGCCGGGGGACAAGCCACGCTGTTGTGGGACCTGGATCCGCAAGGAGCCGCGAGCTATGTGCTGCGCTGCGAACCCAATCAACACGCCTCTGCGAAGAAACTCGTCGCCGGAAAGATCGAGCTGCCCGAGCTGCTGGTGCCGAGCGGTTATGACAAATTGGATGTCCTGCCGTCGGATTTTTCGTATCGCAATTTCGACCAGCATCTGGGCGAGCGCAAACGCCCGACCGAGCGCTTGTTGAAGATGAGCCGATCGCTGCGCAGTGTCTATGCGGCGCTGTTCCTCGACTGTCCTGCCGGCATCTCCCTGCTGTCCGAGAATGTCCTGCGCGCAGCCGACGCGGTGATCGTGCCGCTGCTGCCCACGCCGTTGTCGGTGCGCATGTTGATGCAACTGCGGGACTTCCTGGTTGCCAACGAGTGGGGCGACTTGGCGTTGCTGCCGTTCTTCTCGATGGTGGACCGACGCAAGTCGCTGCACCATGAGGTCATCGCCAGCACGCGCGCGCAGTTTCCGGAGCTTCTGGCCACAGAGGTGCCGTATTCGAGCGAGATCGAGCGCATGAGCCTGCGTCGCGCGCCACTGCCGTCCTACGCGCCCGGCAGCGCGGTCGGGCAGATCTATTCGGCCCTGTGGCGGGAGATCGCAGCGCGAATGAAATAGGGCCATCGCGTCGGCCTGCGTCATTGCTTCGAGGTGCATCGCATGGATGAGCCCCCAGCCGCGCGCGAGAGTGGCCTCGGCATTGAACGGCATTCGATCGAATTCGTGCCCGAGAGCGAGCGTCACGGTCGCGTCGGGGATCAGGGACTGTTCTGGTTCCTGAGCAATTTTCAGTTCTTTGCGATCGCGATTGGCTTCGTCGGTCCCAGCCTCGGGCTGTCACTGGGCTATACCGCCCTGGCGGGTGCCGTGGGCATTGTCATCGGCACGGCGTTTCAGGCGTTTCATGCCTCTCAGGGCGCGCAGATGGGTCTGCCGCAGATGATCCAGTCGCGCGCGCAATTCGGCTATCGCGGCGTGATCGTGCCGCTGCTGGCCACGCTCGTGAGCGTGCTCGGCTACAACGTCGTCTCCACGGTGCTGGCGTCCGAGGGCTTTCAGTCACTCTGGCGCATCGATCGCAGCGGCGCGGCCGTCGGCGTGTCGCTGCTGGCGGCCACGCTGGCGATCTGGGGCTACGACTGGCTGCACCGCGTGTTCAGAGTCCTCTTCTGGGTCAGCCTGCCGTTGTTCTCGATCCTGAGTCTGGCGATTCTGTTCGGCAAGGCCGGCGGCACAGCGCATGCCATCGGCGGCTTCAGCTGGCCCGCTTTCGTCACGCAGCTGGCGTCCGCGGCCAGCTTCAACATCGGCTCGGCGCCCTATGTCTCGGATTACTCTCGCTACCTGCCGAAGCGCACACCGCGCGGGCTCATCATCCTGAACGTATTTGCCGGCTCGGCTCTGTCCGCCATCTGGTTGATCGCGCTCGGCGCCTGGCTCGCGACACATCTGGGCATCGACGACGGGCTGCTGGCGCTGCGTGTGGCCGGAGACAGCGTGCGGGGCGGTCTCGGCTCGATCCTGGCGGCGATCTCGATTGCGGCGCTGGTGGCCAGCATCGCCATGAATGGCTACAGCGGCATGCTGACCTTCGTGACCATGATGGACTCACTGCACCCGATTCGCCCCACGCGTGCGCTGCGGGTGGTGGTTGTTCTGGCTCTGATGGCCTGCTGGATCGCGCTCGCCCTGCTATTGGGCGGCAATGCCATCACTTACGTGAACGGCCTGTTGGTTCTGATGCTGTACTGTCTGATGCCGTGGACGGCGGTCAATCTGATCGACTACTTCTGCCTGCGCCGCGGCCGCTATTCGATTCCGGATCTGTTTCAGCCGCACGGTTTGTATGGTTCCTGGGGCGTGCGTGGACTGAGCGCCTACGCTGTGGGCTTCGCGGTGAGCGTGCCGTTCTTCGTGATCCCGAACGTCTATACCGGGGCGCTGGCCGCGCGCCTGGGCGGCGTGGACATCGGCTGGCTGGTCAGCGCCGCAGCCGCCTCAGGCACCTATCTGCTGGTCAGCCTGCGCTTCAATGCAGCCGATGAAAGCCTCGCGGTGGCTGCGAGCGAGCGCTCGTTCACCCCGGCCCCGGTTCTGGAGGCCGCGCCCTGAGCGTGCCTAGGGGCTGCTCAGGCCACGCGCGAAGGCGCGAAAGCTGCGAACGCCGCCAGCACCGCGGAGCTCATGCAGCGTGCGCCTGTCTGCAGATATTCCATGGCTCTGAGCGCGCCGTCGTGCGCCGCCTGGCTCGACCCACTCACACAGTCCTCGACCACGCGGCAAAAGTAGTTGTGCTGGTGAGCGTCCACGAACGTGTAGTGCACGCACACGTCGGTCAGGCCGCCGCACAGAATAAGCGTGTCGGCCTTGAGACCCTTCAGCAGGATCTCGAGGTCGGTGCCGAAGAATGCCGAGTAGCGACGCTTGGGAACCAGGTAGTCCCCGGGCCGAAAGTCCACCTCCTCGGCAGCGATTTCGGTCATTTTCTGCCCCTCGATGCAGTGCACGTCTTCATCACCATCCAGTTCCCGGCCGAAGTCGACATGGTCGGGACGGTGCACCTCCTGCACGAAGACCACCGGAATGCGGCAATTGCGCGCCGCGATGACCAGTGATCGAGCCCGGGGGACGCGTTCGTGGGCGCCGCCCATGCGTGGAATACCGCCCTCACTGCCGGGCAGGTACATGTCGCGCTGGAAGTCGATCATCAGCAGGGCTGGGCGTCCGACGATGAATGGCTGCGGCCGCTTGCTCGGGTTGGTCGCTGTCACAAACAGGTCTCCTGTATACGGCAGGTGATGCGATATCCGGGCTGGTGAATCTGGGTGCTTTCCATATTAATGTCAAATACTTAGACGCACCGTCACCGACCTGAATGCAGCGCACGCGCCCGGTTCGACACCCCATGCGGCATAGGCTAATCTCGGACGGCTCACCAGCGGGACAGGAAGTCGGAACCGCCCTTGGCACTCATTCCCGACGAGGCCGTTGCATCCGTCTATGCCGAGTTACGGCGCCTCGCCGCTGTCTATATGAGGCGCGAGCGCAGCGGGCACACGTTGCAGCCCACGGCCCTGGTGAACGAGGCGTTCCTGCGGCTGGTCCAGCAACGCGACGTGCAATGGCATAACAAGAATCATTTCTTGGGCGTCGCCGCGCCCATCATGCGACGCATATTGGTCGATCACAGCCGCCGCCGTCATGCGCTCAAGCGCGGCGGCGACCTCGACGCCATTCCATTCGAGCAGGCTGTGCTGCCGGTGATTCAACGAGCCGCCGACGTCATCGCGCTTGACGAGGCGCTCGAAGCGCTGGCCAAGCGCGATCCGCAGCAAGCACGCATTGTCGAGCTGCGATTTTTCTCAGGTCTGAGCATCGAGGAGACCGCGGAGGTGGTCGGCGTCTCCCCGTCAACCATCAAGCGCGAGTGGAATATCGCCAAGGCATGGCTGGCCCGAGCAATGCGCGACATGGGGCCATGAATGAGCGACAGTTGGACTCGGACCAAGCAACTCTTCAGCGAGGCGCTGGAACTCGAGCCCACTCAGCGGCCGGCATTCCTGCGCGAGCGCTGCGGCGACGACGCGACGCTGCGCGCTGAAGTCGACTCTCTGCTCGAAAGCCACGAGCGCGCGGACAGCTTTCTGGAGAGCGGCGTGGGCGGACTGTGGCGCCCGGCCCGCAGCGCCGACATGATCGGCCAGTGCGTAGGCGACTATCGCATCGTGCGCGAAGCAGGTCGAGGCGGCACCTCGATTGTCTATCTTGCCGAGCGTGCGGACCAGCAATTTGATAAGCGGGTGGCGATCAAGATGCTGCGCTCATTCGACGAAAGCGCCGAGATCCTGCAGCGCTTTCGCATGGAGCGTCAGACGCTGGCGAAGCTCGACCATCCGAACATCGTTACCCTGCTCGATGGTGGAACGACCGCCGACGGCATGCCTTATTTGGTCATGGACTTCGTCGAGGGCATTGCGATCGATCGCTACTGCGACCAGCACGAGCTCTCGATCAATGAGCGGCTCAAATTATTTCGCACCGTGTGCGACACGGTGGAGTACGCCCACCGCAACGGCGTGATCCATCGCGACCTCAAGCCCAGTAACATCCTGGTCACGGACGATGGCGTGCCGCGACTGCTGGATTTCGGTATCGCCAAATTGCGCGACCCGAAGCGCTTCGCGCTGAGCACGCTGGTCACACTCAGCGGCATGCGCGCCATGACTCCGGAGTACGCCAGCCCCGAGCAGGTTCGCGGGGAGCCGACGGCTGCCGCAACGGATGTCTATTCTCTGGGCGTACTGCTGTACGTGCTGCTTTGCGGGCACCACCCGTACCGCACGATGGGAGGCTCGTTACTGGAATGGGAGCGGGCAGTGTGCGAGCAGGAACCGCTGCGTCCCAGCATCGCTGCCGCTCGCGAATCCGAGCAACCTTCCACGCCGCAGAAAACAGCCGCCATGCGCGCCGACCGGCCCGCGAGACTCGGCCGCACTCTGCGCGGGGATCTCGATGCCATTACCATGAAAGCGCTCGCCAAGGAGCCGCAGCGCCGCTATCAATCCGCTCGCGAATTCTCCAATGATCTAGGTCGCTACCTGACCGGGATGTCGGTGATCGCGCGGCGCACGGGCCTGACCTACCGGTCGATCAAATTCTTCGCCCGGCATCGCGAGTCGCTGATGGTTGCGGGAATTGCCGTGGCGGCAGCGGCCATCGTCGCGATTTGGGAAGTGCGGCGAGTACACGGGATGCATGCCGATCGGGCATCGGTCGACGCGTTGGTGTCGTCGCGACCGTCTCTGGCCGTGTTGGGATTCAAGAACCTGTCGGGGCGCGAGGACACCGCGTGGCTGGCGACGGCGCTATCGGAAATGCTGACCACCGAGTTGGCCGCGAGCGGGACGATGCGGCTGCTTCCGGGCGAGTCGATCGCGCGCGCACGTATCGAGCTGGCGTTGCCGGACGTTACCGTACTGTCCAGCCAGACGCTGCAGGCCGTACGGCAACGTCTGGGCAGCGACTTTGTCGTGCTGGGATCGTATGTTGATCTGGGTGCGGCATCTGCCGGCCGCGTTCGATTGGATGTTCGTTTGCAGGACACCGCGCGCGGCGAAACTCTCACCAGCGTGTCGGTGGAGGGCACGGAGCAGCAGCTCTTTGACCTCGTGTCACGATCCGGGGCACGGCTGCGTGAGCGACTCGGGCTGCCGGCAATGTTACCCGCGCAAGCCAGCAGCGTTCAGGCCGCGCTGCCGTCGAACACCGAATCCGCTCGGTTGTATGCACAGGGCCTGGCCGCGCTGCGCTCCTTCGATGCGTTGGCTGCTCGTGACCTGTTGTCCCAGGCGACGACACAGGATCCTGGCTATCCGTTGGCGCATGCCGCGCTGTCTCAGGCGTGGCTGGCGCTCGGGTACGATGCCAAGGGCCGTGATGAGGCCAAGAAGGCGTTGGACAGCGCAGGCCAAGTCGATCGCGAGCATTATCTGCTCGTGGAAGCCGGCTACTATGAAGCCGCCAGGGACTGGCCGAAGGCGATCGAGGCCTATCGGACCTTGTTCGATTTCTTTCCCGACAATCCCGACTATGGACTCGCGCTCGCGCACGCGCAGACCCTGACAGGCCAGGGCAAGGACGCCATGGCGACGCTGCAGAAGCTGCGTCAACTGCCGCGCGAAGCGCAGCTGGATCCGAGGATCGATCTGGCTACGGTCAGCGCGGCCTCCGTCTTGTCGGATAACACGCTGCAGGCCGATGCGGCGGTGTCGGCGGCGCGCAAGGGACGTCTGACCGGCGCCAAGCTCCTGGTCGCCGCCGCACTGGTTCTGCAATGTCGTGCCTTGGCGAATATCGGCGAGGTCACCAAGTCCGCCCCCGCCTGCGAGGAGGCTCGCGCGATCTACCAGGCGGCCGGGGATTGGGCTGGCACGGCGCGGGTACTGCATGCGATGGCGGAGGCTCCCTTGAACCAAGGTGACTTGGATACCGCGCAATCCCTGTACGAACAGGCGCTGGCCATTGCGCGCCGCGTCGGCGACCAGCGAGGCATCGCGCGCGAACTCGGTAATCTCGGAGTGGTATTCGCGGCACGAGGACAATTGGCGCAGGCGACGACATTTCACCAGGACTCCCTGGCCGTGTATCGAGACATCGGCTATCAGGTGGGCGTGGGCGGTGAGCAAAGCAATCTCGGTGAGCTGCTTCGTGCCCAGGGCCGACTACACGAAGCCATGGCGCAATACCAGGACTCGCTCGTCCACGCGCACGAGTTCGGCAACGCGGAGCTCGAAGCGCTCGATCGCTCCGATATCGGTGACGTATTGGCGGATCAGGGTGAACTGGATGAGGCCGTGCGGGCATACGACCAGGCGTTGAAGATCTTTCGTGACATCGGCGAAAAAGGCTACGAAGCCGGAACCCTGGCGGCGATGGGACGCGTCAAAGCTCAGCAAGGAGACCTCGCCGTGGCGCGCGCTCTCTATGAGCAGGCACTGGCGCTGCAAACGCCGCTTGGCGTCAAGGGCGATCTGGCGCAGACCCAGCTGGCCTTGGCCGAGTTGCAGTGCGAGACCCATAACGCGCCGGATGCCGCCAGATTGCTCGGCGCGGCGCTGCAGGAATTTCAAACTGAGAACAGGGGCAGCGATCAGATCCGCGCGCAGGCGATCCTGTCGCGGGCACTGTTGCTGCAGAATCAGGTTGCGGCTGCGCGCACGGCCATCGACGCGCCGGCGACGCAGATCGAGCGCGCGAGACTCATCGATCGACTCGAATGGCGGCTCGCGGACGCGCGCGTGCGGATGGCCGACACCGACGATACCGGCGCCGAGCGCGCCGCAGAGCAGACGCTCACCGAGGCCAGGATCCACGGTCTGATCGGCATGCAATTCGAGGCCTCTTTGGTGCTGGCAGAGATCCACTTGACTGGTCCCGATCCGGCACGCGCCCGCGCTGAGTTGCTGCGCTTACAGGAGGAGGCTCGACGCAAGGGCTACGGGCTGATCGCGCGCAAGGCCGCCGCGCTCGCGGCGCATCCGGGCGCCCCGGCCGTGACCGATACCTGACCGAACCGCCCCCCAGCGGCGCGCCTCGAGCGCGATTGACCCACTTCCTCGCGCGTTTGCGCGTTAGCCTTCAGACGTACCACTCGGGAGATCACTGATGTATTCGATTACCCTGCGCACCCCGGCGAGCCTTTGCGGCGCACTCATAGCGCTCGGACTCGCCGGCGTCCTGCCCACGGCGCAGGCCCAGACCTTCAAGATACTGCACGACTTCACCGAGGACGACGGTCCTGTCCCAGAGCAGGCGGCGCTGATTCAGGGCACCAATGGCGCTTTGTACGGGACGACTCAATCCGGCGGGCTGTACGGCCAGGGTTCGGTCTTCAAAATGAGCCTCAACGGCACGGTGACGACGCTCTATAGCTTCTGTCCGCCCGGCACCAGCGGCAATTGCGTGGATGCGGACGGGCCCGGGGCGCTGGTTCTGGGCTCGAACGAAAAGATCTACGGGACCACGGAATGGGGCGGAGGCGAGAGTGTCGGCACGGTTTTCGAGGTGACGGCAGGCGGCGTCATGACAGAGCTGTCCGGTTTCTGTGGCCTCCCACCCGATGGCGACAATGCCTGTGGCGCGTATCCGGTCGGCGCACTGGTGCAGGCCAGCAATGGCGTCTTCTGGGGCGTGACCCAGGGGGGCGGGGTGCTGGGCCAAGGCGCAAAATTCGAAATCACCGCAGCGGGCCATTTTGGCAGTGTCGACAGTTTCAGTTGCACCCAATCCAACTGCAACCATGAAGACTATCTGGTGGCGGGTCTGATTCAGGGCACCGACGGCAATTTCTACGGCACCACCGAGCAGGGTGGGACCGGCGTGTATGGTGGCGGGGTCGACGGCTCGCAGTATGGGGGCTCGGTGTTCAAGATCACGCCGGGCCACAGCATTGCTACGCTCTACAGCTTCTGCTCGCAAAGCGACTGCACGGATGGCCAGGCGCCGATGGCCTCGCTGATCCAAGGCAGCGACGGAAATTTCTACGGCACGACCGCCTTCGGCGGCGCGGGCACGGCGTGCTACAACGGCAGTCCAGGCATCCTGGGCTGTGGCACGGTGTTCAAGATTACGCCGGATGGCATACTGAGCACGCTCTATAGTTTTTGCATCCAAAGTGGCTGCCCCGACGGCCAGAACCCCGAAGCGGCGCTGATCCAGGGCAGCGATGGAAACTTCTACGGCACGACGCGGGCCGGTGGCAGCGCCGGCGGCATCTGCTCGGATTACGAGTGCGGCACCCTTTTTGAAATCACTCCCAGCGGGACGCTGACCACGCTTCACAGCTTCTGCAGCAGGAACGGTTGCACCTCCGGCGGTGGTCTGGTCGCCTCGCTGGTTCAGGACACCAACGGGGATTTTTACGGAACGACAACGATAGGGGCAGGGGGTAACGGCACGATCTTCCGCCTGTCCATGAACCTTGATCCATTCGTCAAAACCGTGCCCACCTCAGGCTTGGTGGGGGCGCAGATCCTGATTCTGGGAACCGATCTGACGGGCGCCAGCAGCGTCACCTTCAACGGTACCGCGGCTGAATTCACCGTGGTATCGGCCACGCTCATCAAGGCCACAGTCCCTGCCGGTGCTACCAGCGGTGAGGTCCAGGTCGTGACCCCCAGCGGCACGCTGGCCAGCAACATCGGCTTCGTGGTGCAGCCCTAGCGCAAGGACAGTCGGGGCGGAGGGGGGCGGAGGGGGGCGGACGGACGCGTGCGGCTCTTTCCGGAAATCGAGTGTTATTACAAAAGTAATAACGGTGTTTAAAAAAATCTTCGCCCTCAAGGTCCCCCGGACATCCGACCCGATCACGCTATACGATAGGGTCACCATGGCTCTGAAGTATTACCACGCTGAACCGGTGGCGAATTCTCTCAAGTCGCTGATTCCATTGCTCGAGAAGGGGCTCGCATTTCAAAGCGTGTATGTGGATCTTCACAAGTTCGAGCAGCATTCGGACTGGTTCGTGGCGATCAACCCGGAAGGTCAGGTACCGGTGCTCGACGATAGCGGCCACATCATCACTCACACTACTGTCATTAATGAGTATCTGGAGGATGTTTATCCCGAGAAACCGCTGCGCCCGCGCGATGCGCTCAGTGCGGCGCGCATGCGCTACTGGAACAAGTTCGTCGATGAGCATGTGATGAATCATGTGTCCATGCATGGTTGGCACCGCATGGTGGGAATCATCGCGCGCAACGTTGAAAGCGGGGAGTTCGAGAAGCTCATGGAGCGTGTGCCGCTCGCCGACCAGCGCAAGAAGTGGCAGAAGGCGCGCTCCGGCTTCAGCGAGGCGGATCTCGCCCATGCCAGCGAGAAGATCGTTTACGCGGTCGACAAGGTGGAGAAGCAACTGGCCGAGACGGCCTGGCTCGCCGGCAATGACTATACGCTCGCCGACATCAATTTTTATTCGATGTGCGGCATGATGGTGGAGCGTATGTTTCCCGAGCTGCAGATCGCCAGACGCTGCCCGCGCCTGGTCCAGTGGCGCGAGACCATGACGGCTCGTGCGGCGGTCACGAGAGCCCTCGCGGGTGAAGACCGAACGGCCCCTGGGCTGCGCACTTGGACCGGACACGCGCGCTGAATACTGGGCGGCTCGCGTGCCCTATGGTCCCTTGAGCCCCTTCCTCTGCTGTCGGTAGCTCTCGCGGCGAGTCTTCTCGAAACCAACGCGCCGCTCGAATCCCGGATCGGCAGGATAGTCGCGGAAGTCCTGCAGAATCTCATCGAAGCATTCGCGCAGCTCGTCCTTAAACTCGGGGTGGGTAAAGATGTGGTACCGGTTCTCGCGCATCGCCTCGAGCACACGCGCAGCAATCACATCGGGCTCCATGCCGAATTCATGGATTTCGGCCAGCCGCTTCACGTTCTGCGTGTCCACGGGTTTCGCAGCGCCCTTGAGCCGGTCTGGACGGATTTCGTCGCTGGCGTAGATATAGGATTTGACCAATCCCGGACACAGAACCGAAACGCCGATGCCATGCGGCGCGAGGCTCGCTCGTAGCGATTCGGACATTCCGCGCACCGCAAACTTGGTCATGTTGTAGATGCCCGGCTTGCCCGCCGCGAGGAAGGCGGCCATCGAGGCCGTATTGACGATATAGCCGCCGCCGGCCGCCGCGACCATGCGCGGTGCGAACGTCATCACGCCGTTGATTGGTCCATGCAGGTTGACCCCAAGGACCCAGTCCCAATCGTCGTAGCTCGACTCCTCGATGGTCTGGAAGAGATTGATGCCGGCGTTGTTGAACAGCAGGCTCACCGGTCCGAATTTTGCCTCGACCTCGTCTGCGGCCCGTGTCATGGCCTCGCGCGAGGAGACGTCCACCTGTACCCCCATGGCCATTGGATTGTTGAGCGCCTTCAATGCCTGCTCGATCGATGCCATGCGGATGTCGGCAATGGCGACCTTGCATCCCTCGGCGAGCAACGCGCGGACCAGCCCGCTGCCGATCCCGTGCGCGCCACCGGTCACGAATGCGGTGCGGCCTGCGAAGTCTTGCATGCGTTCAATCCTCTCTGTCGCGCGATCTCTGCCGCGTGGATGGGGTTACGAAACAACACGCTGAAAGTGCTCTTGTATTCCTGATTCTCCGGCAGGTCGGGCACCGCCGCGCACAGGGCCTGGGCGCGATCTTCAATGCCCTGCCGGAACTCGCTGTGGGTCATGATATAGAGCTCGTCGCGGAGGATGCCCTGCAAAACCCGCTCGCCTATCTGCTGCTTGGTGCGGTAGAGATGGAAGAAGCGGCCGCCCTGTTGCCGGCGCTGGTCCGCCTGCGCGTAGCCGGTGTCCGCAAGCTCGGCGGGACGCGTCTTGCCGGACTCCGCGATGTTGGATTGCACTGCGCCGGGACAGAATGCCGAACAGATGATCCCCTGCGTCTCGAGCTCCGCGCGCATGCATTCCACCATATGAACCACGGCGCCCTTGGAAGTGCCGTAGATGGTAGCGCCCGGATGCGGCATGAGACCCGACATGGAGGCGGTATTGACGATATGGCCGCCTTCGCCGTGTCGCTGGATGCGCGGCAGGATGGTGACGATGCCGTTGATTGTGCCGCCCAGATTCACGCCCATCACCCAGTCCCAGTCGGCGTAGGTAGCGAGAATGGTGGGACCGACGACCGCTACGCCCGCATTGTTGCAGAGCAAGTGGATGTTGCCGAAGCGCGTTTCCGCCGCATCCGCCGCACGTGAGAAATCGGCCCGATTCGTGACGTCGAGCTCGAGCGCAAGCACGCGCGCGGGCGAGCCGAGCTCTGCCTTGGCCCCCTCCAGATGGTCATTGCGGATGTCGGCGATGACGACGTTCATGCCCGCGCCGAGCAGAGCCTTGGCGATACCGAGGCCGATGCCGCTTGCGCCGCCCGTTATGAACGCGCTCTTGCCGGGAAGGTTCTGCATGCGTAGCCGCCTCCGAGGAGCCCGCGGGATCCCCGATAAATAGATAAGGCCGCACAAGCCGCTGCAAGTTATATTGTATCGGCAACGTACAAACTCGACTGAGACTGAACTGGGGGATTCGATCATCGCAGCGGCAATGCCTGAGGCGTCTGGGTTCGTGGCGGCCCTCAAGTCTGGCGGAAAGCCATGGCCATCGCGCGCAGCCGCCTACTACGGGCTCACCGTCATCATCCTTGCGACCATGCTCAATTTCTTCGACGCGCAAGTGTTCGGCATGATGGCACAACGCATCAAGATCGATCTTCACCTGACCGACGAGCAATTGGGGTTTCTGATCGGGCCGGCCAATATCGTGTTTTATGTGTTGGTTGGAATCCCGATGGCGCGGCTCGTGGACATCTACCCGCGCAAGATCGTGCTTGCCTGTGGCGTCGCGCTGATCGGTGGTATCACTGCACTGGGCGGCCTTGCACAGAATTTCCGGCAGCTGTTCTCGAGCCGGATGCTGGTGGGCGCGGGCGGCTCGGCTCATGCGCCCGGGTCCTATTCGATGCTGGCCGACTACTTCCCGCCCGAAAGACTGCCGCGCGCCATTGGCTTCCTGCAGCTGGGCTTCATTGGCGGCAATACGCTCGGCATCTACATCGGCGGACAGCTGATCAGCCTCGCGGCCGCCTGGCCTGTGAAGCAATGGATGGGCCTTTACATACACGGCTGGCAGTGGGTCCTGATGATGGTCGGTGCGCCGGGGCTGGTGATTTCTTTTCTGCTGCTGCTGGCGAAGGAGCCTGCGCGCCGCGGCGCGGCGATGCACGGAAAGCCCTTGCCGGTGAAGGCAGTGTTTCGTGAAATCTGGTCGCGAAGGGCCATTTACCTGCCGCTATTCATCGGTCTCGCGTTCAGCGCCACCCAAGCAATTGGCATCCAACCCTGGTTGGCACCCTTCCTGATCCGCACCTATGGATGGGACGAAGCCCGGATTGGCAATTGGATGGGCCTCATGTTCCTGGTGTCGTCGCTCATCGGCGCCGCGGCCGGCACGCTGTTCGTGGAATGGCTCGGCAAACGCTACCAGGACGCCCATGTGCGCGCCTCGGCGATCCTGTTTGCCGCTGCAGCTCCCTTTGAAATCATCGCGCCGTTGATGCCCTCAGGGGCGCTCGCGCTGATCTGTCTTGGCGCCGCGATGGTCTGCGGTATGGCATCGGCCGTGCCGCAAAACGCCGCGATCCAGCGCATCACTCCGAATGAGATGCGCGGGCAGGTCACGGCGATATACCTGTTCATGTTCATAGTCTTCGGGGCGCTCGGCAGTCAATTGATCGGCACCGTCACGCAAAGGGTATTCGGCTCCGATGCCATGCTGTGGAAGACCATCGTCTTGACGGCGTCGGTGCTCATGCCGCTTGCCGCGATCAGCATATCGCTCGGAATCAAGCCCTATGGCCGCGAGGTTGCAAGGCTGGAGGCGCTCGAGAGCAGGTCGGTCTGAGGCAAGTGCGATCATGAACGTGCGCGCGACAATTGCCTATGCCGGGCGGGGTATCTCGCGGCCGCGTTATCATGCGAACGATTTTCGCCGCGACCTGCTCGATATCGCTCCCTTGGAAATGGACATCGCCGATGCTCGAGGGCGAGACACGACGCTCGATGGCGCGGGCTTCACATTGGTCGCACATCAAAGCTCAGTCGCGGACTTTACCGATCGAACGGCCGTGGCGGCGATCCACCGCCAGGAAATCGTCGATTTGATCGGCACGCTGTCGGGCGCCGATCTGGTGTTGGTCAACAGTCCCGGTGTGCTGCGATTCAGTGAGAAGTCGGCCATCTCAGGTACCCTGGATAATTCGCGTCCGGCACGCTTTGCGCACGTCGACCTCAGCGATGAGACCGCCGCAGCCTTCGCTCAACGCGCCGCTCCGGATGGGCGCAAGCTAGCGCGGTTCGCGCATTTCAACGTCTGGCGCGCGATATCGGCGCCGCCGCAGGACGTGCCGCTCGCCGTGTGCGACGCCCGCAGCGTCAACCGCGACGACCTCATCCTGGCCGATGCGGTGTTCGATGCGCCCGGAAAGCCGGAATGGTCGTTCGAGGGCGTGGTCGTGGCGCATGCTTGCGCGCACCGATGGCACTGGTTCCCGGACATGACCCGCGATGAGGCGTTGGTATTCAAGACCCATGACAGCGACCCGGCGCGCGCGCATTGCGTGCCGCACGTTGCTTTCAATAACCCGTTCGCGACCCCGCAAACTCCGCCGCGCGCCAGCATCGAGATGCGAGCCATTGCCCTCTGGTTTACCTGGGACCGACGTCTCTGATTACCCCGGCGCCCTTAGGACGCGTCCGACCGGCGCGCATCGCAAAGATTACTGCGCCGAGCGTCACGGCGGTGAGCAGCCCTCGCCAGCCGCATTGTGAAGGACTTCGAGGATTGCGGCGTCGATGTCATTGATCCCTGGACGGCATAGAACGAGACGACCGCTACTGCAGACCCCCGCGTAGCGAGCTGATTCGATCCGTATTGAAGCCGAGCCAGTGCATTCGGCCCACGTAGCGGGCATGTTCGACCTTTATGCACCGATCCATGACTACTGCCAGGCCCGCTTGTTCGGCGATACGTGCGCCGTCCTCGTTGATCACATTGAACTGAGCCCAGAGGCAGCCCGCACCGATGGCGACCGCCTGCGCGGCGATTTCCGGCAGTGCGCTCGGGGCACGGAAGACGTTGACGATGTCCACCTTTTCCGGGACCTCCTGCAGACTGGCATAGCAGCGCACCCCAAGGATTTCGGACTCCCGCGGATTGACTGGAAGCACGCGGTAGCCGTGACGCTGCAGGTAAAAGCCGACGAAATGACTGGCACGCAGCGCATTGCCGGACAGCCCGACGACGGCGATGGTCTTGGCGGTGAGCAGAACGCGCTGGATCGTCAGAGGATCCTGGTAGCGCGCGAGGTCGCTCGTTGTCATGGCACGCGCTCCGCAGACATCGAAGCACGCACACCTGCAAAGCCCTGTTCGAGGTCCCAGAGCAGATCATCGACATTTTCAAGCCCGACGGAGAGCCGGATGGTCCCCGGTCCGATGCCGGCTGCCGCCAACTCCGGCTCACTGAGCTGCCGGTGTGTCGTGCTGGCCGGGTGGATGACGAGACTTTTTGCATCACCGACGTTCGCCAGGTGCGACCACAGCGTCAGTCCGCGGATGAACTGCTGTCCAGCCGTTCGTCCTCCCATGATGTCAAAGGAGAACACGGCGCCAGCGCCACGCGGCAGGTACTTGCCGGCCAACGAGCGGTACCTGCTGGCACTCAGGCTCGGGTAGGTCACTCTCGAGGCCAGTTCGTGCGAGTCCAGGTAGCGCGCGATTGCCGCCGCATTCTCCACGTGGCGCGGCATCCTCAGAGAGAGTGTCTCGATCCCCTGCAGCAATAGGAAGGCGTTGAACGGACTCATGCAGGCCCCCAGATCGCGCAATGTCTCCGCGCGCAGCTTCATGAGGTAGCCGTACAGGCCGAAAGTCTCGTGAAACTGCAGGCCGTGATACGCGGGCGAGGGGGCAGCGACCACCGGGAATCGGCCGTTCGACCAGTTGAACTTTCCGGAGTCCACGACGATGCCGCCGATGCTGGTGCCGTGGCCGCCGAGGAATTTGGTCGCCGAGTGCAGGACCATGTCCGCACCCCAGTCAATGGGTCGGCACAGATACGGTGTCGCGAAGGTGTTGTCGACCAGCAGCGGCAAGCCGCCGTCGTGCGCGAGGCCGGCGATGGCCTCGATATCGAGCACGTTGCCGCCGGGGTTGCCGATCGTTTCGCCGAAGAATGCCTTGGTGTTGCTCCGAATGGCGGCCTTCCATGCGCCGAGATCGTCCGGATCCACCCACGTCAGTTCGACACCGAGCTTGCGCAACATGTGTTTGAACTGGTTGACGGTGCCACCGTACAGCGCTGACGACGATACGACATGGTCCCCGGGCTCGAGCAACGTGAACAGCGCTGCGGCCTGCGCGGCCAGGCCACTGGCAAATGCTACGGCCCCGCAGCCGTTCTCCAGGCTGGCGGTACGCTCTTCGAGTACGGCCACCGTCGGATTCATGATCCGAGTGTAGGTATTGCCGTACTCCTGGAGGTTGAAGTATGCCGCCGCCGACTCCGGGTCCTCAAAGACGTAGCTCGTCGTCTGGAAGATCGGCACCGCACGAGCACCGGTATTGGGATCCGGGCGCTGCCCGGCATGCAGCTGGCGGGTCTCGAAGCCGAATTGTCTGAGCTGTTCCAAGGCAGAGGCTCCCGGCGAAGCAAGGATGCGCCATCTTAGGCTGCCATTCGTGCACATCCAATATCAGCTTTTAACCGCGCTGATAGCGAAAAGTCGCCGGAAGTTGGCTATGCTCCGTGGTCGATCGGCGGCGTCAGCTCACCTCCCTCCGCTTTGGCGGAGTCCGCCAGTGCCAGAACCAATAATCATTGTCATGAGGAGATAGCCATGGTTCAGGTCGTCAACAACGGTGTCAACGTCGATGCCCTGCTTGCGGCACGCGAAGCGCTGAAGAATGCGCCGGCGGCCGGTGAATTCACCTGGCGTGCATCGTGCAAGTGGCTTAACGGTACGCATGCGCGGTCGAGCGTCCAGGGATTCCGGGGTCTCGGGGAAGAGCAATCCCACAAATCCGAGTTCTCGTTCGACACGGATCATCCGGAAGTCTTTGCTTCGGAGGATAAAGGTGCGACCCCGGTCGAGCTGGTCCTGGTCGGTCTCGCCAGCTGTCTGACGGCCGGTGTTGCAGCCGTGGCGCAGAATCGCGGCATTCAGTTGCGTTCGGTGGAGGCCAAGCTCGAGGGCAAGATGAATATTGCCGGCATCCTGGGCATCGACGGTGACGTGCGCAATGGCTATGAGAACATCAAGGTCACGTTTCATGTCGACGCCGATGCTTCGAAGAAGGACATCGAGGCACTGGTCGCACAGTCTCAGAAGCGTTCCGCAGTCTTCGACATCATCACCAATCCGACCAACGTGACCGTCGAGGTCGTCTGAGGCGGCTGCGACGAGTGCAACGGAGACCGGCATAGAGCGCGTCACGACAGTCATCATCGGGGCCGGGCACGCCGGACTCTCGATGAGCCGTGTTCTCAGTGAGCACTGCATTGACCACGTCGTGCTCGAGCGCGGAGAAGTGGCGAACTCCTGGCGCCGGGAGCGTTGGGACTCGCTGCGCCTGCTCACACCCAACTGGCTGAGTCGGCTGCCCGGCTATGCTTACGGGGGTTCCGATCCGGACGGCTTCATGAATCTGGCGGAGGTCGTGAGTTTCATCGCCGGGTTCGCAGTCGAAACCTCGGCGCCGGTACGAACCCATACGACGGTCACTTCTGTGAACTCTATAGAGGGAGGGTACCAGGTAGCGACAGAGCGCGGTGAAATCCGCTGCCGCTGCCTGGTGCTCGCCACCGGCGCGAGTAACAGAGCGCGTGTGCCGGATCTGCATCGGGCCGTGCCGCAGACAGTGCAGTGTTTGACGACGTTCAGTTATCGCAACCCGGATCAGCTGCCCTCTGGTGGCGTACTCGTCGTCGGCGCCGCGGCCACGGGCGTGCAGCTGGCCGATGAGATCCATCGTTCCGGAAGGCCGGTTACGCTGTGCGTCGGTGAGCACGTGCGGTTACCGAGAACTTACCGCGGCCGCGACATACTCTGGTGGATGGAAAACTCTGGCGTATGGAATCAGAGTTACGATCAGATCGAGGATCTCGAGCGCGCGCGGCGACTACCCTCGCCGCAGCTCGTCGGTACGCCCGAGCATTCCACTCTGGAGCTCAATACCTTGTCCGGCGCGGGCATCAAGATCGTCGGCAAACTCGCAGCTGTACGGGACGGTCGCGCGCTTTTTTCGGGCGGTCTCGCCAATCAATTCGCGCTTGCCGACCTCAAGATGGAACGGCTGCTCGATACCTTCGACGCGTGGGCACGCGACAGTGACATCGACAGCGAAGTCGGTCCGGTCGAGCGCTTTGCGCCCACTCGTGCGCCGTCATCGACCAGGCTTTCGCTGGACCTTCGCAGCGGAGAAATAGGCGCGATCGTGTGGGCCACCGGCTATCGGCCAGATTATCGCTGGCTGAATGTTTCCGTGATCAATCACAAGGGCGAGCTGCGTCATGACGGCGGAGTCGTTAGCGAGGCACCAGGCATGTACGCGCTGGGGCTGCCCGTGCTACGGCGCCGCAAATCCACATTCATAAACGGTGCCGAGGCCGATGCCCGCGACCTTGCCCGGCATCTGGCCGGCTACCTCGCCTGCGACACCGACGTCCCGAGCGTCGCAATTAGAGAACTGTAATATAAACAGTAGTGAAGATGACCGACGACGGGCCTTTGGCTCGGGCGCTACTTGCCAGCTTCCGCGCGCTACAGGCAAAAAGCGCATTCGTCTGCCACCGCACAGACCCTCGCGCACCAGTTCTATATTCTTTGAATCTATAAATCGTCATCTATGCCGCTGACGGCTTACTTTTTGCCACCTGCAAGCGCTTGCGATCGATTTTCAAGCACTGGCCACTTTCTTTTGGAGGATTCATATGACTGAAGCTAACTCGATTACTTCCGGAAATCTCATCGCCGCGGACAAGATAGATGGTACCAACGTCTATAACTTCGGTGGCGATAAGCTCGGTACCGTCCAAGACATCATGATCGACAAAATTAGCGGTCGAGCGATTTACGCCGTCATGTCATTCGGCGGATTTCTGGGCTTGGGTGAAAAGCACCATCCGTTGCCGTGGGCAACCCTGAAATATGATGCCAAGAAAGGCGGCTACATGATCAATATGGATAAGAAGCAGCTGTTGGATGCACCGAACTACGATATCAATTCAGGATTCGAATGGACATCCGAGTACGGTCGCAAGGTTGACAGTTATTACAAGACGCCCAGCTATTGGAACTAGGCCGAGTTAAGCGCTCGAGTTGCCGCAAGCACATAGTGGCCCGGTGTGCCGGGGACTAGAACCGAACTAGTCCCCGACTTGTCTTGATACTCAAACAATCGAACACACCACGTCAGCTCAAAATAGTCTCGTCGATGCGGCACCGAACCGACGCCAACAAACGTCGCGCGCAATCTACTGATTCAGTCAACCGGAGATTCTTATGTTCATTGGCGGCGGCATACTCGGTACCATTCTCATCGTTGCGTTGATCGTCTTCTTGCTTCGTAGGGCTTAGGCTTAATCCCCATTTGATATGTGGGAGCGCCATTTGAAAAGCCCAGCCAACGGTCCTGTTTAGTCGATTCGCGCCTGGGCCAGCCTGGTGATCGATAACTCTCACAATCCGAGACGAAACCAGCTCCTGGATGCGCTTGCTCACGAGCAGTGGGAGCGCTGGAGACTACAACTCGAATATGTCGACATGCCACTTGGGCAAGTCCTCTACGAGCCCGGGAATATTCTGACGCACGTCTATTTTCCAACCACGGCCATCGTCTCGATTCTGTACGTCATGAAGAATGGCGAATCTGCCGAGATTGCCGTCGTTGGAAATGAAGGCGTCGTTGGCGTGTCGCTGTTCATGGGCGGCGGGTCCACCTCCAGCCGCGCGCTGGTGCAGAGTGCGGGTGGCGCCTATCGGCTGAGCGCGGAATTATTGAACCAAGAATTCGAGCGAGCGGGTCCGGTGCTGCATTTGCTGCTTCGCTATACCCAAGCCTTGATGACGCAAATGGTCCAGACCGCCGCGTGCAACAAGCATCATTCGCTCGATCAACAGCTATGTCGTTGGTTATTGCTGAGTTTAGATCGTTTGCAGGGTACGGAGATGCTGATGACCGAGACGCTCATAGCCCATATGCTAGGCGTAACGGAGGACGTTGCTACCGAAGGCGCGCTTACACTACAGGACGTCGGATTGATCGAGTATAAGGACGGTCGGATTCGCGTGTTGGACCGAAATACGCTCGAGAAACGCTCGTGCGAGTGCTACGCGGTGGTCAAACAAGAGTATGACCGGCTACTGCCATTGCGGTTAGCCGCCTAAGGAGGCAGACCTTTGGAATTGGTCATGCTGATCGACTTCTCACGCGCGACCCAGCGAGTCTTCCAGTCCGTGGCCAGCGCCGCATCGAAGGCGCACGCCGCGTCGCCACAATGTTCGGAGATAGCAATTGCAGAATAACGATCCAAAGAGTGAAAACAAGGCTCTCAAGGAGCGCGCGGCCAAGACCAAGGACGTCGAAGGTCGTCTGAAGGGCATGGCGCGCGAACACATGCGCCCTCGTGAAAAGGTGCTGGGAGGTTCCCGCCCGAAGGACAAGAAATCTGCTCGTTAAGGAGCACCGAAGCGATGTCCGACGCTATCGCTTAGAGATACATTCATTGAGCGGCCGGACGAAAGCCGAAACAACAACACGTCGGTCTCTCTGCGGCGTTACTTACTCTGCCTTATCTTGAGCATCCTTCAAATGGCAGTCTCGTACGTGAACCCGTTGTCGAAGACACGTAATTGCAGCGAGCTACGGGAGAGCGTTGTCGTGTTCAAAGTACCTCGGCGGGGTGCGCTAAAGCATAACAAAGCGAGTTTGAATCAATGGTCGGGGTGACAGGATTTGAACCTGCGACTCCTACGTCCCGAACGTATGGCTGACAAAGCGTATATAAAACAATATTTTGCGGTGCAGCTCACTTGGCGTCCGCTGTCGTTGACAAGCCAGTGGCGAGACGCCACACTCCGATGCAGCAAAACATATAAGCATATTTATGCGTTCAACATTTGACTTACCGGATGATCTGCTCAAGCGTGCCAAGATCGCAGCCGTAAAGCGTGGATCCACGCTGCGCGATCTCGTTGCCGAAGCGCTTCGAAGGCTACTGGCTGACCAGCCTGCTCCTGAGCGAAAAAGAATGACCGAGGCCCCAGTGAGACTGCCGCCCGGGCACACAATTCCAATCCGTTCGAATAGCGAAATCGCGAAGATATTCGAGCAGGAAGACATCGCGCAACTCAATGACGTGTATCGCCGACGCTAATGTTCTTTTCCCGCTGCTCGTTCAGGGCCACGCTGCGCACCACGTTGCGCGACGCTGGTGGGAAGAGCAGCCCGACGGAAGTGTAGGGACCTGTCTTCTGACCCGCCTCGCGGTCCTGCGTCTGCTAACTAACAAGATTGCGATGAATGGTATGCCGGTTACGCCTGACGAAGCCGTGCAGGCTTGGCGGCAACTCCAAAACGATCCGCGGTCACTTCAAATAGAAGCGGAGCCGATCGATCATGAACCGCGCTTTGTTGCGCTTATATCCGGTCGTGAGCCCACGCCGAACCTATGGACCGACGCTTGGCTAGCTGCGTTAGCGCTGTCGCTGGACTATGAGATGACAACGTTTGATCGAGGGTTCAAGTCATTTCGCGGACTCAAGCTACGAATGCTTACCGCGCTCGAGGAATAACCGCTCCCTCTTGAAATTCGTCGGTCTCTACAGGGATTCAATTATGAATATTCGTGACGCTAGCAAAGCCGATGCGCAGATGTGCGGCCGTATTCTTTATGAGGCTTTCAATAGTCTCGCGGAACAACACAATTTTCCGCCGGATTTTCCCTCTGCCGAAGTCAGCTATCTGACCGGAATAGACACAAAATCAATGGTCGGGGTGACAGGATTTGAACCTGCGACTCCTACGTCCCGAACGTAGTGCTCTACCAGGCTGAGCTACACCCCGAAATTGCCGTTGACCCTAGTGCTTGCGCGCCACCGCGAATTGCACCAGCGCAGCCAGAGCTTCTCGGTACGGCGTTTCGGGCAGCGCCGCGAGTGCAGCCAGCGCCTGCTCGGCCTCGGTTTGCGCGAGCCGGGCAGTGTACTCAAGGCCCCCCGCCGATTCAATTGTGGCCATGATGCGATCGAGCCCCTCGCGGCCGCCATTGGTGATGACCTCGCGA
>Ga0302325_10005927_pt1 | contig 27649 bp, 31 predicted proteins | sample Palsa_T0_2_FD_201948 | JGI IMG/M metagenome (GOLD analysis project Ga0302325, IMG submission 201948) | Peat permafrost microbial communities from Stordalen Mire near Abisko, Sweden - Palsa_T0_2 | ecosystem: Environmental > Terrestrial > Soil > Palsa > Peat permafrost | place: Sweden: Abisko... | reverse complement strand
GGAGCGGTCGGCGGGATGCTCGTAAGCACGTGAGCTGATACCGGGCAGACGCACCCGGGAGCGGTCGGGCACAGTGGTCATGAGACCTATCGTAAGTCCCGCGAGCGGAGGGCGGCGCACATGACGGGGCACATGACTGCGGACGGGACGGCGGACCGGGCGCCGGGGATGTTCGAGCCGCAGGCCGAGTCGATGCCGGAGGACGAGCGCGCCGCGCTGCAGCAGGCCAGGCTCGCACGTCTGATCGACCGGCTGCTGGCGGCCGGCGGTACCCAGGGCCGCAGGCTCGCGGAAGCCGGGCTGACCAGCGGCGCGGAGGTGGCCCTGGCGGACCTGCCCCGGCTGCCCGTGACCTCTAAAGCCGACATGTGGTCGGAGTATCCGTTCGGAATGCTGGCAGTACCACTGTCCGACGTGGTCGCCGTGCACGGGTCGAGCGGCACTGGCGGCCGCCCGACGCTGGTCGCCTATACCCGCGCCGACCTGCGGCTGTGGGCGCGGATGTGCGCGCGGGCGCTGGCCGCGGCCGGCGCGACGGCGGACAGCGTCGTGCACAACGCGTACGGCTACGGGCTGTTCACCGGCGGCCTGGGCATCCACCAGGGCGCGATCGAGCTCGGCGCGACCGTGATCCCGGCGTCCGGCGGCATGACGTCGCGGCAGGTCACGCTGATCCGCGACCTGCGCCCGGACATCCTGACCTGCACGCCGTCGTACGCGATCCGGCTGGGCGAGGCGCTGGCGGCGGCGGGCGCCGGCCCGGCCGGCGGGCTGGCGATCCGGGCGGGCATCTTCGGCGCCGAGCCGTGGACGGACGCGCTGCGCGCCAGGATCGAGGACCTGCTCGGGCTGCGGGCGCTGGACATCTACGGCCTGTCGGAGGTGATCGGCCCCGGGGTGGCGTCGGAGTGCCTGGAGGCCGACGGGCTGCACGTGAACGAGGACCACTTCCTCGTCGAGGCGGTGGACCCGGTCACCGGCGCGCCGGTGCCGGACGGGACCGCCGGGGAACTGCTGTTCAGCACGGTCACGAAGGAGGCGCTGCCGCTGCTGCGGTACCGGACCGGCGACATCGCCGCGCTGCGCCGCGGCACCTGCGGCTGCGGCCGCACGCTGGCCAGGATGAGCAAGATCACCGGCCGGCGCGACGACATGCTGGTCATCCGCGGCGTCAACGTGTACCCGAGCGAGGTGGAGCGGGTCCTGCTCGGCGAGCCGTCGCTGGCCCCGGACTACCTGCTGGTGGTGGACGAGCGGGAGACCCCGGCCCGGCTGGTGGCATGCTGCGAGTACAGAACGGATTCCGGGGGGCCGGTCCCGTCGGACCGAGAGATCGAGTCGCGGCTGCGCGAGGCGCTCGGGATCAGCGTCGGGGTCAGGCTGGTGCCGGCCGGGACCGTGCCGCGCACCGAGGTGGGGAAGGCCGTGCGGGTGGCGCGCTGGGCCGGCGGCGAGCCGCCGCTGCCCGGCCTGGGGTGACTGCCGGGCCTGGCGGGGGCTGGCCGGCCTGGCGGGGCTGGCCGGGCGGGGGCTGGCTGGCACGGCGGGGGCTGGCTGGCACGGGCGGTCGCGGGAGATACTGCTGAGATGGGCGATCGCAATGTGCTGGGCGGCGAACTCGAGCCGTGCGGCACTGACCCGGTTACCGGGTTCTACCGGGACGGCTGCTGCACGACAGGGCCGGAGGACCGCGGCAGCCACACGATCTGCGCGGTGGTCACCGCCGAGTTCCTTGAGCATCAGCGCCGGATCGGGAACGACCTGTCGACCCCGATGCCGGCCTATGAGTTCCCCGGGCTGGTGCCGGGGGACCGCTGGTGCGTGACGGCGGCGAACTGGCTGCGGGCGCATCACGACGGCGCCGCGGCGTACGTGGTGCTCGCGTCCACCCACGAGCGGGCTCTCGACGTGGTGCCCCTCGACGCGCTGCGCCAGCACGCCATCGACGTCCCCGCCGATCCCGGCGCGCTGGGCGGCTGAGCCGGGTGGGGTCTGACGCCAAGCGGATCGGGGTGATGGGCGGCACCTTCGACCCGATCCATCACGGGCACCTGGTCGCCGCGAGCGAGGTCGGGCACTTCTTCTCGCTGGACGAGGTGGTGTTCGTGCCCACCGGCCAGCCCTGGCAGAAGGACGGCCGGGAGGTGTCGGCGGCCGAGGACCGTTACCTGATGACGGTGATCGCCACCGCGTCCAACCCGCGGTTCTCGGTCAGCCGGGTGGACATCGACCGGCCGGGCCCGACGTACACCATCGACACGCTCCGTGAGCTGCGCGCGGCCCGGGGGGACCTGGCTGAGCTGTTCTTCATTACCGGGGCCGACGCGCTGGAGCAGCTGATGTCCTGGCGGGACGCCGACGAGCTCTTCGAGCTTGCGCACTTCGTCGGCTGCACCCGGCCCGGCCATCGGCTGTCCGGCGCCGGCCTGCCCGACGAGCGGGTCAGCCTGATCGAGATTCCCGCGCTGACGATCTCGTCCACCGCGTGCCGGGAGCGCGTCGGGACCGGTGAGCCGATCTGGTACCTGGTGCCGGACGGGATCGTGCAGTACATCGCGAAACGCAGGCTCTACCAGCGGGGCGACCGCTGAGCCGCAGCGGCGGGATACCCTGAATCGCGTCCTCGCCCGGTTTGCCGGTCTGCCCAGCGGGGCGGAGACGTGAGAAGGTACCTGTAGCCGTACGGAGGAGGACGAGCAGCGCAAGTGACCGCCACTGATAGGGCCGTCGAGCTGGTGACGCTCGCCGCAGCGGCCGCGGCAGACAAGCTCGCCACCGACATCATCGCCTACGACGTGAGCGAGCAGCTCGTCATCACCGACGTGTTCCTGCTCTGCTCGGCGTCCAACGACCGCCAGGTCAAGTCCATTGTCGACGAAATCGAGGACAGGCTGCGCAAGGCCGGCGCTAAGCCCGTGCGCCGTGAGGGTGAGCGCGAGGGCCGGTGGGTGCTGCTCGACTACCTTGACGTGGTCATCCACGTTCAGCACGCTGAGGAGCGCGTTTTCTACTCACTTGAGCGGCTGTGGAAGGACTGCCCGGTGATCCCGCTGGCCGAGCCCGTGACCGCTGGCCGGGCCGCTGGAACCGGTGTCGGCGGTGCTGGTGACGGTGGCGGTGGCGGTGGGAACGGTGCTGCCGCCGCGGCGAGCGCGGGGGCTGGGGTCGGCCGCCGGGCGCCTCGCTAGAGATGGCGGGGCCAGCGCGCATGACTGATCGAGGCCCGGGCCAGATCGCGGATCCTGGGCCGGTCGAGGACGTCGGGCCCGGCGAGGACGTCGGGCCGGATTCCCGGGAGGGCCGAGTCGCCGACAAGCCGGTCACGCTGCTCCTGTGGCGGCATGGCGAGACAGACTGGAATGTGCAGCGGCGCTTCCAGGGCCAGAGCAACGTCGGGCTCAACGCGAATGGCGTATGGCAGGCAGAGCGAGCAGCCCGGCTGATCGCAGCCCTGCGGCCAGACGCGATCTACTCCTCTGACCTGTCGCGCGCTACCGGCACGGCCGAGCCGCTGGCCCGGCTGACCGGCCTGCCGGTGAACCTCGACAAAGACCTGCGGGAGCGCCACGGCGGCGGGTGGGAAGGACTGACGGACCGGGAGATCCGGCAGGTCTACCCGGAGGAGTTCCAGATCTGGTCTCCGCCGGATGGCGAGCCGACCGCTGCCGTTGCCGATCGGGCGGCCGCAGCCTTCGAGCGCATCGCCCGCGGCTTGCCTACCGGATCGATGGCCGTCGTCGTCAGCCACGGAGCCGCGATCGGCCTGGGGACGGCTCGCCTGCTCGGGATCCCGGTAGAGGAGCGCGTCATCGGGTCGCTGGCCAACTGCGCATGGTCCGTCCTCGGTCACCGGGCTGGCCGGTGGCGGCTGCTTGAGCACAATGTCGGCACGCTGCCCGAGCCGGTGTCAGACGGGGATCCTGAGCTTGAAGGCGAGTGGGTGTCCCGCCCAGCTCCGAGGTCATCCGTCGAGGCGTCGGGCGGGAACAGCAGCTGACGGATTTCTTGTACACTGGCGGGGCGCTGCGGCCCGCTGGGCCCGGCGCTCCCGCGGGGCTATAGCTCAGTTGGTAGAGCGCTTGCATGGCATGCAAGAGGTCCGGAGTTCGAATCTCCGTAGCTCCACAGGTCAGGGGCATGTTGCGATCTTGAAGTGATCAACTTTGGTAGCCACTGCGCCACGACGCCGGCGCTTCCGCGGGGTGCCGGCGGCAGCCCCGCCCCGTCCACGACGTCACCGGCCTGACCTGCGGCCACCCGCACACCGCCGGGCCCCCGGGCCGGGCAGCCGCGGACAGCAGCCGGAACACCGGCATGGAAGATTCGCGTTCAGGACACCAGCCGGTCACCGGGTCGCGCCCCGGCCGCCGATCAGATCCAGGGTTACTTCATTCGGCGTAAGGGTGGCCATAATGATCCGGAAGCGATACGTGCGGACGAACTGGAGCAAGGCAGGAACGCTGTCAGCACCTGGCCAAATGAAGCTGCCCATCACGCGGGAGGAGGTTCTCTTAGCTGCGCGTCGATGGGGTAGCCGGGATCGATCAGCGTGGGAGTCCCAATGGTTGGCGATCGATACGATCGCCAACGATATCTGGAGCACACCCAGCGACGACGCCGACCGCTTGCGCCGCATCTGGATAATGCTCACCTATGCAGTTGGTAACTCATAGCGCCAGGGAAATACAGGCATCTTTCCGGTACCGTCGCCGTGGAGACTCGCGCCACTTGCGGGCCAATCCGAGCCGAGGGCCACGCTTTCCATCCCAGTTAACAACACCACGCTGACGCTGAATTCGGATGGAACCACGCAGAACCTGGCAGGTGTGACACGCGGACTCGCCAGCGTACCCACAGGATCGACGCTTCTCTCCGCTCTCTGGCCGGATAATCACGCCATCATGGACATCCGCGACTTCCAGGTAGCCGTCGGCCTCCTCATGCACCTGGGTTCTCAGATTATTGCGCCGAACGAAACCGGCTCCCCATACTCACCGGATTGGAACGAGTACCGGTGGTTCCGCCCGCTCATGAAAGCTGAGGCGGCGCGTCTGGAGCTTCGTTCTCCCTTGACTTTGGAACGAGCCCTCTTCGTCGCCTACGACTACCGGTCAGAGCAGGTAGGCGGCATGAGATGGCCACAGTGGGGCGCTGCCCTGAAGGCTCGCTGGAGTTGTATAAGCGGCTAACCTGCCAGCCGTTGACCACAGATCAAGCGGTGTGGGCTGTCAGTGCATTGGTTACGCATCATATGAAGCGGCGCCCTCGATACCACCGGAAGCTACCTGGCCGGAACCGATCACCGCGAGGTGGCCACACACCGCCGTACTGGCGGTACCCTCGCCTAGTGCGAACGAATCCGTTTAGCCCAGGAGCGGTCCGCCTGCCTCCTTACCTCGTCGGACGAGCCAGCCAGTGGGCTCTCATCGAGGGACTCGCCAATCAAATCGAGACCGAAGGCCATCATTCACCCCTTTGCTTTCTTGCTCCCGCAGGCTTGGGAAAGACAACCCTCCTGAAACAGGTAGGTAGAGAGCTAACGCAGCGGAACTGGCTATGCGGTTACGCCGAAGCGAGCCAAGATGCAGCCCTCGCGATACAGGATCTCCTCGCCGATGCGCGGCAGGCGCTCCCGCCCGAGGGGATCGGCGCACGGTTTCGTGCGCGACTACAGGAATTCAACGTGACAGCGGGTCCGGTCGGCGCAGGTTTTAAGCTCGGAAGCTTGAACGACGGTACTGCTTATACCCAGCTTAGAGAGCTGTTGACGAGCCTGGGTGAATTGGCAAAACTGGATCAGGTGGGAGTGGCCCTGCTCATCGATGAGGCACAGGTTTTACCAAGTAACGCCCTCGATCTACTATTCCGGGTCGTGAACCGCCTTGACGACTTTCCGATTGCCGCGATCATGGGTGGTCTGCCCAACATTCCGAACGTAATAGGAAACGGACTACGCAGCGCTCCGTACGTGTTCTACGCTGATCTCGATCCTCTATCGTCGGAAGATGCACGCGCTGCTCTGGCAGAACCCATAGCAGCCGCCGGAGGGCAGTGCGAGCCGAGCGCATTGGCCCATCTGGTCAAGTTCGCCGAAGGTCACCCCCTTACCCTCCAGATGGTAGGGTCCAGCGCTTGGATTGCAGCAGACCGGGAGACTTCCCCTGAAGAGGTTCCGTTTATTCAAGAGCGTCACGCCGCAGTTGCCATCGATGCGGCGCAGTCGCAACTAACTCTTGCTGCTTACCGGCCAGTGTGGGCGCGGTGCAAGAAGCCGGAAAGAAGGCTTCTGCTAGCGTTGGCCAATTCTATGGGCGGTGTACAATCGGAGAGTGACCTGCTGAGCAACCTCAAGGCAGCGATGACGAACCCAGAGAAAGTCCTCGACAATCTGGTTGGAAAAGGTGTCGTCTACGCCCGTGAGGAGGCTGTACGGTTCGTCGTACCTGGCTTTGATGAGTTCGTCCGGGGACGCTCGTTGGAGTCGCACGCCTAGTGACTAGGCTTTTACCTCCGACGTCGGTTGCACACTTCTGCCGCCGACCTGGCGTCACAAGGGCCTCCGGCCGCTAGGAGGTTCCGGTCGGGCAGCGTCCTGTCTGTAGCCGTCTAGGTCCAACTGCTGCGGCCGCCGACGATATCCGCTTGTCACAGAACGTGTCCGCTCACGGGTACACTCACCCGCCGTTCGGTGCGGAAATCCTCCCGATGGCGATGAGACGAGAGCGGCGCAAAGCTGAGTGTTCTGGGCGATCCCACCCAACTTGGCCGGCAGGCCGGGCCGACGCTCGTATTGCGTGAAGGGGCACGCGAATCTGTGCGGAAATGGCAGCGTGGCAGGAAGTGCTGTCACATCCCGAAGGGGCCGTAATATCTCCGGCGCTCGCCTTCCCCAACGCGATGTACTGCGCGCAGCAGCTCAACTGCCCGGGTGGCTACGGACTCGTCATGGTCGTCTGCCAGCTTCCGTGCAAGATCAGCGGGCACGGCGCGGGGCTCTATCTTGGCCACCTCCAGCAGGTCAGCTACCGCGTAGTCCCGGTCATCCCGGTCACGGCTGGCCGCCATCCGGTCGAAGATCGCCCGGGCAGCAGCGCGGCGCAGCAGCAGTTGTTTGGCACCCGCTCTGGCTGCGGCATGCACATACCAGTCCTCGGTGCTCGGCTGGGTGAGCCTGGCAAGCAAAGGGACGGGCACACGGCCAGGGAGCGACTCTGCCCACTGCCACATCAGCACAGCACTGCTACTGCGCAGCGAGAAATCGGCAGACCGGGCTAGTGCCTCCACATCCTCGATCTTGATCAGCGTGGGGTCTAGCCGGTCGGCGGCCTCAAGCAGAGCGCAGGCGAGGAGTTGAGCCGTGTGGTCTTTGGTCGTTCTGGCCACGCCGATGATCGCCTCGACGACGACTTGCTGCTGGTCGCGGGAGAAATGCAGGAACAGCCGGTTCATGCGGCGTTCGGCCTCCTCATGCTTACCGAGATCGAGGCCATCAAAGAGCTGCTCGACGTGTAGCGCGGTATCTGTTATCGACTGTGCGCGAGGCTGCTCCGCTGGCCGCCCGGCCTCCAGCGAGGCGAGGGCCTCCCGAATCGCCCTGTCCAACTGGCGCACCGCATCGCCAATCTCCTGGCTCTGCAAATGCGTCATGTCATGGTTCAGCTGGGAAGCCAGCGGCGATAGCGGCCCGCCGCGCGATCCGCGGACCACGATCTCCCGCAACAGGTAACGGGTCAGCTTCTCCGCTAGCACTGCAGCAGGAACACCCAATACGTCCGCCGAGGACTGCCCCGTCCCGGTCAAGCTGGCATCATCGAGGACCGCCAGCTGCCTGCCGACGCCCGCCTGCAGTGCTTCCAGCACCGAGTTATGCTCGGCTGGCGAGGCGGCCGGGGCAGGCTCGCTGAAAATCTGGCTGATCACCAGCGCCACGTGCTGGGCCTGCTCATCGTCGCCCGGGCATAGCTCTTCGACGGTTAGCCAGACCGCAGCCGTGGCGGCCGAGCGCAGCGCCCGCTCCTGCTCCGTGCCGACGACGAGTGTGATCAACTTCTTATGACCCGCATCCGCGAGCAATGCTGTCAGCCATGCCCCGAGGTCATCGGCGACGAACACCATGACACCAGCCTCCCAGGCCCGCCAGCCGCCCGAGGACCCTGAAACGGCTTCAGCGGCTCGGTTCCCCGCTGCCGCATCCGGCAACCGCGTTGGCATCAGTCACGCTATTACGCATCTTGCTGCGCGTATCCTCTGACACCCCTGCTCCTGTCAGCGGGTGCATAACAGGCGGGGCCTGAGGGTCACGACTCGCCGGAAGGCATCCCCGAGGCCTTGGCGGTACGGCCGACGGCGACTAGCTGGACCGCTTCTGCTGCCTCGGACAGGTCGTCGTAGTCGATCTGCCGGTGACCCGCGGGGTTGCGCAGTGCCCCGAATGCGCCGGCGAACAGCGCCCGTGTGCCCTCAATTCTTCGCGGGCATTCGCGGGCTTCCTTCCTGATGCTCAAGGGCTCGGCGTCATGCCGGCCAACCGTCGAAAGGTTAGGCCCTACCACACCGTGGCACTTCTCGGGTTCCTGACCGGATTAGGGCCTGGCGCTTGAGCAGCGGCCCTCTTCACTGACCGAACGCCGGGATCTGCCGTTGGTCTGTCGCTCAGTTGTGGGATGCCCGACGCAGCAAACCGTGACGTGCGGCATCGACGGCCTGATGGAGCGTTCACCCGCTGAGCAGGTCCGTCGGTCTGTGCGAGCTTCGCGATCCGCCTTGCACTCGTCCCGGACGGCACGGCGCGGACTGTTGGCCAAGGACTGTAGGTCATCGGTGGCCCGTGTGGCTCCTGGCACGCGCCAGCAATCTGGCCCGTGGCCGCCTCCGGAGCTTGTGGGGCTCAGTCGGTTCCAACAGACTAAGAGATCGCTGAAGCTCCGCCAGTGACGCTAGGGTCCCTGTATGGACCAGAGACTGCACCGTCTGCAGGTGGAGAACTTCCGCAGCCTCCAGAAGATTACGTTGCCGCTTCGCGACCTGAACGTGTTGGTTGGCCCGAACGGTGCTGGCAAGACTAATGTACTGCAGGTATTTGATTTTCTCGCACGAATCATTCTCACTGACTTGCAGCCTGCCCTTGATAGTATTGGCGGTTTCGGCGCCGTCGTATTTCGCGGAGGGGAAAGAACGCCAACCTCGATAAGAATTAACCTCACTGCCACTTGGACATCATACAGTCGACCAAATAGGCCAGACGAGTACGAACTACGCCTCACTAGGCGTACAAGAGGAAATTCAAGTCGAACGCTTGAAAGAGCGGAGGAGTTTTCATTCTATAGATCGCAAGGTCGTAAGCGCAACATTACGGTATCGGGGGAGCGTGCCAGGGTTACCGACTTGGTGCAGGATCAAGCGCTTCGGGAGCAGAATATTGGAATACGAAGGCTTAGCAGTGGCCTGTCCACATTGCCGAGACTCGTAGACGAGGCTGGTGCTAATGAGGTTGCCACTATAGCAAATCGGCTAGCTTCATTCCGGGTATTCAATGTAGCAGTTGACAGGGCTCGCACCGCATCGCGTATTCCGACTCGGAACGAGCCACTGGCGGCTGATGCCAGTAATCTAGCAGCTTTCCTGCTCACAATGGCCAACAACTATCCCAGTGAGTGGGGGCGTCTCATTGAAGATGCCAGGGCCGTGCTTCCACAAGTGCAGGACATCGAATTCCTTTACCCTTCAGGTGCTGCACATGAAGTAGTAGTCGCACTTAAGGAAGCAGGGTTGCGAATCCCAACGCAGCTAGCTGATGCTTCATACGGAACAATTCGCCTTCTTGGCATCCTCGCTCTTCTATATGACCCGGATCCACCAGCGCTCACCTGTATCGAAGAAGTCGATCATGGCCTACACCCGCAAGCTCTTGAATTGCTGGTGCAACGGCTACGGGAAGCAAGTGAGCGAACTCAACTTATTATCGCGACTCATTCGCCGACGTTGGCCGACAGGCTTACTCCAGAAGAGATGATCATATGCGAGCGCCGAAGGGACGGCTCATCCGCTATTCCAGCCATTAGCTCACCTCAGATTCGCAACATCGTAACTGCAAGTGAAGGACTGCCACTCGGAGAGCTATGGTTCTCTGGTGCGCTCGGCGGGGACTTGTGAGTCCACGTGGATGGACGCGCCAGCGTCCCACTAGGGGGCCAGTGATCGTTCTGGCTGGCGAGGACTCGAGTGATCGGAAAATACTTCGCGCCTTCCTGGAAGCAGTGTGTCCAGATGCACGAGGGAGGGTTGTCGAGGTTAATGGTGCCGTTAGGCTGCGCGATGCTGGAGACGTTGCTCTTATGGATCGTGCCAGGACAGTCGCACGTCGCGTGCGGGCAGGTGCCGCGCGTGAGCAGGCCGAAGTAGCGTGCGTGTTCATTCACGAGGATTTCGATGCGGTCGACTCATCTGAGCGTGCCGCCATACGGGAGCGAGTGCAACAGGCGCTGAGGCGAAACATCGGTAAGACATATTACATTCTTGCTTGTTGGGAGGTTGAGGCCTGGCTGTTGCTCTTTCCGAACGCAATCTCAACAGTTAGCTCGTCGTGGGTGGTTCCAAATCGTTATCGCGGCGTAGATACAGGGCGCATAAACGATCCGAAGCGGGTGATGAAGCAAGAGGTAAGCACCATTGCTAGGTCACGTTATGAAGAAACAGACGCGCCGAAAATATTCGAGAAAGCAATTGAACTCGGCCTACTCGACAGCCCGTCTGGTTCGAATAGATCATACCGTGAGCTCCGGCAGTCAGCATCAGACTGCTGCGGTGCACTCTAGAGATGAGACAATCCCTGCAAAGCCGCACGCGGCTGGCGATGAGCATCGCTCGGCGTGGTGCCGGTAACGGGTCGCTTATTTGCTCATGGCTTTCGGTGATTGCTCGCGAGTAGTTCGGGGACTATGGCGGTGATCTGGCGCATGGTAATCGGGCTTGATGGGAACCGGCTGCCGGTCCTCGGGTGTTTTTCGTCGCGGGATCGTCCGCCTGCAGGAGGAGGGTGGCCGCTTCTAGCTGCGGTTAGTCGGCGCGCCAGGGCGTGCCGTAGGTGCCCTGATGGCCGCCCGCGGGGGCTTTCCGGAGCGAGGTCAGCGCCGTCAGGCCGGCGATCGTCTGGTCTCCGGGTCTATCCGCGCCCAGGCGAAGGTATCGGGTCTCGTAGGCGAGCACGCCGCCCTGGTCACGAGGCTAGCTCAGCCCGGCGTCGCCGGTCGTCCCGTCGGAGCATGTCAGCCGGGGCTGGTGGCGGCTCGGGTTCTCGGTGTCGGTAACGTCGCGGAGCGGCGTGGTCATGGATCTATCCGGCGGGCGGCGGGATCGGCGTGGGAACCTGATGTGCCGTCGCGAGCTCCCTGGTCGGAGGGCGCCTCGCCCCCAGGAGCGCGATCGGCTCGAAGACCTGTCCCAGACGTGCCGCGGGAGCGTTCCGACCTGGGCGGTGAGCCGGCGGCTGCCGGTTGTCCGATGTTTAGCACGGGGGAGCGCGGGGGCGGGTGATCACGAAGCCGGGGAAGCCGATGATGGCGGGCGGGCATGTCTTCGGATCATGCCCGCTGGCGTCGGTCGGCGTCGCCTTGCGCTCGGTAAGCAAGATATTTCGCTCAGAGGTTCGAACTGCCGGATGCAGGCTGATGACGGGCTGGCTTGGGGACAATTCTGGTAGCCACCGTGCAGGCACGCTGGCCGCCGTCCAGGCTCCTCCAGGCCGGGTTACCGCAGTTCAACGGCTGGTTCAACTTCATCCAGACTCGTCCAGGCTTCTGTCAGAGTCGTATGGCATGCAAGAGGTCCGGAGTTCGAGTCTCCGTAGCTCCACAGGTCAGAGGCATGTTGCGATCTTGAAGTGATCAACTTTGGTAGCCACCGCGTCAAGATGCGAGGCGCGCGCGGCCGCGTCCGGCGTGCGCGCCGCCGGGCATCCGACAGGTGCCCTGCCGCACCGCGAAGGCCTCAGCTCCGTCATCGCGATGGTTGCGGGATCGTGGATCCCGCGACGCGGCGGACGGGCGAAGATCGCGGCGGGAAGGCGAGCGGCGCAGTGCTACGGCAAGACCTCACGGCGAGGTGACGGGCGGGCAGTTGCCCTGATTTCCGCGACGGCTGCCATGCCAGGGGTGCCCGGCGGGCCCGGCCGGGCGGGTCACGATCGCTGCTGACAGGCATGCGGCATACCGCGGGCCGGCGACACCTCCATTGCGGACCGCGGCAACCTCAGGGATACGTGCACGATCGGGTACCCGGACAGCAGCTGCTCGCTGGTCCCCGGTCTGCCCGGAATTGATCGCGGATGGCCGGCGACGTTGCCGGGAGCGTGCACCGGGTTCAGCCAGCACTCGCCGATGGGGTTCGTGAGGGAAGCAGGCGAGCCAGATCGGTCTCGTGGCCGGAAGACCCGGGAGGCGGCCGGGGCGATGACCGTCCTCTGGGTGCCAGGCGAGCCCGCGCGGCGGGTCAGCACCCCCGCTGTGATCACCATGACGCCGGCGGCCAGCAACCAGACTGTGACGTGCCAGAGCCGCAGACTCGCCCGGCAAGCCCACTCGCCAGCGAAATACCGGGACGCCGTCCGTCCCGCGCCGAGCAGATCACCGGCGCACGCTCATCCCGCCCAGGCGGGACACGGCTCCCCGGTGATCCGGTCATGCCGACGACCGGTCATGCCGAAGAGAGTGCGCGTTGCGATTGAACCGGCTAGGAACGGACATCGAAGATGCGGACTTCGAAACCAGTATCAACCCCTCTACCCAAGCTACGCCCTCAGTGTCACACTGGGACCATAACGATCTTCTTATGCATGGGACAAGAGAAGTATATGGCTATCGATTCGAGTATGCTAAATCCAATACGCAGCGTCCTATATTATCCTTTTCCACACATTCAAGATGAGAACTGGTTAAAAGAGCAGGCCCTCTTTTGGGATCACCTCTATCGCATAGTCCCTGTAGGCTTCCGTAAGATGGAGCGCGGAGGCAAGCGCATCGATCCGACGATCACGGAGCGCACGCTGCGCGATGAACTCGACTTCGTGCAAGATTGCTGGGTTCAGCAAGGAAGGACTCTCGATATAGTAGGCACAAGAATGCGTTCGCTGGTGCTCAATCCGCGATGGCGCGAGGCTCACGGATGGCTCATGGACACCGACGAAAGAGCGTACTTTACTTGGGCGAGGCAGGAAGAAACCAAGTTTGTCCCAGGGCTTCGAATGGACGAATCGTGGTTTATGATGCCCACAGGCGACGCGTGGCGTTACATACCAGGCATGATCTACATGGCTTTGTTAGCCAAACAAGTATCTGCCAGTTGCGGGATTCCCATTGTAACAGACGATGCAGAACACGATCTTATTCTAAAGTGGAATGACCTTGTGCCTGACTTTGACGAAATCCCCGGTTGGACGGAAGAACTCAATAGACTCGCGCGACTCTACGGCTGGGCAACTCCGCCAATTCCTGTCACCAGCGATCGAACAGCCCTTCTTTACATGGTCATTCTGCAACGGGTTGGATGTGAGAAGCTAGCGGACGTGTCGCCCAAGAGAATCGTTGGATTTCGAAAGAAATACGACGATGAGCGCCGAGATTTCGTAGATGAGGTCCAACGGCTGGCTAGCGGTCTAACGACTCATACTTACGTCGGTGAAGTGGAGTTGCAGCAGTACCTGCGAGAGTGTGCAGAAAAGATAGACAAGAAGCGGCGTAACATGGTTGCGGCGTTGCGCGGAGCCAGAATTGAGACAGTTCTGAGATCAGCGGCTGTAAGCGCGCCGCTAATCGCCGGTGTAACTGGCGGCCTTCCTCGTATAGGAGCTGCGCTGAGCGAAGTCCTCGGAACCGGCGCAATTCTTTATGGAGCTCGTCGCGCACGTAGAACTGATTTTCTAAAGGACTCAGCGGCCTACTATCTGCTTTCAATGGAGAAAGAGTTTGACACCAAGCGCTATTTGTCACGTCTCCGAATGATCGGCGGTCGTGACCGAGCATAACACGGTGACTACGATACGGAACTAATGAAGCAACTGGTAACGGGCACGCGTGGCTTATCGCTGAAGTTAGCGGGAGATCTTAGCCTCAATCCACCGGGTTACTAAGTTACGACTCGTCTGGCGGCGCCGCGTAAAGCCACGACGGTTGTTGCCACGGTAATCAGTCCGGCTCTGAAGAACTCGGGCGGGCTTCGCTGCAGAACGGCTTCAGGCTGCGGCATCTATCAGTTGCTGAACTATCGGACGTGCGACGTCTGCCGCACCAAGATCCAACGCGGCGGACGAAGCGGCCTCGTCGGGTTCGACATGCACGAACTCCAACTGTCCGCGCCCGGCGAAAGTGGCCGATCCCCGAGACGCTATCTCCGAAACCCTGCCAACGGTCGTGAGCGACGCTGGGTCGATACCCGCTGCGACGGCAATATGGTCCGTACCCAGGATCTGAAGTCGACCTGTGAGCCGCAATGCCTCGGTGATGCGAGCAGCCAGATTGTCAGGATCTAGTACGGCCAGAGCCAGCCTTCCGCCTCTGGGCAATGTGTACCACAGCGAGATCTGCTTGGAGGTAGACACACGGATGCCGCATAGCTCTCCCATGTTCACCTCATCGAACCTTCTGCGCGTCTCCGGCAACCGGATCACTACTGCTCCAGCCGGTTCTATGACGAGTTCCAACCCGACATCCGGGGGAACTCCTCCGCTGGTGCGAAGAGATGCCGGAAGCCCACTGCTCAACTCGTTCATTGCCCGTGCCGACAATCTTGCAGGTGTCGGGACGGGCAGAACGTGCACCTCCAGACATGCAGTCAGCCCGAGTCCGGCAGTCATCGACGGCCAGTCCCGCCGCCATTCAGTTGTCACTGGACCAGGGAGGGAGATAAAGGTCAGCGGCGTCGGCTGGTCCTGGATCCGCTTGAGCGCCCGGACCACCTTTGCTTGAATGTCCGTTGCATCAGTAAAGGTGTCCCAGAATACGCCTGTGCCATAACCGCCGACGAGCTTGATGAAAGCTTCTTGCTCTGGATCGAACTGCACTCCCGTCTTCTGTAGGACGATCCGCGGTATACCCTTTTCTTGCGCAGCGACGAACTCATCATGAGTGGCCGACTGGCCAGTTTCGGGGAAAACATGGCCGTAGTGAGGGCCGAGGATGAGGAGATAGACGTCCGATTCTTGCACCGCGCGCATGCATGCTTCGCGGCTCGGCTGGGGCAGCGCGCTGAAGTCCTCGAACCGGACAGGGACATGCCCCATCGCCATGATCAGACCCGCTAGGGCATCCCGTTCTGCTTCCAGCCCTCTCCGGACGGAGCTGATCATCACCTTCACGGCTCCAGCATGCCAGACCAGGGGAGGGTGTGCCCAGCCGAGCTGTACTGGTGCGATGGCCCTGTAGCCGTTCCGGATATGTTCTGGGAACCCCATGACACCGAGCCGCAGCGAGAGTCATTTTACTATAGAACGTTTGTTCTAGCGTCTGCCAGCCTCCCGAAAAGCCGTTCACAGGGACGTACGTATCGGTGGCTACGCGTGCGGCCCCGACGGTGATGCGATCGCCCTCCGTGAGGAGCATCTTAGGCGTCGCTCTGGACGCGAGGGTCCAGGATTCGGGGGCATGATGAAGCCGTGACGCAACTCAGTGGTGAAGAACTCTGGGCGCAGGCATGCATCCAGCAGGAGTTGCCTGGCCTACCGGTCGAGCAGCACGACGACGGCTCCAAGCCGAGCATGTACGACCTCCAAATTACGTACCCAGATGGATCGATCGGCGCTGTTGAGGTCACAGCAGCTGCTGACGCTCAACAACTTGAACTGTGGAAGGTGGTCGGCGGAAGGGGTAAGCGCTGGATTGAGCCGGGACTGACGGGCGGCTGGCAGGTGCGGATTCTGCTCTCGACCCGCGGGAAGAAGCTGCTCAGTCAGCTCCCCGGGCTTCTGCGAGACCTGGAACACACGGGCATCCGCGTCCTTCGGGGAGATAACTCCTCAAGTGATCGGCGTTCGGCGCTGGCCGGTCAGCTTGGCATCGTGCAGTTGAAGCAGGGTCCAACCGCCCATCCGGGCAGCATCTATGTCATGCCACCCGACAAGCCGCTCGAAGAGGTCGGTGGCTTTTCGCCGGTCAACGGAGACCCGCTGGCCAAGTGGCTCAGCGAGTGGATCGTTGAATCCTCCAGAGAAGATAACCTCCGTAAGCTCGCTGACTCGGGAGCTGGCGAGCGTCATCTGTTCGTGCTCCTTCCCGGCTTCAACCGAGCACCGTTCGCCGTAAACGACCTCCTCATGGAGCCTTCGGCGCCCTTGCCTGCCATTCCTCCCAGCCTTCCTGCGGCGGTAACTCATATCTGGACGATGAGCATGTGGGACTCCGGGAACGGCTTCCGCTGGGCGCCGGACACAAGCTGGACACGGTTTGTGAAAGTGGAGCCGCGGGCGCCTGAAACGGTGACGATTGCGTAGCACGCCCGATGGTTACCGAGGCACATAGATACATGGCGCTGGCCGAATTCGGTACTTGCTAACTGCCCTGCGGGCACACAAAATGTCTAGATCTGGAGCGATATTTGAATAATCGGACGGGTGCGCCCGGCTGACCAGATCGGCGGCTACGCGCGCACATTTAGTGGCCCAACCAGGGTGCCGGAGGCCTCCCTTCCGCGCTGCGTGCATCGGCGGGGAGAGTGCCCCGGCCTGCATACTTATCCATCGCTGGCCGGCCAGGGCAATGCACAGATCTGCCGCACTGGGGTTTTCCCGGGTGTGTGGTGGCGTGTATGCCCGCGGATGGGCGATGTCCTGGGGGCTGATGCGCCGTAGCCTTGCGGTTCTGGAGGTGCAAGCTGCCGCGGCGGTGAGGGGAGACCAGGATGGCGCTACCCAGGACTCTGGCACGGTGGAACAAGGTCGGCCTGAACCGGGTGACCAAGCGCGTTGCTCCCTGGATGCCCGGTTTCGGCGTTGTGGCCCACGCTGGCCGGCGTTCGGGCCGTCGCTACCAGACACCGGTCAATGTGTTCCCGGCCGGGGACGGCTATCTTCTTGCCCTGACCTATGGCCCGGACAGTGACTGGGTCAAGAACGTCCTGGCCGCGGGTGGTTGCGAGCTGGTGACCAGAGGGCGGACCGTCCGCCTGGTCTCGCCGCAATTGGTTCACGGCGAGAACCGGCGCGGCATCCGTCCTGCCGGGCGGCAAGTGCTCCGGCTGATCGGCGTTGCCGACTTCTTGTCGCTCAAAATCGCATCTGCCGCTGGCGCGAACTCCGCGGGCATCGCATAACGGCGGCGCCCTGTCATGCCGCCGGTTGTGCGACGTTCAGCGTGATGATGGGGGCGTCGTTGGCGGTGATGACGTGGGGTGTGGGGAAAGGCCCCGCCGGGGTGTTCCGGCTATATTACCAGCATGGCGTTCCTCAATAGACCGTAAAGCGCTTCGGTGTCACTCGGCGTTGGATACCCGACTCTATTATTCATAACACGGATTCGCGTTCTTCGTCGGATCGGGTCCGCAGGGGCCTCAGCAAACGAGATCACGTTTCTCCAACGATTTAGGAACACCGCCTCAGCGGCCCGTGTGACCGCTAGTTCGGCGTCGAGGGTTATTACCATATTCAAGAGAAGAGCGCAAAGCGCCTGAATGTGCAGCAACGAGAGTTGTACCGGCTGGCCTGCGGTAACTACAGGCAGCTCTATGTCTCTACCGTCTTTGCCCAGGCCTCCTGCACGAGGTACCGCGTTAGCATAAGCGGTCTGGGCATATGTGTCTGGTATCCGTCCAGCGTGGGCATATGCGTTGCGAACCTCCTTGAAGCACCTATAACAGGCCAGCATGTCGTCAAGCCGCGCAGGTATGTAGCGTCGTGAACTGCGGAGAATGGGGCCATAAGCTAGGTCGAGAGATGTGGACCGTGTGGCCTGGAGCGCCGACACTGTGTCGTTAACTCCCATTTCCGTTCGTCCATCAATTCCTCTGGAAGGGAACTGAAGTCTGCGCTTCTGCGCAGCAGAACCCACCTCGAGGGCGTCGACCCACCCTTCGTACAAGCCGATCGCGCTAAAGGTTCCGAGCAAGACCAGCTCGCCTATTTGCTCCTCCCAAGTTCGTTCGACGCAGTGACGTCGCAGATTGGCACTGCCAATTCCGCTACCGGCCACAAAACGTCCGTGTAGCTCCTGAGTACTGGCACTCTCTCGCTCGTCCAAATACCCCTTCACCTGCCATCGTAGGTTCCACATCGCGGAGGCTGTCGGATTGACCAGGTCGTACAGGGCGGTCAACTGGATCTGAAAGGCCTGTGAGCTGGCAAACCAGAGTTTCATTGATCTACCTTATGGCTTGGTCCAGGCAGGAGGGATGAACTCGAAGGACTCCGGCTAATCCGTAAGGGGCTTGGTTTCTGGTATGGATCGTTCGGCCGTGCAGAAGCAAACTTCCTCAGTCCCCTGCCGCTCCCGATAGGGCGAACTGATCCGAAGAAATCACGATCACGGTGCCGGAGGGCATCACGGGTGACATGCCCGGCGCGTCCCAGCCGAGACTGGGAAACCCAGCATGGCAGGCGACAGCGCCCAGACCGTGAGTTCCGGCTTGACCGATGAGGCCAGCGACGCGAGGACCGCAGATTCAGGGGGCAGGAGCACCACCCGAACGCCGTGTCGCTGCGGCCTGACGCGGACGCGCGGCAGCGGAACTCCTGGCTCGCTGATCTTCAGCAAATTGTGATCGGGCTATCTGTCTGAGTCTGCTGATTAGCGTCGGTGGCGGTCGATAGCGTGGATGACCGTCAGCTGGGCTGGGACGGTGATGAAGCTCAGCTCATGGCGGAGATCCGGGAGGTCCTGTCGGTGCGACTGACTTGCATCGAAGCGCGGGAGCTGTTGTCGTTTGACGTTTTGCGGCTGGGCGAGCTGCCGCAGACTCCTCGTCGTGGTCGGGCCGAACGGTGCTGGGAAGACGAATCTTCTCCGTCTCGTCGAGATTGTTCGGGCGGCGATCGAGCGGACAACGACATATTCGCCGGAGTCGTACCGGATGCTGGTGCGCTTTGCGGCAGCGCGCCGTTTCGGCGCGGCGCCAGGGAACTTGTCGGGCGTCCGGCTGAGCATCGCCTTGACCGAACCGTGGGAGCGCGAGCTGCTCGGGAGCTTTGTCCGCGCCGCGGTCGGCTCGGTTCTGCTGCAAGCCACAGGAACCAACTTGGACGCGAGCAGCGTCATCGCGCGGATCAGGCAGCAGCTAAGTGAAGACGAACTGCGGCCTTTGAGCCGAGGCGTCATCGTGGCCGAGCTCGTGGACGCGTTGACCGGGACCTGGTCGGTGAGCTACGAGTTCGGTGTCGAAGGCCAGCGATTCCGCTGGGTGATCGAGGGCACGCCAAACCAGGGAGCGCTGATCCGGATCGGCGATGCCGACCGAACTGACGTCCCCTCATATCCGATCACCCACAACCTCGATATCGACGAGAAACGTGTGCCGAAACAGGCACTCACGCTGGCGACCTTGCTGCCTGCACCTGGAGAGGCCACGGCGCTCACCCTTAATGCCGGGACTCAGTGGGCTGAACTTGTCCGGGAATTCGCTCAGCAAGCCGGAATCCCGGTCGAGGAGACGAACCGCACGAATTATTCCCTGGCGCATGTCCTGCGCGCGGTGCTTGACCGCGGCCTCGTCCTGCTCGGGGACCTGCGCCAGCCCCCGCTGACGGAGTACTCCGCCGAGGAAGTGGCTCTTGATCCCTCGCCCGCGGACGGCAGCCGCATACCAGTCATGCTGTTCCGGCTGAAGAACGGCAGCGGCACGGGGCGGCGGCAGTACGCGAGGATCCGGGAACTGTTCACCAGCCTGACTGGCCTCAGCTTCGACATCGCCCTAGCGGACGTGCCCTCAGGTCAGGGCGACGGGTCCAGCGCAGCAGTCCAGATAGCGGTGGTCATCGAGCAGTACGGCCGTGACCTGCCGATCGAGTTCGTCGGCTCGGGGATTTGGGAAGCTCTGCTGCTCAGCGCCACGCTCCCGGAGTCTTCCGGTCTCGTCGCAATCCTTGATGAACCAGCCCGGAATCTCCATCCGACTCTGCAACGCCGGCTGCTCACAGCGATAAGCCGTGCGCCCGGCCAGTTCATCCTGACGACCCATTCGCCTTACCTGGTGGCCGTTGAGGACGCAGCTGATTCTCCCGGCATCATCCGCTTCGACGTCAAGCGCGCCGCGACCCGCGCTTGCCGCCTGTCCCCTGACGGCGGCCTGAACGGCGCCAGGCTCAGGAAAACGCTCAGGGAATCCGCTGACGCCCGTGCGCTCCTCTTCGCCAGAGGCGTGGTCCTGGTCGAGGGCGGCACCGAGCTTGGGGCACTTCCCGAATGGTTCGCTAAAAGCAAAACTGCTGCGCGGCACGGCATACCGGACGCACTCAACATAGTGATCCATTCCGTCGACGGCGACCCCGGATACCTGACCCATGTCGCGTTTCTGCACGAGGTCGGCATCCCGTGGACGATCGTCTGCGACGGCGCCGTCTACCGGTTCGGCCAGCGAACGAAGCAGATCTTCGAGCAAGTTCTCGACGCGGGCACTGACTGCCTCAGCATCCGGAACGCCGTGAACCGGGTCATTGCAGGTGAGACCTGGGACTTCGCACAGGCCAGGGACGCAGGCGAGGACTGCGGGATCTTCACCCTCGCCCAAGGCTGGGATACCGACGACGAGAGTTTTGAGGCATACATGGAAACAGTCAGCCCAGGCTCGCTCGCAGCCTCATCCAACGTCGTGGGACGCAGCAAGCCCCGCCAGGGCAGGCATGTAGCCTTCGCGACTGAGTGCCCACCGGAGGTCGACACCCTCTACTCCAAGCTCCTGCATCGGCTCGGCATAACTTGAACACAACAGACGGAACACAGGCATCCGGGCACACTTACGCAGGCTGGCCTTACGTTCCGTCACGATACTCGCGCGCATTCCCGCCGTCCGCTGCAGTCTGGCCAGAGGTTGATCATATCCGGCAGGGCCATGTCGCTCCCTGTGAAATACATCGGAGCCTGCACTCTCGGATGGCAGCCGCCGTCGTCCAGTGGTGGGAACAGCCAGCCTCCCGAAGCGGTTGTGCCTAGTGTCAGTGCTAGAAATTCGGTACGATTCTCTGGCAGAGGGAGGTAGGTCGTGACCGTGAGCATCGCCGATGGCATCCGAGCATCGGTAGAGGCGGCTACCGTCGGGACCTTCATTCGCAGTGCGGATGTTCCTGGCCCTAGGGCGGCGGTGAATACGGCCTTGTCCCGGCTCGCCGGGGCAGGGGATCTTGTCCGGGTGCGCAATGGCCTGTACTGGAAGGGCGTGAAGTCACGTTTCGGGGCTGGTCGTCCTGGGTTGCTTGACGCGGCTATCGCTGTCGCTGGTACCGACGGTGCGGGGCCATCCGGCTGGTCGGCCACGCACGCGCTTGGACTGTCCACCCAGCTACCTGCCACGCCAGAGGTGGCCGTGGCAGGGTCGGTGCCAAGCTTCGAGGGCGTGAGGTTCCGCAAGCGAAACAACCTTGCAAGGCGGAACCTCGGTTTCTGGGAGATCGCCCTTCTTGAGGCGCTGCGCTCCTACCCTGCCTACGCTGAGGTCGGCTTGGATGAACTCGCTACCAGGGTGTGCTCGCTTTCAGCCGAGGGCAAGGTGCGGTTCCCTTATCTAGAGACGGCTGCCCGCAGTGAACGCTCCCCGGCGCTGCGCCGGAATCTAGCTGCTGTGATCGCCAGACTGCCAGAAGAGATGGCGCCGTAATCTACTACCCGTTTGGAAGGGTATGTGCATGGCCCTGCTCCGGGATTCTCCCGACGACCTGCTCGCTCTCTGCGGTGCCGCAGCTGACTCGCTGGGCATCCCGGAGCCAGCGTTCGTGGAGAAAGACTTCTGGGTCGTTGAACTGCTCCGCAGCGTTGTCCAGCCACTTGACCTCGAGCCCGTCAACAACATCCCGTGCTCTGCGACGGTGAGGTTCAAAGGCGGCACGAGCCTCTCCAAGGCGTTCGGCCTCATCAAGCGGTTTTCCGAGGACGTCGACATCCTCGTCGAATGCGAGGGCTACGGGGCCGGGGCCAGAGAGAAACGAGTCCTCTGGCCTATCTGCGAGCGTGCAGGAAGAGACCTCGGACTATCTCCTGAACAGGTGCGGAAGCTGGACTACAAAACGGGCTTCACTCGGAACGCCGACTACTTGGTCCCCAGCCGTCTGGATTCCCACGCCATACGGCCGGACGTCCGCCTGGAGATGGGGATCCGCGGCGGCACTTTGCCTGGCACCCAGCTCCGGACCATCTCGTCGTACATCGCCGACCACATTGCCGCTGCCGGCATCGAAGCTGACTTCGAAGAACTCGCCCCAGTCGAGGTTGACGTGATATCCCCAGTCCGGACTCTCGCGGAGAAACTGGCGCTCCTCCATGACGCCGGTCGACGGGCCGCCCAGGGCAACTTCGAGCCCTTGGGGCAAGCCGGGCGTCACTTCTACGACATCCACCAGCTTCTCAAATCGCAAGATGTGACCGCCGCACTGTCGATTCCGGGGCAAACGATGCAGATCCTTGCCGCCGATGTGGATGCCAAGAGCGACGAGTTCGGCTGGAGTCACACCCCACGGCCGGAAGCTGGCTACGCGGTCAGCCTGGCCTTCGAGCCAGCGAGTGAAGTTCGGGACGTATCCGAGCAGGCTTACAGTCAGGCCCAGGGCCTAATCTGGGGCGAGCGGCCAACATTCGATCAAATCCTCGCCAGCATCGCCGAAGCACGCGACTTGCTCTGAACTGCCGGGCCATCAGCAAGCGCCGCGGATCCCATACCCGCGCTTCGGCTGACACGGTCATATCGGAAGGCCGCGGCGAGTTTCGCCCTCGCTGGTGCCTTATCTCCTCCGCTCGGCAGGAGGTGATGCGCCGGCCTGTCGCTCAGATCTTCGAGCTGCCGGAACGCGGGCTGATCATGAGCCCGCCTGGGGACAATTCTGGTAGCCACCGTGCAAGCGTGCCGGGCGCCGTCCAGACTCTTCCAGCCCGTATTCCCACAGGTAAACGGCCAGCCCAGCTTCACCTAGACTCGCCCGGACCTCTCTCAGAGTCGCATGGCATGCAAGAGGTCCGGAGTTCGAATCTCCGTAGCTCCACTCGTTTTCCCAGCTCAGAGTACCAATCTAAGATCATCTAGAGTTCCCTGAGATCGCTTGACCGCCACTTGACCGTCGCGGCGGACGTGCCTGATTGTCACTCAGCCTCACGGACTGGCTCTCGATGGCACGCCGGGCGAGGCGTAGCCGTGGTGGCTGATGAACAGTTGGCAGGTCGCCAACGAGCTGTCGGCGACATGGGAAAGGTCCGCCTGGCGTCCCAGCCCGGGTCGAGAACGGGCGCCCGGTCAGCTCAGGCGGCGTCGCGTTCGGCCACGACCCGCGCCTGGGGGCTTCCTCTGGTAGACCTAGGCTTCGGTCACCGCGCAGGACGCGACCGTCCGCCGGCATCGCGTTTCTGCGCGGAGTCCCGTGCGGCCAGGTTGAGTCGGCGGTTGCTCGCGTCGCGCGGTTTCAAAGACCTACGGCGGCCTGACACGCGGTTCGCTGTGGATTTACCATGTCCGCACCGGCACACTTGAGGAGTCGAGCATGGTAGACCTTGGCATCCCTGAGCAGCCGCAAGAGGCGACGGGCGGAGTTCTGACGGCTATCCCGGCGATGCCCGTCGCAGGGGTCTCCGCCGCCCTGTACGGTGCCTCTCCGCACCTGGTGGAGTGCCCGGGCCAGCGATACAGCATCGGATGGCAGGACTCCAGGAAAGTCGGCCCTTGCTTCGTTGTAGCCGAGATCAGCGCCATCCTCGGCACGGTAAAGGTTCGCGGTCGTTTCCCGCTGACGGAAGACGGCTGGGCGGAGGCGTGGCGCGCTTTGGTCGGGCTCGACGGCGACGCCGCCCGGTCGGCTGCCGCGAGGCTCGCGGCGCGTGCGGCCGGGCAGCGCGCCATAGCTGACCGTGCCCGGCTCGACGCTGATTCGGTCTGTTATCTGCGGGACGTGATATTCCTGGGCGGGTATTTGCCCGGTACGGAGCTTGTCGCCGGCAGGCCTTACGATCTGCGGTTCCTCGGCGACCGGATTGCCGTGCTCCCCTGTCGCGGGGCCGAGATGCTAGTCGAGATTCCGTTCGGCGACGTGGAAACGGTTGACATCGGGGGACCGGGGCTGGTGAAGTCGGGCGGCGGGTTCATCGGCGGCGGCTTTGGCGCGGCCGGCGCGGTTGAGGGCATGGCCATCGCCGCCGTGCTGAACTCGCTCACAACTCAGGTCAAGATCAAGACGATAATGCGGATCCAGGGAACCGGATACGAGCTTTTCGCGCTTTACTCGAAGCTGGCACCTGATGCCCTGCGGATCGAGCTTTCCCGTTCCCTCGGAGCGATACGAGAGGCGCAGTATGCGCGGGCTGATTCCGGCGTGTTGCGCAAGTCCCCGGCGCGGGGATCCCTGGTCGAGGAACTCAGCAAGCTGGCGTCCATGCTCGATGCGGGGCTGCTCACCCGCGACGAATTCGATCACCTGAAAGCGAAGCTCATCGCCGAAGCGTAAGTAGCCCGCCCGCTGCCATCGCCAGCAGGCCCTGGACTTGGCGCGGTGCTGGTGGTCGGTTTGCCGTTTGTCGGCTTGAGGATCTGTCGCGGGCGTGCCGGCCGTGGTTCTGTGACGGGCCGGTGTGGCATGGCACGCTGGCCGCGTGAGCGTCGTCATGCTGGATCGTGAGATGTACACCGAGGCTGCCGCGGCGCGGTTGCTGCGGGTGGCGCCCTCGACGTTGCACTGGTGGCTGGAGGGCCGTCCGCCGCGCTACCGTCCGGTGATCCGGCGGGAGCCTGCGAGTTCCCGGGTCGTTACCTGGGCGGAGTTCGTCGAGGCCGGGCTCCTGCGGTCCTACCGGCGTGATCTTGAGGTGCCGCTGAGGGAGTTGCGGGAGTTCATCGACCGGCTGCGCGATGAGTTCCGGGTGCCGTATCCGCTGGCGGACCGCCGGCCGTATATCGGCGCGGGCCGGCGGTTGCTGGTTGACCTGCAAGACCGCAGCCACCTGGACCCGGAGTTCTGCCTGGTCGCGGTCGCTAACGGGCAGACGGTGCTGACGGCGCCGGGGGGGGAGTTTTTCGAGCGGGTGGGCTGGTCGGGCAATGAGCCGGTGAGCTGGCGCCCTCATGAGGACCCGGCGTCCCCGGTCCGTGTCAGCCCGCTCGTGCGGTTCGGCATGCCGGCGGTAGGCGGCATTTCCACGGAGGCCATCGCGGGCGAGCTTGACGGCGGGGCATCCGTCGGGGAGGTCGCTGAGGACTTCGGCCTGGATATGGATGCGGTGCGGTGGGCACACAGCTATGAGCTGTCGCAGCACGCCGCGGCGTGAGCTCCCGGGCGGCGCAGGTCCGCATCTACATCGACTACATCGACGCTGACATCCTCGGCCTGGGGAAGGTTCTCGGGAGCCTCCGCGGCGACGACCTATCCGGGTGGTCCTGGCGGGATGATCCGCAAGCGGCAGCGGCTGCCGTGCCCGTCACCAGCCCAGCTGTGCTCGATCCGGGCTGGATACCCGTGGTGGCCGCCAGGGGATGGCTGATCGTCGCGCGCGACAGCAAGATCATCGAGAATCTGAATGAGATCGCCGCTGTCCGCGAGAGCAACGCCAAGATGGTGGCCCTCAACCAGCGGGACGCGGAAACGAAGTGGGGCCAGCTCGAAGTGTTCATGGCGCAGTGGCGCCGTATTGAGGCACTGATTCCCGAGCCTGGTCCCTTCATCTGGCGGGCGTCGCGCACCGCGATGACACCGATCTCACTCGGCTAACCGCATCCTGCGGGGTTACCGGATCGATCTGGGCTGCCCCCGGTCCGGCTGGCTTACCGAAACGGGCATCACGCTGTTGCGCCGGCGGCCCTCCGCGCAGCTACCGGAATAGTACGCAAAGGGACTGAGGTTCGAATTCCGCTAGCGGCGATTAAATCGGCTGATCAGGATGTCATTCCCGGCCCTGCCCGGCTAGGCCTGAAGATCATTTGACCGTCATCTGACCGTGGCCTGGACGTGACTGGCTGGCACTGCACGGCACGGGGCGTCGGTGAGCGGCACGCCGGATGACCATGGTCGCGGTGTTTCGGCGGGGCTGAACCCGTACAGATCGTGCGACGGGGTTTCCGGCGATGATGGCCCGGCCGGGAGGGGCTACGGTCCGGGCGGCGCACGGCGAGCCGCGTGCCGGGGGTCACCTGCTGCCGCGGCTGCCCTGGACGTGTCACATGGTCTCCACCTGCTGCTTTGCTGCGGCCGCATGCCGGGATCACTGGAGGGGCCGCCGGCTGCGGTGACGCTGCGGAGAGGCCAGCAGTGACTGAACCTGTGAATTTCCCCATGGCATGCAAGAGGTCCGGAGTTCGAATCTCCGTAGCTCCACCCGTTTTACCAGGTCATAGTGCCAATCGAAGATCATCTGGAGTGTCCTGAGACCGCTTGACCGTCACTTGACCGTCGCGGCGGACGTGCCTAAGTGGCACTCAGCCTCACGGATTGGTGCTGGTTGGCACGCCGGGCGAGCGTGACCGTGGCGGCTTTTGAACAGCTGACGGGTCGCCGGTGAGCTTCCTGCGAGCGCTGGCCGGAATGATCTAAGTCGTTGCCTGGGTGCGGACGGATGGGTGCGCGCAGCGCGTGGCTGCCGCGATGGTCCGGCCGGGTGGGCGGGTGAGGTTTCGGGCGACAGCATGGGGGCCGCCGTGTTCGCTGCTGCTGAGCGGCCGTGTTACGCGGGCTCGTGCCATCTCGGCGAGGGCGCCGGGCTGACAGCCTGGCCAACTGTTCGGCCCAGGCCAGGGGTGGCGGCTTACCAAGCCGCGCGGGTGATCTTGCTGCGGCGGTGCGGCCTGGCATGCGGAGTAGTCTGGGATTCCAGACGGGAGCCGAAGCCATCGACCAGGAGGCTCGGCGGCGGCACCCGATTTGTCGAGGCGAAGCTGCTGACATTGTTGGTGCCGACCAGCCCTCGGCGGAAGGGCACCTGCGATTACTTCATCTTCACTTATAGCCGGGCGAGCGATTGCCGGAGCATCACTTGCTTGCATTGCGGCTCTCATCGCAGCCTGCGGCACATCCGCCAGCCTGTCTGCCGCACCAGCCAAAACGGTCACAGTCACGGTCACCCCGACCTCACCCGCGGCGACGATTTCGCCCAGTCCGGCTCCTTCCCGTCCTTCGCCCGTTGAGTCGGCCGCTGTCGCCACGCTGGGGGATCGCAGGCCGCGTGTGAGAGTTTTCAGGACACCAACGACCCGCTATTCAAATTGCTGATGCTGGTAGCGAACAACCCTCAGACATCTTCGGCAGACACGGCGACAGTGCTGCGGAATGGTGAGCCAATACTCCGCCACTACGCCCGGGAAGCCAACACTGCGGGCGGCGGAGACGCTCGCCTGGCCCGGCTGTTCCGTAATCAGGCTGACTTGGATGGCCAGCTAGTACTACAGCAGCAGCTCGTTATCGTGTGCGGCGTGGCTGCGTGACCGTCGCGCTCGCGCTGGCCATGCTGATGGTTTATGACTGCTGTGGTGGACGCGGTGATGCCGGAGATGGCTCCGGATG
>Ga0302325_10005925_pt1 | contig 27654 bp, 27 predicted proteins | sample Palsa_T0_2_FD_201948 | JGI IMG/M metagenome (GOLD analysis project Ga0302325, IMG submission 201948) | Peat permafrost microbial communities from Stordalen Mire near Abisko, Sweden - Palsa_T0_2 | ecosystem: Environmental > Terrestrial > Soil > Palsa > Peat permafrost | place: Sweden: Abisko... | reverse complement strand
CGCCCTCGGGCGCTCGCTATGGGCTTGTGTTAAAAACATTGGCCGCGAGTTTTTTGTGGTGGTCGCGCCTCGCCGCTAGTCGCTGGGAGAGCGGCTCTGAAGGCGCGGTGGACATCTCACCCAACCCTAGCAGCGGGTGGAATCGGCATCCGTGCCGATTCCATTGGGGGATTTGGCAGAGCCAAATCCCCCGGCCGCGCCGGGAGCTCAGCGCGGGGTCGTTCACGCGCTACGCGCCATGGCACTTCTTGAACTTCTTGCCCGACCCGCACCAGCAAGGGTCGTTACGCCCCAGTGCATCGGCGTCGACCCGGCGCTGCTCGACCGGGGCAGCGAGCTGCGGCTCCTCCTCGGCGACGACGCCGGCGGCTTCCGCGGCCGCCGCCATCGCCACCGCACCCTGGGTGGCCTGGATCCCGCCGCCCGAGTACCGCACGTTCCGCCCGCCGGTCGAAGAGCTCGCCGCCGGGCTCGGCCGCACCGAGGGTGGGGGCGCGGCGGGCGGCTCGCCGTTCTCGGTCGCGAAGGTGAACTCGACGTGGAAGAGATTCCGGGCGAAGTCGCTCCAGATTCCGTTCATGAGGTCGTGGAAGAGCGTGAACGCCTCGTTCTTGTAGGCGACGAGGGGCTCGATCTGGGCGAACCCGCGCAGGTGGATGCCCTCGCGCAGGTAGTCCATGTCATAGAGGTGCTCGCGCCAGCGCAGGTCGATGATCTGGAGCAGCACGTTGCGCTCGAGGAAGCGCATGAGCTCCTCTCCCAGCTCCTGCTCGCGACGTTCGTAGTGCTCGAGTACCTCCGCCTGGAGCTGCTCGGTGAGCTCGGTGCGGTCGAGCTGACTGGTGTCGAAGGATTCGATCCCGCTGTGGGCCGGAAGGATCTCCTCGACCCGGCGCACGAGACCGTCGAGGTCCCATTCCTCGACGAAGTCACTCGCCGTGTACTCCTCGACGAGGCGTTCGATCACGTTGCCGATCTCCTCGCGCGCCGCCGCGCTCATGTCGCGGCCCTCGAGGACCTCGTCGCGATAGTGGTAGATCACGTCGCGCTGCTGGTTGAGGACGTCGTCGTACTCGAGCGTGTGCTTGCGCTGGAGGAAGTGCTGCTCCTCGACCTTGCGTTGCGCCTTCTCGATCTGCTTGGAGAGCATTCCGGCTTCGATCGGCTCCTCGTTGCCTGCTTCGTCCTTGGTGCCAAGCCGGTCGAGAATCTTGTAAATCCGCTCGCCGGCGAAGAGGCGCACGAGGTCGTCCTGAGCCGAGAGGAAGAAGCGCGACTCGCCCGGGTCTCCCTGGCGGCCGGCGCGTCCGCGCAGCTGGTTGTCGATCCGCCGCGACTCGTGGCGCTCGGTGCCGAGGATGAACAGGCCGCCCGCCTCGAGGACCTCCTCGCGCGAGACCGCGAGGCGTCGCTCGACCTCGGGCAGGACCTTCTCGTAGTGCTCGTCGTAGTCGGGCTCGCCGGGCTTCAGGCCGAGCTTGATGACCTCGAGACGCGCGAGGTGCTCCGGGTTGCCGCCGAGCTTGATGTCGACGCCGCGGCCCGCCATGTTGGTGGCGATCGTTACGGCGCCCGGCGCGCCGGCCTCGGCGATCGTCTCACCCTCGCGCTCGGCGTTCTCGGGCTTGGCGTTGAGGACCGAGTGCTTGATCCCCTTGCCCTTGAGGCGCTCGGAGAGGAGCTCTGAGACCTCGACCGAGATCGTGCCCACGAGCACGGGCTGGCCTGCCGCGTGGCGGGTCTCGATCTCCTTGGCCACGGCGGCCCACTTGCCGTCCTTGGTCTTGTAGACCTGGTCGTTGCGGTCGCCGCGGACCATCGGTTGGTTGGTGGGGATCTGCACGACCGGAAGCTCGTAGATCTTCATGAACTCGGTCGCTTCGGTGAGCGCCGTTCCCGTCATCCCCGCGAGCTTGTCGTACATGCGAAAGTAGTTTTGGAGCGTGATCGTCGCCAGGGTCTGGTTCTCCTCCTGGACGCGCACGCCCTCCTTGGCCTCGACGGCCTGGTGGAGGCCCTCCGACCAGCGGCGACCGTCGAGGATGCGACCGGTGAACTCGTCGATGATCTTCACCTCGCCCTCGATCACCGCGTAGTCGACGTCGCGCTTGAACAGCGACTCGGCCTTGAGCGACTGGATCAGGTGGTTGACCAGGTGCCCGTTCTCGGCGCGGTAGAGGTGGTCGATGCCCAGGAAGCGCTCGGCCTTGGCGACGCCGCGCTCGGTCACCGCGACCGTCTTGTGCTTCTCGTCGAACTCGTAGTCGAAGTCGGCAATGAACTCCTTCTTCATCCGCGGGTCCATCCCGTCCGGCGTCTCGCCGGGCTCGAGCTTGGGAGCGAGGCGGGCGAACTTGGCATACAGGTCGGCGGCCTGCTCGGGGGCGCCCGAGATGATGAGCGGGGTCCGGGCCTCGTCGATGAGGATGTTGTCGACCTCGTCCACGATCGCGAAGGTGTGGTAGGGAGACTCGCCCTCGTCGGGCTTGGGGCGGCCTCCGTGCTGGACCTTCTGCTCGAGCGATTCCGCCATGTTGTCGCGCAGGTAGTCGAAGCCGAACTCCGAGTTCGTCCCGTAGGTCACGTCGGCGGCGTAGGCGTCGCGCTTCTCCTCGTAGGGCTGCATGTTCTGGAGCACGCCGATGCTCACGCCGAGCGCGTCGTAGAGCGGCTTCATCCACATCGCGTCGCGGCGGGCGAGGTAGTCGTTGACCGTGACCACATGCACGCCCCGGCCGGCGAGCGAGTTGAGGACCACGGCGAGGGTGGCGGTCAGCGTCTTGCCCTCGCCGGTCTTCATCTCGGCGATCGACCCGTCGTGGAGGACCATGGCGCCGATGAGCTGGACGTCGAAGTGCCGCATCCCCATCGCGCGCTTGCCCGCCTCGCGCACGAGCGCGAAGCACTCATAGACGAGGTCGTCGAGCTTCTCACCGTCCCGGGCGCGCTCCCGCAGCTCGTCGGCCGCCTCGCGCAGCTCCTCGTCGGTGTAGTGCTCTACCTCGGCTTCGTGAGCATTGATCCGGTTGACTCGCTGCTCGTAGGACTTGAACTTCTTAGCTTCGCCCATGCGAAGCGCGCGGTCCAGGAAGGACATGAGGCCAGGGTAGCAACGAGTCCGCGCAGGCGGGGGCCGTCGGCGGCGGCCCGGCGCTCGCGACGCGATGACAAATGACGCCCCGGAATCGAGCTCCTCGCGATAGGTTTCGCTCGTCCACCAACCCGCGGAGGCTGCCTCTAGCCCGGCAGGGGGCGCCACGGCGCAGGCATCCTCCGAATACCAGTAGGGGTGTAGCCATGCGCAAGCCAGCACACGTCACCGTCGTCTCGGCGGTCGCGCTGATCGCCGCCGCGGCCGGAGGAGCCGCCGCCGCCGCTCCAGCGGCGTTCAGCACCGCCGCCCCAGCGGCGTCGATCGCGAAGCACACGAGCAAGTGCAATACCACCTGCCAGGAGACCAACCTGTTCAACAAGTTGGCCAAGAAGGCCAAGGTGGCGTACGCGGCCAAGGCAGGCACGGCCGCCACCGCGACCACCGCGACCACGGCGGACACGGCGAAGACGGCCACCACGGCGAACAACGCGACCACGGCCGGGAGCGCCGACATCGCCAACGTCGCCAACGTCGCCAACAGCGCCACCAACGCGACCAACGCGACCAACGCGACCAACGCGACCAACGCGACCAACGCGACGAATGCGACCACGGTCGGCGGTCAGACGGTCGAGGCGTTCAACATCCCGATCGACACTGGCGCGGCGACCCCTACGCCGACCACGCTTGGCGAGGTGTCTCTGGGGGTGAGCTGCAACGGCAACTTCCAGATCGGCGCTCGGGCGGTGGGTAGCGCGACCGGCACGTTGAACCTCGAGGGCGTCGACGCCAGCTCGAAAACCGCCTTCGGATTCAGCGACGCCTCGTTCAGCAGCAGCTCGGCCGACAACCTCGCGGACGGCACGAGCAATCCTGGAGCCGGCACGGCAGACGCGCTCATGACCGACGGCACGATCGAGACGATCGACTACGCGTACGCGGCTACGGCGACGGGCTGCGTGTACTACGGGCGAGCGACCTACTGACGCCCCGTCTCGGTCGGGGCGCCGCGCGAGCGGCGCCCCGCCGCCCGCCTACGCCGCCGGCGAGAAGTCTCCCGGGATCGGGGGCTCGCCGACGGCGCGAGCCTCGCGACGCTTGCGGCGCTTGTCGCGGTGGCGCTTGACCTGGACGGAGAGCTCGTCGGCGCACAGGTTGATCGAGTGGACGATGTCGGGCGAGGCGTCGCGGGAGCGGAGCGTGACGCCTTTGAGGTGGAGCGTGGCCTCGGCGACCTGCGAGTCGGCGATCGCCGGGTTGCGCTCCTCGAAGACCTCGACCTCGAGCTCCGCCAGCTCGGAGACCTGGCGCGAGACCTTCCGGAAGCGCTTGGTCACGTGCTCCCTCATATCGTCGGAGACGGGCAGATTGCGGCCCTTGACCTCGATGCGCATCGACTTACCCCCTTCAGAGACTGGGTGGTGAAACGAGCCTTACCAAGGCTAGACCTAGCGGGCGCGTTTGTCGATTGCTTGAATGTCCAGACGTGGCTCCGAAGATCGTGTGGCCGTTCGAGCCAAGCGTGCTGCTCGGCGTGGCGGCCTTCGGCACGGTCTACGTGAAGGGCTGGCGCCGCGCTCGCCTCCCCGGCATGCCCCATCCCCCCGGCTACGGCCGGCTCACGCTCTTCTTCGGTGGCCTGCTCACCATCTTCGTCGCGCTCGCCTCGCCGGTTGATCCGCTCGGCAAGGATCTGCTCGTCATGCACATGCTCCAGCACGTGCTCCTCCTCGACATCGCCCCCATCCTCCTCATCTTCGGGCTGACCAAGGGGATCCTCAGGCCCATCACCCGCCGCATCCGGGCGGTCGAACGGCGCGCCGGTTACCTCGCCCATCCCGCCTTCGCGGTCGCCCTCTACGCCGGGTCGATGTGGTTCTGGCACGTGCCCGCGATGTACGACCTGGCGCTCCGCTACGCGAACATCCACGCCCTCGAGCACGCCTGCTACATGCTCGCGGGCTCGCTCTACTGGTGGTACCTGATCTCCCCGATCCGTAGCCGGATGCGGCGGGGCGGGACGGGTCCGATCGTCTACATGGTCAGCACCAAGTTCCTCGTCGGCGTGCTCGGAATCGGGCTCGCCTTCGCCCCCGACGCCCTCTACTCCTACTACAAGCACCAGCCGCGCTACTGGGGCCTGAGCGCCGTCGAAGACCAGTCGCTGGCCGGACTGCTCATGGCCCTCGAGCAGTCGATCGTCATGGGCATCGCCCTGGTGGCGCTCTTCTTCCAGATGATCAACGAGTCTGAGCGCCAGGCTCAGCGCGCCGAGAAGCTCGAGCTGCTCGAGTCGGCGCGCGCCGCGGGAACGTAACAGCGGCGCCAGCCGCTGTCACGACCAGGACTCCCGGTAGTCCGCCTGTTCGGGCGTGGGCTCGTCGATCCGGACGCCGAGCGCCGCGAGCTTGAGGCGGCCGACCTCGTCGTCGATGGCGGCCGGGACCTGGTGCACGCCGGGCGCGAGCTCACCGCGGCGGCGCACAAGCTCCTCGAGGCACAGGGCCTGGAGCGCGAAGGAGACGTCCATCACGGCGGCCGGGTGCCCCTCGGCGGCGGCGAGGTTGACCACGCGTCCGCGGGCGAGGAGGTTGAGCCGGCGGCCGGGAAGCTCGTACTGCTCGACGAGCGGGCGCACCTCGCGCACGCCGCCGGTGGCGCGCTCGCGCAGCTCGTCGAGGTCGATCTCGACGTCGAAATGGCCCGCGTTGGCGAGCAGCGCGCCGTCCTTCATGCGCTCGAAGTGCTCGCCGCGCAGGACGCGGCGGGAGCCGGTGACGGTGACGAAGATGTCACCCCGCTCGGCGGCCTCGAGCGCGGGCATCACCTCGTAGCCGGCCATGCGCGCCTCGAGCGCGCGCAGCGGGTCGATCTCGCACACGATCACCGCCGCGCCCGCGCCTCGCGCGCGCTCGGCCACGCCCTGGCCCGCCCATCCGTAGCCGATCACCACCAGCGTGTGTCCGGCGAGAAGCACGTTGGTCGCCCGTACGATCCCGTCGAGCGCCGACTGGCCCGTGCCGTGGCGATCGTTCAGAGCCCGTTCGGTGCGCGCCTCGTTGACCGCGAGGACCGGGCAGGCGAGCTCGCCCGCGTCCTGGAGGCGCCGCAGGCGCACAAGGCCCGTCGTCGTCTCCTCGGTTCCCCCGATCAGCCCGCTCAGCGCCTCGCCGCCCAGGCCGTGCGCGGTCACGAGCAGGTCGGCGCCGTCGTCGATGGTGATCTGCGGCCGCTCCGCCAGCAGGGCGCGAACGTGCTCGGCGTAGGCGCCCAGATCCTCGCCGCGGACCGCCCTCACCTCGATCCCGTGGTTGAGCACCAGGGCCGCCGCTACGTCGTCCTGCGTCGACAGCGGGTTGGCCGAGCACAGGGAGACCTCGGCCCCGCCGGCCTGGAGCGCGCGGACCAGGTTTGCCGTCTCCCCGGTGACGTGCAGGCAGGCGGCGACGCGGACCGCGTCGAGCGGCCGCTCGCGGCCGAAGCGCGCGCGGATCTGGCGCAGCACCGGCATCTGCGCATCCGCCCACTCGATCCGCGCTTGCCCTTCGGGGGCGAGGGCGAGATCGGCCACGTCGTGCTCGGGCCGGCTCCGGCGCGCGGGGCGCGCGCCGGAGGATCCGCGTGCCATCTAGTAGCGGTAGTGATCCGGCTTGTAGGGGCCCTCGACGGGGACGCCGAGATACTCGGCCTGCCCCGGCGTGAGCTGCGTGAGCCTCGCTCCGAGCGCGTCCAGGTGCAGCCGCGCGACCTTCTCGTCGAGATGCTTGGGGAGCGTGTAGACGCGCTTCTCGTACATCTCGGTGTGACCGAAGAGCTCGATCTGGGCGATGACCTGGTTGGTGAACGAGTTCGACATCACGAAGCTCGGGTGGCCGGTGGCGTTGCCGAGATTGAGGAGCCTTCCCTCCGAGAGGACGATGATGGTGTGGCCGTCGGCGAACACCCACTCGTCGACCTGGGGCTTGATGTTGATCCGCTCGACCCCTTCGAGCTTGCCCAGCCCGGCGATGTCGATCTCGTTGTCGAAGTGGCCGATGTTCCCGACGATGGCCTGGTGCTTCATCCGCTCCATCTGCTCGGCGGTGATCACGTCCTTGTTTCCTGTGGCGGTGATGAAGATGTCGGCCGTGCCCAGGACGTCCTCGAGCGTCGCCACCTGGTAGCCGTCCATCGCGGCCTGGAGCGCGCAGATGGGGTCGACCTCGGTGACGATCACGCGGGCGCCCTGGCCGCGCAGGGATTCGGCGCAGCCCTTACCGACGTCGCCGTAACCGCACACGACGGTGACCTTGCCGCCGATGAGCACGTCGGTGGCGCGATTGATCCCGTCGATGAGCGAGTGGCGGCAGCCGTACTTGTTGTCGAACTTCGACTTGGTGACGGCGTCGTTGACGTTGATGGCGGGGAACAGCAGATGTCCGAGCTCGGCGAACTGGTAGAGCCGGTGCACGCCCGTGGTCGTCTCCTCGGTCACGCCCTTGATCTGGGCGGCGATCTTCGTCCAGCGCTCGGGATCCTCGGTGAGGGAGCGCTGGAGCGTCTCGAGGATGATCCGAAACTCCTCCGAGTCGGCGGTCGCCGGGTCGGGCACGGCGCCCGCGCGCTCGTACTCAACCCCCTTGTGCACGAGCAAAGTGGCGTCCCCCCCGTCGTCGAGGATCATGTTCGGGCCCTCGAATCCGTCTCCGTCCGGCCAGCGAAGCGCCTGCTCGGCGCACCACCAGTACTCCTCGAGCGTCTCGCCCTTCCAGGCGTAGACCGGAACGCCGCGGGGATCCTCAGGCGTGCCTTCGGGTCCGACAACAATCGCGGCCGCGGCGTGATCCTGGGTGGAGAAGATGTTGCAGCTCGCCCACCGGACCTCGGCGCCGAGGGCGACCAGAGTCTCGATCAGGACCGCAGTCTGGATCGTCATGTGCAGCGAGCCGGTGATCCGCGCGCCCTTGAGCGGCTGGCGCTCGGCGTATTCGGCCCGCGTGGACATCAGCCCGGGCATCTCGTGCTCGGCGAGCTGGATCTCCTTGCGGCCGAAGCCGGCCAGCCCGAGGTCGGCGACCTTGAAGTCGGAGGTGGTTGCATCGACAGTCGTGCTCATCGCGTCTCCATCAGTTCGGTTTCGTTCGAGCGCCGGCCGGCGGCGGCCAGCAGCCTCTCGTGCTTGTCCTGCTCGAAGCGCAGCCAGTCGTCGGCGCTCACGTCCTCGGGCTTGCGCGCCGGGGCCTCGAGCCATTCCTGCACCGCGGCGCGTAGGTCGTCACCGTCGGCCAGCCGGGCGGCGAAGGCCACGTCGGAGAGGGCAAGGTCGAACTCCTCGAGGAGCTCGGCCAGCGTGCGCAGACGCTGGAGCTCAGCCGGACCGTAGAGCCGGTAGCCGGACGGCGACCGGGCCGGCGTGACGAGTCCCGATGCCTCGATGTAGCGAAGCATCCGAGGCGACCATCCGGTTGTCTCGGAGGCCTCGTGGATCGTGAGCGCCTGCATCGAGGCAAAACCTTACCACGTGAGTGTCAAGGTTTGGCGGGGCGCGCCGGCGCTAACCCCGCGCGAGCTCGCCCTTGAGCCGCTCCATGACGTCGATCGGCGTGGGGTCGACGCCGCGCAGCACCGCCATGTAGATCGAGACGAGATCGCCGAGGAGGACGAGCGAGATGAGGCGTTCGGTCTGGTGCTCGCCGCGGCTCTCAACGCGGTAGGTCGCCGTCGCGTGCGCGGCGATCAGGCCCCGCGTGAGCTCAATCCGCTGCTGGATCCGGGGATGGAGGTCCGAGTCGTCGAGGAAGACGGCGCTAAAGCGGCCGAGCTCTCCGGCTCCCTCCCAGCCCATGATCTCGTTGTGGTCGAGCTCTGGGAGCTCGTGGGAGAAGGCCGGTTGCTTAACGTTCTCGTTGATCTGCGTCTTCCAGCGGTAGGCGATGGGCGCCGTGAGCCCCGACCCGGCGATCATCGGGATCGTGCCGTGGAGGCCGTGGGCGAGCGCCTTGGCCAGGCTGTCCTGCGCCCCGTCCGGGCCCCATTCGGCAGCGAGCTGCTCGGCGTGGGCAGCGGCGACGTCGATCTCGAGGTGGACGCGTGGCGCCGCGCCGCACACGCCGGCGACCTCGAGCGCGACGACGAGCAGGTAGGCGACCGCGGACCGCGGCTGGAAGCCGCCAGGAAGGGGGATCACGGGCACGCCCTCGGCCCGCGCCGCCGCCGCGAGCTTGCCGCCCGTGGTGGCGACGATCCGCCGCGCTCCGAGCGCACCCGCGGCTTCGTAGGCCGCGAGCGTCTCCTCGGTGTTACCGGAATAGCTCGTGCACAGGACGGTCGTGTCGGGCGTGGTCCACGGGGGCAGGCCGTAGTCGCGGGCGAGGACAATCGGCCTCGAGGCCCGGTCGCCGAGCGCGGCCCGAGCGAGCGCGCCGCCGATCGCCGAGCCACCCATCCCGGCGATGACCAGACCGCCGGGGGAATCCTGGGGAGCGAGGCTCGCGGCCTCGACCCGCCACAGAGCGTCGCGGAGCTGCTCGGGCAGGGCGAGGACGTCGTCGATCAGCCGCGAAGCATCGACGCGCTCGATCGCCTCCCGGGTCAGCTCCTGCGTCGCGGTCAAAACCGGATCGCTCCTGAGGGCAGCTGCACCCCGGGGAAGATACGCGCACCACGGGCCAGGGCGTTCTCCGACCCCAGCCCGACCCCCTCGCCCAGCATGACGCCACCCTCGATGTGGCAGTCCTCGCCGATGCTGACGCGGGCGCCGACGATCGAGGATCTCACCGTCGAGCGGGCCCCGATGCGCGAGCCGTCGAGCACGACGGAGCTCTCGATGCGCGCGTTCTCGCCGACCTCGACGCCCGCGCCGAGGACGGCGCGGCCGCCGACGATGGCCCCGGCGGCGATCCGGCACCCGGGCCCCACCACGGCGGGCGCGACCACCTGGCCCTCGATCTGTGCTTCGTCGGCGAGGATCAGGCCCCGCTCGGCGAGCCGGCGGCCGATCTCGGTGCTGACGATGCCCTCGAGGATGTCGAAGGTTCCCTGGAGGTAGCGCTCCGGAGTCCCGATGTCGAGCCAGTAGCCGCCCGATTCGTAGCCGTACAAGCCCTCGCCGACGAGCGCCGGGAAGACCTCGCGTTCGATCGAGACGTTCGTCCCCGCGGGCGGCATTGCGTCGAGCACGGTGCGCTCGAGGACGTAGGCGCCGGCGTTGACGAGGTTGGTGTCGATCTCGGCCGCGCTCGGCTTCTCGAGGAACTCCGTGACCGAGTGATCGGGGGCGCGGCGCACCAGCCCGTAGGCCGACGGGTCCTCGACGGCGATGAGCGCGAGCGTGGCTCGCGCCCGCGTGCGCTCGTGCTGGTCGAGTTGCGCGGTCAGGTCCATGTCGGTGAGGACGTCGCCGTTGAGCATGAAGAAGCGCTCGTCGAGGAGCTCCTCGGCGAACTTCAGCGCCCCGCCCGTCCCCAGCGGCTCGGGCTCATCGACGTAGCGCAGACGCACGCCGTGGTCGGCACCGTCGCCGAGCACGGAGCGCACGCCCTCGGCCATGAACCCGCACGAGAGGATGACGTCGTCGACTCCGTGACCCCTGAGCCACTCGATCATGTAGCCGATGAAGGGGCGCCCGACGAGCGGGATCACCGGCTTGGGGAGGGTCGAGGTCAGCGGCCGCAGTCGCGTGCCCTCGCCGCCGGCGAGGATCAGCGCCTGCAATTTATCTTCCGATCCCCTCGTACCTCAGGCCTGCGCCCTCGACGCTCGCGCGGTCGAAGAAGTTGCGTCCGTCGACCACGACGTTGCCGCGCATCCTCCGGGCCATCTCGGCGAAGTCGATCTCGGCGAACTCCGGCCACTCGGTGACGAGCACGCAGGCGTCCGCCCCGTCCAGGGCCGCCAGCGCGGAGTCGGCGAACTCGACGCCGAGCATGAGCTTGCGCGCCTCATCGGCGGCGATCGGGTCATAGGCCTGCACGCGCGCTCCGTCGGCCTGCAGGCGCGCCGCGAGCACGAGCGAGGACGCCTCGCGCATATCGTCGGTCTCGGGCTTGAAGGCCACCCCGAGGAGCGCCACCGTCGTCCCCACCAGCGACCCGAGGTGCTTCTGCAGCTTCGACATCACCCGCCGCTTCTGGAGCTCGTTGACTTCGATGACGGCGGTCAGGAGCTGGAAGTGGTAGCCGGAGTTACCGGCGAGCTGCTTGAGGGCGGAGACATCTTTCGGAAAGCAGGACCCGCCGAAGCCAATCCCCGGCCTCAGGAAATGCTTCCCGATGCGGCGGTCGAGGCCCATGCCGCGGGCGACCTCGAGGACGTCGGCGCCGGTCTCCTCGCAGACGTTGGCGATCTCGTTGATGAAGCTGATCTTGGTGGCCAGGAAGGCGTTGGCCGCGAGCTTGACCATCTCCGCCGAGGAGATGTCGGTGCGCACGAGCGGGGCCTGGAGCGGCGCGTAGAGGTCGACGACGGCGTCTCCGGCCCAGTCGCCGTCGTCGCCCACGACCACGCGGTCCGGGTTCAGGAAGTCCGCGAGGGCCGACCCCTCCTTGAGGAACTCGGGGCAGGACACATAGCTGAACCCCGGCTTGCCCTGCTCGACGAAGAGGCGCTTGATCGACCTCCCCGTGCCCACGGGCACGGTCGACTTCATCACGAGCGCGTGGCGGTCCGACGGCGGCATGGCCGCCACCACCGCGTGCACGGCCGAAAGGTCGGCGTCGCCGGAGTAGGTCGGGGGGGTGCCGACGGCGACGAAGAGCAGGCGCGCGTGCTCGAGGGCCGGGGCGAGCTCGGTCGAGAAATGGAGCCGGTCGCGGTTGCGGGCGACCGATTCCGCGAGCCCAGGCTCGTAGATCGGGATCTCGCCCCGCTCGAGCCGGGCGATCTTCTCGGCGTCGACGTCCACGCACCACACCTCGTTGCCCAGCTCGGCGAAGCCGGCGGCGGTGACGAGGCCGACGTAGCCCGTTCCGATCACGGCGATCGGTTCACGATCTGGAGCCATGCGCCGGGAGGCTAGCGAGCCGCTGACCGGGGGCGCTTCACGACACCCGCGTGAGCGAAGCGGCAAGCCCGATCATCTGCTCCTTGTCGAGGTTGTCGGTCAGTGTGTTCGAGATCCAGTAGACGCCCTCCGGGATGTGCCAGGCGACGAGATCGAGCTTGGCGCCCTCGAAGTAGAGGTCGAGGGTCTTTCTTCCCACCACGCGCACCTCGGTCGGGTCAGCGAGGATGGGCGGGTGCTGCCACGTCGTGCCCTGGACGTCGTAGTACTGACCGAGGGTGGCGTTGAGCATGACCGTCATCTGATACGCGGCCGCGGGATGGTGCTGGGAGGTCGAGAGTACGTACGCGCGCGGGTAGGCGCCGACGGTCGAGATCTCGGTGCCGGTGGGGCAGTTCGCGAGCGTGGCCGAGCAGTACTCCGAACCCGCCGCGAGTAGTTTCGGCGCATACACGGGCATCCCCGCGCCGCCGAGCGCCGCGGCCTGGAGCTTGCCCTCCGCCAGAGCGGGGATGAGGCCGGCGGTGGGCGCGCGCGCGGGCTGGGGCGCGGTGGTCGGCGCGCTCGGAGCGCTCCCCCCGGCACCGGCCACGGTCGGCGTCATGAAGCGGTTGAAGGCCGCCAGCTCGGCGCCCGAATCGGCGGTCACGTAGTCCTCCTTGCCCACCATGTAGGCGATGTTGGCCGTGGGGAAGGGGATCTGCTTGATCGCGTGGCCGTCGGAGAAGGCGACGAGGTCGAAGAGGTTGATCAGGCCGTCGATGGTGTGCAGGTCGGGGTCGGTCCGGGTGTGGGCGCCGAAGATCTTCAGCAGCTTGTCGCGGTTCTCGATTAGCCTGGTTTGCCCGTACTGGTCCTTGGCCTCGCGGATGAAGTCCTGCTGGCGCGCCTCGCGTACGAGGTCGTTGTCGGTGTGGCGGAAGCGGACATAGGAGAGTGCGGCCGTCCCGCACAGCTTCTGGTAGCCCGGCTCGATGTCGATGCTCGAGTAGTCGGTGTAGGCGGTGTTGTTGTAGTAGCGATGGTCGACCTGGGTGTAGACGCAGCCGATCGCGTTCACGAGATCGACGAAGCCGGTGAAGTTGATATCCACAATATGGTTGACCTCGAGCTCGGGGAAGACGTTCTCCTGGAGCGTCTTGACCACCAGGTTGGGACCCCCGAGGGAGTACGCGGCGTTGATCTTGGCCGTCTCCACCCCGTCGTCCGGGAGGGGAATGTCGACCATCAGGTCGCGGGGCACGGACATCACGTTGATGGTCGAGGAGCTCGCGTCGAGACGGACGAGCATGATCGTGTCGGTGTTGGCCGAGCTCTGAGGCGCTCCGGCGCGATGGTCGGAGCCGAGGATGAGGATGGTCTGGGGGCTGCCCGGATTGGGGATGACGACGCGCGCCTGCTTGATCGCGGGCGTGGCCGAGACGTACTTGGCGATCTGCTTGAACTGAAGCAGCCCGGCGACGGCCGTCGTGGTGGCCGCGGCGATGACCACGATCACCGCCGCGAGGACGAAGCGCCACACCGCCCCGCCCCGCGAGCTCGGGATCAGGCTCATCAGCCACCTCCTTCGATCGCCCGCAGCCCGCCTGACGCGGGGCGGGCGTCCCTCCGATCCTCGGCCCTATCGTCTTCTAACCGGACCTCGGGTCGCGAATCGGCATCCTCGAGCCATATCGGGAGCGCGCGCACGAAGTCGCCGAGCGCCCGGCGGTAGCGCGCCAGCGAGGTCAGCGAGACCCACTCCTCGGGTCCGTGATGCCCGGCGCCGGCGGGGCCGAACTCGACCGCCGGGATGCCGGCCTCGATGAACGAGGCCGCGTCCGAGGCGCCGTCCCGGCCGACGCTCATGACCTCGCGATCGGGAAGCGAGCGCGCCACCGCGTCGCACAGCGCGCGCACGTAGGGATTGCTACGGGCCACCGTCACCGGCGGATGGATGAAGGTACGGGTGACGTCGATGTCGGCGATGGCCCGCACCTGGGCGAGGATGTCGCCGGGATCCTGCCCGGGCAGGTAGCGCACATCGACGGCCATCAGACACCTCTCCGGCACCTGGTTGAGCGCCTCGCCGCCCTCGATCCGGCCGAGGTTGATCGACGGGCGATCGAACATCTCCGAGGACTCACGGCTGAAGGGGAGCGACTCGATGGCGCGAAAGACATCGATCGCCTTGAGCACGGCGTTGTCTCCCAGCCACGGCGTCGAGCTGTGCGCAGCGCGACCGTGGACGTCGATCCTCATCACCAGCACGCCCTTGGCCTCGACCCCGATGTGGAGGTCCGTGGGCTCGCCGGTGATGGCGAAGTCGCCTCCCAGCCCGCGCTTGACCACATCGTCGGTGGAGCGCTCGTCGAGCTCCTCGGACTCCTCGTCGGGGACGCACACGAAGCGCACACGGACCCGGTCCTGACCCGTCACGTCCTTGAGCACGCACATCATGGCGGCCAGACCGCCCTTCATGTCATAGGCGCCCCGGCCGATGAGCCGATCGCCCTCGACCCGGACAGTGAACTGCTCGGCTCGTCCGGGCACGACATCGAGATGGCCGTGCAGGACCACGCACGGGGCATCCGCCGCGACCGCGCCGACATCGGCCACCAGCACCGGCATGCCGTTGTGATCGTGCTCGCGCACCTCGATGTCCCGAGATTCGAGCCAGCCCTTGACGAATCCTGCCGCTGCCGCGAGCTCGTCCCGGCGCGAGGTGTCGTAGGAGATCAGGCGCTCGGCCAGGACCTGCTCATCGGTCATGAGTCGACCGATGATAAAGCCAGCGCTCGAGGGGCCTCAGCCGGCGGAGGCAATCTGGAGAAACGTTTCGAGCCGGCGCCGTGAGCGCTGGGCCGCGCGCCGCTTCTCGCTGCCCGCTTCGGAATCCTCGTATTCCCGCTCGGCCACCCCGAGCCGCTCGCGCAGCTCTTCGGGGTTGAGCGCCGACGGTTCGTGCGCCTCCTCGACGAGGATCAGGACGTGGTTGCGGGCGACCTGCATGTAGCCCTCGGCCTGAGCGAAGCGGACGATGTCGTCGTCGGTCCTGTACAGGCGCAGCTCGGTGGGGTCGAGCATCGCGAGTATGGGCGTGTGGTTGGCGAGGATGCCGATCGACCCGATCGCGGTGAAGGTCGAGACCATCTCGACCTCGTCCTTGAAGACCTCGCCGTCGGGGGTCATGACCTCGACCTGGAACTTGGTGTGCGCCATCGCCCTGGGCTACCCGTTGCCCGCGTCCTCGACGACCTGGTCGATCGTGCCCTTCATGAAGAAGGCGCGCTCGGGCACCTCGTCGTGCTTGCCCTCGAGGATCTCCCGGAACCCGCGGATGGACTCGGCGATGGGGACGTATTCGCCCGTGATGCCGGTGAACTGCTCAGCCACAAAGAAGGGCTGGGAGAGGAAGCGCTCGATCTTCCGGGCCCGGTTCACCGTGACCCGGTCTTCGTCGGAGAGCTCGTCGATCCCGAGGATGGCGATGATGTCCTGGAGCTCGCGGTAGCGCTGGAGGACCTGCTTGACCTCGTTGGCGACGTTGAAGTGCTCCTCGCCGAGGATGTCGGCCTTGAGGATCGTCGAGGTCGAGTCGAGCGGGTCGACCGCGGGGTAGATGCCCTTCTCGGAGATCGCCCGCGAGAGCGTCGTGGTCGCGTTGAGGTGCGCGAAGGCCGAGGCGGGCGCCGGGTCGGTGAGGTCGTCGGCGGGCACGTAGATGGCCTGGATCGAGGTGACCGACCCCTTCCGCGTCGAGGTGATCCGCTCCTGGAGCTGACCCATCTCCGTGGCCAGGGTGGGCTGATAGCCCACCTGGGAGGGCATCCGCCCGAGCAGGGCCGAGACCTCGGAGCCGGCCTGGACGAAGCGGAAGATGTTGTCGATGAAGAGGAGCACGTCCTGCCCCTCCTGATCGCGGAAGTACTCGGCCATGGTCAGACCCGAGAGGGCGACCCGCATGCGGGCTCCGGGAGGCTCGTTCATCTGGCCGAAGACGAGCATCGTCTTCTCGAGCACGCCAGACTCCTTCATCTCGAGCCACAGGTCGTTGCCCTCGCGCGAGCGCTCGCCCACCCCGCAGAAGGCCGAGAGGCCGCCGTGCTCCTGGGCGAGGTTATGGATGAGCTCCTGGATGATCACCGTCTTGCCGACGCCGGCGCCGCCGAACAGGCCGACCTTGCCGCCCTTGGCGTACGGGGCGAGCAGATCGACGACCTTGATCCCGGTCTCGAACATCTCGGTCGTCGGCGTGAGCTCCTCGATGGTTGGAGCATCGCGATGGATCGGCCAGCGCACGACGTCGTCCGAGAGCGGCTCGCCGAGGTCGATGGGCTCGCCGAGCAGGTTGAAGATCCGGCCCAGGGTCTCGCGCCCGACGGGCACGGTGATCGCCGCGCCGGTGTCGAGGACCTCGGCTCCGCGCGCGAGGCCGTCGGTGCTGTCCATGGCCACGGCCCGGACCCGGTCGTCGCCGAGGTGCTGCTCCACCTCGCACACGAGCACATCGGTCGCGGCAGCCGCGATGTCCTCATCCTCCTCCGCCTTGGCCGCCTCGGGCCGGCGGATGGTGATCGCGTGGTTGATCTCGGGGAGCTTGTCGGGGAACACGGCCTCGATCACGACCCCCTGGATCTCCTCGATCCGGCCTACGTTCTTCGTTTCAGTGGTGGCAGACATCTCTCTCCAGTTCTGGTCTAGCCGACGCCCTCGGCGCCGGCGACCACTTCCATGATCTCTTGGGTGATCTCGGCTTGGCGGGCCCGGTTCATCTCGAGCGTCAGATCCTCAATCAGCTCACCCGCGTTCTCGGTCGCGTTGCGCATCGCGGTCATGCGCGCGCCGTGCTCAGACGCGGTCGACTCGAGCAGCGCCCGGTAGATCGACACCTCTACGTAGTCGGGGATGAGCCGCTCGAGGATCTCCTCGGGACCCGGCTCGTACTCGACCTCGGCCCGGTGGCGTGGCTCGTCTCCGGACTCCTCCTCGGAGTCCTCCGCGAGCACCGTCGCCTGCTGGAGGGGGAGCAGCGTCTCGTGCCGTACGACCTGCGAGATGGGCGAGATGTAGCCGTTGTAGAAGACCTCGACCCGGTCGACCTCGTCGTCCACGTAGGCGGCGATCAGGCGCTCGGCGATCCTGCGCGCATCGGCGTAGGCCGGTCGATCGGTGAAGCCGATGAAGCTGTCGGCGAGCTCGAGGCCGCGGAAGCGGATCGAGGAGGCCGGACGCCGCCCCGAGGCGAAGTACACCGCGGTGACGCCCTCGGCCTCGTGCTCGCGGCCCGCGGCGACGCCGGCGCGGACGATGTTCGAGTTGAACCCGCCGGCCAGCCCGCGGTCGCCGGCCACGAGGAGGAGACCGGCGCTGCGCACCTGGTCGTGCTCGGTGAGGATGGGCAGCCGGGGGACGCGACCGGCCGCTTCGGCCGCCTCCCGCGTCATCCGGCGGATCGCGCTCGCGTAGGGCCGCACCGCTTCGATCCGCTGCTCGGCGCGCCGCAGGCGCGCGGCCGCGACCATCTCCATGGCCCGCGTGATCTTCTCGATGTTCTTGACCGAGGAGATCCGGTTGCGGACGTCGCGCTGTGAGACGGGCATGTGTGCTCAGGCGTTCCCGACCTAAGCCGGGACGGCCTCTTCCTCTTCTTCCTGCTCGCGCTCGGGCTCGGCGTCGCCACCCGAGGAGGCGGCCTTTGCGCGCGGGGCCTCGCCGCCCTCGTCGAGCGGATGGCCCTCCTCGTCGAGGTCGTAGCCGAAGTCCTCGGCGAATTGCTTGACCGCCTTCTCGACCTCCGCCACGGTGTCGTCGCTCCAGTCGCCCCCGGCGACCTTCTCGAGCAGTTCGGGGTCGTTGCCTCGCACCCATTCGCTGAGCTCGGTGAGGAAGCGCTCGACCTTGTCGACGACGATCCGGTCGAGGTACCCGTTGGTCGACGCGTAGAGCTGGACGACCTGGTCCTCGACGGGCATGGGCTTGCGCTCGGGCTGGTTCAGCGCCTTGACCAGACGCGCGCCGCGGGCCAAGGTGCGCTGAGTCTGGGCGTCGAGCTCGGATCCGAACTGAGAGAACGCCTCGAGCTCGCGGTACTGGGAAAGGTCGAGCTTCAGCCGCCCGGCCACCTTGCGCATCGGGGTGATCTGCGCGCTACCGCCGACGCGGGAGACGGAGATGCCGACGTTGATGGCGGGGCGCACGCCAGAGTAGAAGAGCTTGGGCTCTAGGAAGATCTGACCGTCGGTGATCGAGATCACGTTGGTCGGGATGTAGGCCGACACGTCTCCCGCCTGGGTCTCGATGATCGGCAGCGCGGTCAGCGACCCGCCCCCGAGGTCCTTGTTGAGCTTGACGGCGCGCTCGAGCAAGCGCGAGTGAAGGTAGAAGACGTCGCCCGGATAGGCCTCCCGGCCCGGCGGGCGGCGCAACAGGAGCGACATCTGACGGTAGGCGTAGGCGTGCTTGGTCAGGTCGTCGTAGACCGCGAGCGCGGCCTTGCCCTTATAGAGGAAGTACTCGGCCATCGCGCAACCCGCGTACGGGGCCAGATACTGGATCGGCGCCGCTTCGTCGGCCGCCGCCAGGACGATGATCGTGTTCTCCATCGCGCCCGCGTCCTCGAGCACCTTAGCGAGCGCGACGACGGTGGACTTGCGCTGGCCGATGGCGACGTAGACGCAGATGAGATCGCGATCCTTGTTGTTGATGATCGTGTCGATGGCGATCGCCGTCTTGCCCGTCTGCCGGTCGCCGATGATCAGCTCGCGCTGCCCACGACCGATCGGGATCATCGAGTCGATCGCCTTCAGACCGGTGAGCATGGGCTCCTTGACGGGCTGGCGCTGGACCACGCCCGGGGCCTTGTGCTCCGCCGGGCGACGCTCGGTCGTGCGGATCTCGCCCTTGCCGTCGAGCGGGTTCCCGAGCGGATCGACGATGCGCCCGAGCATGGCCTCACCGACGGGAATGTCGAGCAGGCGGTTGGTGCGCTTGACGGTGTCGCCTTCGACCACCCTCTCCCACTCCCCGAACATCACCACGCCGACGTTGTCGGACTCGAGGTTGAGGGCCAGGCCCGTGACGTCGTGGGGGAACTCGAGCATCTCCAGCGACATGCAGTTCTCGAGCCCGTGCACGCGGCAGATGCCGTCGGCCACGGAGAGCACGGTTCCGACCTCGGTCAGGTCGGCGCCGCTCGTATCCAGCCCTTCGATGCGGCTCTTGAGGATTGAGGTGATCTCGTCGGGATTTATCTGCATGTTCTGGTGACTCCTTGGCGGGGCACGGCGCGCTAAGCGGCTTGCGCGACCGTCTTTCGAAGTTGGTTCAGTCGGTTGCGGATCGAGGCGTCGAGGATGACATTCCCGACGCGCAGGACGATGCCGCCGATGAGGTCGGGATCGACCTTGCTCGAGAGCTCGACCTTCTGGCCGGTCCGCTCGGAGATGCGGTCGCCGATGCTCTCGATCGTCTTCTCGTCGAGCGCGACGGCACTCGTGATCTGCACGGGCAGCAGCTTCTTCTCCTGATCGTAGAGTGCTTCGAACTCGGACCGGATCCGGAAGACGACGGGCATCCGGTGGCGCTCGACGAGCGCCTCGAGGAAGTTCATGAAGGCCGGGTCGGCCCCTTCGATTGACCGCTTGAGCGCGCTCTTCTTCTCGTCGGTCGAGAAGTACGGGGAGAAGAAGAACACCGCCATCTGCCGGTGGTCGTTGAGCGCCGCCGCGAACTGATCGAGTTCGTCGTGGATCTCATCGAGCCGATCGTGCTCCATGGCGACCTCGAAGAGCGCGCGAGCGTAGACCTGGGCGACCTCTTCCATCCGCGATCAGCGCGCCTCTCCGCCCACGGTGAGGGCGTCGAAGTCGAGCTCCTCGAGCGCCTCCTGGACGAGCCGGCGCTGATCGTCCTCGGTGAGCGTCTTGCGCGTGAGCTTCTCGGTCGCCTCCACCGTGAGGTCGGCGACCTCGCGACGGATCTCCGAGATCGCGCGCCGCGTCTCTGCCTCGATGTCGCGCTTGGTCTTCTCGAGCGCCTCCTGGCGCTTGACCTCGGCCTCTTCGCGCGCCCGGCGCTCGACGGCCTCGGCGGACTTGTTGGCGCGACCGAGGATCTCCTCCGCCTGCTGGCGCGCCTCTTGCAGGCGTTCCCGGTACTCGTCCAGGACGGCATCGGCCTTCTTGCGGACCTCCGCGGCGGCGTCGATCTCGTCCGAGATCGACTGAGCGCGCTTGTCGAGTGCCTGCCCGATGAACGGGAACACGTACTTGCGCAGGATCAGGAACGAGATCACGAATACGACCAGGACCCAGATCATCAGCCCCACGTTGGGGGTGATCAGGAACGAACCGCTCGAGGCAATCGGGATATGTGCGACCGCGTCAGCCATCTGCGATCAGAAGAGGAAGGCTGCGATGAACCCGCCGACGAGGCCGTAGAAGAAGACGGCCTCGGTCAACGCGAAGCCAAGCCACTGATCGCGCTCGATGTCCTGGCGCAGCTCGGGCTGGCGGGTCTTGGCCTGGATCGCGGCACCGAACACGGAGCCGATGCCGGCACCCGCGCCCGCTGCGCCACCGCCGGCGCCGACGCCGAGGGCAATGGCCTCACCGGCCTTCTGGCCGATGGTGTCCTGGGTCGACGCTGCTAACAGCGGGTGAAAGATGGTCAGGAAATGGAGGAACGACAGCATTGAATCGATGGCTCCTTCTGGTGACTAGTGACTGGCAACCGCGTCACCGAGGTAGATCGCGGTCAAGATGGAGAAGATGAAGGCCTGGAGGCCGGCGATCAGCACCGCCTCGAAAATGAAGATGACGATTCCGAGCGGCAACAGCAGCCACTGGACCCACGGATCGCCCACGAGCACACCGAGCTCGCCGCCCATGAACGCGATCAGCATGTGGCCGGCGAGCAGGTTGGCCCAGAGTCGGACGGTCAGTGAGATCAGTCGCAGGAAGTAGGAGAGGATCTCGATCCCGAAGATCAGCGGGACGATCGGGCCGTTCACCCCGCTCGGCATCAGGCTCTTGATGAAGCCGATCGGGCCATGGTGGGCCTTCAGCCGCTCCCAGGAGAAGAGGACGAACACCAGCAGCGCCAGCATCAGAGGGAACGCCACGTTGGTGTCGGAGGCGTAGAGCTGGAAGCTCGGCAGGTGGGCGCCGAAGATCTTGAACTTGTCGATCGTGTTGACAGGCAGCGGGATGTAGCCGATCAGGTTCGAGACGAGGATGAAGACGAACAGGGTCGCGATCAGCGGGAAGTACTTCTTCGACATCGAGTCGTCGAGGTTCTCGTCGGAAATCCCCTTGGTCAGGCCGTAGAACATCTCGATCGCCGCCTGGAGCCGGCCAGGACGCTCCTGAAGCCGCCTGGCCATGTAGATCATGACCCCGAGCGTGATCACAGTCGCGAGCAGCAGGTAGAAGACGCCCTTGTTGAAGTCGACCGGCCCGACCGAGAACCACGTGTCGAGCTTGAACTCGTTGGTCGGCGCGAACACGCCGCTGGCCACGCTCGGGGCCTTGTGGGGCTTGAGCCCGAAGAGGATCACGAACGCGACGATCCCGCCGATCCATGCGACAACGGTCCCGTAGAGGATCTTCTTGAGCGTGCTCATGCCCTTGTCCGAGGGTGCCGAGCCGCCGGGCGCCGGTGCCGAGATCGCGCTCAAGGCGCGGGCCTCGGCGGCGGCGGGCCGCTCAGCAGCCTCACCGCGAAGGCGATCGAGTACGCCGCGAAGATGAGCAGCGCGGCGGTCAATCCGTCCGCGCGGCCACCGGCGGCCCCGGCGATCACGATCGCACCGGCGAGCAGCCAGATCCGCCCGAAGGCCTCGAACAGATTGAACCCGACCTGCTGACGTGGGCTGGCGCCCGCCCTGCGCACGAGGCGTCTGTCGGTGGCGGCGATGATGCGCTGGAGGATCCACCCCGCCGCGCCCACCGCGTAACCGAACACCGGCGCACCGAGCACGAGCGCGGGAATAGCAGCGACGGCGACGACGGCCACATCCAGGTACCGCAGAAACGCCATCGATCGCCCTTCGAACGCCGCGTCGACGCCTACCGCCAAGGCAGTCCCCCCGGACGCGCCCCGCGCAGCGTCGCGCACGCGGCACGGCGGGCGAGTCGGGGAGGCGCGCTGCCGGCGTGACCGCCCCGCGCATCGCAACCGCCCGCGACCCGTCGCCGCGTCGGCAGTGGCCGGACGCAGTCGGGGTCGTGGTCGTCGGTGCAGTGTCGCAGGCGAGTCATATCCGTTGGGTTCGGTGGCTGAACAACGGGACGGGCGCTAATGCTATAGCTCGTGCCTGAAAAATGATTGCCCATCACGGGGGTGACAGACCCCGGGCCGAGACGCTCACGGGCGCTGGAAGCGCTTGACCACTACTCGGATGGCAAGGAAGAAGCCGATGAGGAAGCCGCCGACGAGTCCGGCCGTGGTGACGCCCGCCAGCGCGCCCAAGCCGGCGCCCGCGGCGGCGCAGACGATATTGACCGCGAGCATGAGCGCGCCGGCACCGGCCGCGTCGCGGCCTGTCACTCGGGAGAGCGGTTGATCATGGTCTGAGGTGCGCGGTCGACGCCCGCGCCCAGCCCGCGCGGTGCGCTCAAGCGTCGAGCTCCGCGAGGCGTTCGTGGAGCGACTGGCGCTTGGCCACGAGCTCGGCCTCGAGTTGCTCGAGCTGAGCGCGGCGACCTTCGACGAGCTCGAGCTGGGTGCCGACGTGCTCGAGCGCCTGCTCGAGGATCCGCCGGCGCTGCACGCTGCTCTCGGCGACCTTCCATTCACGCCGCAGCTCGGCGCGCGCCGTCTCCGCCTCCAGCAGCTTCGAGAGTTGCTCGAGCGAGAGTCCCAGCAGGTCCCGCAAGCGGACGATCTCACGCACCCGGTCGACGTCGGCCTGGGTGTAGCAGCGGTGCTTACCCTGCTCGCGATCAGCCGCCCCGGGCAGGAGCCCGATCTCCTCGTAGTAACGGATCGTGCGGGTCGTGGTTCCGATCAGCTCGGCGACCTCGCCGATGCGCAGCGGTCGCTCGGTTTCGACGGTGCTCACGGGAGCGCCGCCGCCTCGGTCGCCTCGGCCTCGGCCGTCGCGGCAGCCGGGGCCGCGAGTTCGCCGCCAGGCGAACTCGCCAGCGAGGACGAAGTCCTCGCCGCGCCCTTCATGGCCGGGGCCGGCCCGAGGTCGAGCTCGGGCTCGTGCGAGGGCCGCGCCGCCGAGACCACGGCGCCGAGGAGTGAGACGGCGGCCAGGCACCACAGGGCGGTGTGCATGTTCCCGATGAAGGGCGCGAGCTGATGGTTGGAGATGTGGCGCGCGAGCCCGGAGAAGACGCGGAAGAGGACCATCTTGGGCACCGAGGAGGTGATCACGGCGAGGACGAAGGCGATCGAGATGACCGCGCCCGTGTTCTGCACGAGGACGCGGGCGCCGGCCGCGATCCCGCGCCGGTGGGCGGGCACGACCCCCATCATGGCCGCCGTGTTGGGGCTGTTGAACATCCCCGACCCGATGCCGACGATGAACAGGTAGATCCCGATGGGCAGGTAGGCCGTGTCGCGCTGGAGGAGGGTCATGAGCGCGAGCCCGGTGGCCGTGACGAGCATCCCGAGTGCCGCCATGAGCCGCGACGAGCCGCTGCGGTCGGCCCATATGCCGGAGAGGGGCGAGGACACGAGCATGCCCAGCGCGAGGGGCGCGAGCTTGATGCCCGCGACGATCGGGGTGTCTCCCTGCACGCCCTGGAAGTAGAAGACGAAGACGAACATGAGCGCGAAGCGCGCCAGCCCGTTGAGGAAGGCGGCGGCAGCAGCGGCGGAGAAGAGCCGGCTGCGGAAGATTCCGAGGTCGAGCATGGGAGCGCGATGGTGGCGCTCGATGACGATGAAGGCGGGGAGGAGAACCGCGGCCGCGATCAGCCCGCCGATGACCAGCGGCGAGCTCCAGCCCGAGATTCCGCCCTTGGAGATCCCGAGCACCAGGCCCGTGAGCCCGATCGTGAAGGTGATGGTGCCGGCCGCATCCCATGAGCGCTCGGCCTCGCGGCCGCTGATCTCACGCAGGATCAAGGCGCCCCACAGGGTTCCGCCCAGGGCCAGGGGCACGTTGAACCAGAACACCCACGGCCAGGCGATGGCGACCAGCGCGCCGCCCAGCACCGGCCCGATGACGAGCCCGACGGCGGCGACCATGGTGTTGGTGCCCATGGCCAGGCCGAGCTGCTCGCGAGGGAAGGCGTCGGTGACGATCGCGGCGGCGTTGGCGAAGAGGAATGCGCCCCCGATGCCCTGGAGGATGCGCCACAGGATGAGCTCGGTGCCGTTGGCCGCGAAGCCGGCGCCCAGCGAGGCGAGCGCGAAGATAAGGAAGCCTCCGAGATAGGCTCGCTTGCGTCCGAACTGATCCGAGAGCCGTCCTGCGCTGAGCACGAGCACGGTCGAGGCGATCATGTAGACGAGGATCACCCAGACGAGCTCGAGCAGGCTCGTGTTCAGGCTGCGCTCGAGGTTGGGCAGCGCGATGATCAGCGTGCCCGAGTTGATCGTGGCCAGGAGCATGCCCAGGCTCGTGCACGACAGGGCCCACCACTTGTACATGCCGTCGTCGGCGTGAACGCCGAAACGGCGGCGCGGAAGCGTGCGATCACGCTCGGATACAGCTGACACGATCACCTCCAACAAACGCTACTTTACGTAAACGTCAGAATAGCACGCCGTGAGAGCGTGTCGGCCCGCGTTCAGGCCTCGTAGGCGGCGACCGTGGCCAGGATCACGAACGCCGCGACCAGCGCGACGCCCTCGAACAGGGTGGCCTCTCCATCGCCGGTGATCTGCCAGACGATGATCGCCGTCCCGGCCAACGCGCCGATGTACACGGGCGCGATCGAGAACGTGAGCCGGGTCGCGAGCAGGAGCGAGACGATGACCATCAGGGGATAGAGGAAGGCGGCGATCTGGGCGACGGAGTTCTTGACCACCGAGATGGCTAGATCCGCCTTGTCCCGGGAGGCGAGCGTGATCCCCACCGCGTGCTCGACGCCGTTACCGGCGATGGCCACGATCACGAGGCCGGCGAAGGCCTTGGAGATGTCAAGCGACCGGATCGTGGGCTGGAGCGCGTGCACGAACCAGTCCGAGACGAAGGCCGACCCGATGCCGCCCGCGACGAGGAGGGCGATGCCGGTGCTCACTCCCAGCCGCGACGGCGGGCCGGGCTCGGCGGTCGACGGGGCGCGCAAGTAGGGCACGAGCCAGGACGCGTAGACGACGAGAATCGCCGCGGCGCCGATCACCGAGATCGCGCGCACGTGATGGCTGGCGGGATCGTGGGCGGAATCGGCCAGCCCGACGATGATGATGATCAGGGTCGAGATCAGGAGCAGAGTCGCGGTGTCGTTGGGAAGCCGCGAGGAGAAGCGCATCACGCCGTCGTGGGCGCGGTGCGCGCCGACGATGATCACAAGCCCGAGGACGAGCAGTGCGTTGACGAGGATCGACCCGAGAATCGCCGTCTCGGCGATGATGAGCTGACCGGCCTGGAGGGCGAAGAGGACGACGAAGAACTCGGGCAGGTTGCCGAGCGTGGCCTGCATCACCCCGGTGATCGAGGGGCCGTAGTGCTCGCCCACGTGCTCGACGGCGAAGCTCACGGTCCAGGCCAGGCCGACGAGGGCGACGGTCGCGAACGCGAACGTGAACCCGTTCGGCACGCCGGTGGCGTACCGGGTCACGCCGGCGGCGACGGTGACGAGGACGATGGCGCAGAGCGCAGCGCGCTCGACTCGGGTCAGCCCCACTACCGACCCGTCATCACCGTGTCGGCGTCCGAGTACGCCGGCGCACAGCAGCACAGCAAGACGAGCTCGCCTGGACCACGGTTGAAGAGCTTGTGCCGGGTGCCGGGCGGGATGACCACGCAGTCGCCGGCCTTCACGTCGGCCTCGTCGTCGGCGAGACGCAGCCTCCCCGAGCCCGAGGTGAAGTAGTAGATCTCCTCGGCCCTCGGGTGGTAGTGCTCGGCGGTCTCGCCCCCGGGTGGGAGCGTCGCCTCGGCCAGGCTCTGGTTGCGCACGGCGGTCCACGCGGGGCCCGCGAGCTCGCGGATCGACGATCCGTCAAGCGTGACGAAGGCGTCGAGCAGCTCGAGCTGGGCGATGTCCATCGCGGGCTAACCCACCGTCTCGAACTCGCCGGTCTCGACCTCGCGCTGAACGCGGACCTCGATCTGGTGCTCGCTCGTCGTCGGCTCCGCCCGGCGGAGGTCCTGCGCGCGCAGGCGCTTGAACTTGAAGATCTCGAGCACGTAGACGACGTACACGCTGCCAGCGAGCGCGACCAGCCCCACGGCGACCATGAGGATGGCCCACCCCACGTGGTAGTGCCCGTGGCGGTGCCAGGGAACCACGCGCTCGGCCACGGCAAAGCCGGCCAGCAAGGCGGTCCAGGCGTACATATACAAGACGGTTTTGCGCTGGCTGAAGCCAATCCGCGCCATTCTGTGATGGAAGTGGCTGGCATCCTTCGACCAGGGCTTACGTCCGTACTTCAGGCGCTTGGCCACCACGAAGCCGGTGTCGAGGAAGGGCACGGCGAGGATCACGAGCGGGGCAACGAGTGCGATCGCCGCGTTCGTCTTCAGCGTCCCCTGCACGGTCACTACCCCGATCAGGTATCCGAGCAGGTTGGCGCCCGAGTCGCCCATGAAGATCGAGGCGGGATTGAAGTTATGGAACAGGAAGCCGAGCGCGGCGCCGGCGGTGACCGCCGCGAGGATTCCCGCGGGGGTCGAGTTGGGGCCCTTGAGCTCGAAGGCGATGATCGTGAACGCCACCCCGTCGATGGCCACCAGTCCCGCCGCCAGCCCATCCACCCCGTCGATGAAGTTGACGGCATTCATGATCCCCACGAGCCAGATGACCGTGAGCACGGCGCCAAGCCAGTGCGCGAACTGGGGAGTGCCGAGGAAGGGGATGGTGAGGTCGACGACCTTCACGTTCCCCACCACCACGGCGATCAGCGCCGCCCCGATCTGACCGCTGAGCTTGACCAGCGGCTTGAGCTCGAAGATGTCGTCGAGCGCGCCCACCAGCGTGATCGCCGCCGCCCCGCCCAGGATCGCGCGTGTCACGGTCGCGTCCTTGCCCTCGGGCATCCAGATCGCCGCCGCCAGCAGCGCCGCCGCGAAGATCGCCAGCCCGCCGAGCTGCGGCGTCTTCTCGCCCGCCAGCCCTCCCTCGCCCGGCTCCGCCATCGCGCCGACGCGCCTCGCAAGCCTCCCCGCGAGCGGCGTCAGCAGCGCGGCGACGGCCGTAGCGACAAAAAAGGCGAGCAGGGCGTCAAGGTGCCGCATGGCTGGGGCGTAAGCATGGCAGCCGGTGGTGATGGCTGCTGGCGCGCGTCTGGTTCACGTTTGCGTCGGGGCTGGGCGGGTGGCCCCGCACCGGGACGGCCCGCGCTCCGGCCCGGCCCGCGCTTCGGGACGGCCCGCCCGCGGTCCGGCCCGCCCAAGCTTCAAGGCCCACGCGAGCTCAGGAGCCACGCGGCGCTTTGGGGCCAGCGGAGCTAGCGGCGGTGCGAGGGGGGCGGGCGG
>Ga0302325_10005924_pt1 | contig 27659 bp, 21 predicted proteins | sample Palsa_T0_2_FD_201948 | JGI IMG/M metagenome (GOLD analysis project Ga0302325, IMG submission 201948) | Peat permafrost microbial communities from Stordalen Mire near Abisko, Sweden - Palsa_T0_2 | ecosystem: Environmental > Terrestrial > Soil > Palsa > Peat permafrost | place: Sweden: Abisko... | reverse complement strand
CCGTCATCTGCCCGTACATCATCAGGCCGGCGGCGTCGAGCTCGCGGAACTTCTCCCACGTGGCCCACTGCGGCACCAGGTTCGAGTTCGCGATCAGCACCCGCGGAGCGTCCTCGTGGGTCTCGAATACCGCCACCGGCTTGCCGGACTGCACAAGCAGGGTGTGGTCGGACTCGAGCCGCCGCAGCTCGCGCACGATCGTGTGGTAGCTCGACCAGTTCCGCGCCGCCTTGGCAATCCCGCCGTACACGACCAGATCGGCCGGCCGCTCTGCCACGTCGGGATGAAGGTTGTTCTCGAGCATCCGCAGCGCGGCCTCCTGGGGCCAGCCCAGGCAGCGCATCCCGATCTCCGCGCCGGCTCTCATCCGCCGCTGCACGCTACCGCAAGGAGCGCCGAGCCGAACCTTGGCGTTCGGTGGGGGGCCCCCAACCCGCCAAGGTTCGGCCCCGTGGGACCGCCGCCGCACCACCTATGGCCGGTAGGGCAGCCGCGTGCCGAGCTTCAGCGACGTCGCCTTGGCCAAGACCGCCTGACCCAGCGCGATGTCGGTGATCGAGAGGCCGCGGTGCCAGAACAGGATCGTCTCGCCGTCGTGCTCGCGGCCGGGTTTCGCGCCCGCCACGATCTCCCCCAGCTCGGCGTGGAGGTTGGCCTGAGACAGGCGGCCCGTGTCGACGTGCGCGCGGAGCGCTCCGAGTGGTCCGGCCCCCGCCTGTCCCCAGTCATCGACGACGATCTTGTCCATGATCTCGGTCAGATTGAGCTCGACCGCGCTGATGGTCCCGTAGGGGATCACCAATGCTCCGGGGGCGATCCACTCGGTGCGCAAGAGCGGTTGCGGCTCGCTCAGCCGGGTCGCCTCGACCACGACATCGGAGCCCACGACGCACTCCTCCCAGCTCGCGACGGCCCGGACCTTGCGGCCGGCCAGGTCGCGCCTCAGCCGCTCGGCGAGCCGCTCGCGGCTCTCGGCGCGGCGGGAATGGATGCGGATCTCGTCCAGCTCGGGTAACACGCGGCAGAGCAGGCGCACGTTCCAGTAGGCCGTCCCGCGCGCGCCGATGTGACCCAGCACGCGGCTGGAGCGGCGCGCGAGGTACTGGCCCCCGAGCGCCGTCATCGCGCCGGTGCGCATCGCCGTGATCGCGGTGGCGTCAAGGATCGCGGTCGGGGCGCCCGTCGCCGGATCGAGTAGCAGCAGCAGAGCCAGCTCCGAGGGAAGCCCGCGCAGATGATTGTCGACGTAGTCGCCCACGACCTTGACGCCCGCCAGCCCGGGCAGCGCCCCGCGTAAGACGTTGAAGTGCCCGTTCGCCGCATCCGGCGGGAACAGATGGACGCGCGGCTCGACGACGGTCTCGCCTCGCCCCTGCTGGGCCAGGCAGGCGCGGATGGCGCCGAGGATCTCGTCGTCTCTCGGCGCCACGGCGTCGATGTCCGCACCGCTCAGATACGTGAGCTCGATCGGACTCATGCCGGGGCCAGCGCCGCGTCCACGCGGGCCAGCAGGCGCCCGTTCTGGAGCGCCTCGCGCGCGACGCGCTCGACGTCCACCCCGAGGGGGCGGTCGTCGATCAGATCTGCCACCAGCTCACGGACGCATGCGTGCGCGGCCGCGGTCCCCGCGCCGAGACGCTCAGGCGCGGCCAGGTCGATCGCCTGAGCCGCGCTCACCAGCTCGAGCGCGACCAGGAGGCGCAGGCGCTCGAGCTGGTCACGGACGCGCAGGGCCGCCTGCACCGTGTTGGTCGAGTCGTCCTCGACCCCGTCGGCGCCCACGCGCGGGTCGAGCGCGAGCGGCGCCGCGAGGTGACGGATCTCGACGCTGAGCGCCTGCGCGGTCTTGTGCAGAACGGCGGTGCCCGAGCGCGTCGGGCCCAGCCGGGTCAGGCCCGCCGGCAACCCGCTGAGGCGCTCGGTGGCGAGCCGAGCCGGACGCTCGGAGGCCGCCGCCGCCACCTGGGCGATCGCGATCGCGGTCGTATCGAGCGCGAGCGCGAGCGCGGGTACGTGGAAGTTGCCGGTGCAGATCAGCTCGTCGTCCTCCACGATCACCAGTGGGTTGTCGGCAGCGCCGTCGAGCTCGGGGCCGATTGCCGCCTCAAGCAGCGCGAGCCCCGTGTGCAGCGAGCCGTGAATCTGACTCACGCAGCGGAAGCTGAGCGGGTCCTGAAGTCGTCGCGCCGCGCCGGGTGAGACCAGTTCGCCCCCGGCCAGCAACGACCGCAGGCCCGACGCCGACCACTGCTGCCCCGGAGCCGCTCGCGCCGCGACCGCGCGCGCGTCGATCGGGGTCAGGCTGGCCCGGAACCCCTCCATCGACAGCGCCGCCCCGATCTGGCTGGCGGCCAGCAGGTCGCGGGCGTCGAGCAGCGCGAGCGTCGCGGCGCCGACCGACACCGCGCAGCTGCTGCAGATCGCCAGGCCGTCCTTGGCAGCGATCTGCACCGGTGCCAGTCCGGCCCGCGAGAGCGCCAGACTCGCCGGCAGCCGCTCGCCTGCGAGCTCGGCCTCCCCTTCGCCAACCAGCGCGAGCCCCAGGTGCGCGAGCAGGCAGAGATCCGCAGCGCCGACCGAACCACTGCGCGGGATCACCGGATGGACTCCCGCATTGAGCATCGCCGCCAACGCGTCGGCAACCGGGATGCTGACGCCGGCACCCCCCAGGCAGAACCCATTCAGGCGCACGACCATCGCCGCGCGGACGAGCTCGGTGGACAGTGGCTCGCCGACTGCCGTCGCGCGTCCGCGCAGCGTCCGCAGCGAGAACGCCGCGGCGTGTTCAGGCTCGACGCGCTCGCCCACCCGGGATCCCAGGGCCGTCGTCAGTCCGTACACCGGTGTGCCCGCGTCCAGAGCGCGCTGGACCACCGCCCGGGAGGCCAACATGCGGGCCCGCGCGCCAGCGTCGAGCTCGACCGCCGCACCGTCCCGAGCGACCGCCGCGACGCCCGCCGGCGCCAGGTCGCGTCCGGTGAGTCGCACCCGGCCGTCCATCGTGGCGACCTTACCGCGGCGCTGATTCAACTGCCGACGAGGGCCGAGCCAATCTGAGCGCCCGCGGGTCCCCGCCGGCCGCGCGTCGCGAGCGCACTGCCGACATCGGGCCGCTCCCGAGTCCTCGCTCTCCGCGGGTCGTACAGTCCCCAACCGATGAGTACGGGAACTCTCGCGCTTGACGGCGCCACCCTGACTCCTGAGGCGGTGGCGCTGATCGCCCGCCGTGAGGCGAAGGTGGAGTTGGCACTGGAGGCTCGACAGCGCAACGACGCCGCCCGGCGGGCCGTCGCGAATCTGCTCGCCCGCGGGGATGCCCTGTACGGCGCGACCACCGGAGTCGGTGCCTTGCGTGCCTACCGAGTGCCCAAGAAGGACCGCGAACGGTACGCGCTCAGTCTGCTGCGCAGCCACGCCTGCGGGGCCGGACCGCCGCTCGCGCAGGACCTCGTCCGCGCCGCGATGGCGACGCGGGCGAATCAGATCGGGGCGGGCGGGGCCGGCGTCGCCGCTGAACTGCTCGACGCTCTGGTCGGTGCGCTCAACGCCGGCCTGGCCCCGTTCACGCGCGAGCTCGGCTCGCTGGGCACCGGCGATCTGACCGGCCTGGCTGACATCGCGCTGGCCCTGCTCGGCGAGGGCCAGGTCTGGCGTGGCCAGGAGCTGATCGACGCCGCCACCGCGTTTTCCGAGGCCGGGCTGGCGCCGGGACGCCTGGGCCCTCGCGACGGCCTCGCGTTCATCAGCAGTAACGCGGTGACGATCGGGCAGGCCGCGCTGCTGGTCGTCGACGCGCGCCGGCTGCTCAACGCCTGGCTGTCGGTCGCCGCGCTCTCGTTCGAGGCGGCAGCGGCCGATCCGGTCGTGGTCGACGCGCGCATCCACTCCGCCAGCCATCGACCCGGTCAGGCGGCGATCGCCCAGCGGATGCGCGAGCTCCTGTCGGGCCTGGCCGAGCGCTCGCGCTCGGTCGGCCCCCTCGGCGTCCAGGATCCCTATCCGTTCCGGGCTTTGCCCCAGGTCGACGGCGCCGTCTACGACGCGCTCGCGGCGCTCGCCGAGACCGTCGGCCACGAGCTCAACTTCGCCGGCGAGAACGCGCTGATCATCGCCGGTGAGGACATCGCGCTGCCCAACGGCAACCCCCACGCGGCACCGCTGTCCAACGCGATCGACAACCTGCGCACGGCGCTGGCGCAATCGGCGGCCCTGATCGCCGCGCGCGTGAGCACGATGCTCGACACCAGCCTCACCGGGCTGCCGCCGTTCCTGGCCCGCCGACCCGGGCCCGAGTCCGGAGCGCTCGTGCTCGAGTACACCGCCCACTCGGCCGCGGCCGAGGTCCGGTCGCTGGTCACACCGGTGGCCGCGCAAACCGTCTCGGTCTCACGAGGGGTCGAATCGCATGCCAGCCTGGCGCCGATCGCCGCCCGACGCGCCGCCGAGACGCTCCAGGCGCTGCGCGTCGTCGTCGCCACCGAACTCGTCGTCGCGGTCCGGGCGCTGCGGCTGGCCGGTCACGAGCCCGTCGGCGCCGGAACCCGGCCGCTGTTCGACGCCGCCGCAGCGCGGCTGAGTCCCGATCTCAGCGACCGGCCGTTACATCCCGACGTCGAGGCCGCGCGCGTCCTGATCGACGGCTGGGACCCAGACGATGCCCCGCCGACCTGACCCCGGCAAACGGTAGGCACCAGTCGGCCTTCCCAACAGCGGGCGCCAGCCCGCCCTCACCAAAATCGCTTCCGAGGCTGCCGATTCGCCCGGCTGACGTTCTTGGGTCTGGCTCGCGGTTGGGCCTGCGTGGAGCGCTGTCCGCGGGGGGCGAGTGGGACATATTCCACCCACCCCCCCGGTTTTCCGGGGGTGTGTGCGCCAGGGCCCGCTGAGCGGCCCATATCGTGAGCACCCCCGCAAATCCAGGGGGGTGAGCAGACTTTTGTTCGCCCCCGTCCGCCCCCACATCCCGTTCCGCGCACCCACACGTGGGCTGCGGAGCTGTGGCCGATCGATCCGACCGGGTCGCCCATCGACCGCTTGCACTGCGCCAGCACGCTCATGCGAGCGTGAGGGGTGCGGGGGCGTCCGCGCGCCGCAACGCCGCGGCGAGCTGTGCCGTCACCGCGCCCGGAGCGGCGCGCTGGCCGGACCCACCGCCGTCAGTCACCAGCTGCGCCGGCTCCACGCCCCCCAGCGCACCGGTCACGAACACCTCGCTTGCGTGTGTCAGGCGAGCGAGGTCAATCGGCTCGGCGCGGGCCGCAAAACCGAGCTGGCGTGCGAGCGCGACGACACGGGTCGCGGTGATGCCGGGCAGGATGCGACCGTCGGGGGGAGGCGTCAGCACCGTGGAACGGGCGTCGACCATGAACACGCTCGCACGCGCGGACTCGAGCACGAATCCGTCGAGATCGCACAACAACGGCTCGGCGTCGCTGTAGCCCAGGGCATCGAGCAACCGCCGATCGATCCATTTATGTGGGCCCAGGCCACCGGGGAGCGACGTGGGCCGCAGCCGGACCGGCACGCGTCTGCGCGCGAGTTCGGTCACCTTGATCTGCGTCTGCAGGTCGCCGACGCGCGGAACGACGTCGACGCGCAGTCGCGCCCGGTCGAGTCCGCGCGCGGCCTCCCGGAGCTCGTCGCCGAGACACGGACCGAGCGCTCGGCCATAGAGCACGTTGACGCTGTGCGCAAGCCGGGCCAGGTGCGCCGGCAACGCGAGCGGCCGTCCCGCTGCGATCAGCAATGTTTCGAACACGCCGGCCCGCGGGTCCGGTCGCGGCACCGGCTTCGGGCCCAGACGCCTCGGACGCGGTGGTGTCAGCGAGGTCTCGTCAGGCCAGGCGGCCCGCGCCCCGATCGCGGCCAGCAGCGGCCCGGCTTTGACCGCGCACTCGGCCGCCTCGCCGACCGGATCGGAATCCGCGACGACGCCGCCGCCGACGCCGAGCCAGATCCGATCGTCGCGCGCCTCGAATGTCCGGATCGCCACGCTCAGCTCGAGTCCGGCGACGGGGCTGGCGAAGCCGACCGCTCCCGTGTAGACGCCCCGCCGCGTGCTCTCGAGCTCGGCGATCACGTTCATGGCGGCGATTTTCGGCGCGCCGGACACTGACCCGGGGGGAAAGGCCGCCCGGACCAGCCCGCCGTCGCCGACCTCCGGGCGCAGCGTCCCGCTCACCTCGGAGACGAGATGCCACACGCCGGTGTGCGCGCGAGCCTGCTGGAGTGTGTCGACCCTGATCGACCCGGGCAGGCAGACGCGGCCCAGGTCGTTGCGCACCAGGTCGACGATCATCACGTTCTCGGCCCGGTCCTTCGCCGAGGCCAGCAGCGCGTCACGTTCAGCGGCGGCGGCCAGCGGCTCGCCTGGCCGAGGGCGAGTGCCCTTGATCGGCGCGCTGCGCACCTCTCGCCCGCGCCGCTCCAGGAACAGCTCCGGCGACAGGCTCGCCACCGCGCCCCACGGACCGGACAGGAACGCCGCCCGCTCCGGCGCCAATTCACCGGCCGCGCGCGCGAACAGGTCAAGCGGGGCGCCGGTCAGGCGCGACTCGAGCCGCATGCAGATGTTGGCCTGAAACAGATCCCCCGCGTGGATGCGATCGCGGCACGCCGCGACGGCGAGGCCATGACCGCTGCTGGTGGGTGTCGCCCGCCACGCCCCGGTGGTGAACGGGCGCGCAGCGGGCAGCGTCGCCGCCCGGGCCTGCAGCTCGGTCAATCGCTCGCGCAGGACGCTCGCGCGTCGTTCGCTCCACAGTGCCTCGAACCACCAGCGACCGTCGGGGTCAAGATGCAGCAGATGGTCATAGAACGCGAGTGCGAAAGCCGGCAAGCTGCCGGCGTCGGGCGGACTCGCCCCGACCGACTCCAGGCGGCGGCCAAGCTCGTACCCGAGATAGCCGAACCAGCCTCCCCCGACCGCGCCGGTCCCCGGGTCCGGTGGGAGCGGCTGACCCTCCGGCAGCGCGAACGGATCGCCGTCAACCAGCCGCGAATCCGTCACCGAGGGCTGGTCGTCGAGCACGGCGAACGGATCCTGGTCGGGCGAGGCCGCGCGGATCGGCTCGGAACCGATCAGGGCCCCGCCGCCCGCCCAGCCACCGATCAACGCGAATGGCCGGTTGTCCTCCCGCACCAGGACCGCCGCCCGCTCGGGGGCGAGCGTCCAGCGGAGCGGAACCCTCACGACCCTCAGCTCAGGAGGTCCAGGGCAGCGGCTGGGTTGACCGCCAGGGGACATCACGTTAGTCTACTCGTGCGCATAGGGCAAGGCTATTGCGCTATAGGCAAGAGAACACCATGACAGACCACCTCCCATCCTCCGTGCCGGTGCTCGTCATCGGCGCCGGGGTGCACGGACTCTCGACCGCGTGGCACCTGGCGCAACAGGGCGAGAGCGTGCTGGTCCTTGACAAGACCGGCGTGGCGGCGGGCGCCTCCGGCATCGCCTGTGGCGTCATTCGCAACAACTATTTCCAGCCGGCGATGTCGGAGCTGATGGCGGCGTGTGTCGAGGTCTGGGAGTCGGACCCGGAGGTGCTGCACTACCACGGCAACGGCTATATCGCGCTCGGTCCGCCGACGCAGGAGTCAGACCTGACCGAGGTCTACGAGCGCCAGCAGCGGATCGGCTACCCGTCCGAGCTGTACATCGGCGAGCAGGAGGTGACGACCCACATGCGCGCGCTGTACCCGGATTGGCGCGCGACGGGAATCACCGCCTGTCTGCACGAACAGGCCGGCGGCTACGCGTTCAACCGTGAGTCGATGTTCGGCCTGGCCGACAAGGCACGCGCCGCCGGCGCGCGGATCATCACCGGCGTCGAGGTCACCGGCTTCGAATTCGACAGCGGGGACACCGTCACCGCGGTCCAGACCAGCCAGGGCACGATCGCGGTCGAGCAGGTCGTCGTCGCGGTCGGCCCGTGGATCGCCTCGATCTGGTCCCAGCTCGGCCTGCCCGATCACCTCGACGTGCGCCAGCCCGACGGGACCGTCGCCGCCGAGGAGCCAATGTGGACCTACTGGTATCTCCAGGAGGGCGAGGTCGTCGTCGATCCGGCGACGTTTGTGACCGCGGACGGGCGCCCGTCCGGAGTGATCCACATCGACAGCCACCAGCCGCTGCGCGACGACCACGGGCGGCCGATCACCGACGAGCCGTGGGGTGTCTATTTCAAGCCCGACCGCTCGAGCGTGCAGGGTGGGGCGGCGCCGCTGCGGCTCGGGAACGAGTTCGCCGTCGATCCCTACCCCACCGGGACCGTCGATCCCGGCTTCCCCGACATGTGGTGCGCGGCCCTCTCTCACACCCTCGAGCGGTTCGCCGGCGGCCGCGGGCTCTACCGCCAGGTCCGCTCGGGCGGCGTGGGCGCGTTCACGGTCGACAACTTCCCCGTGTTCGACTACATGCGCCCCAACGTCTACGTGGTCGCCGACTCCAACCACGGTTACAAGATGATCGCGGTCGGACGCGAAGTCGCCCGCGTGCTCCGCGGCCATCATTCGACGCTGTTGCATCCGTTCCGCTACGAGCGCTTCAGCAGCGGCGATCTGCACCCAGTCTCACACAGCCCTTACCCCTGGAGCTGAGCCCGCGGGCCGGAAGCCCGCGGGCTCGCGTCCAGCCCGGCCGCGATCGCTGACCGACGCGAGTCCGCGCCGCTAGCCAGCCCCGTTGACCCGGCGCTTGGACCGCGACCGGCGGGAGGAGCTGCCGACGGGCACGATGGGTGGTGGGCTGATCGCGTCGAGCGAGCGCATCACGTGCACATCGAGGGCGTCGGGGGCGAACAGGTCGCGCGAGTAGGCGATCGGCTCCCCGCCGCCGAGGTAGATCACCTCTTCGAGCTCGAGCGCGGCGGTGCTACGGCGAACCTCGAGTGCCTTGCCGACCTGTTCGCGCGGGGTGACCAGGCACGGCATCACGCGCGTGCGCGCGAAGCCGATCGGGATCCCGACCTCGATCAGCGCGTCGAGCACCATCTTGCCCGCCTCGAGCATGCGCGCGAGGCGCTCCGCGCCGGGGAGCTCGATCGACGGATGCGCGACGTCGAACATCACCGCCGCGGGGCTGCCGTCCGCGACCAGCACGCGGAAGATCGTCGTCACCTGCGTGCCGGCGTCAAGCTCCAGCAGCTCACCGACCTCAGGACCGACCGCCCGCTGCTCGATCCGCAGCTGCTTAGCGGTCAGCCCCACGCCCCGGCGCTTGGCCAGCGACGAATAGGGCTCGAGCCGCTCGAGCCGCTCGTCGAGCTGGGTCGGGACGGCCACGCGTCCGACGAACGTGCCGCTGCCCTGCCGGCGGACGATCTCCCCCGTATCCTCGAGGCGCTGCAGCGCGGTCCGCAGCGTTCCGCGGGAGATCCCCAGCATCGCGGCGACCTCCTGCTCGGGCGGCAGGCGATCGCCGGTGCGGTGGCGACCGGGAGCGAGCCAGTTGCGCAGCGCACGCTCGGCGCTGTCGACGAGTGACGGACGCGCCGCCCCAGCAGCAGTGGCCATGTGAGCATTCTGACAGCGACGGCGATCATGGCAAGGGCATCGCCGCCCTCGTTGCCGCCCTACGCGCCCGTACCGACCCCGGGGATCCAGCTCGTGCCCGCGAGCGGGACGCGAGCCATGGCGGCCGCTTCAATCGTCAGCGCGACGAGGTCCTCTGGCTCCAGGTTGTGCACGTGGGACTTGCCGCACGCGCGCGCCAGTGTCTGTGTCTCGAGCACGAGCGTGCGCAGATAGTTCGCGAGCCGGCGCCCGCCTTCGACGGGATCCAGGCGCCGGGCCAGCTCCGGATCCTGGGTCGAGATCCCGGCGGGGTCGAGACCGGCTTGATAGTCGTCGTAATAGCCCGCGGCGGATCCGATCTCCCGGTAGGCGGCGTCATGCTCGGGAGCGTTGTCGCCGAGCGCGATCAGCGCGGCGGTACCGATCGAGACGGCGTCCGCGCCCAGCGCGAGCGCCTTGGCGACATCGGCGCCGGTGCGGATCCCGCCCGAGACGATCAGCTGCACCGTGCGGTGCAGCCCGAGGTCGACGAGCGATTCGACGGCCTGCGGGATCGCGGCCAGGATCGGGATCCCGACGTGCTCGATGAACACCTCCTGGGTTGCCGCCGTGCCACCCTGCATTCCATCGAGCACGATCGCATCGGCGCCGGACTTGACCGCCAGCGCGACGTCGAAGTACGTCCGGCTCGCCCCCACCTTGACGAAGATCGGCTTGCGCCAGTCGGTGATCTCGCGCAACTCCTCGATCTTGATCTCGAGGTCGTCGGGCCCGGTCCAGTCCGGGTGGCGGCAGGCGCTGCGCTGGTCGATGCCCGCGGGGAGGTCGCGCATCTCGGCCACACGATCGGAGATCTTGTGCCCCAGCAGCATCCCTCCCCCGCCCGGTTTCGCGCCCTGGCCCACGACGACCTCGATCGCATCGGCCCGGCGCAGGTCGTCGGGGTTCATTCCGTACCGGGACGGAAGCAGCTGATACACGAGCGTGTGGGAATGCTCGCGCTCCTCGGGCGTCATCCCGCCATCCCCCGTCGTGGTACTCGTCCCCATCTCCGTCGCGCCCCGTCCCAGCGCCTCCTTGGCCTGTCCCGAGAGGGCGCCAAAGCTCATCCCGGCGATCGTGATCGGGATCTCGAGGTGCAGCGGCTCACTGGCGAACCGGGTGCCGATCACCACATCGGTGTCGCAGCGCTCGCGGTAGCCCTCGAGCGGGTAGCGCGACACGCTCGCGCCGAGGAACAGGAGGTCGTCGAAGTGCGGCACGCGCCGCTTGGCGCCGAAGCCGCGGATGTCGTACATGCCCTCTCGCGCCGCGCGCTGGATCTCGGCGATCACGTTGCGGTCGAACACCGCGGACTCGCGCAGCCCCGGGTGCCAACCGTTCGCGGCCACTAGTAGCTCCCGAGGTTGTCGACGTGGAAGTTGTACAGACGGCGAGCGGACCCGTAGCGGCGGAAGTCCTCAGGCAGGACGCCGGCGATGTCGGACCGTTCGAGCAATTCGCGCACCTGCGCGATGTGCTCGGGCAGCATCTCCTTCTCGACGCAGTCGGCTCCCAGCGCCGCGACCGAGCCCCGAACGTAGAGCCGCGCCTCGTACAGCGAGTCCCCCAGCGCGTCACCCGCATCCCCGCAGACCACGAGATTCCCTCGCTGGGCCATGAACGCGCTCATGTGGCCGACCGACCCGCGGACCACCACATCGGCGCCCTTCAGCGAGATCGCACACCGGGCGGACGCATCCCCGTGGACGATCAACAGCCCTCCACGAGCGGTCGCGGCGGCGGACTGGCTGGCGCTGCCCTCGACCACCACCGTGCCGGACATCATGTTCTCGGCCACGCCGACGCCGCAGTTGCCGGCGATCCGCACCGTCGCGTGCTGGTTCATGCCGGCGCAGTAATAGCCGACGTGACCGTCGATCTCGACCGCATGGGCAGCATCGAGGCCGGCCGCGATGCTGTGCTGGCCGCCCGGATTCAGCACGCGGAAGGACCCGGGCGCTGAGGCATCGTGCAGCCGTTGGTTGAGCGCGCGCACCGTCACGGTGGCGAGGTCCACCGAGACCGCCTCGCGGATTGCGTCGGTGGCCGCCATCACGCCACGGCGGCGTGGCCCCAGCTATACACGTGTCCCGGTTCGGGCTCCCACATCGTCGCGTCCTGCGCTCCTGGCAGAACCGCGATCGCGCGGTACTCGGACGCCATCGCCACCCATTCGTCGGTCTCGGCCATCACCGCCGGCTTGCAGGCGATCGGGTCGCGCAGCACGGCGAACCCGTCGGCCGTGCCGACCGCGAACGTGTAGAAGCCGTCCAGGTCGTCCATGCAGCTCTCCAGCGCCTGCTCGAGGCTCGCCCCCTCGCGCAGCTTCCAGGTCAGGTACCCGGCTGCCACCTCGGTGTCGTTGTCGGTCTGGAACTGGATCCCCTCGCGCATCAGCGCCCGGCGCAGGCGGTTGTGGTTCGACAGCGAACCGTTGTGGACCAGGCAGAGGTCAAGGCCGGTTGAGAACGGATGCGAGTGCTGGGTCGTGACCCGACTCTCCGTGGCCATCCGGGTGTGCCCGAGCGCATGGGTGCCGGCAATCTCGGCCAGCGCGAAACGCTTGACGAACGCCGCCGGGGGACCGGCCTCCTTATAGATCTCGATCGTGCTGCCCGCGCTCATCAGCCGCAGCTCAGGATGGCGCACCGCCAGCCACGCCTGCGCGTCGCCGGCGTCGGCGGCGATCACGAACGCGGCGTGCGAGGCGCGGATGCTGGGCTCTGAGGCGTCTCCGAACTCGACTTCGAGCTCGACGTGCAGCCCCTCCCAGTCGTAGCCGGGATCGTCGGAGAACAGCGACACCTTGCTCGATCCAAACGGAGCCGGATCGCGGTAGAACGCGACCCCCGCGCTGTCGGGGCCCCGAAACGCGAGCTGCTCGAGCATGGCGGACAGATCGCTGCCCAGGCGGGCCTGGAATGCGGGCGTTTTCGAGTAGAGACCGGCGATGCCGCACATGCCAGCCACACTAGACGTTTGGACAAATGGCGGAAATGGCGCACCTGAGCACAGTTTGGTCGGCGAATGTGGTCGCTCGCGCTACAGCCCGCCGGGGAGCCAGGCGCCGAGCCGCTTCTGGCCGCTGCGGACCGTCTGCAGCGCCTCCCTGAGCTCCCGTCGCTCGATCGGGGGCAGTTGCTCGGGGTCGATCAGGTTCTCCAGCTCGCGGCCGGCGTCGATCAGCGCCGCATGGTGCTCGAAGCGCACCCGGCTGATCGCGTCGAATGCCTCCAGCAGCTCGTCCGCGGCGGCGCGCGTCAGGCCACCCGCGCTGGCCACCGCTTCGATCCGGTCGATCGTCGGCGAGATGGTGACTCCGTTGGCCAGCGCATGGAAGCGCACCAGGTTGACGATCGGAATGATCGCGCCGCGCTTGACGTCCAGCCGTCCGCCGGCGGGGCCGCCGCGCTGCACCGCGAACTGGCCGCGAAAGCCGAGTGCCACCTGATAGCCGGTGGCGGTGCGGGCCATCAGGCGCATGAAGTGGGGGTACTCGCGGGCGGCCCGGATCCGTTCGTTGAGCGCTGAGGCGATCGTGAGGCCACCGGCCGCCGGACGGTAGTCAAACGACACCGACGCGCGGATCAGATGTGACTCGTCGGGAATGCGCAGGCATTCGTCGAACGTGCGCAGCCACTCGGTGTTCGACATCCGCCAACGCCGATTTCCCGCCAGCACCTGGTTGTTGTCCGCCCCGAAACCACATTTCGCCAAGCCGGAGTTGACGTCGGCTCCGAGCCGGGCGAAGTACTCGTCCACAACCTGCTCCTCTCCCGGCGCCGGCGTGGCATAGGCCAGCGCGTTGTCCTGATCTGAGGCGAGCGTGAGCTCCCGCCGGGCGGCGCTGCCCAGGTCAAGCCAGGCCCAGGCGACCGGCGCCGGGCCATGGCGCGCAATCGAGAAGTCGATCAGCCGGGCCACCACCGCATCGTGTTGGAGGCTGAGCACACGGCCGATGTCGCGCGGCGGCACACCCGCGCGCATGAGCAGGCGGAACAGGTGCGGCAGGTGCCCAGCGGCCCGCGTCAGCGTCGCCTCATCGGCCGCGCCGAGAATCGTGTGCCGCAGCGCGATCGGGCTGCGCGCGTCGAGGCCGAGCAGATCGGTCGCGCTGAGCACACCGATGATCCGCCCGCCGTCGGTGACCGCGACGTGTTCGCTGCCCGCAGCGAGCATGTCGACCGTGGCCTCCACCGCGAGCTGGCCGACCGGGACAGTCGGGACCGGGGAGCGGGCCAGCGCGCGGACTGGGGTATCGAGCGAAAGGCCGTCGCTCGCCACGCATGCCCGCACGTCGGCGTCGGTGACGATCCCGAGCGCCCCGTCGGTCACCGCCACCAGCAACGCGCTGACCTCCGGCTCACCAAGACGCCGCGCCGCATCGCGGAGCGTGGCCTCGGGCTCGCAGAACACGGCCGGGCGGGCAATCGCCGAGACGGGCGTGGTGCCGACGTCGAGCAGTCCGTGCACGGTGTGCCCGGTGCGGGTGAGGCGCTTGCGCATCGACGTGGCGACGTAGGCAGCCCCGGCGACGGTTCCGAGCACCCGGAGCGAGGCCTCCGCGGGCAGCAGTGCGCACACCGACGGCTCCCGCGCCCGGATCGTGAATGCCGGCGCCATCCCGGTCAGCAGGGACGGATGGCCGAAGCACTCGCCGGGCTCGAGCACCTGGATCACTTCGCCTTCGTGGAGAACGTCCATCGATCCCGTGCGGATCACGAACAGGCCCAGCGCCGGGGCGCCGTCCTCGACCAGGGCCACGGCACCGGCCTCGAACGGGCGATCTTGTGCCGCCGCAGCCAAGCGCGCGAGCTGCCCCGGGTCGACGGCGTCAAACGGCGGCTGGCGGGCGAGGAATGTGTCCAGGGGCTCCATGTCACGCGCCTCAATTGTGTTCGCATCTTGTATGTGAGCCGTGGGCGCTACGTGTCAGCCTAGCCTCGGTACTCGCAACCAGATCTGGAGGGCATATGGCAGACGGAGCCGGGCCTGAAACCTACGACGACGAACTCGCTTATGAGGGTGGTGGTCTGCCGAAGACCACAAACTGGTGGGGGGCGTTCGTCATCGGTCTCGCGGGGACGATCCTGGTCACAGGAATCGCCCCGGTGATGGTGACCTCGCTCGGTGCGGCCTCGATCCCTGTCATTTTCGTCATCACGGTGAGCGGGTACGTGTTGTGCCTGTTCCTGGCCGAGCTCTCCGCGATGATGCCCGACCGCTCGGGCGGCTCTCCGTCATACGCATACCCGGCCTACAAGGACCGCTGGCCGCGGTTCGCCGAGCACGTCAACGGCTTCACGGCATGGGCGTACTGGCTCGGCTGGTTCCCGGTCGCGCCGCTGAACATGATCCTGGCGTCCTACTACCTGGTCGAACGCTTCCATCTCAGCACAGCCGGGTTCACACCGATCCACACCCCAATCGCCTACTGGACGGTGGCCATCTCCGTCGTCGGCCTGCTGCTGCTGTTCATCCCGGCCTACATGGGGCTTCGCTTCGGGACCGTGTTCGCCACCACGCTCGCGTTCCTGTCAATGATCCCGCTGACGTTCATCGCGATCGCCTGGATCTTCAACCCCTCGGTCGCCCATTTCTCGAACCTGTCGGGCTTCCATCAGCTCAGCGGCGCGAGCTTCTTCGCCTCCGATTTCAACCACGGGTGGCTGACGTTGTACATCGCCTTCTCGTTCCTGTTGACCTGGAACGTGATCGCGATGGAGGCGGCCGCGTGCTACATCGGCGAGACCCGTAACCCCGACCGTGATGCCAAGATCGCCATGAACCTCGAGGGGGGCTACGGCGTCTTCATCTACGTGCTGATCCCGGTGGCGTTCGTGATCGTGCTCGGCAACAAGGCGCTCGGAAACGTGGCGCTGGTGGACCCGAAGACGATCTTCACCGAATACAGCGCCAAGGTGTTCGGCGCCGGAGCCGCCAGCAGCCTGCTCAACTGGCTGATCGCGGGGATGCTGATCATCGCGTTGGTGCTCTCGGCGCTGAACGCGATCACCGGGACCGCCCGGTCACTGCATCAGATGTCGACCGACGGCCAGTTCCCGCGCTTCTTCCAGCAGACCAACCGCCACGGTGTCCCGCATCGTTCGATGATCTTCAACGTCGTCTGCTCGATCATCGTCGTGTTCTTCGGCGGCGCGGTGGAGATCTACACCTTCTCCAATGTCGGTTACCTGGCCTCGTTCATCCCGGTGCTGATCGGGTACTACCTGCTGCGCAAGCACCGCCCGAACGTGCGGCGTCCGTTCCGGCTGCCCGAGTGGATGAAGTACGTGGCCCTCGGGTTAGCCGCGTTCTACGCGGTGATCTACTTCTACGGTGGGCCGGTGTACGCGTCATGCGCGTGTAACGCCGCCGGCCGCAAGACCCTTCCGTACTACTTCATCGGGATCGTCGTGCTGCTGGCCTACTATCCGCTCTACCTGTGGCGCAAGCGCGATGACCGTAAGAACCAGTCCGAGGTCGGGCTGGCGACACCCGAGATTGTTCCCCAGCCAGCTCAGGGCGGCGCTAGTCCATGAGCGTGTCCTCGGTGCGGGCCAGGACGGTGGCTGAACCGGACACCGACGGGCCGTTCGAGCGCATCCTGCTGGCCACGGAGGGCCGGCAGATCTCGGATGCCGCGATCGCCCGCGTGGTGGCGCTGGCCAGGCGGTCCGGTGCCAGTGTGCACGTGTTCTCGATCGCCCGGGTCCACGGAACGTCATTCGGCTTCCCGAGCCCCGGGCTGTTACCGACCAAGAAAGAGTGGGCGGAGCAGCGCGAGATGGTCGGGAAGACCGTCAAGCGCCTGAAGCGCAAGGGCATCGAGGCCGATGGCCACGTGCTCGGCACGCGTAAGGCCACCAAGCGCATCTGCGAACGGGCGGTGGAGCAGGGCTGCGACGCGATCGTAATGTCCGCCGACCCTGATCGCCACCGCGTGGTCGCAGACATGCTCTGGTCCCAGGAACCCCAGCGCGTGCGACGCCGGGCGAAGCAGCCGGTGTTCCTGGTCGTCGACGACTGAGCGACCAGGTCCAGCTTGGTGGTCCACGCCGTACTGACGACGGCGGCTACTTAGCGGTGATCGGTGGCCGGTGCGCCTGGGCGCCCGTGTAGCCGGGCGAGCTTGATCGCCAGCTCGAGTGACAGCAGATCGTCGCGGTCGAGCTCAACGCCGGTGAGCTCCTCGATCCGCCCGAGCCGCTGGCGCAGCGTGTTCGGGTGGATGTACAGCGCGCGCGCGCTCTCGATCACGCTGCGCCGCTCGGTCAGGTAACGCTCGAGCGTGTCGAGCAGCGCCGTGCGCCGCCGGCGGTCGTAGGCGATCAGCTCGTCGACCGCGGCTCGCATCCGGTCCCGCGGCGCGTCCTCGGCCGCGATGTGGACGAGATAGCGGTAGGCGCCGAGCTGCGAGTAGGAGATCGCGCCGCCGTCGCCGAGCAGCGCCCGGCCGATCGTGGTCGCATCGAGCGCCTCCCGGTACGCGCGCGTCGCATCGCCAGGGACGTCGCGCAACTCGCTCACCCCAATCGCCGCGCCCGCCTCCAGCCCGAGCGAGCGACAGGTCCTCAGCAGCTCCTCGATCCGTTGCGGGCGGCGACTGCCGAGCGGGAGCAGCGCGCGCACCGGACCGGGGCCAGCGTCGATCGCCGCCCGGGGAACCAGCCCGCCCAGCTGACGTCCGAGCAGCTCGGCTGCCGCCCGCCATTCGCCCGAGCCCTGCTCGTGCTTCCCCGTCGGCTCGGCGCACACCATCAGGTAGGGCAAGGTCAGGTCGCAGCGGACCTCGGCCGCCTTCGCGGCTGCGAATCCCGCCGCGCCGGCGGCGAGCGCCTCGAACATGTCCTTGACGATGTTGGCGTTGGTCAGGCGTTCGATCAGGTCAGCACGTTTGATCGCCACCGCGGCCAGATGGGCGATCGCGCGCGCAAGCTCCGCGTCCTCGTCGGTCAGCAGGCGCCCGGGGTTGGAACCAACGCACAGCACGCCGAGCTGCTCTCCCCCGGCGTTGAGTGGAGTGACGAGCTCATTGCCGACTTCGACATTCGGCCACAGTCGTTGCGCCGCCGGCCGCGAACCGCGACGGTCAAGGGCGTCGATCAGCAGTGAAGCGCTCGAGAGCATCGTCGGCGAGGTGACTCCCGGTGGGTTGGAGGACAGCAGCGCCAGCCCGTTGCCGTCCGGCTCGAGTCTGTACACCTGGCAGACCGCGGCGTCCAGCAACCGGCGCGTGCCGCTCACGACCTCAAGCGCCAGGTCGGCGGGGTCGGTGGCGGCCGCGACGGCTTGGGCCAGTCCCGACAGACCCGTCAGCGTGTTGACGCGACGGCGCTCGCGTTCGTAGAGCTGGGCGTTCTCGATCGCGCCGGAGACGAGTGAGGCCATGTGGACGAGCAGCTTGAGCGTCTCCTCGGTGAACTCGCGCGGCGCCTCGGTGTGCAGGACGATCACACCGATGGTGTCGCCCGCGCGGGCCAGGATCGGGACCGCGACCATCGACTGGAAGCGCTCCTCCTCGAGCAGCGGCACGTACTTCATGCGCGGATCGTCCATGGCGCGCTCGCGGATGAACTCGGGTGTGCGATGACGAGCCACCCAGCCGGTCAAACCCTCGTCGACGCCCAGCTTCACCGCGCCGACCGCGTCGGCGAACACCGGCGAAGCCGCCCGGATCGTCAGTTCAGCGCCCTCGAGCAGATAGATGAAGCAGGCGTGGCAGTCCGTCGCCTCGGTGGCCAGATCGACGATGCCGTGCAGCATCGGGCCGAGCTCGATCGACGACGAGACAAGCTTGATCACCCCATACAGGGTGCGGTTCTCTTCCTGAAGCCCGCGAGGCTCAGTGGTGGCTGACAGGACGACCTCCCATGGACGACCCCTATGTGTGAAGCGAACATGCTAGCCGCGACGAACAGGGGCTCCGAACCATTGCTTGCAGACCGGGGCGGCGGATATACCTACGCGGCATGAGCACGCAACCGAAGGATGCCGATGACGTCCGGCAAATCGTCCGCGACACCGAGATCGAGTTCCTGTTCGCGCAGTTCGTGGACATGCATGGCAAGCCGAGCGCGAAGTTGGTGCCGGCCACCCATATTGATGACCTGCTGACCGAGGGCGCCGGGTTCGCCGGGTTCGCCGCCGGCGACATCGGCCAGGGACCAGATGATCCGGACATGATCGCGATGCCCGACCCGCGCAGCCTGACCGTGCTGCCGTGGCAGCCCAACGTCGCCCGGCTGGCGTGCAACGTCACGGTCGAGGGGGAAGCCTGGCCGTTCTGTCCGCGGACCATCCTCCGGGGCGCGCTCGATCGGGCCGCCGGCCTCGGCTATGAACTGAAGGTCGGCGCGGAGCTTGAGTATTTTCTCCTGCGCCGGTCGCCCGACGGCGGCCTCGAGCTGGCCGATCCGCTCGACACGCTCGAGCAGCCGTGCTACGACATGCGCGCGCTGACCCGCAACCTCGATTTCGTCTCCGAGGTCTCGAAGGCAGTGACGGGACTCGGGTGGGACAACTACGCGACCGATCACGAGGACGCGAACGGGCAGTTCGAGCAGAACTTCGCCTTCGCGGACGCGCTCACGACGGCTGATCGCGCTGTGTTCTTTCGCTACATGGTCGAGACGCTGGCACAGCAACGAGGCCTGATCGCCACCTTCATGCCCAAACCGTTCGCGCACCTGACCGGGAACGGCTGCCACTTCCACGTCAGCCTGTGGAAGGACGGCGAGAACGCGTTCGAGCGCGATCCGGCGCAGGACCCCCGCGGGCTCGGCCTGTCCGAGCTCGCGTACGCCTTCCTCGGCGGGCTGAAGGCCCACGCCAGGGCGTACATCGCGGTCACCGCCCCGACGGTCAACTCCTACAAGCGCCTGACCGTCGGCGCTCCGACGTCCGGGGCGACGTGGGCGCCGGCGTACATCAGCTACGGCTACAACAACCGCACCCAGATGCTGCGGATCCCCGGTCCAGGACGGATCGAGGACCGCACGGTGGACGGCTCGTGCAATCCTTATCTGGCGGCCACCGCGATGCTGGCCGCCGGCCTCGACGGCGTGCAGCGCGGCCTGGACCCCGGCGACCCTAACTCGGCGAACCTGTACACGCTGAGCGCCGAGGAGCGGGCCGCGCAGGGAATCGAGGTACTACCGGCAAACCTGCTCGATGCGACCCGCGAACTCGAGCAGGACGACGTCTTGCGCGCAGCGCTCGGTCAGACGCGCGACGGCGACTACATCGACTACTTCGTGAAGGTCAAGCAGGGCGAAGCCCAGGCTGCCCACGAGCAGATCACGCAGTGGGAGCTCGATCGCTACCTGCAGTTGTTCTAAGCGGCGGCTGTCTGTGCGACGGCGACCACTACGCGAGGCGGTCGCTCGAGCTGAGCAGCGAGCCGATCGTCTGCGGCTCCCGAGCGTCGAGATGCGTGGCCAGCGCAATGAACGCCCCGGCGGTCGTCAGCGCATCCCCGAGCGCGTGGTGGGGCGTCTCGGCCTGCTGACCGAGCAACCTGGATAGCGTGCTCAGCGCCAGTCCCGCGGGCGCGGCGCCGTCGCGCTCGCGCAGCCACCGGCGGCCCATGACCTCGGTGTCGGCGGCCGCCGGAAGGCGCACCCGATGCCGGGAGAACGCCCGGCCCAGAAACGCTCGCTCGACCGCGCCGGTATGGAACACGGGAACCCGTCCGGTCAGCGCCGCGATCAGCAGCTCGATCGCCTCCTCAGGGGGCGGCGCGCTGATCAGGTCGGCCACGCGGAGCTTGTGGACCAGCACCGCGCCAGGTTCCGAGCGGCGTGAGGAGTGCACCAGCGTGTAGAAGGACTTGCCGAGCACGACGCGGCCATGCTCGACCGCGGTCGCGCCGATCGCGATGATCTCGTCCCGGCGGGGGTCGAGCCCGGTCAGCTCGAGATCGACCGCGCACCAGTTCGCTTCCCGCCACGGGATCGATCCGGCTGGTCGCCCGGCGCTGGTGAAGGTTCCGGCGACCGCCGAGCGGCGGCGGGGCAGCCTCATTCGCGCAGTGTTCTCTGGACACCCGCGACGGCGCGGAACACGTCACGGAGGTGATCGCGCGTGAGCGGGCTCAACGCGCGTGGATCGAGCCAGTCGTCCGGGGCCGCACCTGCGGCCAGCTGCTCCGTCTGGTGTTCGATCCTCAATTCGAGTGCCAGCCCGAACGCATCGGTGAGCGTCCGCGCATCGGCCGCGCTGAGCACGCCGCCCTGCTCCGCCGCCGCCAAGCGTTCGGGGGTCGAGCCCTCGGTCGCCCCGACTGACGCCCCGGCCCAACGGGCCAGCTCGACGATCGGGATCACGGCGGCGCCGCGGATGTCGAGCCAGTTGCTGCGGGTGCCGTCGCGCTCGAGCACCGAATCCCCGTCGAATCCGGTGGGCGGGTGGGCGGCCAGGGCGCGGCGCAACAGCGCGGCCAGGACCCTGGTGCGGGCCGGACCTTCAACCACGGGCAGGGGATCCCGGGGCGTGCCCCACAGCGGCCGGCGCTCGACCAGCACGGTGAGGCCGAGCTCGTCCTGATCGCTTGTCTCGATCCATTCAGCGCCGCTGCGTGCCGTGACCTCGGCGGTCAGACCGCAGCCCTTCAGCCCGGCCGTGACCGCCTCCAACCACCCCGGTGGTGGAGCGTCGCTGTAGATCAGCGCACCCCGCTGGATCGAAGCCGGCGTCAGCTCGCGCCGAGCCTGACTGCCGAGCGCGACCCACACGAGACCGTCAGCCGGTAGCTGATCGCTGGGTCGGGCGAGCTCGAGGACGCGGATCGTCAGCGCGTCCACGAGCGCCGAGAGCACGCGGGCGAGGTCGAGCGCACGCAAATTCGAGCTGTGCAGATCGACCACGATCTCGGGCAGCGCGCGGGCCACCGCAGCGAGTGAGTCTGCGTCCTTGGCCCGGGCGATCGACCGCCGGGCGGCGAACCACGATCGCGGGTGCACGGCGAACAGATCGGCGTCCTCGACGACACCCACGAGCTGCCCGCGCTCGCTGACGACGGGAGCGTGCCGGATCCCGCGCTCGAGCATCTCGAACAGCACATCGCCGCCGAGTCGCCCGGGCACCACCGTAAACACCGGCATGGTCATCACCGTCTCGACGGGAGCGCTGGCGGGAACCCCGGCGGCGATCACCCGGGTGCGCAGATCGCGGTCGGTGAGGATGCCGAGCTTCCCGCCTCCGAGCTCGACGATGGCCGCGTTAGCGCCCGCCTCGGTCATCCGCCGAGCCGCGTCGCCGACGCTCTCATCCGGAGCGCAGCGCACGGTCGGGGATCGGATCAGCTTGGCCACCGGTTGATGGCCGGGCTCGCGCACGCCGACCGCCAGCTCGCGAGTGCGCGCGCGCTCCAGCAGCGGGCGCGCGACTCCAGTCGGGAGGCGATAACAGAGAGTGTCCTCGGCGGCGCGCGCCTCGAAGCCGGGCGGCAGGCCGGACATCATCGCGGCGTGCCCGAACGTGTCCCCCGGTCCGAGCAGGTCGAGCAGCTGGTCGTCGTGGACGATGTCGACGGCGCCGGAGTGGATCACGCGCAGGAACGTGACCGGGCCGCCGTCTTCGCTCAGAATCACCGCGCCAGCCGGATAGAACTCGATCTCCGTACCCTGCGCGACCTCGCCGAGCTCCTCTGGAGCCAGGGTGTCGAACGGCGCCCGCAGCCCGAGGAAGCGCGCGATCTCGCTCAGGCCGGGATCCACCGGTCTCTCCTACACGCGCCGCGAGGCGCTCAGGACCCAGGCGATCAACACACCCTGCAAGGGCAGCCGGGCCCACAGCGTGCGGGCGCCGCCGGGGATCTTCGGATAGTCCTCGCCGTGGAGCGCCATGTGCAGGTTGGCGGGGAACACGGCAATCAGCGTTCCGACCAGCCACCAGCCGGCCAGGCGGCGCGGCGCCTTGATCATCAGTCCCAGGCCGCCGGCGATCTCCGCCGCGCCGCTGGCGTACACCATCGCCTCGTGCGCGGGAATGTACGGGGGCATGATCCGGCGGTACGTCTTGGGGCTGACGAAGTGCAGCGCGCCGGCCACGACGAAGCACGGACCGGCGAGGAGACGGATCAGACGCACGATGCCGCACCGTAGCGGAGTTTCCGCGGCTGCGATCAGGCGCCGGCTCTATCACTCGTCCGGACCGCCCTGGAGTCGTCGAGCCAGCGCTCAGCCCGGTCGATGTGGGGGTAAAGGTCTCATCTGCCCGGGAGCGTGGTGGGTCGATCGCCCGCCGGGGTTCACACGTCATCCTTAGACCGTTCATAGCGCCGGCTTCAGGTGGCCAGCGATGCTGTTGTCCACAGGTTCATCTCTCCTGTGGACGAGCACGCCATGATCTCCACCACCCTTACGCCTGAACCCGCCGGTACCGAGCGCCCCGCGCGCCATGCGCCCCAGCTCGACATTGTGGTGCCGGTCTACAACGAGCAGTCGGCACTCGAGCGCTCGATCCGACGGCTGCACCGATTCCTCTCCTCGAGCATGCCGTTCGCCTGGCGGATCGTGATTGCCGACAACGCCAGCACCGACGCCACGCTGCCGATCGCCCAGGCGCTGGCGCGCGAGCTCCCCGACACTGAGGTCCTGCACCTGCCGGCCAAGGGCCGCGGGCGCGCCTTGCGCGCGGCCTGGTCGGCGAGCGAAGCGGATGTCGTCTGCTACATGGACGTCGACCTGTCGACCGACCTGCGCGCCCTGCTGCCCTTGGTCTCCGGACTCATCTCGGGCCACAGCGATGTGGCGATCGGGACGCGGCTGGCCTCCGGCGCGCGCGTCGTGCGCGGACGCCAGCGCGAGCTGATCTCCCGCACCTACAACCGGCTGCTGCGCGTGGTGCTCGGCGCACGGTTCTCCGACGCTCAGTGCGGCTTCAAGGCGATCCGCGCCGATGCGGCGAGGCGGCTGCTGCCGGCGATCAAGGACGACGGGTGGTTCTTCGACACCGAGTTGCTGATGCTCGCCCAGCGCCAGGGGCTGAGGATCCTCGAGGTCCCGGTGGACTGGGTCGACGATCCCGACTCGCGCGTGGACATTCTGCGCACCGCGCTCGGAGACCTCCAAGGCGTGGCGCGGCTGCGGCTGGCGGGGCCGATCAGCCGCTTCCTGCTGATCGGCCTCGCCTCGACGATCGCCTACGCGATGCTGTATCTCCTGCTGCGGGGCCCGCTCGGCTCCGGCGCGGCCAACGCGCTCGCGCTGGGGCTGACCGCGGTGGCCAACACTCAGGCCAACCGCCGCTTCACCTTCGGGGTGAGAGGCCGAGCCGGACTGCTGCGCCAGCAAGCCGCCGGCGCGCTCGTCTACCTGCTCGCCCTCGGCCTCACGAGCGGGGCTCTCGACGTCCTGCACGGGCTCGATCCCCATCCGGCCGGCGCGCTCGAGGTGGCCGTCCTGATCGTGGCCAGCGCGTTCGCGACGGCCACGCGCTACGTCGCCCTGCGCAGCTGGGTGTTCGCGCGACGCCGTCGCAGCCCGACCGGATTGCAGCCAGTCCCCGACTGACCCGCGCAGGCCGGCGCGCCGCCACCGCGCAGGCCGGCGCGCCGGCATCGGTCAGTCCGGCGCGCGGAACAGAATGAGGCCATGTCGCCCAGCCCGGCTGGCCTTGTCTACGGCACGATCGCCATCGGCGCGTTGCTGACCGCCGAGAGCGCGCGAAGTGAGACCTACGCGAAGTCGGTCGTCGCGGTCGTGATCACGCTGCTGCTCTACTGGCTCGCGTATTCATACGCCGAGTTCACCGGGCGGCGCCTCGAGAAGGGCGAGCCGTTCGAGTTCGACGAGCTCGCCGCCGCGGCGGTGAAGGAGCTGTCGGTCCTGATCGGCGCCTCAGTCCCCCTGTTCGTGTTGTTGATCTTCTGGGCCGCCGGTGCGCGCCTGAGCACGGCGGTGAGCGCGGCGATCTGGACCTCGGCCGCGATGATCGTGATCATCGAGCTCGTGATCGGCGTGCGCGCGCAACTGTCCGGACGCGACCTCGTCCTGCAGACCGTGTTCGGGGCCCTGCTGGGCCTGCTCGTGCTCGCACTGCGGGTTGTCTTGCACTGACGATGCCGACTCCGGATCGCTCATGCCGGCACATGCCGTGGATTACGCTTGCAAATTAGCCACGTGTCTGCTAACTTGGCTAACACCAATTGACTCCAGCGAAACGAGAGATCACATGACTACAGCGACCAAGTCCAACCCCATCACCGACAGCTTCGAGACCGCCCAGGAGCGGGTCACCGAGTTCAACGAGAAGGCCCTCGAGTCCAGCAAGAAGGCGGGTTCCGTCCTGCTCGACTCATACGAGAAGACCATCCTCGCGATGGCCGACTCCTACGTCAAGGCCGCGCATTCGACCAACGTCGACTGGATCAAGAGCGTCGCTGACGCTCAGGCCGACTTCGCCCGCGACGTCACCAAGTCCTACACGAGCGCAGCTCGCACGCTGGTCAGCTAGAACCTTCTGACCTGAGTTCCGCTAAGGCCGTGGCGCTGCCAGCGCCGCGGCCTTTTTGTTGTCCTGGCCCGCCCGACGGCTGGCGAGCTCAGTAGTAGTCCTCGACCGCGATCGACCAGTGTGCCGTGTCCGAGCCCGGCGAGACGTTGATCTGGTACAGCCCGGCGCCGGACGGGAACACCCGGGTCTGGGCGCTGCCCGAGTTGAGACCGAACTTTGTCTGGTCCGAGCTGTGGTTGAGGTTGACGACCTGGGCGCTCGGGCCTGAGCAGAAGAAGATGAACGTGCACAGCCCTTCGTAGCCCATGCTGTAGACGACGCGCCACTGGGTGCCGCGAATGCGGAACGGGACCGAACGCCCGGATGAGTCGCCGGCGAACGACGTCAACGGGCGCCAGCTCGGCTCCTCGGCCACCGACAGCGTGACGGTCGCGTGGCGGGCGAGATCGCTCCCGGCCGCAGGTGATTGGTGGGTCACCAGCCCCGGAGCCACTCCCGGTGCCGGGACCTGGCTCACGTCGGTGCGCAGCCCCAGCCGCCCCAAGGCGGCGGTGGCCGCAGTCGCTGCCCCGCCCACGACCTGGGGAACCAGGACGGGCGCCGGCCCGGCGCTGAGCACCACGCGGACCGCTCCACCGTTGCTCACCCGGGTGCCGGGCGAGGGAGTTTGGGCAATCGCGATTCCCTTGGGCGCCGCGCTGTAGTGCGCCGTGAAGGCGGGGTGGACCTTGGCCAGACGCGCCTTGACGGTGACGCTGGCTTTTCTCAAGCCGCGCAGATCGGGCACCCGGACGCGGCCGGCCGAACCGATCAGGATCGCCCCGGCCACCATGCCGACGAGGATCAGCCCCACGCACGCGAGCGCGACCCCCCGCCGCCGGCGGGCGGGCGGGTTGACGTTGCGCCGGGGCGTCATCGGGGGCGCGACGCGCGTGGCGGTGATCTCGTCGAGCTCTCGCTCGAGCCACTCCGTGGAGGCGGTCTCGGCCACGGCGGCGGGAATCGCTCGGGTGGCCATGGTCGCCGACGCGGTGGCGGTGGCCGAGCCCGCCGGGGTGTGAGCCGCGCGCCGCCTCGGCGCGAGGATCGCGACCGGTCCGGACCGTGACGAGGCCCGGTCGGGCTCCTGATCGAGCCCGGCGCGGCGCGGCGCCGCCACCGACGTGTCCGCCCGCGCCAAGGCGCCGGCCATCGCTTCACCGTTCGGATAACGCCTGGCGGGGTCCTTCTGGAGCGCGCGCTGAACGATCTCGACCAGCTTCGGCGGCGTGCTCCGGGGCAGCGGCGGCGGGGGGTCGTGGAGATGGCGCAGCGCCAGCTCGACGGCCGTCTTCTCGGTGAACGGCGGACGCCCGGCCAGCATCTCGTACAGGACGACGCCGGCGCCGTAGACATCGGTGGCCGGGGACGTGGGCCAGCCGCGCGCCTGCTCGGGCGCCATGTAGCGGGGCGTTCCCACGATCGTGGCCGCGGCCCCGTCGGTGCTGCCCTCGGCGAGACGGGCAACGCCGAAATCACCGACCTTGATCCGCCCCCGCGCCGAGATGAGGACGTTGGCCGGTTTGATGTCACGGTGCACGACGTTCTGCGCGTGCGCCTGGGCGAGGGCCAGACAGAGCTGCTCGGCCATCTCGCACGCGTCGGACGGGGCCAGCGGGCCTCGCCGCAAGCGGCTGGCCAGGCTCTCGCCGTCGACCAGCTCGGCGACGTAGTAGAGGCCCTCCTCGGCGTAGCCGACATCGAAGATCTGCACGATGCCCGGATCGTTCACCCGGGCCAATAGCTGTGCCTCGCGCTCGAAGCTGCGGACCCAATCCGGATCCTCGGCCCACCACGGCTTGATCACCTTGACCGCTACCGGCCGCGCCAGGCGCCGGTCCCGTCCGCGGTAAACGCGGCCGAACGCCCCTTCGCCGATCACGGCGTGGAGCTCATAGCGACCGTCCAAGGCGCGGCCGGAGAGATCAGGGGCGTGTGGCATGGGGGCGGATTTCAGTGCACGAGACGTGACGCGGACCCAACATGATCGCGGATCACCTCCGTTGGCTCGCCGATGCGGCCTCGGCGGGAGCGTTCAGGCGCTCATGCTCACCCGATGCGACGGCGCAGTTCGTGCGGAGGCGATGATACGCGTGCCGTCCTGCGGGGACAGCGTGACGTTGCGCCGAATCGGGCGCTCGGCGTCGTGACTGGCCGGGTGCAGCACCCGGCTGCGCAAGATCGCCCGCAGGACGACCCGCATCTCCATCTCAGCGAACGCGGCACCCAGGCAACGACGAACTCCACCTCCAAACGGGATCCAACCGTAGGTCGTCGCTGGCCGCTCCAGGAACCGCTCGGGTCGGAAGGCCAGTGGCTCTGGATACAGGTCGGGCCGCGTGTGGGTCAACCAGATCGCCGGCGTGACATCGGTGCCCGCCGGCAGCGAGAGCCCATTCACGCTGAGCGCGGACGCGAGATGCCGACCGGCCAGTGGCACGACTGGCCGCAGTCGCAGCGACTCTTGGATCACCGCGCGCAGATAGACATCGCCGTCATCGGCGTCGAGCTCTGCCGTCAGGCGCGCCAGCACCGTGGGGTATCGAAGCAGCAGATCGACCGTCCACGCGAGCGCGGTCGCCGTCGTCTCGTGTCCGTCCAGGAGC
>Ga0302325_10005922_pt1 | contig 27662 bp, 24 predicted proteins | sample Palsa_T0_2_FD_201948 | JGI IMG/M metagenome (GOLD analysis project Ga0302325, IMG submission 201948) | Peat permafrost microbial communities from Stordalen Mire near Abisko, Sweden - Palsa_T0_2 | ecosystem: Environmental > Terrestrial > Soil > Palsa > Peat permafrost | place: Sweden: Abisko... | reverse complement strand
GTCCGATGCCACTACTTGATTTTCTTGATCTGCTTCACCGATTGCGCCGTGACCTTGGCCGGCAGCGGCTCGAACAGCACCGCGTTGAGGAACGAGGACTTGTTCCCTTCGGCGGGTGAGATGGCCCATTCGAGGACCGAACGGATGGCCTGGGCCGTGGTGGCACTGGGCTGATCGGCCAGCACGATGGCGTATTCGTAATTCACGATCGGATAGGCGCCCTTGGCCGAGCTGTTGATCATGGCGACGGCACCGCTGGCCGGTGTCTTGGAGGTGAAGCTGGAAGCAGCAGCACCGACGGTGGCCGCTGTCGGCTGCACGAATTGGCCGGCCTTGTTCTCGAGTGCCGCCTCGCCCAGGTGGGCTGCATCGGCCTTGAGGAGGTAGCTGACGCCGAGGTAGGCGATGCAGCCCGGGGTGGCCGAACATCCGGCGAGCATGCCCGAGTTACCGGTCTCGGCCAGTGCACCCGAGACGGTGGGCCAGGGGACTGTGGTCCCGATTGGGATTTTGGCACCCCAGCCCGATGGGTCGGTGTCGGTCAGGAAGCTGCTGAACAAGAACGTGTCGCCGCTCCCGTCAGCCCGGTGCACCGTCACTATGGGCGTGGCGGGAAGCGTGGTGCCCTTGTTCAACTTGGCGATTGCCGCCGCATTCCAGGTGGTGATCTTGCCCTGGTAGATCTCCGAGATCACCTTGCCGGTCAGCTTGAGGTTCTTGATACCCGCCACGTTGTAGGCGATGAACTGGCTGGAAATGGCCAGCGGGATGTTCAGCGCGTTCTTGTTGGTCTTTACCGTTGCCGGGGGCAGGTACGCGTCCGAGGCCCCGATGTTGGCCGTACCGGCCAAAGTCTGGGCGATACCGGCACCCGAACCGGTGGCCGCCGTCGAAATGGTGACGGTGGGGAACTGATGTGAGTATGCCGGCTGCCACAGATTCCACAGCGGGTACAGCAGGGAGCTCCCGGTTTCGGCCAATGTCACGGCTGTCGACGGGGGTGACGAAACTGTCACCTTGGTCGATGCGCCCGCCACTGATGCGGCGGAAAGGGCGGTGACGCAGACCGCGCCGGCCACCATGGCCTGAGAGATGATGCGTGTTGCTCGGTTCTTCCGAGTCACTTGGTTGTGCCTCCTCATTTGTTGGTCTTCCTCTTCTCCTGGGAATCTCGAAGTGTCGGGACGCGCACCCGCATGGCGGGTGCCGCGGGTGTTTCAGCCAATGACGCCGCTCACGTAGCGCTCGGTCTCGGGGCCACGCGGATGGGTGAAGAGCTCTTCTGTCGGTCCGTGCTCCATGAGAGCGCCCTGGTAGAAGAACATGGTGGTGTGGGAGAGCCGGCGGGCCTGTCCCAGGTTGTGGGTGACCACAATGAGGGTGAGGGCGGGGGCCAGGTTGCGCAGAAGCGACTCGACCAGCTCGGTGGAGATCGGATCTAGAGCGGATGTCGGCTCGTCAAGCAGGAGCACCTCGGGGCCGACAGCCAACGCCCGGGCCAGGCAGAGCAGCTGTTGCTGACCCCCGGAAAGGCGGAAGGGCGAGTCGCCCAGCCGGTCTTTCACCGCGTCCCACAGCCCGACTTCGCGCAGGCGCTGCTCGGCTACCACGTCGAGTTGTTTGCCTTTGGCGATTCGGTGCGCCTTCACGCCGGCCACCACATTGTCCCGGATCGACATCGGGAAGGGGTTCGGTCGTTGGAAGAGCATGCCGACTCGCCGGCGCAGGGTGAGCAATTCAACGTCCGGTGCCCACAAGCTGACATCGTCGAAGGTGACGTCCCCGGTACGCTCGAATCCGGGTACCCGGTCATTCATCCGATTGAGGGTGCGCAGGAAGGTCGACTTGCCCGAGCCGGTCGGTCCGATGAGGGCGGTGATGGTGCCGCGGGCAAACGACATGTTGACGTCGGTCAGGACAGTGCGCCCGTCGAATCCGAGGCAGAGGCCGTCCGAATGCATGACGTGTGGGGAGCGCGCCGAATCCGGGTCGAGGCTCTGGAGAAGCGGATCGATCCCCGCCGCCCCGGTGGGGGCGGGAGGTGAGGTCACGGCGCGCACTTCGGGCGGTTCTGTGCTGGGCATCTCCAAGGACCGTACTGAGGCCAAGTGAACTCAGGGGAACAGCAGAGAAACCTATGGGTGAACTGTTGGAATTGCCGTCCTCAACGCGTAACCGGGGTTGGGTCACCCGAGCCGCTCGAAATTGCCCGATGGGCATTGGCGATGGAGGTGACCACCCTGGGCGCATTGGCCAGGACGCCCAGGCAGCAGAGCGCCGCCGGAAGGGAAATGACCAACGTGGCCGGCGTTGAGGCCCAGGACACGACAAACCCGACCGAGAAGCCCAGCTCGGCCCCGAGGAGGAACAGCCAGTACCGCAGGATCACCCCCCGATTGGGATCATTGCCGTCGAGGCAGTCCCGCAGGGCCTGGTACGGCATCCACAGGTTGACAATGGGGATGAACCAGAACGCCACACCCCAGCCCGGCGTATGTCTGGCCGGGAGTCCGAGAGCGCGGGCGGCCGATGCGGCCCGGTACTGCCAAACACAGCAGACCACCACGGCGGCCAAGGCGACCAGACTGACCACGTTCTCCAAGGTGGAGATCGCTCCGGTGAAGGTGGGGATCGTCACGGTCGGTGCGGTCTGGTTGTTCTGGGCCGCTTGCATGACCAGGTGGAACTGGTGACCTATCGATCGAAGTTGGGTGGCGTACACCCGCAGGAACATCAGCCACACCAGGTAATAGACACCCGGCACAGCCAATGCCAGCCGAGCCATCGGGGACAGTCCCACTTCTCTGATCACCAGCGCAGGCACGCCGGAAGTGAGCACGGGAGCGTCGCCGGGTCGAGCCGCCCCCGGGGGTTGTGGGGGTTGGACGGGGAAGACGACTGCCTCGTTCCAGGCGTAGCCGTCCCACCATCGTTGGCCCGGCCCACCGGCGGGATCCGCATACCAACCAGGTGGCGCACCGGGGTAGTCACTGTGGTCGTCGTGCACACGTGCATCCTGCCAAAGGGAATCCGGTCGCGGTGACCGCCGACCTCGCATGATCATTCGGGAGCCGCGTAGGGTCGTCCCATGCGCATCTTCGTGGCGGGTGGAACCGGTGCTATCGGGCGACCCCTGGTGACCCAACTGGTCGGGTCCGGACACGAGGTAACCGTGTTCTCGCGCTCGGCCGAACGGGTGCGCGCCCTGGGCGTAGCCGCGGCCCGGGCGTCTGTCGGCGACGCCATGCGGCCAGAGTCCCTCACCCGAGCCATCGCCGAGGCGCAACCTGAGGTCGTCATCAACCAGCTGACCAACCTGGCCCAGTCGGCCGGCCCCCTGGCCCTGCGAAAGGGCCTCAGCCAGACGGCGCAGCTCCGTCAGCACGCTTCGGCCACATTGGTCCGGGCGGCCCGCGCGGCCGGGGCACGGCGCATCATCTCCCAGAGCATTTCGTTCATCTACCGACCAGGTCCGGGTACACGAACCGAGGATGATCCTCTGTGGACAGACGCCGGAGGGCAGATCGGGGCTTCGGCCGTCCCGTTGGCCACGCTGGAATCGGAAACACTCGGGTCCGAGGGCATTGAGGGCGTGGTGTTGCGCTACGGAGCCTTCTACGGTCCCGGTACGTATTATGCGCCCGAAGGCGCTCTCAGCGGATTGGTGAGAAAACGCCGGATGCCTCTCATCGCAAAGGCGGCCGGCATATTCGGTTTCGTCCACATTGACGATGCCGCCAGGGCCACGCTTGCCGCGCTCGAAGGACCGATCGGGATCTTCAATGTGCTGGACGACGTACCCGCTCCGACATCGGAGTGGATCCCCTTCATGGCTGGGTTGCTCGGGGCCAAATCTCCCCGCCACGTGCCCGAAGGCCTGGCCAAATTGGCCATGGGGCCGCAGACCACCTATCTCATGTGCTCCCAGCCGGCGGTATCGAACCGGCGGGCGCGTACCGAACTCGACTGGTCGCCCCGGTTCGCCGATTGGCACGCCGGCTTTGCCGATGTGTTCGGGCCGACCGGAACCACCTGATCAGAGAAGCACCTCGGCCAGGGCGGCCAACCCGGCAATGTGTTCGTCGACACCCGTGCACCCGGCCGCCATGGTGTTGACCGACAAGTGACTGGCACCGGCGGCGCGCCACTTCTCGGCATGGGAGGCGATGCGGTTGAGATCACCGGTGGCGAAGTCGACCCGCCCTTCGAAGGCAATGGTGGATGGATCCCTTCCGGCTTCATGTGCCCCCTCGGCAATGAACTCGAGGGCCTCGCTCAACCCGGCGCCTGGACGGGCGGCGGGGAACCAGCCGTCGGCGATGCGGCCGACCCGCCGCAGAGCGGCTGGGGCGAAGGCGCCAATCCACACGGGGACTGGTCGTTGCACCGGGAGGGGAGCCAGACCGGCTGCTGTGATGTGGTGGAACCGGCCGTCGATGGTGACGCTCTCCTGTGTCCACAGTTGGCGCAGGACCCCCACCTGCTCTTCAAGGAATGCTCCCCTTTCGGTGAAGCTGTGCCCGAGGGCCTCGTACTCCACCCGGTTCCAACCGATCCCGAGCCCCAGGCGGAAACGCCCGCCACAGAGGAGATCGAGTTCGGCCACCTGCTTGGCCAGGAGCGCCGTCTGGCGTTGGGGCCCGATGAGGATGGAGGTGGCGAAGGCCAGCGAGGTGAATCCAGCCAGGTAGGCGAACATGACCAGGGGTTCGCGGAAGGTGTCGTGGATTGTGTAGGGGCCACCCAGGTCACCGTGGACGGCGATGTCGGCCCCCAGGACGTGGTCGTAGGCCAACAGGTGGGTGTAACCCAGGTCCGAGACGGCCTGCCCGTAGGCTCGAACAGCTCCGGGATCACCACCAATTTCGGTCTGGGGGAAGACAACGCCAATTTCCATGGATGCAGTCTGCATGCTCACGGCCCGGTTCGCCCGGGTGGCACCGGGTCTAGCGTGGTGGCGTGAAAGTACGCATTTTCGTTGAGCCGCAGCAAGGCGCCAGCTACCAACAGTTGGTCGATGCAGCGCAGGTGGCCGAATCGTGCGGGTTTGATGCCTTCTTCCGCTCCGACCACTACCTGTCAATGGGCGGCGACGGACTGCCGGGTCCGACCGATGCCTGGGTCACGTTGGCCGCTCTGGCCCGCGAGACGAGCACCATCCGGTTGGGCACCCTGGTCACCTCGGCCACCTTCCGATTGCCCGGCATTCTGGCCGTCACCGTGGCCCAGGTGGACGCCATGAGCGACGGACGGATTGAGATCGGATTGGGTGCCGGGTGGTACGACGGCGAGCACACCGCCTACGGCATCCCCTTTCCGCCCCTGGGCGAGCGGTTCGAGCGGCTGGAAGAGCAGTTCGAGATCCTGACGGGGCTGTGGACCACGCCGGCGGGTGAGACCTTTTCGTTCGAGGGTCGGCATTACCAATTGAAGGACAGCCCGGCACTCCCCAAGCCCGTGCAGCAGCCGCACCCGCCGATCATCGTCGGTGGTGGCGGCCCCAAGCGGACGCCGCGGCTGGCGGCCAGCTTTGCCAATGAGTTCAACCTGCCGTTCTCCTCGTTGGCCGACACCAAGGCCCAATTCGGCCGGGTCCTCGCCGCCTGTGAGTCCATCGGGCGTGATCCGGCCACCATGGGACTCTCGGCGGCCCAGGTGGTCTGTTGCGGTGCCGACGAGACGGAGGTGGTCCGGCGGGCAAAGTCCATCGGCCGCCAACCCGATGAGCTGCGTGCCCACGGAGCTGCGGGCACGCCGGAAGAGGTGGTGGCCTCCCTCCGCACGTTTGCCGAAGCCGGCGCGGACACCATTTATCTTCAGCTGCTGGACCTGCAAGATCTGGACCACCTTCGCTTGCTCAGCGAAGAAGTGATGCCACACGTCGCCTGAATTGGAGAATGCCACGCCATGACACTCACCGCCCGGGGAGCCGTAGCTCCCACTGAGAATCAGCCGGTCGTCGTCGAGGCCGGGTCATTTTCGGTACCGTCCACCGCGCTCGATGCCGTGGTGGGCGAGTTGGCCGAGCGGTCCGCATGGTGGGCTGCCGTCCCCGCCGGAGAGCGGGCCGACCTACTCGACCAGGTGCTGCGAGATATCGTCGCCGCGCAGGATGCATGGCTGGCGGACGCCTGCATGGCCAAGGGACTGCAACCCGGATCTGCCGAAGCCGGCGAGGAACTCTTCGCCGGTGTGGGGACGCTGGTCCGCATGACGCGACTGTTCCGCGATTCGTTGCGCCAGATTGCCCGGACCGGTCGACCGCACGTTGCCGGTCCGGTCACCACCGCGTCCGATGGTCGCCTCCGCGTCAGGGTCTTCCCGGAATCGCCCTTCGACCGCATTGTGTTCCCACAGACCACAGCTGAGGTGTGGATGGAGCCCGGAGTGACCAAGGCGGAGGTTTCATCCGGGCAGGCGGCGGCCTATGCCGATCCGCTGGCGCACGCGGGCGTGTCGCTGGTCCTGGCCGCCGGCAATGTGGCGTCGCTCGGTCCGCGCGATGTGCTCTCCAAGCTGTTTGTGGAGGGCAAGGTCGTGGTGATGAAGGCGAACCCGGTCAATGAGTACCTGGTGCCCCACTGGGACCGGGCGCTGCGGGCACTGGTGCAGGCGGGGGTGTTGCGGATTGTCGAAGGCGGGGCTGACGTCGGGCGGTACCTCACGTCCCACCCACTGGTTGATGACGTGCACATCACCGGATCGGACAAGACATACGACGCCGTTGTGTTCGGGGTGGGCGAGGAAGGCGTGCGTCGCAAGGTGGCCGACGAACCGGTGCTGGACAAGCCGGTCTCGGCCGAGCTGGGCAACGTGTCACCCGTGATCATCGTCCCGGGGAAGTGGTCGATGAGCGATCTGCTCTACCAGGCCGAGCATGTGGCCACCATGTTGGTGAACAACGCCGGCTTCAACTGCCTGGCTGCCCGGGTCATCGTGACGCACGCCGACTGGCCTCAGCGCGATGCCTTTCTGGGCGCCCTGACCCAGGCGTTGTCCGCCATCACCACCCGTCGGGCCTACTACCCGGGAGCGGGCGAGCGGCGGGACGCCTTCGTGGCCGCTCACCCCGAAGCCGAGGAGTTGGGGAGCGGCCCTGCCGATGCGCTCCCGTGGACATTCATCCGCGGTGTGGCGCCGGGCCAGACCGGTGACATCTGTTTCAATGTCGAGTCGTTCTGCGGCCAATGTGCCGAGACCACGCTGACCGCGCCGTCGGTCGAGGCGTTTGTCGACGCGGCCACCACCTTCTGCAACGACGTGCTGTGGGGAACGCTTTCGGCCACCATTTTGGTGAGTCCCGCTTCCATGAAGGACTCTGCCGTGGCGGCCGCGGTGGACCGTGCCGTGGCCAATCTGCGTTACGGCGCCATCGGTTTCAACGTTTGGCACGCTCTGGTGTTCGCCATCGGGACCACCACCTGGGGTGCCTATCCCGGTCATCCCCGTACCGATATTCAGTCGGGTTCCGGCGTGGTGGGTAACGCGCTGATGTTCGACCGTCCATGCAAGTCCGTGGTACGTGGCCCGTTCCGGGCCCGTCCCAAGCCGCCCTGGTTTGCCACCTCAGTGGGCTCCTACCAGGTCATGTGCAAGTTCGTGGCCTTTGAGGCGGACCCGTCAGTGGCCAAAATACCCGGATTGCTGCTTTCAGCGATGCGTCACTAGCGCGGTGGACCGCGCCGGGTGGCGCGTCCCGTCGGAGTGAGGGTCGGAAGGGAGATCCGGGCCACGGTGTCGCCCCCAACGGCGATGCACCCGACCGGGGTCGGGCAGGACAGGGCAGTGAGAGTGAGCGGGACATAGGCCGTGGTTGATTCGGCGAAGGACAAGCCACCGTCGCGGCTCTGCGCCACCGCCCCGGTGCCGATGCCGGAGTTGCCAACCCATTGGGTACCCACCATGGCGCAGACCAGCGGCTCCGGGCAGTCCACTCCGAAGATGTCATTGACCGGCGGGTCGACGGGCGCGGGAGCCCATGTCTGTCCGCCATCGGTACTCAAGAGGAGTTCGCCCTTTGCCGGCACCACGTCGCTTACCGTGGTCGACGTCGTACCCACGGCCAGGCACTCCGAGGTGTTGACGCACGTGACGCTCTGCAAGACGCCCAATCCCGAGGGCACCGTGGCCGCCGCCCAATCCTCGCCACCGTCCCCGCTCAGCATGATCGCCCCTTGCCCGTGCCCGGTACTGGTGGGCGAGTAGCCGGCCACCAGGCAATTGGTGGCGACGTTGACACCGGCGGGAGCCGTGCAGGAAAGGTCCCGGGCATCTTCGAAGCCAGATGGAAGATTGCCGTCACGGACCCAGGTCTGGCCGAAATCAACTGTCTGGGCCGACCAGAAATTGGTGCCGTCGCTCGTGATGGCCGTGCAGTCGGTGACCGAGAGGCACTGCACGCTGGTCAGCACGAAGGCCCCGGTCGGAACTGAAGCTTGTTTCCAGCTGGTCCCGCCATCACTCGTGACAAGCACGATGCCCGTACCCGGTATGTCGCCGGTGGAACCTACGGCCATGCAGTCCGCCGGGCTGGGGCAGGAGATCCCACTCAACACCGGCGTGGGAGTCAGGGAGACGGACTGCCCGGTCCAGGTGAAGCCGCCATCGTCGGTGGCCACTATGACGGTCACGCGTGCACCGGGGTTGGCCGTGGTTGTGGTGGTAGAGGCGTTGGGTCCGGGCACCCCAACCGCCCAGCAGTGGTCTGCGTCGGCGCACGAAACCGCTCCCAGCTCTCCGGTACCGGCGGGGGCGGGTTGACCGACAACCTCGGGCGTCCCACGCTCCTGGCCCAGGACACGGGGAGCACTCGTCGTCATGGGGCGCGTCGCCGCGGAACATCCCGTCAGTCCGAACACCGACACCGAGAACAGCAGGAGCAGGCTGCCGCCACGGGTTCGCGTGGCGATTGCGGGTGGCACCGATGAGCTCAGAGGCACAGCGGGACGACATTAGTGGTGGGCTGGCAGAATTCCGGGGAACCTTTCGCTACCCTCCCTCCTGTGGATTGGGTCGACTTGCTCATCATTGTGCTGATGTTGCTGGCCGCCATCCATGGCCTTCGCCTGGGTGCGCTGGTCCAAATTCTGACCTTTGGTGGCTTCTGGCTCGGCATGTTGTTGGGCACGCTGATCTGGGTGCCTGTCCTCACGTTTGTCCACAACGATGACGCCAGGGCCCTCATTACGGTGGCCGCCGTACTGGGTACGGCCAGCGGATTCAGCTTTGTCGGCCGGGTGGTGGGCAGCTGGAGCAATGTCACTCTGCGTCGGCACCACCTGGGTCACATCGATTCCGCCTTCGGGGTCATGGTCGCCGTCATCGCCGTCCTGTTGTCGTCATGGTTGGTGGCCAGTGTCATCTCGTCGCCCAATAGCCGTTTCACCTGGCTCAGCTCGGCGGTGGCTCGTTCAGATATCTTGCACTCGGTGGACCGGGTCCTCCCCCAGGTCCCCTCCGTCTTCACCGACCTGCAGAATTTTCTCAGCGCGCGCGGATTCCCCCAGGTGTTCTCCACCTTGACTCCTCCGGTCACCGGGACCATCTCCACCCCGAACAGCGCCCAGACGAGCTCGTTGGCCGACCCGGCCATCTTCTCCACGGTGAAGGTCCTCGGCACGGCGTGCGGCAATGAGCAGGAAGGATCGGGGTTTGTCGTCGGGCCCGGTCTGGTGGCCACCAACGCGCACGTGGTGGCCGGAGAGGGCGACACGCAGGTCCTGGTGGGAGCCACGGCCTACAAGGCCACTGCGGTGTTCTTCGACCCGTCGTTCGACCTGGCTGTCCTGCGCACCAAAGCGCCGCTCGGCCCGGTGCTGGCCATCGATCCCAACCTGGTGAGTCGGGGCACGCAGGCGGCGTTGTTGGGGTATCCCGAAGACGGGCCCTTGACGGTGGGGCCGGCCGGCGTCACCGAGGAGGTCACAGCCTTGGGGCGGAACATCTACAACCAGGGTGCCGTGACCCGCGGTGTCTACGCTCTGGACGCGTTGGTGCGGCCGGGAAACTCAGGTGGTCCGCTCATGGGTCCGGGTGGGCAGGTCATCGGTGTCGTCTTCTCCCGCTCCACGGTGTACCCCGACGTGGGCTATGCCCTGACATCACCCGGCGTTCTCTCACGGGTGCAGCAGGCCGAGGCACATGAGTACGCCGTGAGCACCGGAGGGTGCGTGTCGGGGTGAGCAAGGCAGAATGAAGCCATGACGCAGCGCATTGAGGACTATGCCGTGATCGGCGATTTGCACACAGCGGCGATTGTGGGGAAGAACGGTTCGATCGATTGGTTGTGCCTGCCGCACTTCGATTCCCCGTCCTGCTTCTCGCAGCTCCTCGGCGACGGCTCCCACGGCTATTGGCAGCTCGCCCCGGCTGGCGACCCCTCGGCCATCGTGGCCACCCGCCGGAAGTATCGGGACGACTCATTGGTCTTGGAGACCGAGTTCGAAACGGCCACCGGCACGGTGCGGGTGACGGACTGCATGCCCATGCGGGACACCCACCCCCACGTGGTGCGGTTGGTCGACGGGATTTCGGGCAGCGTGGACATGCGCATGGACCTCTCGGTGCGGTTCGACTACGGGGAGGTGGTGCCCTGGGCCACTTCGGCCGACGGCTTGTTGCGCATGACGGCCGGTCCCGATGCGGTCGCCCTGTGGCACCACGTCGACCCGGTGGGCCAGGACCTGCACACGGTGGCTGACTTCACGGTCAGCGAGGGGCAACGACTCCCGTTCACCCTGGTCTGGTATCCGTCGCACGAGGAGCCACCACCTCCGCTCGACGCCTACTACGCCATCTGCCTCACCGACGCCTATTGGAAGGAATGGTCGGCCCACTGCACCTACGAAGGTCCCTACCGTGATGCCGTGGTTCGCTCCCTGATCACCCTCAAGGCGCTCACCTACGCGCCGACCGGTGGCATCGTGGCCGCGGCCACCAGCTCGTTGCCCGAGGCCCTCGGCGGCAGCCGGAACTGGGACTACCGCTACTGCTGGCTGCGCGACGCCACGCTCACCCTCGAATCGCTCATGCGGGGTGGCTACTTCGACGAGGCCATGGCCTGGCGTGACTGGCTGTTGCGCGCCGTGGCCGGTGACGTGTCCCAACTGCAGATCATGTACGGTCCGGCCGGCGAGCGTCGTCTAGATGAGTGGGAGGCCGCCTGGCTCCCCGGTTACGAAGGGTCAGCTCCGGTGCGGATCGGCAACGCTGCCTCGGGGCAGTACCAGCTCGACGTCTATGGGGAAGTCATGTCGGCCCTCTACGCCTCAGCGCACGCCGATGGGGTGCAGAGCAGGGCCGCCTGGGCCCTGCAGAAGAAGCTGGTGGAGTTCTTGGTGACCGGCTGGGCTGAACCCGATGACGGTATCTGGGAGGTGCGGGGACCACGCCGGCATTTCACCCACTCCAAGGTGATGGCCTGGGTGGCCGTCGACCGGGCGGTGCGGACACTGGAAGAGTGGCCCGAACTGGAGGGTCCGCTGGAAGAGTGGAGGGTCCTGCGGCACACCATCTTCACCGAGGTCTGTGAGAAGGGATACAACAAGGCGGTTGGAGCTTTCACCCAGTACTACGGCTCGGACGAGCTTGACGCCAGTGTCCTGATGATCCCTCTGGTCGGTTTCCTGCCTCCCTCCGATCCTCGGGTGATCAGCACCGTCGAGGCGGTGGAGAAAGGACTGGTCGACAACGGATTTGTCCTGCGTTACCGCACCGCCGACGATGGGGCGGTCGATGGGCTCACCGGCCGGGAGGGGGCTTTCTTGGCCTGTTCGTTCTGGTTGGTCGATTGCCTGCACATGATCGGGCGGACCGAGGACGCCGCCGCGCTGTTCGGTCGCCTCCTGGCTGTGCGCAACGACCTGGGTCTGCTCTCCGAGGAGTACGACGCCATTGACGGTCGCCTGGTGGGCAACTTCCCTCAAGCCTTCTCGCACGTTTCGCTGGTCAATTCGGCCTGTCGCCTGACCGGACACGACCTCTTGGCCACCACCCAGGACGAGGCGCCGCAACGCCGGCGCGTCATCGAGCACACCATCTCCATGCTGCCGTCGATGTCGAAGCCCAAACGGCGGAAGCGATCCCATGCCATTCGACACCGCGGTGGGGCAGCGTGAGGTCCCACGGCTGGGCCGGAACAATCGATCGGAAGGACCAACCATGAAAGCACTCACCGTGATACCGCTCCAGGCGGGATCGGCTGCACTCTCCGATGTGGATGAACCGCCCGAAACTGATGGTCCCGTCCTGGTCGAGACATTGGCCGTGGGGATATGTGGCACTGATATTGAGATCCTTTCGGGTGCCTACGGCTGGGCACCGCCCGGCCACGACCGGCTGGTGCTGGGACACGAGTCCCTGGGTCGCGTTCTGGAAGCGCCCGCGGGGGCCGCGGTGGTCAAAGGTGATCTGGTGGTCGGCATCGTGCGACGACCCGATCCTGTGCCCTGCGCCAACTGTGCCGTGCTGGAGTGGGACTTCTGCCGTAACGGGCAGTACACCGAACGGGGGATCAAGGAGCACGACGGCTATCTCTCCGAGCGTTATCGCATCACGCCGGACTTCGTGGTCAAGGTCGATCCCTCGCTCGGCATCCTCGGTGTGCTTCTGGAGCCGACCAGTGTGGTGGCCAAAGCATGGGAGGAGGTCGATCGCGTCGGCGGGCGCGCCCACTGGGATCCCAAGACCGCGCTGGTGACCGGGGCCGGGCCAATCGGGCTGTTGGCCGCCCTCCTCGGCGTACAACGCGGTCTTGAGGTGCATGTCATCGACCAGATGGCCACCGGGGTCAAGCCCGACCTGGTGCGCGACCTCGGAGCGACGTACCACTCCGGCAAAGTTGCTGACGCAGTGCCCGATCCCGACGTGGTGATTGAGTGCACCGGGGTGGCGTCGCTGGTGATTGACGCCATGACCCATGTCGGAACGGGCGGCGTGGTCTGCCTGACCGGAGTTTCTTCCGGCGGTCACACCATCGAAGTGGACGAGGGAGCGCTCAATCGCAGCATGGTGTTGGAAAATGTGGCGGTGGTCGGATCGGTCAATGCCAACCGACGCCACTACGAGGCGGCGGCGCAGGCGCTGGCCAAGGCGGATCGAACCTGGTTGGCTCGCTTGGTGAATCGGAAAGTCCCCCTGGCCCAGTGGGAACAGGCCCTGACCCGCCAACCCGACGACGTCAAGGTCATCATTGAGGTCAACGCTCCGTGAGCGGGGACCACCGCCACACCCATGCGCATCGACACGGGCAGGGTCTGGCCCATACGCACGACCCTGAATCCGGGGCCGAGGTGCCAGTGGTACCGATGCCCCGCAGCATTGCCCCGGGGGTCCTGGAGATCGACACCCTGCTCGGCGGGTGGGAACGGGTCACGGCCGGGTACCTCATTGAAGGCTCCGCCCCGGTCCTCATCGAAACCGGGAGCCAGTCCTCGGTCCCCGTCCTTTTGGCTGCGTTGGACAAGATCGGGGTCGGACCCAACGAGTTGGCGGGCGTGGCCATCACGCACATCCACCTGGACCATGCCGGGGGGGTGGGGGATGTGGCGCGGGCGTTCCCCTCAGCCACCGTCTACGTGCATGAGAAGGGGGCTCGGCACCTGGCCGATCCCACCCGCCTCATCGATTCGGCCGAGCGGGTCTACGGACCCCTGCTGGATTCGCTCTACGGGCGGATGGATCCGACCGACGCCGATCGCCTCCACGTGGTGGCCGACGGTGAGGAGATTGTGGTCGGCCCCACCCGGACCCTGACCGCGTTGGACTCACCGGGACACGCCAAACACCACGTCGGGTTCCACGACTCCCACAGCGGCGTTCTGTTCGCCGGCGATGCAGTTGGGGTGAAGTTGCCTGATGGCGGTGTGCTGCGCCCGGCCACCCCGCCGCCCGACTTCGATCTGGATCTGGCCCTGGGGTCACTCCAGAAGTTCGCGGCCCGTCGACCTTCGGCCATCGCGCTGGCCCACTACGGCCTGCTCGAGTCACCCGAAGACCTGCTGGCTGAGGCCGACGAGACGCTACGGCAGTGGGCCGAGACGGCTGAGGCGGCCTTCCGGTCCGGGGCCGACATTGCCGACGCCCTCTCAGCCCGGTTCGACCCGTTCCTTGGTGATGTGGATCCGGCCCACAAGGAGAAGCTGGACACGCTCAACGGCGTGCATTCCAACGCAGCCGGATTTCGCCGGTGGTTGGAAGGACGGGACGCCATCACCTGAGGATCAGTCGACCACCATTTTCGCCCGGAGCTCCTCCTGGCGGATTTCAAAGTCATCCAGTGAGATGCGGCCATCGGCCAGGTCCTCATGAAGGGCGGCAAATTGCTCAAGGAGCACGGTCTGATCGACGACCTCGCCTGAAGAGTTCTCGTCTCCATCGGGGTCACCGGCCGCCTTGTCCTCGCGACGAGACTGCCGGTCATCCATTTTCGAGCGGGCCCGGTCCTTCTTGGCCTGGTCGCGCTGCAGCTTGCCGAACGTCGAGCGTGCGCGTGCCATGGTTACTCCTTTCCGGCCGAGGGGACGACCAGGTACAGCCGGCAGGACGCTCGCCCTACCGTGAAATCTTTCGCCAACGAAGCGACGGGCCCTCTTGGCCCGGTGGCGGAGGAGGTGGGATTTGAACCCACGGTACCCATGAGGCACAACGGTTTTCGAGACCGTCCGATTCGGCCGCTCTCGCACTCCTCCGGAAGAGATCCTAGCCGCAGTCCCTTCCGTCGGCTGGAGGGCGAGGCGGTCAGCGGCGGCGTTTCTGCGCAAAGAAGGAGGTCAAGAGCTCGGCACACTCTGTCGCCTGCACCCCCGAGGTGATCGGCAGCTCATGATTCAGCCGGGGGTCGCTACAGAGGTTGTAGAGGGTCCCGCAGGCACCGGCCCGGGGGTCAGATGCACCGAAAACGAGCCGGCCCACCCGGGCGGCCACCAACGCCCCGGCGCACATGGGGCAGGGCTCCAGCGTCACCACCAGAGTCACTTCATTGAGGCGCCACCCTCCGAGCGCCGCCGCGGTGTCGCGTAGGGCCAGCATTTCGGCATGAGCCGTGGGGTCACCGGTCAGTTCGCGCTCGTTGTGACGGGAGGCCACCACGCCGCCGTTGACCAGGGTGATCGCCCCCACCGGCACGTCGCCGTCCGCGGCGGCCTGCCGGGCCTCGGCCAAGGCCAGGAGCATGGCGTCTTCGTCGGTGACTGCCTCCGGAACCGTCACGGAGTCCGAGGGGAAATCCCGAGTTCATGCCTGATCCGACCCTCCTGGGCGTTCACGGCAGCGCTGTGCATCCGGAAGGATGACAGCCAGGCACCCAGTGCATTCGATTGAGTGGAACTGATGGTCCGATCGAACGCGGTGAACTGCTTCACCTGACTCAGCAGAGCGGCTCCGCTGGAAGTCAGCGCCGCCGGCCACCTGATATTGGCCAGCTCCAGCTGGTAGATCATCAGCGTATTCAGGTAGGGGGTCACCACTTCTGACACGTTCGGGACGGTGGGCAGACCCGGTAGCCCGGCCAGATGGGCGGTCACCGCGGTACTGGCGGTTGCGGCCGCTCTCTCGGCCCCCAGGAATTGGGCCGCCGCCTCACTGTGCAACAGAGCGACCGACGGCGAGCCTTGGCTCGGGCGGGGAGTCGATCCCAAGGACACCCAGATAACCACCGCGATGACCACAGCCAGAGCCAGGCCGGCGGCGACCCAACGCCAGGTGCCGGCACGCAGCGAGGCCAGCACGCCGGTCCCCATGCGGGCGGCGGATGGTGGGCGGCGTGGTGCCAGCTGCAGCGTTTCCGTCGGCGGATCCACCTGGTCGGCTGGAGACGCTGGATCATGGCGCGCATGGCGTCGAGCCGATGCGCCGTCGACTGCTCCTGCGCCACATGGCGGGCGAGTGGAAGATCGTTGCCCCCCGGCGTGAGCGGTGGACCATCGGGCGAGAGGGTCACGACGCAGAAGTGAAGGTGAAGTCGGCATTGGTGCAATCCCCCGGAGTGGTGGCCACCACGAGATACTCGTCGGCCGACCCGCTTACCGCAAAGACGTTGAGTGACGACGCGTCACCGAGGCATGACGTGTTCGGGTCGTCCGTGGTGAATCCGGTGAGCTGACCCACCGGGCTGGTGCCACTTTGCTCCGGCACGGCACCTCCACTGACCAGCGTGAGGGACACCAGGGAGCCGTTCCAGGTGCCGCCATAGGCTGCACCGCCGGCTGCCGGGACGGTGGTCGAAGTGGTGCTGGTCGAAGTGGTGCCGGTCGGCGTCGTCGTTGTCGATGAAGGTGTCGTGGTTGTTGTCGACGTGCTGGTCGTCGAGGTAGTCGTCGAGGTGGACGTCGTGGTTGTTGTCGGACCGGCCGGACCGTTCTTCAGCGCCGGCGAGAAGCCCAGCAGCGCCGCCAACATGGCTGGTGCGTTGCCCTCCAAGCCGAGAGCCCAGATGCCAACGCCGGCGAGGTGGGATGCAGCAGCCAGCTGAGCGGCGTCATAGAGCGAAGGCGGATCCTCAAAGAAGGTCTCGTGCCACTGGGAGCCGACCTGGTACGAAGTCCATGCGGTGTCGGTGGTGGCGTCCCAATACACCTTGTGACCGCTGGAGACGACCTGGGAATAGTCGACGGTGGTGGGAGGTCCGGTGGATTGCGCAGTGAGGGTGCCATTCGTGGTGGGCCAGTCCAGGCCGAAAAAGGGGAGGCCCAGAATGACCTTGCTGGCCGGCACGGCGGCGGTGTACTGCCCGATGGTCGTCTTGTCGCTGAACATGGTGCTGGTGAGTGGTGAGACGGATGAGGCCGCTGACTGCAGATTGAACTGATACTGCATGACGAAGAAGGCATTGACGGCCGGGGCCAGAGCCCTAATGTTGTAGAACCCTCCCGGGTCGCCCGCCGAGCTGGCATAGGTGTCCATTGTCACCTGATAGTGCGAGTTGACGTCATGGAGTTCGGCCGAGACCTTTGTCACCAGATTGGTCAGGCCGGCCTGGTCGCCGCTGCCCTGACCCTCAAAGTCCAGGTTCACACCATCGAGGTTCTTGGCCTGCAGCGCAGTGATAAGCGCCGCCGCCAGTGTCGTCGGTGCGGTCGGTGATGAGGTGAGCTGATCAAGCTCGGTCTGGTCGAAACAACTCACGGCCAGGACGACCCGGTCGCCGGCGCCATGGGCTCGGGTGACCAGATCCGCCAGCGCCTGACTCTGGTAGCCGTTCCACCCTGGTCCGGACTCCTCAAGACTGCCGTCACCATTCACTCCGATACTGAAGTAGGCCAGCGTGGAGACCCCACTGAGGTTGAAGCCGGCACTGTCAGGCAGTGTCCAGTACGGGGCGAATCCGAAGACCTCGTGCGGTTCTAGAGGGGGGGCGCCGGCCAGACCCGGAGGCGCCGCGGCGGGCGGCGCTGTGGCGGCCGGCAGATTGCTGAGCTGGACGCCCGGCGATGTCGCCGAGGCCACCGAGCTCCCGACAAACTCGGCATTTCCCCCTATGCCCGTGACCTGGAGCGGGTGGTATGCCGTCGTTGCGTCCCGCCCGGACGCCAGGTAATACCCCACGGTCCCCGCAATGACAAGCAGCAGCGCCGAAACGGTGACGGAAAGGGGGTTGAGCCGACGGTCGGGTGCTCGTCCCTCGACCCCTCGCATGTGCCGTGCCGTGCGCCAGAACTGCTCGAGACGCTGACCCAACCACCTTCGGTCGGTGTTCGTGCCGCGGACCATGTCATCGGCGACCACCACGACATGACCGATGGCTCGATCCAGGGAACCTGCGCTGGCAAAGTCCGCTTCGATGTTCGACCAGTCGATGGAAGACGCTCCCGGCCCGGCGGTTGCAGCCAGCTCTTGAACGAACTGGCGGACGAGCTCCCATGAGTGGCTTTCGTCTCCGAACAGGGGAGTGCCCTCAGTCGACGTGGGATCGGGTGGTGGGGGAGCGACCATGTCCAATGAATTGGTGCAACCACACGGAACCAGTCCGTGTGAACAGCGAGGACGGACTACGTGGTGGGGGTGTGCGCTCCCGAGGGACTTCCCTCAGCGGCGGCTTCATCCGGGCCTGTCAGTGTACGCCGAGCCTCTTGCCGGATGGCTTCGGCTTCTTGCTCGGCTTCGTGAACAATCTGTCTCGCCCTGGCTCCTGCCTCGTTGAGGACCTCCTGAATCTGCCCTTCGAGCCGGGCCAAAGCGGAGTCGGTGAAACGCTGCGCCTCCATGAACAGGCGCCCGATTTCAAGCTCCGTCGTGCGAACCGCCGTCACCTGGTTCATCTGCGCGTTGGCGCGCTCAAGCCGACTCTGCAACTCCCCTATGGCATCGCCGACAAGTTTGAGCTCGGCGCTGGCCGAAGTGAGTGCGATGTCAGCGGCTGAAACTTCCCCCGTGGGTGATGGCACGGGCTCGGTGCTCATACGGGGGCCTTTTTATCAGTCAGGTCGCGCCGGTACCAAGGCGACAAGCTCATCAGCAACGAAGGGCGTTCAGCGGAGGAGGTGGGATTTGAACCCACGGTTGGTTTCCCAACACACGATTTCCAATCGTGCCGATTCGGCCGCTCTCGCACTCCTCCGGGTATGTAGCCCGGTCAGGCTAGTGCAGCCCGCTTCATGCTCTTGAGGCGAGCTCGGTCGTCGATTCTCTTCTGATGATTGAATGCACGGCCGGAAGGACGTCCCCCACGCCACCCAACCTCGCCCAATTTGTCACCTATAGATCACCTTGCGTTTACTTTGAGTTCAGATTCCTGTAACCTAAGGGCATGGCGAAAAACCCGGATTACGTGGACTGACGATGTTCCGCCGCATACTGGTTGCCCTGGACGAGACCGAGGCGGGACGGTCCGCCGTCGCGCTTGCCGCCAACATGGCACGTGAATTCGACGCCACCGTCTGGCTGTTCCAGGTCACGGAACATGCCACCAGGCGGGCCGGTCAATCGGAAAGATTCGTGGCGCAACCCTCGGGATTCGACGACCACGCCGTGGTCGAGTTGCAACGAGCGGGGATCGCCGTGAGTGGTGCATCCCGGACGGTGCGTGATCACCACCTGGTGAAGGGGATCGTTGACGAAGCAGCCCGATTCGGCGCTGATGTGATTGTGCTGGGGCTCGAGCGGAAGCGCATCGCCCATCACAGTTTCTCAAAGGCATTGCAGGAGCAGATCGCCCGAGTCACGACAGTGCCGGTGATGATCGCACCGACATCCTCTCCGTCAGTGTCCGGCGCTCCAGAGGACACATTGGAGTTGCAGGTTCAATGACCAACATAGCGATGTGTGACGCAAAGACGGGGAACAACCATGTTTGAGAACGTCGTCGTGGGAGCAGATGACTCCACTGCCGCCACCGGAGCCATGCGCAAGGCGATTGAAGTGACCAAGGCTTCCGGGGGAGTGCTGCACATCGTCACCGCATTCAAAGCCAGGCGTCCGTCGCCTCCGCCGCTGCCCGACGAGTTCCGGTATTCCTTCGGCTCGTTGGATCCGGTCGACGTCCTTTTGAGGGAGCTCGAAGCCATGGCCCACGCCGAAAGTGTCCGGGTGGCCACTCACGCCGTTCTGGCTGGTCCGGTTGAGGCCATCACCCTGGTGGCTGATCAGGAGAAGGCGGACCTCATTGTGGTCGGGAACAAGACCAGGCACGGCCCCCGTCACCTCGGGAGCGTCCCCGACGGACTGATTGAGAAGGCGACCTGCGCCGTGCTGGTGGTCTGACCACTCTGCTCTGACTGGTGTTTTCGCCGGCTGGGGCGACTCCGGGCGCAATCACCGCTAGCGTTCAACATGGTTTGACTCCGGGGTTGGGTGCGGTGGCCGGGTCCTACGCGACGGCCGCACGTGAATCGAGTCAGGGTCGGAAGGCAGCAGCTCTCAGCGGGTTTGGCCGGGTGCCGTAGCCAACCTGGCCACCGCACCGAGCCTCGGAGGAGATGTCAGAGGCTGCCGGTAGGCTCGGCGCCCATGACCGACGTCCCCTTCGTCTCGCTGTACCGGCGCTTTCGTCCGGGCCGTTTTGACGGGTTGCGAGGGCAGGAGCATGTAGTCCGCGCGCTGCAGACCGCCGTGCGCGACGGCCGGGTGTCCCACGCCTACCTGTTCAGCGGGCCGCGGGGAACGGGCAAGACCTCGTCGGCGAGAATTCTGGCCAAGGCGCTGAACTGTGAGGCCCCGGTTGACGGTGAGCCCTGTGGCGAGTGCACGTCATGCATCGAAATCACGCAGGGCACCTCACTCAACGTCCATGAGCTCGACGCCGCGTCCAACAACGGGGTCGATGCCATGCGAGACCTGGTGGCTCACGCCGCCCTGGGCACCCCGGGCCGCTGGAAGGTCTACATAGTGGACGAAGTGCACATGCTCTCCAACGCCGCCGCCAACGCATTGCTCAAGACGTTGGAAGAGCCGCCGAGTCATGTGGTGTTCGTCCTGGCCACCACCGATCCTCAAAAGGTGCCACCGACCATCCGCAGCAGAACGCAACACCTTGAATTCCGCCTGCTGGGGGCCGAGACGTTGGTTGATCTTCTTGGGTCGGTAAAGACACAAGCTGGACTCGACATTGACGACGAAGCCATTCAGACCGCCGTCCGGCGGGGCCGCGGCTCGGCCCGGGACGCCTTGTCCGCCCTGGAACAAGTGGCTGCCTCCGGTACATCGGAATCGGCTCGTCCCGAGCTGTCCTCTGTCCTGGCGGCACTGGCCGATGGCGACGCGTCGGCATTGCTGGTCAACCTCAGTGCGCTGCTCGCCAACGGCTGGGGACCCCAGCAGTTGGCCACCGAGCTGGTCGACGACCTGCGCCAGGTCTTCCTGGCCGCCCTCGCTCCCGAGCTTTGTACCGTGTCCGGCCAGGAGCGGGACCGTTTCTCCGCGCTGGCCCGGTCGATGGGACTGCCCAGAGTCGTGCGCAGCATGGAGACGCTGGGACGCGGAATAATTGACATGCGCGATGCTCCCGACGCCCAGGTGGTCCTGGAGATTGCCATGGTCCGGGTGACGCGTCCCGAATTCGATGCTGGTGTCGAAGCACTGGCCGAACGGGTGAGCGTCCTTGAGCGGAACCTCTCGGCTGGAACGGTGACGCAACGCCCACCCGCGCCGCCAGTGACAGCGCCCGCTCCGGCGGAGACCCCGCCCGTCGATGTCGCCCGGAGGCCGTCAATCGGCGCCGTACTCCGGAGCCAGGAGGCTCTTGCACCCGTTGAGTCAGCACTCCTTGCATCACCTGTTCCCGAGCCTGCCCAACCAGTGGCACCGCCAAAGCAGGGAACGCCGATTGACCGGGACAGCCTGACCGAGGCCTGGGGAAACGGACTCTTGGCGACGCTTCCCGCCCTGTCCAAGGCGCTCTTCAGCGCCGGGCGGTTTGTGAGCTACGAGGACGGTGTGGCGAGGTTCGCTTTGCCGAAGGCGGCTCATAAGGACCGCTGCGAGCCCCTGGTGCAGGACGTTGAGGGTGTTCTGACTGCTCACTTCGGATCACCGGTGAAACTGAAATTGGTGGTTGACGACGCCTCGGCCAGCACTGTGCCATCCCGTTCGATTCCCGACACCACATCGGAGGCAAGGTCAACAGAACACCAATCTGATGACATGGAAGACGGGGACTCCGAAGACCTTCGAGCGGCTACTTCCACCGACACCGACCAGGCCTCGGCGGCCGAAGCCCGGCTGCTGGAAGCGTTTCCCGGCGCCAGTGAGGTGCTGGGGTAGGTGTACACCGGACCACTGCGCGCCCTTATTGATGAGCTGGGTCGACTGCCCGGCATCGGCCCGAAGTCGGCCCAGCGGATCGCCTTCCACATTCTGAAGGTGTCGACTGACGACGCCCGCCGACTGTCCGATGCCATTGTGGCGGTGAAGGAACGGACCACGCTGTGCGAGCGGTGCTTCAACGTGGCCGAGGATGGAGCCCTGTGCTCGGTCTGCAGCGATGACCGGCGCGACGGCACGGTGCTCTGTGTGGTGGAGGACCCCCGCGACATCGTTGCCGTGGAGCGGACCGGCCGGTTCCATGGCCGCTACCACGTGCTGGGGGGAGCGTTGAACCCGTTGGAGGGCATTGGGCCGGACCAACTCAAGGTGCGTGAGCTCTTGCAACGTATTGACGAAGGTGGTGTTGCCGAAGCGATTGTCTGCACCAATCCCAATCTGGAAGGGGAGGCCACGGCCATGTACGTGGCCCGGCTCCTGACACCCCTCGGCGTAGTGGTCTCTCGTCTAGCCAGCGGACTCCCGGTGGGGGGAGACCTTGAGTACGCCGATGAGCTCACACTCGGGCGCGCCCTTGAAGGACGCCGCACGCTCGAGGTGTAACGGAGTGTTTGCCGGGAGTTCACCTCGCTGACGCGGGAAACGCCTGGTGATCTTGACGGCAGGAGTGTTCGCGGTCACGGTTAGTGCATGTCGCAGACCTCTCCACCGGTCCCAGCCAGTGCTGATCCCGAACCGATGCCGGCGCGCGGCGAGCTCGGCATCAAGGAACGGCGTTCTTGGAAGTCCTGGCAGCTGGTGACGGCGATGGTCGTGGCGGCGCTGGTTGGCATGGCCATCAACTACCGCACGGTTGGTTCATCCGCTTCGTCGAATAAGCAGGCGTACACGTTGCCACCACCCGCCAGCACCGGCGGAACGACAACCACCACGATCGCTTCATCGGGATCCACCACCACCACGTTGGTCGGTGGCACCACCACGTCGACGACCACCCCAGCGACGACCGCACCTGCTCGATTGCTTCTGGCCCCGCTGCAGACACACGGCGATATGACTACCGCGGCGTTCACCACCACGGTGTCAGGGTGGATCATCGGCTGGGCCTACCGGTGCACGCCAGTGCCGGCAACAGGTTCCTCGCTGGAAATCTTCGTCACCCCCGTCGGAGGCTCGCCCAGCGGCGCGCCGGCCGTGAATGAGAGCGGTGCATCGGGACAATCGATCACCACCCAGACCAGCCTGGGCCCACAGACCCTCGTCGTCGAGGCTCCCGCCAGCTGCGAATGGGTGGTCAAGGTCACCGGCAACTAGACCGAAGTTACCCCCCTTGAGGTAAGCGTTTCGGCCCCCACCAGGGGATTTGGCTTGGTGCGTCGAATAGTTCTGGCTACAAGAGCGTGAGGGGCACCGGTGCGCCGAGCAGTTCGAAGGCTCGGCGTTGGGTGGGGGTTGGCGTGGCCAAGAGTTCGAACTCGCTCGTTGTCTCGGCGGTGGTCCTCATGGTGTTGCGGGTGAGCGTGCCCAGGTGCTCGAGGAGCTCTCGAAACCCCCGGACCTCATCGCCCTCACCATTGACCTTGCGGGCTGCCTTCTTGGCGGCCCCGGCCGAGCGCACTGCGGGGGCGACGGGGTTGGTGCGCGTCGGTGATGCTTCGTCGGTGAAGCTCAAGGGAGCCAGTGCCTCGCGCAGATGCCAGACCAGGACGGATGGTTTTGCTCAGCTGAAGCGTCGTAACTTCGGTCTAGACGAGAGAGTCACCCTGAGGTGACCTCCACCTAGCTACGTCCATGCGTCCCAGCTATCTCGAACTTTCCAGTCGGGCAACCGATGTGAACGGAAGGTTAACGAGAGGTTCTAAGGGTGAACGAAAGCTCTTTTCTTCGTGTCATTGGCCCTTATGGCTTGATACCCGGGTGTGCGATGTGCCAGAACACTCCTTAGCCGTTGGTCCGCGATGCCGCGGCGTCGCGTTCAAGCCAATCCAAGGAGATATACATGCCAGCACGGCGAGCAGCCCGCCGCTTCGTCGCTTCCATTGCAGCTGTTTCCACTGCATGTGCGATCTCGATTTTGGGATTCTCGTCAGTTTCGGGGGCAGCTGGTCCCGCCAACGGGACCATCGTTCCGGGGGCGGATGCACCTACCGGGACTTTTGCCAACGCTCCGTTCTCCAGTGGCCAATCGATCAACGTCACCGTCCCGGCCAACAGCCTCTTCACGTCAAACAACGACATCAATATCGTGGAGTGCACTGCGCTTCAAAGCAACGAAGGCATCCCTACCGACCCATCGAACTGTGATGGCAACACCATTAACGGTGGAACGATTCATCCGAGCGCCGTTGATGGATCATTCACCGCCAGTTTTACGCTGTACTCGCTGCCCAACGCTGGACTGGGCGAGAACAACGGCCCAGCCTGCAGCCTCTCGGTGGCCTGCATCCTCTACATCGGCTTGAACCAGAACGATTTTACGGTGAATCACGTGTGGTCGCCGGTGTTCTACATCAACCCCACGGCCGGCAATACCGGTGTCAACCCGGGCAATGGCAGCGCAGCATCGACGACAGGACTCGTGGCCAGCCCAACGAGTTCGTCTGTTTACGGGCAATCGGTCACCCTCACCGCAACAGTGTCGGCGGTCGTCCCAAGTATCGGTACTCCAACCGGGACGGTGACTTTTGAGGATGCAAGCACCACCCTCGGGACCGGAACACTCAATGGGTCGGACGTGGCCACGTTGGCCACGACGGCACTGCCTGTAGGTGCCGGTCAATTGATAACGGCCGTCTACGGCGGCGACACCGTCTTCGGGGGTTCGACCAGTACGCCTGTGACCTACACCGTGAGTCAGGCCTCCACTACGACCGTGGTCAATGTGAGCCCTCCCTCTCCCTCGGTGTACGGGCAATCCGTGACTTATACCGCCACCGTCGCACCGATAGCTCCGGGAGCCGGCACGCCTACGGGTACTGTCACCTTCAAGGATGGCACCACCACCCTGGGCACAGGAACACTCAGTGCCGGCGTGGCCACCCTGACGACGTCCTCGCTCGCGGTGGGTTCCAGTCACTCCATTACAGGGGTCTATGGCGGCACTACGGACTACGCAGGATCGACCAGCTCAGCTCTGGCCTACACGGTAGGAATGACCCCGACCAGCAGCACATTGACGTCGACGGCCAATCCGTCCCTCACCAATGCTTCAGTGACGCTGACAGACACAGTCAGCGCTACCCCGGCGGGCACGGGTCCCACCGGAACGGTGACCTTCAAGGACAACGGCGCCACCTTGGGCTCCGGCACACTCAGTGGATCTGGTGTGGCCACCTTGACCACTACAGCGTTGGCACCGGGAACGCATCCCTTGACCGCCGTCTACGGCGGTGACGGCAACTACATCGCATCCACATCCAACACCGTGAACCAGTCGGTGCTGACGCCCACTGCCTTTACCATCACGGTCAATGGCGGAAGCTCGGCCAGCCTTTCGTCCGGCGCACCAGCCACATTCGCCGAATCCGGCCTTCCGGCGACGGCAGCTGGGACGGTGGCCTTCAAGTCAGGTGCCACGACCCTCTGCAGCATTGTGCTGACCGGCCTCGCCGGCGAGCCGACCACCTGCACCACATCGAGTTCCCTGCCCGGAGGGACCTACTCGGGCATCGCCGGAACCTTCACCGACTCCGACGGGTTGTTCGCCGGGTCGAACTCAAGCAACTCGGTTATCCTGACGCTCTCCTCGGGTTACTGGACCGTGGCCAGTGACGGCGGCATCTTCGCCTTCGGCGGAGCGCCCTTCTACGGTTCGGCTGGATCGATTGTGCTGAACAAGCCTGTGGTCGGGATGGCGCCGACGCTCGACCACCACGGCTATTGGCTTGTCGCATCCGACGGCGGCATCTTCTCCTACGGAGACGCCAAGTTCTACGGCTCCACCGGGAACATCGTGCTCAACAAGCCCATCGTCGGTATGGCCGTGACCCCCGACGGCAAGGGCTATTGGCTTGTCGCATCCGACGGCGGCATCTTCGCCTTCGGCGACGCCCAATTCTACGGATCCGCCGTGGGCTTCACCACGAGCTCCATTGTCGGCATGGCCAGCACAGGTACGGGTGGTTACCGACTTGCCGGGAGCAACGGCCAGGTCTATTCCTTCGGCAATGCCAAGGACTTCGGTCCTGACTCTCCCACCTACCTGGGGACCCCGGTCGTCGGGATCACCTCATCCAATGATGGTGCCGGATTCTGGTTGGTTACCGCCGGAGGAGGCGTGTTCTCCTTCGGTGATGCCGTCGCGCACGGTTCAGCCCTCGGGGCGGCCCTCAATAGTCCTGTTGTCGGAATGGCGACGACACCGGATGGAGCGGGCTACTGGCTGGTCGCCGGCGACGGAGGGATCTTCACCTATGGCGACGCCAAATTCTTCGGTTCGACCGGCGCAATCGTCCTCAATAAACCAATGATCGGCATGGCAGATGCGAGCTAACCACCCATACAAGAGCAGCACGTCACTCAAAGAAAAAGGAGCATCCCGAACTATGCACACGCACAAGCTGCGCAGCCTGGTGGCGAAAGCTGCAGCCGTTGGCGCGGCGGCCTTGACCATTTCGTTCACGTATGGAGCGGGAGTGGCGTCGGCAAGCATTCCTGCCGATCCAACAGGAGGCTCCACACCGGTCGCTCCGCACTTCTACAACGGCAATGTGGAAGGTATCCGAGACACCGGTTCCGACACGACGTTCTTCATGATGCAGAAAATCGGTGATCTCTTCACTGGGGCCGGTCTGTACGGGTGCACACTGAACACCACCGCTGGAGACACGACGTTCAACTCGTCCGACCAGGCACTGTCCAATGCAGGAAGCAGCATCAGCTATTTCTGCAAGGCAAACGCCAATGTGGCCACCAGCGACGACAACGACAACTGGGACCGCACAGAAGTCACAGAAGGGGTTGACAACGTTGGCTCCGGTGCCGGCCAGAACCAGCTGTGCGCCAAGGCCCCCACACCACTTCCGGTTGACTTCGCCCGCTCATCCAAGCCGTCGACAGGCGCGTGCTCAACCGAGGTGCAGACGGGCTACGCCAAGGATGGCGTTCCCATCATCGACTACCCCATCGACCCGGCGACGGTGGCAACCGGTACCACCGCAAGCCCGTTGATATCCACCACAGCTCCCTACAGCACCTACGGCACGTTCAATGGCAAAGGAACCCTCGGCCTCGTCGGTCCCGTGGCCAATGGATGGCTTCCCGGTGACGCGCTGAATGGCCCCTACTCGGGCACTGCGCTGGCAGACATCTCCAATGCCGACCAGGGTGGCGGGCTTGACAGTCTGGCCTACCGCCTCTGGTGTGGGAGTTCCACCACTGCTCCGTTCAAGCAGATCACCGACTGGGGTCAGCTGACCAACCTCGGCACGACCACCACCGTCGCCAATGTGGCGACTACCGCCGGTTCAACAACGATCACCGGGACATTTCCCAACACCATTGTGGGCAACGCCTCGCCGACATCGGCGAACGGGGTAGGCGGACCCGGTATCACCGGTGGCACCTGGGTGGAGGCTGGACCGACGACTAGTTCGATCACCCTGTCAGTGCCGGCGGCGGTGACTGGCACAGAGACTCTGACGTTCACCACCGTGCCTGAAGGACAAGGAACACCGATCGGAATCCCCATCCGTCTGATGGGTGTGAACACGTCGTCTGGAACCGAGTCGACGTTTGCCAGCTTCGCCGATGGCGGAGGCACCACCAACCCTGGGTGCTCAGCAAGCATGAACGCCAACTCCCCGGGAGACCCCAACCCCGCCACGGCACCCACTCCCAACTCGGCGCACATCGCATTGGAGAACAACTCGGACCAGTTGGACGAGTTCGCTATCGCTGACTTCCCGAGCCCCGACTACGTCGATCAGGCCATTGAAGTGGCGACGACGCTCTATATCGAATCGAATGGC
>Ga0302325_10005921_pt1 | contig 27662 bp, 27 predicted proteins | sample Palsa_T0_2_FD_201948 | JGI IMG/M metagenome (GOLD analysis project Ga0302325, IMG submission 201948) | Peat permafrost microbial communities from Stordalen Mire near Abisko, Sweden - Palsa_T0_2 | ecosystem: Environmental > Terrestrial > Soil > Palsa > Peat permafrost | place: Sweden: Abisko... | reverse complement strand
AGGTTCTGCGCGGTGTCCTCGAGCCCGGCGCTGTCGAACAGGTCAGGCAGATGCCCGAGGAGCCACTGTGCGCACATCTCGCGGCGCTCCTCGTCCCGGCCGTCGTTCGCGGTGCCGAGCGCGCGCCCGCGCCGATCATCCTGCTCGCCGGAAGCCACCGGGCCCGGGCCCGGACCGTACTTGAGTGATTCGACGTAGAAGCCTGCGAGGTCAAGCGGTGCCTTCCACCCGGCGTACGGCTCGGGCTCGCCAGCCCTGCCACCACCCGCTGGCGCTCCGCCCACCAGCACGCCCCGCTCCCTTTCCAGAGCCCCCTCCACGACGCGTAATCCCAGCGTCACCATCTCGCACCCGCACTCCAGGCACGGCATCTGGATGACGTGCTCGCCTTCTTCTCGAACGTACTCGTGTCCGCAGTCGGGATTCGTGCAGCGCCGTAGCTCCCAGGTCATGATGCCTCCGTTGGGGTTGGGCGGTTGGTTGAAGGATCTTGGGAAGGGGACGGGGAGCTGGTGGGGTGCTCGGCGGCGCGGGGTGACGAGAGTGAGCGGAGCTTCGGGCCTGGTGACGACGGGTCAGAGCTCCGTGTGCTCAGGGCGGCGAGCGGGTCGAAGCGGTGAAGGTCTCCCGTGCTCAGTGCCGCGAGGTCCCGGTGGTCATTCGCGTCACAGAACTGCTCCCACTGCTCACCGAGCTGCTTGCGGACCAGCTCGCCGTGGTCCGGATCGTCGACGTGAAGCATTCGGAGCCGGGTTAGGCCCTGCGAGCGAATGAACGCGCCGATCGACGGGTGAAACTCGGTTGCTCGCCGGCGTGCTGCGTCGTCATGGTCGGCTTGGGTAATCGGCGGGTGTAGGTAGTGCGGACGGGCTCTGAGCACGCCGCCGCGCCCGTAGATCAGCTGGTATGCCTCGGCGAACGTCGGCATCTGCGGGTCGTGGGCGGCCTTTGCTGCGAGGCGCCCAGCGGCCGGCGGGAACTCCGCGTCGCTCGCGCGGATCGCCGATATCGCCCGCTCCGGGGAGAGCCCCCGCGCCTCTAGTTCGGCGACGTACGCCGCGAGGCCCTCGCGGCCCCAGCTCGCCACCTGAGCGGGCCATGTCCCCAGCAGCACGGTTGCCGCTTGCTGCCAGTCGCTCATAGCGTCGCTCCGATCGCCCTGAGCAGCTCCGACGGCGACTCGCGACGGCCCCGGTCCTTGGCGGGAACGGAGTGCGCTCGGGCGATGTTCAGGTCGAGCTTTTCTGGACTGCGACAGATCAGCTCAAGGTCGTCGTGCTTCACGCCGTGCTCATCCACGTACGCCGCTCTCGCGGCTCCGTCGATCGCGGTCCTGATCTCCGCGACGGTCCGGCGTTCCTTGAGCCTCGCCCGGACGGCTCGCCCCCGCTTTGGCGTCAACTTCGCGTGGGCGTGCCCACACCGCTGCTGCCAGTAGGCGAACAGCTCGCTGACCTGTGCGTCGAGCCTCGGCTCGACAACGTCTGCTTTAGCAGACGTAAGCCTTTCTTCTTTCCTTGCTTTGGACCCCGCGCGCGCGTGGGTGGCACCCCCCGGCGACACCTCCGTCGCAACTTGAGTGCGCAAGTTACGACGCGGGTGTCGGGTTGGCTTCTCCGCAACGTGCGGACTCCATTCATCCGCAATAAGCACCTGTTGGTGGGGGGCTCCAGGAGTGAGGAGAAAGCGCCGGCCGCCGGCAGGGAATGGCCGGTCGAGGATCTCGCCCGCGGCACGCAGCCCCTTGAGCGCGCGCTGAATCGTGCGCTCGCTGTAGCGCGTGCGGGCCATCAGCTTTTCGTTTGACGGCCACGCCAGATGATGGGGCGAGGCGTAGTCGGCGAGCAGCTCGAGCACGAACCGCTCGGCACCGCGGGCGCGCGAGAACCGGCGCACGAGATCCTTGGACTCCACGCTCACCCGCCACCCTCCACGAGGACATAGCGGCCCAGCTCCCCGAACGTGAGCGAGCGCTTCTCAGCACCCCCCAGGGTGGGTCTGAGCAGCGACACGAGGCCGTCCTTACGCCACACCTGGGACACCTGCCAGGACTGACCGTCAGGGGCTCTCCACACCTGACCGATCCGTACCAGGGCCTTGACCTTGCGGCGGGACAGACGGCGGGCTCTGGAGGGGTGTGGGGGGCTGCTGGGGGCCTGTCTGGCACGGGGGCCGCCGGGGGGCGGCGGAAGTGAGTGCTGGCGCTCGCTCACGACCAGCACCCCCTGGCGGGCAGCACCCGGTAGGCGATCATCGCCACCCCGGAGAAGCGCAGGCGGGCGGCGGTGGTCTGGTTCAGGTCGAAGCTGCGGCCCGCGACCCAAGGCCCCCTGTCATCCACCACCCCGGTCAGCCCCGCGCCCTGGTAGCGGATCTGCACCCGCGTCCCGAACGGGAGGATGCGGTTGGCGATCCCGTAGCGGGCGTGCGCCCCGGAGGCGGTCGGGCCGGCGTCGAAGTACCACGACGCGATCGCGGGTTGGAAGCGCGGGCAGTGATGCAACGCCACGAGCGCGGTGAGCACCCGGTTGAGCGTGAGGAGGAGGCGGATCACGAAAGGGGGCTCTGGGGAAGGGAGTGGGGCGGGTGCGGGTTGCCGGGGGGCGGGCGGGAGACCGCGGGGCTGCTGGCCGGATGCGGGTGTAAGGCCAGTTGGCGCCGGTCAGCCGGTAGAGTCCGCATCACGAACATCTGTTCGCTCGCGCGCCCCGACTGCCGTCGCAAGCTGTGGGGCGCGCGCTTCGTTGGAGGGGACCGTCCAGTAGCCGAGCGGCCTGGCGGCAAAGCTCTCGTTCTCCGCCGGGGAGGGCTCACGAGCCCGTCCGGCGAGCAGGAGGTGCAACAGCTCAGCGATCATCCGCGTCGCTGCCAGTCGCGGGTGCGAGCGTCGATGTCGCGGTCAAAGCGCGCGCGGGCCTCGCGCAACCGGCGGGCGTTGACCCGCTCGTCGAACCAGACCTTGAGGGCCAAGCCGACGCACGCGGCGATCACCAGGGGGAGCATCAACGGCTCCGAGAGGGAGGCGGGCGGTTGGTGGTGCCCGAGCCCGCGCGAGGATCGGAAACCCACGCGGGCTCGGACGGGGTGAGGGCAAGAGTGATGGGCTGTGTGCCCAAACCCGCGCGCCGTCCCGCCCGCGAGCGAGGGTCAAGCGGAACGGCGCGCAGCTCGGGGACGGGGCTCTGCATGCGCGCCGTCCCGCCAGCGGGAGGAGTCGCACGCCCCGGGGTAGGGGAGAGGGCGTACGAGAGGCGGAACGGCACGCAAGGATGCGGAACGGTCATGCGGCGGCCTGGTCGGGCTCGACCTCGTAGAACCAGCTCACGGGCCGGCCGGTTGCTGCCGCCACTCGGGCTAGCGCGTCAGGGCGCGGATGACGCTGGCCCGCCTCCCAGGTTTGGATGGTGCGCGTAGCGCTTCCGACGAGCAGCGAGAGGTCGCGCTGACTCAAATTCCTGGCGCGTCGCGCCGCAGCGATCCGAATACCAACCCGCACTTGCAGTTCGTGCATGACGCAAGTATCTTACGCCGCACGTTATGCGCACGTCAAGTGCCGCCAGCAAGAAAAACGCATCGATTTTGCGGCGTAGAACATTTCATCTGCGGCATTAGGCATGACGTTTGCCCTTCGGTCTGCCTACCTCTCCTCGAAGGGTGTACGCGCTGGGTCTATAGGTGGTTCATCGCAGCGGTGGGCACACAGCCCATCTGACCTGCCGTCACGCGGCTGACCTCGCGCCACCCGTCACAGCCCAGCCGAGCACGTCCCTCCGCCCCTCCCCGACCGCTCTCTCTAGGAGTAGTGGCGCTCGAAGAACGACTGCGCCCCATCCCGCCCGAGCAGCTCCACCGCGAACTCAACCGCAACGTCGGGCACGCACGAGCGCGGTATTCGCCTGACCGCATGATGGTGATCTCGATGGCACCGGCACGCGTAGTAACCGAGCTGGATCGCGTTGCGCAAATCGTAGGGCGATCCCCCAGCCTGCCTCACCTTGCTCTCGGTCAAGACGTGGTGGCGCAGCAGCAGCCCGTGGCGCCCGCACGCCTGACAGCTCCCCCATACGGGGGACTTCCACGCGGCGCGCCCGGGCTCGGAGCGGCGCTCGACGGGCGGCTTCGCGATCAGGGGCGTGCGCTTCACGGGTCCTCCGGGTCGGGCGCGATCAGCGGTCCGAGCGTCATGCGCGACTGCGTGCGCTCAAGCCAGACGTCGTGTCCGGTTTCGAGCGCGTGCCGCCCAATCGCCAAGCACAGTCGGCGTAGCGGCACGTTCCACAGAACCAGGTCATCGGCGCCGCTCCCATCCACTGATCGTTGGTGGTCCGCCATTCGATCTCGCGGGCGAGGGCGAAGATCCGGTCGGTGAGGCGGTCGAGCTGGTGCTCTGAGCGCTCGGTCACGACCACCTCCGCCTTGGGTTGGCTGGTGCGGATCATGGTGTCGAAGCGGAAGCCGGCCGCGGGGTTGCCCTCCGCGCGGCGGGCCGCGAGGTACACGTCCGCCTGGAGGTCCGCGTCGGCGGCGCCTTGGGACATGCGCCTGTCGATCATCTTGTAGTCGCGGACCAGGCCCTCGGCGTCCTCGAGATCGACATATCCGGTGAGCTTCCAGTAGACGCCGGCCCATTCGAGCACGAAGCCGCGCTCGACGCAGATGGGCACGATCGCCGGCGCGAACTGCGTGCGGTAGATCCGCAGCGCGCCGGCGCCCGAGTCCTTGAGCTGCCCGGGCGTGTCCTTGCCGTAGTCGACATCCTCGCGGCCGGTGCGGTCATCCCACTCGGTCGAGAACTCGTCGAGCAGATCCTCGGTGCTGAGCCCTTCGCCGGACTCGATCTGCCGGCCGTAGTGCTGGGCCAGCGCGGCGCCGGCGGCGGAGCCGAGGACCATCTTTCCCGAGGACGGCTCAGGGTCGTGCTCGATGTACTTGCGCCGCCACTTCTCAGCGCACATCTGGAATTGCTTGAGGCTCGACAGCGAGAGGTAGTCGACGGGGAGCCGGGCGGGCGGGTCGATGGTGATGCTCATGACTGCACCGCGTCGGCGACGTCGCCGATGCCCTTGAGGACCGCGTCGACGTGCTTGGCGGGGAGCCGGTCGAGCGCCCGGTTGACCCACCGCGAGGCGCTGTCCTCGTCGGCCCACACCCGAATCGGGTCGCCGGCGGCGAGGAGGATGATGTTCGCGAAGTCCCCCGGGAGCAGCTTCGCGCTGGACGCCTTACCTTGCAGCATGCCGCGCTGCTTGGCCGAGGCGGGACGGTCTGACTGTGCCGCCGGGCGGGCGACGGGCTGGGCGGCCGGCTGTCCGCTCGGCTGCGGGGCGCGGGCGCCGTTGCCGTCGTCATCCTCGTCGGCGACGAGGTTGAGGATCGCCGTGAGGCTGTAGCGCCGGGCGTAGGTGATCGCCGAGCCTTGGCCCTGGGGGTCGGGCTTCTGGCACATCAGCGGCATCGTGTCCTCCAGCGCCTCGCCCGAGGGGACGTGGGTGAGGCGGTAGGTCAGCGCGGGCTCGCCGTTCTCGCCCGTGGTGGGCAGCGTCACCCACACCAGCTCGTACTCGGTGAGCAGCGGGCCGATGTCCTTGACGATCCCGCCGAGGGAGACGAACTTCGAGTTGAAGTGCTCGTTGGTCGCGTCGCGCTGGAGCTTCGGCGCGGCGGCCTGCACCGCGAGCAGCGCCTCCATCAGGCCGCCCGGCTGCTCGGGGACGGGTGCGATCAGGGGGCGTGCGGCGCTCATGACGCCACCGCAAGGCCGACGACGGTGTACGGGCGCGGGATGATCGGCTCGTACTCGGGGAGTATCCGCAGCGCGCCGGCGCCCGAGTCCTTGAGCTGCCCGGGCGTGTCCTTGCCGTAGTCGACATCCTCGCGCGCGATCTCGAGAACATCGGGTCCCGCGTGTGGGTTAGGGTCTTGCGCCATCGAGGCTTACCTCCTCGGTCATGGCGTCGGGCGAGTTGCAACCTCGCGCCGGCGCCGCTTTTTGGGGCCTGCGTGGATAATATCAGATAGACCTAGCACATGCAGTACCATGCCGACGATGCCCCAAGGTTCCCCAGAGGCCCCAAAAATGCGCTCGGGACGGTTCAATGTGCGCCTTCCGACCGGCCTTCACGCCGCGCTCGCCGTAGAGGCCGAGCGTCAAGGGATCTCGCTGAACACGCTGATTGTCACCCTGCTCGCCGGCGGTATCGGCTGGCAGGCAAACACCCCACGGAGAGACACGCCATGAGACGGACCCTGCTCGCAGCGTCAACAGTTCTCGCACTCGCCGGTTGCGGCGCGACTAAGGTCGTGACCCACACGCAGACGACGCCGCCGGCGGCGGCCGTCGCGCCCCCGACGCAGACCGTCACGCAGGTCGTGAAGACGGTCACGCAGCAGGCGCCTGCCGCTCCGGCCGCACCCACCCCCACCGCCGCGCCGGCGCCGACACCGGCACCCGCCGCGGCACCCGTCAGCGCGGCAGTCAAGGTGCCGGGCAACCTCGTGGGCAAGAATCTCGTCGCCGTGGAGAACGAGCTTGACGGCGACGGGATTGGCTACAGGACCGTGGGCGGGGGAGCGTTCGGCATCGTCCTGAAGGGAGACTGGGGCGTGTGCGGCACGACGCCCGCCGCCGGCCACTCGGTCAGCGGACCCGTTCAGCTGGTCGTCGGGCATTTCACCTGCGGGGCGTAGCGGCGAACCGTGCGCACCACCACCAACGAAAGACGAAGCTATGAGACGGATCATCGCAAGACATGCTCGAACTGTGGGGCAGTGAAAGCCAAGCTGCCCTTGAGCGCCCGCACCTACCGCTGCGAGGAGTGCGGGCTCGCGTTGGATCGAGACGTGAACGCGGCCCGGAACCTCGCAGCGCTCGTAGAACAGGTTGTCGACCGGAGTGGCCGGGAGACACAAAACGCAAGGCCGTCAACCCACGGTAAGACCCGCTTGCGCGGGCGCAGGGTCGGCCACGTATCCCGCAGCCCGCACGGGCGTCAGACGGGAACCGTCACCCGGCAACGGGAGACTGAGAAACGCTGATGCGCTTCTCAACGGCGTCTTTCTGCGTTCTAAACGCAGAAAGACGCCCCCCCGATCGCGAAGGACCAGGGGGGCGTCAGGAGACTATTGAGCTAGGGCGCCGAGAGAGGCCCCGACTCGCGGGGCCCGGCTATGTGGACGCGTCAGCTTACGCCTAGCCCCGGGCGCCCTTCGAGAGCGGGACGCTGACGTCCGAGGGGCCGATCCCGAGCACGGTCGCGATGACGATGATCACGGCGATGACGGTGTGCGCGACGGAGCTGATCGAGAACGAGCCTTCGAGGACGATCACCGCGCCGAGGATCGAGGACACGAGCACGGCGAGATGGGCGGGAAGGATCGCGAGGAACGAGACTTTCGAGATGGCGTGGATGCCCGCTCCGGAGAGGACGATGATCGCCATCGTGAGGACCGCGTGGGCTTGGAGGGACATCGAGACGTTGAGCTGGACTGCTTCGAAGGCGGCGAGGATGATCGCGAGGATGAGGACTTCTGACTTGGAGAGCTTCATCGGGTAAGGCTCCTTGGGAGAGACGTGGGCGGGGAGGCTTGGGGCGCGGGGCGGGTGTGGAGTGACCGCAGGGGTCGAGAGGTTGGCCGGGTGACGGCGGGTCAGAGTTCTTTCTGCTCTGACGGAGGCGCGCGCTACTCTCGGGCGCATGGGTTTGACCGGCGTCCCCAAGCGCGTGCGCGTCGTCCGCGACCCGACCCCCGCCCCGCAGGCGCCCGAGCCGGTGGAGGCGCCCGAGACTGAGCCCGAGCCGGTCAAGGTCGGCGCGTGATGGCCCGCCGCGCGAAGGCGGAGGCGCGGGCGGACCGGGCGGCCGCGCAGGCGCGCAACAAGCTGCCGTTCGGCGCGGTCGTCGGCGATTGCCCGCGATGCCTGTACGCGTCTCTCGTGTGCGAGGGATTCCGGGAGGGTAAGCTGTCCCCCTGGCGCGAGTATCAATACGCGTGCGTGGCCTGCGGGATGACGATGGACGTTGCCGCCAAGCCCGGCGAGACGCCCGGCGAGACGCTCACCCGCTCGTTCGCTGCATACGGCATCGGTAAGGCTGTCATCCCAGCGGCCCCCGCGCCGCCCGAGCCCGAGTGCCCGGTGATCAACGGCTCGCTGATCGGCTACCGGGCGTGGTCGATCGCCACCTGGAGGCTCTCGGGCGCCGTCCAGATGTGGCCCTGGTCCCCCGGGGTCAACGAGGCGAAGTGCGCGGGCTACAAGCTCGACTCCCACCAGGCCCCGGACGAGCATTGTCAGTGCGGCATCTACGCGCTGGCCCGGTTCAGAGACGGCGCCGGGTGGTGGGACGCCGAGCATGTCCGCGGGGCGATCGAGGCGTGGTCAGACGAGGGCGAGAACCGCGGCCGCTTCTTCCTGCAAGGCGCCGGGTTCCGTGCTCAGTTCGCGCGGGTGGTGCTGCTCGCCGTCGATCCCGACTGGCCGCGAGCGAAGCGGGCGGCGGTCAGGGCGCTCGCATCAGAGCACGACGCCGACGTGTGCAAGCTCGCGCACCTCGAAGCGGCAGCGACCGAGCACGGGCAGCTGGTGCCCGAGGAGCTGATCGACCGCACGGCGATCACGATCAGGTCCTTCGGCCGAGTGGTGATCCCGCAGAGCTTCCCGCGCCAGGCGTACGGCCTCCCGTAGTTGGGGCACACAGAGCTGACTCTCGCCGTCACGCGCCCCCGGCCGCCAACCCACCGTGGTCTCTAGCTGCCGGCCCGTCCCACCCTCACCCGCCCGTCCCCTTCACAGGATGGCTGTTCCTCTCGGAGCGCCAGCGCGACCGCATCCACGTCAGCTGCCGTGAACTCCCGTCCGGGTGTCGCCCGCAAGCTCATGAACCGCCCGCCGTCAGAGAGCCACGCGACGCATCTGGGCTCGGGATCGTTCACGACGTCGGGACCGCGACGAACTGAGCTTTCAGGTCTGCCACCAGGTCGTCCCATTGAACGCCGGACGCCCCGACGCCGGTCTTGGAGAGCATCTCCTGCGTGACGACGACGTGAGCCTCCTGAACATAGGCGAGCCAGAACGGGACGGTGCAGAGCAGGGGCGCGCCCCACGTGATCAGCCCCATCGTGTCGGGGTCGTAGGAGTTGGCGGGCGTTCCGTGGCCCCCCCAGCTCCCGGGCGCCGAGTTGCCGCTCTGGCCGTCGCCGACGACCGTCCACTCGGTCTGCCCCTGCGCGGAGAGCGGCATCGCGTCGCCCATCATCACGTCCACGAACTCGTCAATCCCGATCCGAACCTCGGTGAGCTTCGTCGGGTCGATCGCGACCGTTCCGACGATCTTGTGCACGACGCCGTCGCTGGTCTTCGGGAGCCCGGCCTGCCAGTCGGTCATCGCGACCGTCTCATCGCATCCCTGATCCGAGCTCGGATCGGAGGGCACGTAGCCGCCGATCTTCTCGTAGAGCAGGGTCGCGTCCGCGTTGGTGAACGCGGGCGGGGCGGTTCCGGCGTCGAGATGGAAGTCCTCGATCGCGTGCAGGATCATCGCGCAAACGCAGTCTCCGAGCGTGTCGTTCATCAGCATCCCCCACGCGAACCCGGGGTGCGCTCGCGACACGGCCGCGGGCGGCTGCGCGGTCGCCGTGTCGAGATAGTCGGAGAGCTTGAGCGTCGGCTTGGAGCTTCCGAGGTGGTAGCCGAGCTTCACCTCCTCCGGGAAGGACGGGGCGACGTGCTGGTCGCGCAGGCGGAACGCCGGGTCTGAGATGCGGGTCATTCGGGCAACCCCTCAAGCTCGAGGACCATGAAACCGAGTGTTGGATCGTTCTCACTCTGGTAGGTGTAGAGGATGTAGTCGGTGTCCATGCGGGTCTCCTTAGAACGTCGAGTCGATGAGCACGAGCTGCGCGCGCTCGCCGGGCGGGTCGGTCGGGCTGGCGTTGACGGCGTGCTCGAGCTGCTCGATGAGGATGCGCGCGGGACCGCCGGGGAGGTTCGCGACGGACGGGTCTTTCAGCGCCTCGCGGACCTGCTCGGTGTTCACGTCGGCGATCGCCCACGCGCGGATGGTCATGTCGGCCATCAGGCGGCGCGCTTAGCCGGATGCAGCAGCGACCAGAGGGCGCGGAAGCGATGCCCGCGATGCCGGAACGCCCAGTTATACGGGCGCTTTTTGTGCACGAGCGCCCAGATCAGCGCGCACCGGGCGGTCATCAGAACGGTCAGCTTGGCGCGCGCGGGCCCGGAGAGCTTCTCGCGCCACTCCTCACACCACTGCTCCTCGATCTTCGGCTGCCACGGCGGCGGGGCCGGGACGGGCGCGACGTTCTGAAAGAAGTCATCGGCGCAGATCCACTTGTCGTAGCCGTCGACGCCGACCCGCTCGAACTGCTTGCCGTCCTCCCAGTCGAGGGTCAGCTCGGCGACGTTGTCCCAGTCGGCGACGGCGCGGCGGATCGTCGGGCCATAGCGGGCGAGGTCGTCGAGGAGGCCCTCGTCCTCCCAGCGCGAGCGGTTGGCGTACGCCCGCGGCCGGTACGCGCCGGCGGTCAGCTCCTGCTCGATCCACTGGACGGTCACCGGGACGGGGAGATCACCGTTCTCGGAGTCGCACATGCCCGCGCCCGCGTTCGGGATCACCGTGATCGAGACGTACTGGGCGTGCGGGAAGCGGGCCTTGATCGCGGCCTCGTTCTCGGGCTCGCCGTCGTCGTAGTAGAACACGTACTCGTAGCCGAGCGGGATGTTCTCGGCGCCGACCGCGTCGGCGGCATTGATCGTCATGAGGGGAACGGCCTTTCGGGGGAAGGGGGACGAGCGGGGGGTCGAGAGGTGGGGGCCGGGTGGGCGCGTGGGAAGCGCACGGGTCCCGGGCCTGGTGACGGCGAGGCTGAGTTCTGTGTGCTCTGAGGACCGGGCGCGGTAGGCTCGGCCGGTGCCTCACTGGCTGATGAAGACCGACGAGGACGAGATTGAGGGTCCGATGGACCTTCCACTTCGAGAGCTACGCGGACGCGGCGAGCTTCATGAGCACACAGAACTGACTCTCGCCTTCACCAGGCTGGCAGCTCAGCCCACCGCGATCACTCCACTCGGGCCCGGCCCCCACCGCGCCGCCCGGCTCTCTCCCCAGTCCCCGTAAGCCTCACGACCCACCGAACGAGGCAAGGCTCTCGCTCAGCCTCTCGATCACAGCTTGAATCGTGTCTGGAGGCTGATCAAGCTGCACCGCGTTCGTCTTATCGGCGTCGGTATACGAGGAGGACACCACACGCCGAGGCGAGGAGTCGGCAGCGTCGATGAACGAGATCGAATCGCCTGCTCTGACCATCCACGCAGGCCACAACACTCCATGCGAGTCCATCACATGCCCCACCAGGGATGCCGACCCTGACGTGTTGAGCTCACCCGTAGCAGCAAGGAACTCCTGTCCTGCTTTCAAGGCTCCCGGGAAGTCCGAGGTGCCGAGCGTGAGCGGCGAGTAGCGGTTGATGCCCGTCTGGTTCGCCGGGTTCTGAGGGTCGGGATCGGCGAGCGAGACGTCGGTCATGTTCGCCCCCGAGCCCGGAGGGCCATACGTCCGCGTCTCACCCGTCACATCGGTAAATGACACGACCACGCCATTCCAGAGCGCAGAGACTTGCGCTCCGGCATCGGCCAGTTGCGCGGGGCCTGACCGTGCCACCCACGCGTTTCCCCGAGCACCCCGAGGGTTGCAGTAGAACGTCGGGACGGCACTCACGCCAAGCCCGCCGCCTTCCCACACCGCCCAGTCGAGTAGCTCGTATTGCGCGGCGTCCGGGATCATCGCCGACACGGTCGTCGGGTTCAGGTACACCGACTGGGCGATCACGAACGAGGACGGCTGAATCGTCCCGTTCTGGCCCTTGGAGTAGGCGAGCTTGGGGGCCCAGCGTCCGACGGCGTAGGCGATGATGTCCGACGCGAGCAGCCCCTGCGCCGAGTTGGCCGACGCGACGCCTTGCAGCGGGAGGCCGTGCGCGCCGTAGACGGCGAGGCTCGTCCAGTACAGCGCATAGGTGACGCCGTCAGCGCCGCCGGAGCCGAGGAAGACGATCCCGACGACCGCCCACGGCCTCGTTGCCGAAGGGGTGAGCGTCGCGGCGCCCGTGTCGTCGCCGGCGGGAATGATGAACTGGTCATACGAGGATGCGTTGTCGTCGCTGGCGAGGCTGATCGCCGCGCCGAACCCGGTCCCGAGCACAAACTCGCCGTTCGTCTGCCACGCGACCCGGAGCAGGCCGATCGGCAGGCCGTGCGCGTCATACCAGCCTTCTGAGTACTGCGGCTGGGTCCACGCCCCGTCGACCTCGGTCGAGAGCGACGGGTAGCCGTTGGAGTAGTCCGGGGTGACCTGCGGGCCCGACCCCGTCGACCCGGCGCTGACGAGCTGCACCTGACGCCCGAGCGACGGGCCGATCCAGTTCGTGAGATCGCAGTCGACGAAGATCTCCCGAGCCGACGCGTCGTCGGCGAGATGGGACTCCCAGCCCACGCACGTCGGGGTGATCTGCTCCTCATCGCCGGCGGTGGCGGGGAGCTGCTCGACGCGGCCCTGCCATGCCACCTGCCCGCCCGCGCCCGTCACCGTCACCGTCGAGAGCTCCTCGAGGTCTGGCCAGGCGCGGCCCGGGTCGCGCTCGAGCACACACGAGCAGTTCTCAAAGCCGCCCGGCATCGTGGAGCTGAACGTCAGCGCGCCCGGGGCGTTCCCCGGATCGGGATCATCGTTGCCCCACCGGGCCCGAAACCCCGCGGGGGTCTGCACGTTAACGCTGAGGCGCAGGGGGGCGCGCTCGCGGACGAGCAGGGAGGTGAAGGCGCTCTCGCTCGGCGCGACCGGAGGGCTCGTCGGTGCGGGCGGGGTGACCGGCTCGGCGGGAACGACGAACGGCATGAGCGCCTACCTGGGGATCGGGCTGGTGGCGATCGATCCGTAGTTGGCGGCCCGGTAGTAGCTCGAGGCGATCCCCGCCGCGAACGCCGCCTGCGCGGCCGTGCTCGACTCGATCTCGTTATCCCCCTCGTAGGGCTCGTCGAGATAGCACAGCCCGCCGATCTGCGGGAACTCTGAGGGGAGGCTCGCGAGCATGTTGGTGATCCAGCTGGCTTTCGAGCCGCCGGTCTCTGTGGACCCGGTCTCGCCGATCATGATCGGCTTCGCCGACAGGCCCTGCTCGATCGTGTACGTCGGGCCGATCAGGGTGGCGAACTGGTCCCAGATCCCGTTCGAGTTGCTCGTGTTCAGGTTGTAGGCGTCCATGCCCATCCAGTCGACGTAGCTGTTGCCCGGGTAGAGGCTCGGGATGCTCACAAGCCCCGACTCGTCGATGTTCGGGCACCACACCCAGCTGACGTTCGTGGCGCCCTCTGACTGGAAGATCTCGTGGACGTGCTGCCACATCGCCACGAAGTTGGCGGCGTCGCCGTTGCCCGAGAACCCGGCCGCCCACGGGAACCAGGTGCCGTTCATCTCCCAGTCGAACCTGAGGAAGAACGGGTGACCCCATGCGGCGGCGGCTGACGCCCACGTCTCGATGTAGGAGTCCTGCGAGCCACCGGCGATCTGGATCGAGGAGTACCCCGACGCGAGCGAGCTGCCGCCGCCGACGTCGACATTGTTCGAGCACCACGAGAGCATGGGGATCGCGCCGTAGGAGCGGACGTAGCCCATCTGGGTGGCGGGGAAGGTGCCCGGGCCGCCGTAGTAGCTCGTCGAGTACCAGTTCTCGCCGAAGCTGAGGATCGAGATCCCCTTGCCGCCCGAGTCCGCGGCGGTGAAGTCAGCGACGGCGGACATCGGCGGGGTGTCGAACGGTGGCGCGACGGTCGTGAACTGGGTGCCGATCGTCGCCCCCCAGTACGCGCCGGCCGGTTCGGCGGCAAGCGCCGCGGCGATCGCGGCCTGAACCATCGCGGTCGTCGCGAGCTTCGTCGAGTCATCCGACGCCGCCTGCGTGGGCGCTTGCGCAGTGCCGGTGAACACGGGCCCGGCGAGCTGCGCGTAGTCGGCGGCGGGGAGACCTTCGAGGGTTGTGATCTCGGTCAGGCCGATCGAGCCCGGGCCGCCGATCTTCCCGTCGGTGCCGATCAGATCAGCGACCGACAGCGGCTCGGCTTGGGCCCGGAGCTCGGAGAGCACGTCGTAGAAGTCGATCGCCTGCTCGGCCGCGATGAACCCCGGGATGTCCCCGTTGGATGCTGTGGTGAGCGGCTGGGTTTCGGTGATCGTCAGCGCCTGGTTGGAGTACACCTGGACGGGGGTGTTGGTGCCTCGTTCGTAGACGTAGGTGGAGCGCCCGCCCGCCAGGCCGATCGCTCCCGCGAGGGTGCCGGTCAGCTCTTGCCACTCGACGCCGGTGGCGAGGCTCTGTAGTGGGATACCGGAGGGCATGAGGGTGGGGGGGGTTCCTTTCGAGCGGGGGTACGGCGCTCTGGAGAGAGGGGTCGGGGGGTGCGTGGTGCGGGCTCGCGCGGGCCCTCACGGGTGCGGTGTTCCGTCGCGCGTGACTGCGAGGATCAGTGCTGTGGATGAGAACGGCACGAGTCGAGTGGTTCCGCCTGTCGGTTGGCTGCTCGTGATCGCCCTGATCCTCGGTGGCAGCGCCGGATTGGGCACCGTCCGCGTTGGGAGGCACGCCGCCCGTCACGTGTGGCCGGTGACTACGGACTACCTTTGGCCGCTGCTGGCGATGCTGTGGGCCTACTTCCTCGTGAGCGCGGCGGTTCTACTGGCGATCGTTTACACGCTGATCTCGGCATCGAAGTCCTAGAGCAAACGGAACTGACTCTCGCCTCCACCAGGCCCGAGCCGCCAGCCCCGCCGCCACCGCCGCCACCGTTCGAGCGACCACTCGCCGCCCGGCTCCCTTCCCGAGAGCCGTTACCTCAGCACGTGCTCCGATCAGCTCCCGGTGTGCGCGGACCGTCGGTTGGCCTCGCATTCCCGTCCTGATCGAAGTCGAGCTGATAGTCCGCCGTGTTCGGCGTCACGAAGTTATCGAGACCCGATCCGCACGCGAGGTGCAGGTTGTCCTCAAGCGACGGCGTTGACGTCGAGTTCACGTACGGCACGGAGGCTACGTTCGTATCGCCCGTTCCACAAACGTGGGAGGACGGGTCGATCCACACGTTGTAGGCGTAGGTGAATCCCGTCTCGGTGCTGCACGGGTCCTGCGCCCCCCCGTCGGTGCCCATGATGTTGCCGATGATCCGGTCGTTCGTCGCCCCGGCGTACCCGTCGTTGTAGAACCCCTCGTCGGCGGAGAAGCTGTTGTAGCGGATCAGCTCGTTCTCGGCCGGGTTCGGGCCGTTCTCCCCGTCCTCGATCGCCGAGCGCGGCGACCCGTACTCGGTCGGCACCGTCAGCTGGCACGGCCCGGCGGGAGAGGTCGGGCAGCTCGCGCTGGTGTTCTCCGTCCCCGAGAACCAGTTGTTTTGAATCAGCAGGTTCGAGAAGGTGCCGCCCGCCGACTGGTAGCCCTGGATGAAGATCGCGTAGAGCTGGCAGACCGAGAACACCGAGTTCTCGACGGTGATGTTGCCGCCGGTGAGGAACAGGCACTCGTCATGGTCGGTCGCCGAGGCGGTGTCGTTGTCGATGAAGTCATGCCACGTGTCGTGATCGAAGACCACCGACGCGTTGTAGGTCACCCCGCCCGTCGTGACCTGCGGGTCGACCTTGAAGTTGATCGTGTTGCCCGACAGCCCGCCGCACGTGATCGCCGTGTCGGGCCCCGGGAGCGTGTTGTAGCACGGCCCGAAATCGGAGTTCTCCACCGTGAGGTTCTCCGCGGCGTTGACATACATGGTGCCGCCGTTGATGTTGTTCAGGGTGTCGTTGTCGGCGGGGGCGACGAGGATCATCTGCGTCGGGATCGTCACGTCCTGCAAGACGAGGTTCGACACGCCGACGTAGCTGCCGATCTGCCCGGAGATGATCTGTGGGATGACGACCGAGGCTTGGCTCGCGGCGGGCCCCGGCTCGAACGTCACCGGTGTCGCGCACGTGCCGGTGAGCAGCGAGTTGGAGTCGGCGAGATCCTGCGTGCCGTAGTTCCCCGAGTCGATGTTGATGATGTCGCCGCAGTGCGCCGCGTTCCACGCCGCCTGCAACGTCCCGCAATCGTTGCTCGCGCCCGGATCGCCGACGAGGGTGCCGCTGCGCGCGCATCCGCCGCCCGACGGGTTGACCCAAATGTTCGCGGTCGCGCTCGTCCCGCCGCTCGTCGGCGCCGAGGAGGTCACGACGCCGGTCACCGAGGAGTCCGCCGACACCGAGCCCGTCCCGTTCGTCGCCGTCACCACTACCCGCACCGTGTCCCCGACGTCAGCGGAGGCGAGCACGTAGGTGGCGGCGCTCGCGCCTGAGATGTTCATGCACACCGCCCCGGCCGTGTTGCAATCCTGCCACTGGTCCGCGTACCCGGTCGGCGCGTTCGTCCACGTCCCGTTCGTCGCGGTGAGGGTGTCGCCGAGGACGGTCGCGCCCGCCACCGTCGGCAGGACGCTGATCGCGGGGGACGCTCCCCCCGAGCCCGTCACCTCGGCGCTGACCTCCGCGTAGGCGACCGCGGAGCCCGAGCTGTTGGTCGCGGTGACGACAGCGTCGATCGTCTGGTTGACATCAGAGGCGGTGAGGACGTACGTGCTCGACGTCGCGCCCGGAATGCTCGTGCACGGCAGCGACCCGCTCGACGTGCAGTCCTGCCACTGATACGCGTAGGTCGGCGAGCCGGTCCACGTGCCCGCGGTGAGCGTCAGCGTGTCGCCCTGCGTGAGCGTCCCGGTGATCGCCGGGTCCGCCGTGTTCGTCGGGGCCGCGCCGCCCGAGGCGATCACCACACCCGTATAGGCCGAAGTGGCGTTCGTCGGGCCCGCGCCGTTGCTCGCGGTGACGATCACCCGGATCGTGTCGCCGACATCGGTCGAGGCCAAAGTGTAGGACTGATTGGTCGCCCCCGAGATCGCTACGCACGACGCGCCCGAGCTGTTGCAATCCTCGAACTGGTAGGCGTAGGTGTCCGGCGAGCCCGACCACGTCCCCTCGGACGCGGTGAGGACATCGGCCTGCGTGTCGGTGCCGGTGACCGTCGGTGCGACGGTGCTGGTGGGCGCGCTGCCGCCCGAGACGACGCCCGTCTGCGCCGTCGTCTGCGACCCCGACCCCGCGCCGTTCGTTGCCGTGATGATCACGTCGATCGAGTAGCCCACGTCGGTCCCGGCGACCGTGTAGGTGGATGAGGTCGCGCCGGAGATGCTCGCGCACCCGGCCCGATTGCAGTCCTGCCACTGATAGGTGAACTGGGTCGGCGAGCCCGACCATCCGCCCGTGGTGGTCGTGAACTCCTCGCCGACGACCGGCGCCGCCGCCGTGCCTTCCAGCACGCCGCGCAGCGACACGAAGCTCGGCGCATGACGCACGCTCGTCACCGGCCGGACGAGCCCGTGCGGGCCCGACCCGCCGCAGCCCGCGAGCGCGCACGCGGAGAGGATCACCAGCAGGGCGAAGACGATCAGACGTTTCATGACACCACCGGGGTAGGAGGAACGGGGGCTGGCTTCACGCCGGGGACGGCGGAGACGGTGACGGTGCCCCCAGCGGGCCAGCCCGTGACCTGGACGTCGTAGAGGACGCCGTTAACCAGGGGCGCAATCACCAGCGCTGAGACGGCGAGACGGGGCGGCTCGGCCCACGCACCACCGTGCGCACGGACCTTCACGAACAGGCCCTCCGTGCCCTCGGGGAGCGGGCAGGAGAGGGTGAGGGACCCGTCGCCGGGCGTCAGCTTTGGAGCGAGGGTCATGAGATCACCGGGGGTGGCGGTTCGGGGGCGGGCGGACTGGTCGGCGTGACCGGCTCGATCACCGGCGGCGGCGGCTCGGGCTCGGGCGCGTCGACGGTCGGACGGAAGATGTAGGACGGGCGGTAGGACACCGTGACGGTGAGCGCGTCGGACGGCGCGCTGTCAGGCAGCACGTTCAGGTCCCCGCGGGAGGGCTTGCAGAACAGCTGCACCGACCGGCCCTCCATCCCCGAGCAGGGAATCCTCGGAAGGTCGCCTGAGACCTGGCTGACGGGCCCGTAGACCGAGCCGGTCGGGTCGGTCCGCGAGCACCCGTCGTAGCGGAGTGCCGCGGACTGGTCGGCGTACATCACGGCGTCCTGCGCGATCGTGAAACCCGACGCGAGCGTGTAATAGACCTGCACGGCGATCGCGTAGACGAGCGCGAACGACGCGACGGGCGCGACGTTCGTCACTTCGAGCGCGACCCCGAACCCTCCCGCGTTGATGTCGGCCGGAAGCCACGTCGCGCCCCACAGGTCGCTCGGGCCGCCGTAGGAGGACTCGAACGGGCCCTGCGCCCACGCGCCCAGCGCCGCATGGCTCGACCCGACCACCGCGCCCGCTTTCAGCATGTGCACCGCCGCGTCGGCTATCGCACCGGTGGCGTAGCGGCTGATGAGCACGCCGATCCCCTGAATCGTCGCTCCGGACGGGATCTGAAAGCCGCACCCGGTGCCGTTGAGGTACTCCGAGAACTCCTCGCCGATCCCGCCGGGGAAGCTCACCGACGGGAAGCTCGTCGGGCCGTTCAGGGCGCCCGGGTCGACCCACGGCACCGTTCCGCCGCCGAAGGTCGTGCCCGTCTGCGTGTTCATCGTCGTCAGCACCGAAGAGGCGGGCGGGAGCGGAACGTAGGAGAGCTGCCCGGCGCCCTCGTCGAGCGGCACGAGAAACACCTCGTCGAGCGCGATGGCGTCACCGGCGTTCTGTGCCATCACCTGCACAGCGCCCGACCACTGCGTCACCCCGACCGACGCCGGATCGACACGCACCTGCCCGAGGTTCACGAGATAGAGCCCGCCCGCCCCCGGCAACGTGACGGCCGGGTTGCTGACCGGGACGGCGAGCCCGCCGACGCCCCACAGCAGCCGCAGCGCCGGGGTGGCGGCAGGGGAGTACGCGCGCACCCACACGCCGTAGGAGCCGACATGGGTCAGCGGCCCGCCGTCGAGCAGGTCGGTCAGGAGGATCGACACCCACGCCCCGCCGGGAAGATCCGACTGCTCGAGCGCCGCCGCACCCGAGGATCCCGCGAGGCTCGTGAGCATCGCGCCGTTCAGCGGTGTCATCAGCTCCGCCTGATAGGACAAGGCGGCCGTCGGGGCCGGATCGTAGTAGCGCCCGCGCAGCCCCCACAGCAAGCCGAGCTGATCGTTCCCCGACGCGTCCGAGACGGTGATCTGCGCCCGGCCGGGATGATCGCCCTCGATGTACGCCGGGGCGCCCCCGAGGGTCAGGACCCCGGTGATCGCCCCTTCGCCCGAGAGGGTATCGAGCACGATGGGCGTTCCGTAGAAGTCCGGAAGGCACTCGAGGACGAGCGAGATGTTCGGTTCGACGTTCCCCGTCTCGCCGAGCACGTCGGGGAGGACCAGCGAGGCGTTGACGACGTCGGCGTACATGCCGACGTCGGCGGCGGTGTTGCGCTTGAGCCATCCCCCCTCGCGCTGAAAGAGCGCGACCTTCTGACGCAGCTGGGTCAGCGCCGTCTCGAACTCCGACTGGTCTGAGTCATCCGCCCCCGCGAGCAGCGGAATCGTCACCATCCGGTTGGGCCATCTTCCGTCGATGACCGTGGAGCCCCAGACCTGCTGCTCGGCCTCGTACGCCTGCATCTCGGATTCGCCCCAGTCGATCCCGGCCTGGTAGACCTGAAGGGAGAGTTCGTTGATGTTCAGCGGCGTTCGGCCCGTTGCAACAGAGGGAGGGTCCAAGATGACTGTCCACGTCTGGCTCAACTTGGACTCCTAGAAGCGGGACTTGGGAGGGGTGTGGGCGGGGTGTGGTGGGTGCTCCGCCGGGAGGGGGTGGTCACGGGTGCGGTGTTCCGTCGCGCGTGACTGCGAGGATCAGTGCTGTGGATGAGAACGACTGTCCGAAATGCGCCAGGCGGCTCGACTGTCGACGTCGGCGCCCGGTCCACGGCTGGCAGGCGAAGCCATTTCCCGCCGGATCTGTGCCCGCACTGCGGCGGCTCAGGGCAGCTGCGGCATGACAACCGCTTCACCGAACCCGACCCGCGCTTTCGCTATGTCGGGAAGCCCTTCCCCTGCAATATGTGCGGCGGGACGGGCAGACGCCGAGGGCGAAGACGATCAGACGTTTCATAACACCGGCTGCCAGCGCCTGCCAGCACCCGCCACGGCCAGTCAGCTAAGCCCGCCGCCCGGCCCTCTCTCCCCAGAAGCCTCTAGCGCCTGATCCCTCCACCACGTCCCGGAAGACCACGTCCCGCATGCCGAGCAGTCGTCCGTCCTGCCTTCGTAATCCTCACGTCGATCAGTTGCGCTAGGTCTGACCGTTTGTCGATATGCACGTGCGTCTCCCCGCCACTCCAGTCCGACCCGACGGGAAGGATCGGCTCCCCACCGTGAGCGATGATCGTCCGAGCCGCACCAACCGGTCCGGGAACCACCCCACCAGCAGCGAACGACCCTCCGAATGGGGGGAGGTTGGCGAGCACCCCGTACTGAAGCTGGTCGACGGCGAGCTGCTCGCCTGACACTTGAAGCTGTTGCTCGACCAGGCCAAGGAGAGCCGAGTCAGGACTCGAGCTGGCGGCCACCGAGGCCGCGTCGATCGTGAGCGTGGTGGCCGCGCCCGGCGAGAGCGCCTGGAGGCGTGCCAGCTGCGAGGCCCGGTCAAGCGTGAACCCTTGCATGGTGCCGCCGAGGCCAGTGCCGCCCTCGATCAGGAACGGCCAGGTCTCCACGGGTCCGAGGTTGGCTTGCAGCGACGCGACCTGGGTTTCCAGCGGGCCGATCTGGCCGCCTGTCCCGACGGCGGTGCGGTCCCCGCCGAGCGCCTGATTCTGGTCATAGAGCGCGTTGATCTGCTTCTCGAGCGTCTTCTTTGCGGCCTTCGAGACGCCTTTCTTGGCGCGCTGCTTACGTAGCACGGTGATCGCGGCGAGGTTCTCGGCGATCTTGCGTTTGATCGCGGCGATCTCCGCCTGGCGCTTCGCGATCGCCGCTTTGATCGCGGGGACGAGCGCCTTGGAGAGACTAAGCGCGCGCTGTAGGTCCGCGATGATCTGACCGTCCCACGCGAGGATCTCCTGCAGCTGCTTCGTCGCTTCGCTGAGCGCGCCCTCGTCGATGTACGGGGCGACGGCAAGCCCGGTGGCCGGGTCGGTCGTGACGACGAAATCGGACGGGTCGGAGCTGTAGTTGAGCGCGTCGAGGCCCCACAGCCCCTCGTAGTAGCTGATCCGCTCCTGAACGTCTGACACGTCGCTCGCGCCCGCGGTCCCGCTGCCCCCCCCGGTGAGCCCGTCGAGCCCGAGCGCCACCTTCAGCGCACCGTCGATCGCCGTCATGTCAGCGCCCTGCCCGAGCGTCTGCATCAGCGTCACCCCGGACAGCGGCTTCGCCTTCGCGGGCGCCTTCGCCTTCGGCTGCCGCGGCGCTGTCGGGTCCCAGCGCGAGTCGGTGAGGAAGCTCTGCGGGATCTTGCGGCCCGTCTTCGCGTCCGTCACCGGTCCCTGGAAGGGACCCCACGGATCGCCGATCATCCCGCCGGCGCTGTAGTTGTGATCTGAGAGCTCGTGCGCCCACGCGGCGGCGGGCGACCCGTAGCGCTGGCGAATGTAGTTCGCCATCGCGAGCAGCTGGCCGGCCTGCGTGTTGACGTTCCCGCCGTACTGCGCGTACTCGCCTGGCCCTGAGATGAACTGCGCGATCCCGTACGCGGGCGAGGTCGGGTTCTGGGCGGTCATCGACCCGCCCGACTCGGCGTTGATCACGTTCAGCCAGTCCTGAATCAGCCCGGGGCTCGACCACCCGAACTGTTTCGCGAGCTGGTGCACCATCGCGATCAACGACCCCGACAGGCCGCTCGCCGAGCCGATATTCCCCCCGCCCGAGCCGCCGCCGCTTGAGGGCGGCCCGTGCGCGCCGATGTAGCTGTTCGCGTCCGCTGTCATCAGCCTCACGGCCGCCCGGACGATGTCGGGAATCGCGCCCGTGCCGGTCACCCCCGGGGCGGTGATGCTCGACGCGCCGACGAGTCCGCCGCCGGCCATGTAGTTGGGCGTGGTGACCTGGCCGAACAGTCCCGAGAGGCCGCCCATGCCGCCGAGCGCGGCGTTGACGATCGGGATCTGATGGCGGTTGAACACCGCGACCTGCTCGCCGGGCCCGACCATGATCGGCATTCCGCCGACGTTGAGGGGGACCGTGTCCATGCCGGCCTGCCCGGGCGACCCGATCTGGATCAGTCCGCCGCCGGCGGCGCCCGTGTGCCCGGCGCCTGCGCCGAGAGCCGCCAGGCCCGCCGGGTTCGGCGCGATCGCCTGAATCGCAGCCCACGGGATCGTCTTCGTCCCGAACGCCTTGAGCGTCGCGTTGAGCGCCGCGGCGATCTCGTTCGTCCCCGTCGAGACGGAGAGCACGCCGTTGTTCATCGCCTGCTCGACGGTCGATTGGAGGTTCGAGAAGTTCTGAGCGACCGCGACCGCGGACTGCTGGGAGCCGCCGGCGATCGCCGCGGTCTGCGCCTGCGCGCTCGAGGTGACCTTCGCGAGCATCGCGTCGAACGTCGCCGCGGTCTGCGCCTTGAGCTGGGTGAGCGCCTGCCCGGCGCCGGCGACGCCCTGCTTCCACTGGATCGTCAGGTTCGCCATCTCGACGCCGGTGGTCGCGACGAGGTTCGCGCCGGTGACGTCCTTGTCGGCCGAGTAGATCCCGAACTGCTCGCGGAACTGCCCGAGCGTCGTTTTCAGCTGCGACTGGGCTTGGGTGAACTTGTAGGCGTCGGCGAGCTCGGATCCGGTCTGCTCGGCGTTGGCTTTCAGATATGCCGAGAGCGCGGGGAACTGGCTCTCGAGCGAGAACACGAGCTGCTCGATCGCGTTCTTGGGAAGCTGACCTTTGGCGACGAGCGTCTGCGCGTAGGTGAGCATCTGTGCGGCCGCCGCGTCGCGGTACTGCGGCTCGAGCTTCTGCAGCTCGGCGATCGCGTCGGTCGCGAAGCTGTACTCCCCCGGATGCGCGACGCTCGCGTAACCGGTGTCGAACAGGGTCGCGGCGGCCACACCCGCGGCCTTGTCCTTCGCTGCCGCCTGCGCATCGAGCTGCGCCTGGTCCGGGCCGCGCGGGCCGGCCCCTGCACCAAGAACGCCGCCCCGGCCCTCATCCGTGGGTGCCCGCGGCGGTCCGGCCTTCGCGGCCGCGGCCGCCTTGCGGGCGGAGTCGAGTGCGCTGGCGGTGGAGCTCGCGAGCGTCTCCTCGATCGCCGGCTTGATGTACTGCGCGAACGGCGCGGCGAAGGACTGAGCGAACTCCTTGCCGTAATCCTCGCCGTGACCGAACAGGCCGCTGAAGAGATGCTCGACGGTGGGTCCGAGGGTCGCTCCGATCCCGGCGCCGAGCAGAATCCCGAGCGGCCCTCCCTCCACTCCCAGCGCTGCGCCAATCGCCGCCGCCGCGCCCGCCCCGGCAACACCGCCGGCGATCGTCCCTGCCGTCCCACCGCGCAGCCCCACCGCGTGCTGTGCGACCGCGCCGCCGAGGATTCCGGCGCCGCCCGCGGCCGCGCCCATCGCGGCGACGCCAACGCCGCCGGCGGCGAGCGTGCCGAGACCGAGGCCCGATGCGCCGGCCGCTGCGGTTTCCCCGAGCCCGCCGAGCATCGCTCCGGGAGCCAGACGGGCAAGCGCTGAGGTGCCGACGGCGTCCTCTGAGATTGCGAGCTCCCCGGTCGCTGCGGCGTCCGCGACGGCGACGGGCGTGTTGGCCTTCTCGGCGAGGGTCAACTCGCCGCTCGCGCCGGCGGCCGCGGTCCCGGCGATCGCGTTCGCCCGGAGCGCCGCAGTGTTCAGGCTGAGCGCGGCCGTCTGCGCGGTGGTCTCCGCGCTCTGGCCGAGCTCGAGCCCGATCGCCGACCCGACAGCCTTGATGACCGGCACCAAGACGCCGAGCTTCGCCATGACGATCATCAGCCCCACGAGATCGGCGGTGGCGGGGCTCAGCTTCTCGAGGCCGCCGAGGACGAACCCGATCGCCTTCGCGATGTCGGTGAACGCGGTCACCAGGGGCGGCGCGACCTCGAGATAGAAGGACCCGAACCCGGTCACGAGATCCGGGAGGAGCTTGAGGATCGCGAGGATCTCGGTGCGGTGAACCGCGAAGATGTTGCGCAGCGAGTCCTGGGAGGTGGTCTCGTCCTCCCATTCGTGGAGCTTCTCGAGCATCCCCGTGAGCGCCGCAACGATCGAGTTCCCGGTGCCCGCGTCCGCCTTGAACACGCCCTCGAGGTCCTCACCGAGGAGCTTCAGCAGCGTGTCCCACTCGTGGAGGTCGCCGAGGAGCTTCTGGACCTCGGCGTCGTAATCGGACAGCGGCTCGGCGTTCTTCTTCGTGAACAGGTTGTCGAGGTGTTGGGCGAGCCCGCCGGTGGACCCTGAGGCGACGCCCATGAGCTTCAGGAACGCCTCGAGGCCCTGATCGAACGCGTTGATCGCGACCGGCAGGTCTTTTGAGAAGGCGTCCTCGAGCGTCGTGAAGATCTGAATGCCCTGCGGGCCCTCCAACCAGGCGAACAGGGGTTGCAGCCCCGAGTTGACGATCGTGAGGTTGCGCTGTGCGGCGGAGACGATGAGCGGCGTGTAGACGCTCCCGAGCTGCACCACCTGGTCCATCACGCCGGCGGCCTGCTCGCGCGCGCCGGCTGACTCGGTGTCGAAGAGCTTTTTCACCGCGTCGGCGTTGGCGTCGAGCGTTTCGATCGCCTGCTTGCCCGCCCCGCCACCGAGCTCCGCCCATTGCTGATTGAGGTCGTACTGCGCCGCGGCGGCCTGTTTCGAGTTGGCGCCGTACACCGCGACTGCCTTGTTGAGGGCCTGGACGTTGGTGTTCATCGCCTTGGCCTGATCCAAGGTGTCCTTGGACACGAGCGCGTCCGCCCCCCCGCCGACGAGGCCCTGGGTGAGCGATGACGCTCCGAGGAGGCTCGCTCCGCCGAGTGCTCCGACGGCGGTGGCGCCGACGCCGAGCCCGGAGAGCAGCCAGTGCTCGAGCCCGAGCCCGCCGAGCGATCCGATCGATCCGAACGTGGGGAGCCCGAAGTGCCCGCCCTCCCCGCCTTCGCCTTTCAGCAGGTTCATGAGCGCGCCGTGGCCGCCGCCGCCGTGGCCGCCGCCGGGGAGGCTTGCGATGAAGTCACCGAGGCCGCCGTGAGCGCCGCCGCCGCCGCCGGGTGTCGCGCTCGAGGCGATGCTCGCCTGCGCCGCTTTCGTCTGCGCCGCCGCCGCTGTCGCCTCGGCGATCGCCGCGTTGCGCTGAGCGAGCGCCGCCTGCTGCTCCTCCGCGCTCGCGGGACTACGGGCGCTGATCGTCCGGCTGTACGCCGAGGATGCTTGGCGCTCCGCCGCGTCCGCTGCGGCCTGGTTCGCGAGCGCGGTCTGGTACGCGCTGGACTGCCCGCCGGTGCTCGCGGGGACGAGCATGCTCCGGGTGCTCGTGTACGACGTCTTGCCGGGCGTGGGGATGAGCGGGTGCTCGGTGATGCCCTGCTCGAGCTTTCGGAGCGTCTCGACCGCCTGGGCGAGCAGCAAGGTCCCTTCGGGGTCCTGCACCTGCGTTCTCGCCCCCGGTGTGCTGACGGTGGGGGTGGTGAGCCCGCGGCCGCCTTCGCTCGCGAGCCGGGCCGCCGGGCTCATGTTCCGCGCCAGCTCGCCGACCTGATCAGACAGGGCTTGAAGGTCGAGCGCTGAGGCGACGGGCGACGTCCCTCCTGACTGGTCGGCCATGCCGGCGTCCCCGATCGCCGCCGCGAACGAGCCCATCGGCGCGTACTTCCCCGCCTCCAGGACCACCACCAGGGGGTTCTGGAGCGACCCGGGGGCGTGCGCGCCGCGGACCCCGTACAGGCCGCTCTCGCTGAGATGGGATCGGGACTCGCTGCGGTCCGGAACGTTCAGGCTCCCGACGCCAGTTGCGCCTCTGCCCGCTCCGGCCGCATCGGCTCTCGTGGCCGCTTGCACCTGCGCGTCCCCGGCGAGCTTCGCTGCTGCCGCCTCGCGCAAGAGTGCGGCGGTCGCCTTGTCCGCTGCGATTACCGTCTCGTCGCCCGCGAGCTTCGCCGCGGCGGCCTCCCGCACCCACGCCGCGGTGACCTGGTCGACGGTCTTCTGCATCGCCGCGACGGAGGTCTTAGTGCGCGCCTCGGCGCTCGCAAGCCCGCGGTTCAGTGGCGCTTGATCGGTCGTCAGCTGGAGGACCGCAATTCCGAGTTCCTCGGCCACCTGGGGGGATCACTTCCTTGGGGGGAACTGCGTCTTGGGAGAGAGGGGTCGGGGGGTGCTGGAGGCTTGTGCTCGCGTGGGCGGTCACGGGTGCGGCGCCCCCGGCCGCGTGAGGACGAGGATCAGTGCTGTGTGCTCTGCGCTGCGCGCTAGGCTCGGCGGCGTGGACGAGCGCTGCTCGAACTGCGGTCACACGTCTGCTGCCCGCTGCTCAGACTGCGGGCGGGAGTACGTGTGCGGGCGCGTGAGCGTTCCGTGCCCGCGCGAAGGCTGCCCGGAGCGCATCATCGACGCGAGATACGGCGACGTCGATCTCTCCGGTGGGCCGGTCGAGGAGCGCGGGGCGGGTCCGAAGGTGCTCCCGCCGTTCCCATCCACAAGAACTGACTCTCGCCGTCACCCGGTTGACGTCGAGAGCACCGTCACAGCTCACGCGCCTGGAGCCCTAGCCGCTCCCCGACCGCTCTCTCTAGGCCCCCGTCTCACCCCACCCGTTTGATCTTGATTCCCATCTGGGAGATCTGCGCATACGACGCTTTCTCAACGCGTGTGCTCGTGCCTGACGCTTGGCGTCGAAGATCACCGAGGTAGGAGCGCGAGTCGGACTCTTTCAGAGCGCCCGACCCTGCCGCTGTCGTGGAGATCGCCGCCAGCGCCTTCTGGGCTTCCAGGCGAGGCATCATCTTCACGTACATCCAGAACTCGCCACCGGGAACCTCGAGCCAGTTGTTCGACGAGTGCGGCGCGCCCCTATAGAACGCATGAAGGCGCGGGATCAGCTCGCCATAGTCGAGCCCTCCCGCGCCTCCATCTCCGCCTTCTCCGTCTCGGCCTTCACCTGCGCCTGTATCGCCATCAGCAACGGCCCGCGTGTAAAAACCACGACCACCTGCGCGCGCTGCTCGTCCCCGAGCTTGGCCTCGATAGTCCTAGGCAGCGGCTTGTGCCACGCCATCGCGTACATCCGCTCGAGCAGCAGGTCAAGGCGCGCGGACTGAGCCGTGGTCAGCTCGTCCTCGGCTGAGAACAGCGCCTGGTACTCCCGTCCGTCATGGGTGAGGCGCTGCTGGTCGCGCAGGCCGAAGTCGTTCATCACGTTCAGCTCGTAGTGCGTGCCGTCGATGTCGACGGTCGGGCGTTTCGGCGCGAGCGTCGAGAGCGTCAGCAGCGGCTCGGCGTCCCTCGGATCGGGCTTGACGAGCGCGCCCGTGACGGGCTCAGCCTCAGGCGGCGGTTCGGTTGGCTTCGCTGCGGGGCGTTTGCGTGTTGCTGTGGTCACCTTGCGTCCTTCGCTTCGTGATTACTCGAATGCCGAGCAGTTGCGCCTGCTCGGTCTTGA
>Ga0302325_10005919_pt1 | contig 27674 bp, 23 predicted proteins | sample Palsa_T0_2_FD_201948 | JGI IMG/M metagenome (GOLD analysis project Ga0302325, IMG submission 201948) | Peat permafrost microbial communities from Stordalen Mire near Abisko, Sweden - Palsa_T0_2 | ecosystem: Environmental > Terrestrial > Soil > Palsa > Peat permafrost | place: Sweden: Abisko... | reverse complement strand
CACGCCAACGCTCATCACCCGAACGGGCCTCGACGCGATCGTGGCGGTTTTTCTCTGGGGGGTGCTCGGGGCCGCGGCCGTCGCGACGGCCCGCTCGCTGGGAAGACCCCGCCCAGTGCCGCTCGGAGCCACGGAAGACGACGGCGCCATTCACGCACGAGCGCTCCTCGTGTCCGCGGTCGCCGCCTTCGTGGCGTTTCTCGTGTTGCCGCACTCGATCGGGTGGTTCGGGTTCGTCGATGGCAGGCTCGTGCCGGTCGTCCTTTTTCTGATGCTGCTCGCTGTGCGCCGCGAGACGCTCGGCGGTGGCCTCCTCGGCGCGGCGTTCGATCGAGGCAGCGTCGCGGCCGCCACGGTGATGGTCGCGATCGCGTTCGCCGCTTCGTGGTCCTTCCAGGGCGAGGCCGTCGGGTGGCGCGAGGTGCTCCACGACGTCCCCACAGGTGCGCGCCTGCTGAACTTGCCGATCGAGCCGAACAGCCGCTGGTTCACCGGGCACCCCTTCGTGCACTACGACAAGCTGGCCCTGGCCGAGCGACCCCTCCTCGTCAGCGACGTCTGGTTTCACCAGGGGACCGGTCTTTACCCGACGGCAGACAACCCCTCGCTACGCTTGCCGGACGGCTACAGCGAGAGCGACCTGCGATCGCTCGACTGGGCCTCGTATCGCCTGAGCGACTGGGACTACGCCCTCGTGCGGACCGGGGTTGCCGCCGTACAGCCCGCTGTGCCCGCGCGGCTGACGCTGGCGACGCATCGCGGAGGGTGGTGGCTCTTTCGAATAGAGGCCGAGTGAGATAACTTGCTCGCACAATGCGCCTCGTTGTTTTCGGAATCGGTTACGTCGGACTCGTCACTGGGACAGGCCTCGCAGAACTCGGCCACGACGTCCTCTGCATCGACATCGACCCGCAGAGGATCCGGCAGCTCGAAGACGGCATCATCCCCATCTACGAGCCCGGCCTCGACGATCTCGTTCGTCGCAACGTTCGCGCGAAGCGCCTGACGTTCGCCACCCAGGTCGCCAGCCCGGCCGACGAGGCCGACGCGTACTTCATCGCGGTGGGCACGCCGCCCGGCCCCGACGGGGCCGCCGACATCAGCGCGGTCACCAGCGTGGCCGAGCGCATCGCGGAGATCGCCAAGCAGCCGGCGCTCGCAGTCGTCAAGAGCACCGTGCCCGTCGGCACCTGCGACGCGGTGCAGGCGATCCTCGACAAGAAAGCCCACGTCGGGCTCGAGGTCGTCTCGAACCCCGAGTTTCTCAAGGAAGGCACGGCGGTACAGGACTTCTTCCGGCCCGACCGCATCGTCCTAGGCGCGCGAAGCGAGAGCGCCAAGGAGACGCTCCGCCTGCTGTACGCGCCGCTGCAGCTCTCCGGAGAGCGCGTGGTCGTCACCGATCCCCGCTCGAGCGAGCTGACGAAGTACGCGTCCAACACGATGCTGGCGATGCGCGTGTCGTTCATGAACGAGCTGGCTCGCCTGTGCGACGCGACGGGCGCCGACGTGCACGCCGTCCGTCAGGGCGTGGGCAGCGACACGCGGATCGGCAAGCGCTTCCTCTACGCGGGTCCGGGCTACGGCGGGTCGTGCTTTCCCAAGGACGTCCAGGCCCTCTTCCACCTGGGCCGCGCGCACGGCGTACCGATGCGCCTGGCGGAAGCGACGCACTTGGCCAACGAAGAGCAGGCCACCTTCCTCGCCCAAATCGTGGAGAAAGCCGTCGGGACACTCAAGGGCAAGACGGTCGCGCTCTGGGGTCTCGCCTTCAAGCCCGAGACCGACGACATCCGCGAGTCGCCGGCCCTCAAGCTCGCGGTGGCCCTACTCGAGCGCGGCGCGAACGTGGTCGGGCACGACCCGGAGGCTGCCGCCAACTTCGCCAAGGCGATGGTGCAGTACGGCACGCGGGTCAAGGTGGTCGACCGCGACTACGACGCCCTCGACGGCGCGCACGCGCTCGTCCTCCTCACCGAGTGGCGCAGCTACAGGGCCCCCAACTTCGGCGAGATCCGCAAGAGGCTTTGCGACAGCGCCGACGACCTACCGCCAGTGGTCGTCGACGGGCGCAACGTGTGGCGCCCCCAAGACGTCATGCGCGCGGGGATGCGCTACAAGGGCATCGGCGTGCCGTCCGTCGCGCTGGCGCCCGACCGCACCTCCCTGGGCGCCCTGCGGTAGGCCGGGCCTCGATGGCCCGCATACTAGTGACGGGCGGGGTCGGATTCATCGGCTACCACGTGACGCGCGCGCTGCTCGCCCGCGGCGATCAGGTTCTCATCGTCGACGACTTCTCCGACGCGCCCTACCCGCGCCTCGAGAAGCGGCGCAACGAGGCCGACCTCCGGGACGAATTCCCGCAGACGCGCGTCGTCGAGGCCTGCGTCACGGACCGGGCGGCGATTGCGCCCCTCGTCCTGGAATGCGACCGCGTCCTTCACCTGGCCGGCCTGGCCGGAGTGCGCCCCTCGTTCTCGGACCCCGCGCGCTACGCCCGGGTCAACGTCGAGGGGACCGCCGTCGTTCAGGAGCTCGCGCGTCAGGCCGGTATCGAGCGCTTCGTGTTCGCCTCGAGCTCTTCGGTCTACGGCAACTCGACCCCGCTGCCGGCGCGCGAGGACGCGCCCGCCACGGTCCCCGAGTCGCCGTACGCCGCCAGCAAGCGCAGCGCGGAGCTCGTCGCCGCCAGCCTCTGCCGCGCTGCCCCGCGCATGCGCTGCTCGGCGTTGCGCTTCTTCACGGTGTACGGTCCGCGCCAGCGACCGGAGATGGCCATCGCGCACTTCGTCCGGTCGACGCTCGCGGGCGCGGCCATCCCCGTCTTCGGCGATGGGTCGATGCGTCGAGACTTTACGCACGTCGACGACATCGTGCGTGGAATCCTGGCCGTGCTCGACCTCGAGGGACCGGCCGGCTTTCGCCCCTATAACCTCGGTTCGGGCGCTCCCATCGACCTACGGGCGCTGGTCGCCGCGATCGGCGTGGCCGCCGGCAGGGCGCCTCACGTCGAGAACGCGCCGCTGCAGGTTGGAGACGTGAACGCCACGTTTGCGGACATCACACGCGCGCGCGAGGAACTTGGCTGGGAGCCGCGTGTGAAGCTTGCCGACGGCCTGGCCTCGGTCGTGGCATGGGTCCGGTCTCGCGCGTAAAGCGCGGCGGCGCCGCCGCCCTCGGTCTCACGACCCGATGCCGGGGTGAAGTCGGTCTCGCTTGACGACCTTGACGGGCCGGACCCGCCCGCTCAGGTACACGAGGCCGTTGAACGCCGTCCACGGGCGGATGTGCCGCATCGTGCTTATCCACTGCAGGAGCCGCGGACGCTCGGCGACCGGACGGAGCCCGGAGGCGACGGCGTGGTCCTGCGCGTGCTCGAAGACATCCGCGATCCGCTGCTGGACGGCCAGCGGCGAGCAGCGGTCCCTGGCCCTACGGGCCGCCGCCTTGCTTAGGCGCGCGCGCGCATTGGGGTCGTGAATGAGCTCGACGACCGCCCGACCGAACGCCGCGTCGGCTGCGGCCTCCGAAGCAGCGCCCTTGCCCGGCGCGAAGAGGATCCCGTTGTGCCCGTCGGTGATCTGAGCGGACACGCCCATGCCGTCGGCGAAGGCCACCGTGGGCGTCCCGCACCAAAGGGCCTCGCCCATGACGTTGCCGTAAGTCTCGCTCAACGAGGCATGCACGAAGACATCCGCGTAACGGTAATAGTCCGGCATGGTCGTCCACGGGACCTCGCCCGTGAAGAAGATGTGATGCTCGGCGCCGAGCGCGCGGGCGAGGGCCCGGCAGGGCTCCGTCTCGGGCCCCTCGCCCACCAAGGTGAGGGTCGCGTCTGGCTCGCGTGGCAACACGTGCTTCGCGAAGATCCGAATGAGCCGGTCGGGCGCCTTCTCGCGGGTGTGCCGGCCTGCGCAGACGATCCGCGGCCCCCGCTGCGGCAGGGCCTCGCGCTCGATGAGGTGCGTGTAGGGGTCCGCGCCGAGCGCTTGATCAAACACCTCCGGCGTCACGACGCGCGGGATGACGTGGATGGGGACCTTCACCCCGCGCTCTCGCCAGTACCCGCGAAGCCCTTCGCTGAGAACGACGAGCCCGTCGCTCTGGTTGTAGATCCGCGCAAAGAGACGCTCGAACGGTCGGCGCAGCGCCAGGTGTAAACCTGCTTGAAACAGGTCGCTCTCGGACAGCTTCGCCGGCAGAAGGACGTCGTACGCGGCGACCAGATGCGTCGTGTTCACGCACAGCAGCGGGACGCCCATCATCTCGCGAAGCCAGACACCGAACTCGAGGAGCATCGACGTCGTCTGCGCGAAACAAATGTCGAAGTTCCAGCGCCGCACGTCGAAGACCCACCGTGAGAACGGCAACGGGACATAAACGCCCGGATAGGCCCTCAGCGGAAGACTTGGCAGTGAAACCGTGCCGGGCGCGAGCTCCGACGGGCTGGCGTCGGGGTCGTGTGGACCGATCACTGTGACGTCGTGGCCACAGCGTCGCAGTTCTTGATACAGGAAGCGCGTCTGGAAGACGGCGCCGTTCGCGTACGATGTTCGGGTGAAGTCGCTGAGAATCGCCACGCGAAGTGGCCTTCCGTGCCGCGCGGCCAGCGCCGCAAACGCGGGCAACCCTGCGACCGCAGGCTCGCCGAGCCCTGCATTTGCGGCCCCCGTGAAGGACGCGGACGCCTTCGTGCCGGTCTTGGCCCACGGGCCGACCGCAGCGGCTACCGAATGAAGATCGTCGACGTCACCGAATTCTATTCCGAAAGAGGGGGTGGGGTTCGAAGCCATCTGACTGCCAGAGGTCACTTTTTGTGCCAGCGCGGTCACGACCACGTCGTCATCGCGCCGGGGTCGCGCGACGAGGAGCGGGGAGATAAAGGAGATGTAAATTCGCGAGAATCAAGTCAAGAGCCGAGCGGGCGGCCCCCACCCAATCCGAGGGGAAGGCGGCCGAGAGTCGTTCGAATCAAGGGGCCCGCAAGTCCGTATGACCGCACCTACCATCTGCTCGGCCGTTTCGACAAGGTGAGGGATCGCGTGCGCGCCGAACACGTCGACGTTCTCGAGGCGCACTCGCCCTATCTGGCGGCGGCGGCCATCGTCGCCTGCGGCCGCCAGGCGGCGCGCGTTCGCACGGCCTTCTGGCACGCCGACCACGTCGGGGCCTACGTCGAACCGCCGCTCGCTCGATGGCTGGGGCCACGAGCGGCCGGAGCCATCGGTGGCCAGATGCGCCGCGCCTTCAAGCGGCTGCTGGCGCCCTTCGACGCGACGTTCGTGGCCGGACGCGAGCAGGCGGCGCACTTGCGGCGCGCGGGCGTCGAGGGCGTCGTTCACGTTCCGTTTGGTGTGGACGTGACCACGTTCAGCCCCGACGCTCGCCGCGAGTCGATGCGGCGCGAGCTCCTCGGCGATGCCGACCCCAACGCGACCCTCTTCGTGGGCGCCGGGCGCTTCGCGTTCGAGAAGCGGTGGGACGTCGTGCTCGATGCGTTTGCGCGCGTTCGCGCCCACCGCGACGCGGTGCTCGTGCTCTTCGGCGACGGGCCCGAGCGGGAAGCGCTCGAGCGAACCGCCCCCGCCGGCGTGCGCTTCGTTGGGTTCGAGCGCGATCGAGCGCGCCTCGCCAGCGCGATCGCCAGCGCCGACGCCCTCCTCCACGGCTGCCCCTACGAGACGTTCGGCATGGGCATCGCCGAGGCCGTCGCGTGTGGCACGCCCGTCGTCGCTCCGGACGCCGGGGGGGTCACCGAGACGGTCGATCCGTCGTGCGGGGCCGTCTACGCGGCGCTGGACTCATCCGCATGCGCCGCCGCCATCGAGCGCCTCCTCGCCCGAGATCCCGCGGAGCTCCGCGCGCGCGCCCTCGACGCATCGTCCCGCGTCTGCACAGAGAGCGAGCATTACGGCCGCGTGCTCGCGACCTACGACGCGATCATCGCCGCAAAGGCCGCCGGACGCACATGGAAGGCAGCCTCGTGAGCGCCTATGGTCGACGGGCTCGACCCGCGCCATGCCCGTCCATGTCTCGATCCACGACGTCTCGCCCGTCTGGGCCGCCGAGGTCGAGGCCGCGCTCGCGCTCTGCGGGGACGTGGGGGTTCGCCCCGCGCTCCTCGTCGTCCCGAACTTCCATGGGCGGGCGCCGCTGCTCGACGATCCCAAGTTTTGCGAGCGCCTGCGCGGCCTGCAGGGCCTCGGTCACGAGATCTACCTGCACGGCTTCTACCATCGAAGCCGCGACGCCTACGACGCCTCGGCGGGCGTGGGGCGGCTCGCCTGGCTCTTCGCGCAGCACGTCCAGTCCGGGGGCGAGGCCGAGATGAGTGACGTGTCCGCAGAGGAAGGCCGCCGCCGGATCGACGAGGGCCAGGAGATCTTCGCGCAGGCCGGCCTTCGCGCCGACGGTTTCGTCGCCCCAGCCTGGTCGATGCCGCGGTGGCTGATGCCGCTGCTCTCGGAGCGGGGGTTTCGATTCACCGAGGACCACTTGCGTGTCTACGACCCGGTGGCCCGCCGCGCCCGCCCGAGCGTGGTGCTCAACTGGGCCACGCGATCGCCGGCCCGCCTGGCATCGACGCTCGCTTGGTGCCGTGCCGCCAAGATCGCGAAGGCCATCGTCCCCGCGCGCATCGCGATCCACCCGGGCGACATGGGCTACCTCGTCGTGCGGCGCGAAATCGACCGCATGCTCCGATGGGCCCAGGGCGACACCGTGGCCCGCGGCGCCGACCTCCTCGCGGGCTAGTGCAGCGCCGTCGGGATGGCGTCAAACCTTTTCTGTCATCCCGAGCGGAGCGACGGACCCCATGGCCGTCGCCCTTCCGCGCTCTCCGTGGGGTCCTTCGCTTCGCTCAGGATGACAGCAAACCTTGGAGAGGTCGCTTCCCTCGATCGCGAACTAGATGGCTTCGTCGCCCGATTCGCCGGTGCGGATGCGGACGGCCTGCGGCACGTCGTAGACGAAGATCTTGCCGTCGCCGATCTTGGCGGTCTTCGCGCTGCGCTCGATCGCCTCGAGGATGGGGGCCACCAGGGCGTCGGGCACGACGACCTCGATCTTCACCTTGGGGACGAAGTCGATGACGTACGCCGAGCCGCGGTAAACCTCCTTGCGGCCGCCCGTCCGTCCGAAGCCCTTCACCTCGGTGATGGTCATGCCTCGAACGCCGATGTCTGCGAGCACCTCTTTGACCTCGTCGAGCTTCGCCGGACGGATGATCGCTTCGATTTGCTTCATGTCCCCTCTTCGCCCGCCCGGACAGCCATCGCCGAGCGGTCCATCACGATCGCCGGTTCAAGTCGATGGGGGACTCATACACCCGGGACGTCCACCACCGGAAGACGAATTGCACCCAGGCCCACGACGCGAATGATTCGGTGTCATTTCATCGACTTGCTTCTCATGGCTTGCAGTAACGCCGGAAGCATCAGAAGGGCCCCGCCGAGGCACGCGAGCTCTCCGCTCACGGCGAGGCGCCCGAACGACTGCAGGGCCTGAAAGTCGGCGAACAGCATCGAACCGTAACCGACGACCGTGGTGTAGCTGCAGAGAGCGACCGCGCCGCCGACGCGTTCGACGGCGCCCGAGACATCGCCGCCAAGCAGGCGCGATCGGTCGTACACGTTGAACGGGTACTCGCAGCCGATCCCGAAGGTGATGGGAAGGGTGATGAAGTTCACGTAGTTGAGCTTCTCCCCGGCCCACGCGGCGCCGCCGACGAGCCACGTGACGCCCAAGAACAGCGCCCCGAGGACCGCGACGGCCCCGCGCGCGTCGCGGGTCGCGACGAGGACGACGAGCGTGACGGCCAGCAGCGAGGCCAGGGTGGCGCGCGGCCCGTCGCGGGCCATCGAGCGGATCATCTCGGCGAACACCGTCGACCGGCTCGCGGTCCGGACCACCGTCCCATCCGGCAGGCGGACGTTGTCGGTGTCCTTGGCGAGGCGCAGCAGGTTGTGCCCGTCCGAGAGGACGACGTCGTTCCTGTACTTCACGTAAAAGACGGTGCCGACGCGGCCGTCGTTTTCCTCGAACCGGCGACGCAAAAGGACGGGCAGATCGTGCGCTGTCAGCACGTGCAGCGCCTCCGGAGGTCGAAGGGACTCGACCCGCGCGCGTTCGTCGGACGGAAGGGCAGCAAGGACGGCCGGCGTGAGCCTCTCGCGCACGCGATCCAGGATGGCGAGCTTTCGCCGCTGCTCGTCCGGGGTTCCCGGGAGCAGGTCGTCGGCGGTCGCGACGCCGGCGATGAGGCTTCCCCTGGGGTCCGCCGCGTCGTTCGCCAGGATCCGAGCTTTGAGGAGCGGCACCTGTTCCGGCGTGTCGGCGAGCATCCGCGCCCCCGCCACGTTCATCTTGCCGCCGAACACGGCCTCGGCTTTGTTCGACCACTCCCCCGCCCCGCCCTGCTTGCTCCCGCGCGAGCCGAGGCGGTCGAAGTCGTACTCCCAGGGGTCACGGAGAAATGCGGGGATGCGCCACGCCGCCGCGACCGTCAGCAGGACGGCCAGCGCCACGATGAAGCGCGGAGCCCGCTCCGTCGCGCGCGCAATCGTCCTGGTCACGGAGCCGCGACCGTCGTGGCCCAGGCGCGGGGCCGGATCGCGCAGGGCCGGCGGGAGCCGCGCCTGGATCCACTCGATGGCGACGAGCAGCGCGGGCACGCACGGGATCATCGCGACCCACACGAGCAACATGCCCACGAGCCCGATCCAGCCGAACTGGCTGAAGCCGCGAAACTGCGTGACGGTGAGCGACCCGTAGGCGATCGACGCGACGCACGCCCCCACGAACTCCGCACGCAGCGCGTTCTCCGCCGCCTGGCGCCGCGCTGTGGCCGGGTCGAGTCCGCGGGCCCGAAACTCGCGGTACCGAGACAGCAGGATGATCGGGTAGTTGATGCCGTTGCCCAGGATGATGGCGCCGAGGAACATCCCGGTCGTGTTGACGTAGCCGAACCGGAAATAGGCGAACGCGTAGGCGGCGCCGACGCCGAGGAACGCGGGCAAGGCGATGACGGCCAGCGCCCAGGGCGACCGGAAGAACCACACGACGCCGGCGACGATGAGCGCGAAGGCAATGGCCGTGGCCCACGCCGCCTGGCTGACAATCGAGTCCTTCTCGGCCTCGGCGTTCGGGATGTCCCCCGCGAAGCCCACGCGCATCGAGGGCTCGTAGGAAGGCGGGCGCAGCTCGTCGACGAGGCCGTGGACGATCTGCAGGAGCTGGTCGCCGCCCGCGTCCCCCATGCCCGTGGTGACGGACACGATGCGAAGGCCGATGCGCGTTCCATCTGGAGACTCGAAGTACCCCCTCGGGAAGTCGTCGTGTTCGCGGGCCTTGGCCTCCCATCGATCGCGGTAGGCGTCGAGGCCCAGCGCTGGTTGCTTCCGATCGCGCCCGGGCGCTTCTTCCTCGCCCAGGTCGGCGACCAACCCGCTGCGCACCGCGATCTGGAAGTCGAGGGTGTCGTCCGCGCGCGCCAGATCGCCGGCGTCGGCGTAGAGCCACTTGTTCGCCTCGAAGAACGCGTGCACGTCCTTGGCGTCGCTCTCGACGTACGAAACGAGGGGCGGGAAGGCACGGTGTTCGTCTTGCGGGTGTTCGAGGGCGCGCACCCGGCGCGCGAGGTCGTCGACGAAGCGCTCGTTTTGCTCCCGCGACGGCGACTCGGCCACGACGAGCAGCGTCGCTCCTCCGCCGACCCGGCCGAGCTGGTGCTCGAAGGCCTGGAGCCCGGGGCTGTCCCGCGGCAAGAGCTCACGCAGATCGGTGTGTGGGTGCAGGAGAACCCTGAGCGCGAACCACCAGCTCACCGAGAGGGCGACCGCCGCGAGCAGGAGCACCGCCACCGGGTGCCGACCGCTGAAGTCCACGAGCCTGCCCACCGCTCGAGCCGAGCGCCGCGGGTCGCCCTTGGAGGACGCGGACGTGCCGGCCGTCGATGGAGCGGGCGACGTCACCGCCACTTACACCGCCCCGTGCAGGCCGGGCCGCGCCGCGAGCACGATCTCCCGCTGGATGCGCGCGCCGTGCGCCCGCGCGTCGAAGCGAGCCATCGCCTGCGCCCGCGCGGCTCGACCTTGCGCCGCCCGCATCGCCCCGTCGCGCGCGTAGCGCATCAGGGCCTGCGCCAGTCGCTCCACGGCCACGGGCGACGCACCTTGGCCGGAGGGATCGTGCTCGAAGGGGACGAGCTCTCCTGTCACCCCGTGGTCGAGGATCTCGACGACCCCGCCGACGGCGAAGGCGACGACCGGCTTGCCGAGGGCCATCGACTCGATGACGGCACGGGGGAGCGGGTCGGCATAGACGCTCGGGACCACCGCCACGTCGAAGTCGGCGACGAGCGGGCGCACGTCGGCCCGGAAACCGAGCATGTGAAACTTGGCCTCGATGCCCAGGCGACACGCGAGCTCCCGGCACTCGGCGACGTGGTCCACGCGGAAGTCCTCGGGTGTATCGCCGACGACGACGAACGCGACACGCGACCGCTCCGCCGGCGTCATGCGGTCGAGCATCGCCCGCGCCGCGTGGACCATCTCGACGTAGCCCTTGCGTCGCAAGACGCGCCCGTGGCTCCCGAACACGATCGCGCCCTCGGGAAGCCCGAGCGCCGCGCGCAGGGTGCCGCGGACCTCGGCCGGGTCGAAGGCCGCGATGTCGAGCGCGTTGTGGACCACGTGGACCTTCTCGGCGCAGTGAGGGAACTGGGCCGCCGCGGCGCGCGATACGCACACGATCCTCCGCACGCCGGCCGCGGCGCTCAGTCGGCGGTGCAGTCCCGCCACCGCGCGCGGAACGGACGTGTACCGGACGTGCCACAGCGCGGGGACGCCGGTGAAACGCGCAAGCGCCGCGCCGGCGAAATCAGCGTTCGTGCCGTTGCAGTAAACGAGGTCGAAGCCCCCGCCCCGCACCAGGCCCGAGAGCCGCACCAGCGCACGCGATGCCTTGACCACGTTGCCCCCGAGCCGAAGAGCCTTGAGCAGCATGGGGGCGTCGAAGTCGACCCGCCCCATCGCGCGGTCCCAGGGCTCGATCGGGTTCTCGACGAGGTTGGGCTCGTAGTGGATCTCGTCGGCGACGGCGTCGCGGATCAAAAGCTCGGAAATGGCCCCCGGCCGGGGAAGCACGACGGCCCGATGCACGGCCTTCGGATCGACGAACTTGAGGATCGCGTGCAGGCTTCGCCCAGGCCCCCCGTTGCGCGCGGTGTCGTTGATGAAGAGGACACGGACGGCGCGCCGCACGGCCGGGTTGCGATCGTCGGCGGGCATGGTCTCTTGGCCGCCGTGGCTATAGCCCTGCAGCGCGTGAACGACGAGATCGTGCGGTGCCGCGCGTGCCCCCGCCTGGTCGCATGGCGCGAGGAGGTCGCCCGGCGCAAGGTCGCCCGTCACCGCGCGTGCGCGTACTGGGGCCGCCCCGTGCCGGGATACGGCGATCCCCGGGCCGCGATCCTCGTGCTCGGCCTCGCGCCCGGCGCGCACGGCGCCAACCGGACGGGCCGCGTCTTCACCGGCGACCGCTCCGGCGACTTCCTCTTCGCCGCCCTCCATCGGGCGGGGCTCGCGAGCCAACCATCCAGCACGGCCCTCGACGACGGCCTCGTGATGCGCGGGGTCTACGTCTCGCTCGCGGTCCGCTGCGTGCCGCCGGACAACGCGCCCGCCGGGGATGAAATCGCCCGCTGCGCCCATTTCATCGATGCCGAAGTGCTCGCGCTTCCGGGCCTTCGCGCCGTGCTCGCGCTGGGGGCGATCGCCTGGCGCGCCTACGTCGATCACGTCCGCCGAAGGGGCGCCCCACCGCACCCGGCTCGCCCCGCATTCGCCCATGGCGCCCGCGCCGACTTCGCCGCTCCCGCTTCGGCGCCGCCTCTGTTCGGCAGCTATCACGTGAGTCAACAGAACACACAGACCGGCAAGCTGACACCCGCGATGTTCGACGAGGTGCTTCAGCGCGTCACGGCCCAGGCGAAGATTTCCCCGTGACACCGTTTTGACGTGACGCGGCAGCCTCGAGTGCGCACACCACCTCCCCCCACTGACCAGGAACCCGGCTCGCCTGCGCAGGTGTGTTGACGGGGTTTGGGCAGCGCGCTTCTGGACCGCCGGGTCGAAAACCGCGCTACTATTCCGCAAGACATCTGTGACGGGCGACGCCATCAACGCCTCTCCTCTGGCGCCGGGCTACAAGCTCGACCGCTATGAGCTCCTCTGTCCCATCGCGGAAGGGGGGATGGCGAGCGTGTGGGTCGCGCGACAGCGCGGAAAACACGGGTTCGAGAAGGTCGTCGCGATCAAGACGATCCTCCCCAAGTTCGCGGCCGACGCGCGCTTCCAGGAGATGTTCCTCGACGAGGCCCGCATCGCCTCGCGCATCGAGCACGTCAACGTCGCGCAGATTTTCGATCTCGGCGAGGAGCACGACATCCTCTACCTCGCCATGGAGTACGTCGAAGGCGACGCGCTCTCGAAGATCAACCGGGCCTGCGCCAAAAAGGGCATGCGCATCCCGACGGGCATCCTGCTGCGGGTCTTGGCGGACACCTGCGCGGGCCTGCACGAAGCCCACGAGATGAAAGACTCGTCGGGCCGCAGGCTCGAAATCGTGCATCGCGACGTCAGCCCCCACAACATCCTCGTCAGCACGAAGGGCGTCGCCAAACTCATCGACTTCGGCATCGCGACGGCGCAGTCGCGCGCGCAAGCCGAAACGAGCTCCGGGGTCCTCAAGGGCAAGATCCAGTACATGGCGCCCGAGCAGGCGCTCGGCCGTCCGCTCGATCGTCGCGCCGACGTCTGGGCGATCGGCGCCGTGCTCTACGCGCTGCTTTCCGGGCGGCCGCCGTACGACGCCGACAACCCGCTCGCGACGCTCAACTTGCTCGGCTCGGGGCGCCCGCCGATGCCCCTCCCCTCGACGGTGCACCCGTCGATCGCGGCCATCGTCCGCCGGGCTCTGTCGTTCGCCCCCGAACAGCGGCACGCGACGGCGGCGGATCTGCGCGATGGCCTGGAGCGGGCGATGATCTCGTCGCAGAACATGGCGACGGCCGCCGACGTGGCGGCGTTCGCGGCCGAGCACGTGTCCGACCGCGTCGAGCGGCGGCGTCACACCATCGAGATCGCGCTCGCGGCCGCCTCGGAGCGCCAGCAGGCCGAAGAGGCCCTTCGGCCGCCCATGGACCGACGGTCGTCGAGCGTGCTGCCGGGGCCCGTCATCGCGAGTCCTCCATGGCCGCCCCCCAGCTCGGGAGCGCTGCCCAGCCCAATCCCGCTCGTGAACCGCACCGTGGCCGAGGCGCCCGCCGCAAAGCCGCCCTCGCTCGAGATGCTCGCCAGGCTGACGCCGCGTGTCTCCGAGCCTCCGCCTCCGCAGGCATCGTCGTATGCGACGCTCGGTTCCGCGGCCCTGGAGACGTCCACCCAAGCGGCTCGTCCGCGCTGGGGTGTCGTCGCCGTGGTGGGCGCGGTGGTCGTCATGGCGGCGATTGGAGCCGGGGTCGCCTCGAATGTCTTTCGGCCCGAGAACAAGCCCTCGGCCGCGTCGCCCTCCATGATGGTGATGCCCACGCCCACGGCGGCGAAGACCTCCAACCCCTCGCAGAACGCGTTCGCCGCCTCGCCCCCGCCGGCCGACAGCACGTCGTGGCCCCTTCTCGCCACGGTGGCGGCGAGCTCCCTGCCGAAGGCCTCCACCCCAGCCCCGCCGCCGCCGCAACAGAGCCGCCGGGCACCGACTTGGGCGCCCGGTCCGAGGCCGAGCAGGCCCACCTCGTCCGATGACTCGACCGAGACGGAGCCTTCGACGACGTCGCCAGAGGCCCCGCCGGCCCAGGCGGCAGCCCCCGTGCCGCCGCCCTCCCCTCCGCCGCCCGCCGTCGTCCCCGAACCGGCGCCGTCGCCTCCTCCGCCCGCGCCCACCGCCTCAGGCAAGGGCAAGTACGACGACGGCTTCTAGGGGAGACGGGCGACCTACGGCGATCGCTGGGCGAGGTCTGCCTCGACGCTGTCGAGGAGCTGGTTCGCGCGCGCCTCGTCGATGCCGAGACCCTCGGCGAATCGATCGAGCGTCTCGTTCTCTTCGTCGGCGATTGCGCTGTCCGCGAAGGCGATCGCCGCCGCCAGCACGAACGCGACCTCGGCCCGCGCCGGGTCGCCCTCGAGCTGGTCGATGACCTCCTGAAGGCGCGCGTCGCGGCCCTGCTCCGCGACCCCCTTGGCCGCGGCGTCGAGCATGGCGTCGATCTGCCCCGTGCGGATCGAGTCCTCCGACAGGTTGCGCAGCGCTCCCCGCAGCACTTCACGCTCCTCGGGCGACACGGTGCCGTCGGCCGACATCATCAGGTACATCGCCTCGCAGATGGGCCCGTACTGGGAGGAGACCGCCGCGGCCTCCAGCGCCTCGAGGTCGCCGCCGACCGCCGCGATGCTCTGCCGCTGCCCCCGGAGGCGGAGCTTGTCACGTAGCCGAGCCACCGTGGAGTTCGACAGCCAGATCATGGTCCTCGGGAGCGTACCGCTCAACCGTCGTACTTGAACAGATCCTCCAGGTCGGTCTTCGTCAGCTTCTTGGCGCCGCCGATGTCTTCGGTGAGCACCGCGCTGACGAGCTCGCGCTTCTTGTCGCCGAGCTCCAGGATCTTCTCCTCGATGGTGCCCTTGGCGACGAGGCGGTAGGTCGTCACGACCTTCGTCTGGCCGATCCGGTGCGCGCGGTCGGTCGCCTGATCCTCGACGGCCGGGTTCCACCACGGGTCGAAGTGGATGACCGTATCGGCGGCGGTCAGGTTCAACCCGCTGCCGCCCGCCTTGAGCGAGATGAGAAACACGGGCGGCCCGTCCTCGCGCTGGAAGTTCTCGACGCATGCCTGGCGGTCTTTCGTCGAGCCGTCGAGGTACTCGTACGCGACGCCGTCTTCGTCCATCGCGCGCTTGATGATCTGCAGCATGCTGACGAACTGACTGAACACGAGGACGCGGTGTCCGCCGGCGATGCTCGTCTGTACGAGCTCCCGCAGCGCCACGAGCTTGCCCGAGTCGTCGTCGCCGAACTGGCGCGGCAGGCCGAGCAAGCGAGGATCGCACGCGGCTTGCCGCAGTCGCGTCAGGCCGGCCAGGATCTGGATGTGGCTGCGCCCCACGCCTTGGCGCTCGACCTCGCCCATGACCTGCGCCCGCACTTCTTTGAGGACCGCGCCGTAAAGCGCCGCCTGCTCGCCGACCATCTCGCAGAACTGCTCCGTCTCGATCTTCTCGGGCAGGTCGCGCGCGACCTCGGCCTTGGTGCGGCGAAGGATGAACGGGTGGATCGTGGCGCGCAGGCGCTCGGCCGCGCTCCGGTCGCCCGCGTCGATCGGCCGCGAGTAGCGCTCCTCGAACTTGTCGAGGGGGCCGAGCAGACCGGGCGACACGAAGTCGAAGATCGACCAGATCTCGCTGAGGCGGTTCTCCACCGGCGTGCCGCTGAGCGCGAGGCGCCGGTCGGCCTTGAGGCGCTTGGCGGCCCGCGCCGTGGCGCTCATCGGGTTCTTGATCTGCTGGGCCTCGTCGACGATGACGTAGCGCCAGTCGATCTCTTTGAGCATCTCCTCGTCGCGGCGCAGGAGCGCGTAGCTCGTGACGACCACGTCGGCGTCCTCGAGCTCGTCCTGGCGCTCTTTGCGCTCGGCGCCGTGCCACAGCGCGTGCCGCAGCGAGGGAGCGAACCGGTCCATCTCGCGGAGCCAGTTCGTCACGACGCTCGTCGGAGCGACGATGAGGGCCTTGAACGGCTTGCGCTTGCCCTCGCCCTTGGCGTCCTCGTTCTTCACGGCGAGCAAGAGCGCGAGCGTCTGCACGGTCTTGCCGAGGCCCATGTCGTCGGCCAGAACGCCGCCGCTGCCGATCTCGTGGAGAAACCAGAGCCACTGAAAGCCTTGCTCCTGGTAGGGCCTGAGCTGCGCCTTGAGGTTGCGCGGCTTGCGCGTGCCCTTGATCTCGTCGATGTCCTTGAGCTTCTTGAAGAGCTCTTTCGTGTCGCCCGACACGTTCGAGCGGCCGACCTGCGCGAGCAGCTCTTCGATCCGGCCCGCCTGCGAGAGCGGGAGCCGCGCCCCGTTGCCTCCCCCCGTCGCGAGGATGTCGGCCTGGCGCTGCAAGACCTCGCGCACCTTGGCCGGGTCGATCCGCGCGAACGTGCCGTCCGAGAGCTTGACGTAGCGCCGGCCCTCGGCGAGGCACCGCGCGAGCTCTTCTTGCGTGACGGCCACCCCTTCGCTCTCGAAGTTCAGCCGCAAGGAGAGCCAGTCGACGCCGCTGGCGACGCGCGCGTTGGCCCCGAGGGCTTCGTCGCGGACCTGCACGTCGACGAGATCGTCCGGCACGAAGATATCCCACCCGTCCGGCAGGGACCCGATGCCCTCGGTCCAGAAGCGGATCGCATCGTCTCCGCGCGCGACGAACTTGTTGCCGTCTTCGGCGGGCACGAGGCCCAGACTCCGAAGCTTGGCCGCCGCGTCTTGCTGCGCGGCGATGTCGCAGCGGATACAGCGCGCCCGGCGGCTCACGACCGCGGAGCCATCGCCCCGGCCCGAAGACCCGGCCGCGCCGGCCGCCAACGGCGGCTTGACGATGACCGGAAGCGTCATCCCGTCGGCGCGCACGTCGACCTCGACGTCTTCGTATGCCGCGCGAAGACCCACTTGAGCCTCGACGAGCGTACCGCCCGCCGCCAGACGAAACGTCGGCTCGAGGTCCACCACGTCCGCCACTTGCGACAGCTCTGGCAGCTCGGCCCCCACTTCGAGCGCGACCTTCGGCAGCCCGTGCATGACGAGCTCCGGGAGCCGATCGACGCGCTCGGTGATCACCGGCAGCCGCAGCAGCCTGCGCACCGCGGCCGGCGACACGCGCCGATCGATGGGCCGCGCCCAGCCTTCCTGCGCGTCCACGTACCACCCGGGGCTGCCTTCGAACCAGGCGCCGCTCGTCGTGGTGAAGCGACGGGGATCGCCCTGACGCTGGAACGACGTCTTGACCACGATCTGCGACCCATCGGGCGACAGCTCGAGATCGAAGCGCGGACGCAGCGGCTCGTCGCCGAAGCGCAGCTCCATCATCTGCGGCTCGACGATGACGCGGCGGCCCTTGAGCAGCGGCAGGAGATCGCTCGCGTCTTCTCCCCGGACGTCGATCCCGACGCGCCGCGGGCCCGTGTTCTCGAAACGCGCGAGCAGACGGATCGCGTCGCGGTCGGCCGTCGGGTGCTGGTCCTGGGCCACGAGCAGCGCGCTCGGCAACAAAGGGACGCGCGTCTCGGGATTTAGCAGCGTGATGGTGAGGCTGCCGCCGGCGCCCGCACCGCTCTGACCGACTTGCTTGACCTGCAGGCGATACTCGATCTGCTTGGGCGCCGGGGGCATCGGCTCGCGGAGCCAGGCGTCGACTCCCGATTCGCTGGAGAGCCCGTTGGAGGGTATGGCACGCGGGGGCAGCGCGGCGGCGTGGTGGGCGGCCTTCATGGCGCGCGCGCGGGCCCGCTTGCTGCGTCGTCCTTCGCCATCGACGCCTGCAACGTGGACCGTCCCGCCGTGAACGGTGTAGTGCACACCGTTCGTCTGCGGTTGAGACGCCGGCGCGACGCGCCGCTGCCCCCCACGAGCCTGATCGCGTAGCGCGATGAGCAGCGCGGCGACGTGCTTGCAGTGCCCGCCGTTGCTCGACGCGAAGGCGGGACACGTACAGGTCGACGTGAACCCCGACGGGGTGAGCTGGAGCGTGACGTTGTACGGCTCGGCTTCGGTCCCCCGAACGTGGCCGCGGGCGCCAGCGTCCTCGATGACGACGCCGTCGACGGCGTGACGACGCACGTAGTCATAGCCGCGGAGATAGGCACGGGCACCGAGCAAACGCCGCAGTGCTCGATCATTGAGGGTTGAAAGTGCTTCTGTGAAAGGAGATGCCAAGAATGAACCTGCGCGCGGGGCGCGCCCTTTGGCTGCTTGGTTGTGCGTGGTCGTGGCGTGGTCGCGTGTCCACGGTGGTCCTTCGGAGCAAGAGGCGGAGCCGAACCTGGCCCGCCGTCGGGATGGGTCCGCGACCGAAACGTCGACCCGCCCGCGACCGGAAGCTCGGGGCTGGACGTGACGCCCCCAGGCGAAACGTCTGCACGAGAGCTATCGCTATGCTCCGTAGCATCCACCGCTCCTTTTCGCAAGAGGCGACCATCCTGCCCGACCTTGAGGCGGCCTCGTTTCAGCGATACGAAGGTCCCGCCTTGCGACGCCACGTGCTCTTCTTGCTCGCTGTCCTGCCGTGCGCGGCGGCGTGCGGCGTGCCCGTGGCCGGGGGGCTCGACGACAGCGAGGCGAATCGCGTCTTCGTCGCGCTCGACCGCTCGAGCGTGGATGCGACCAAGGAGCCCGACCCAGCCGCCGACGGGCGGTGGCGTGTCAGCGTCCTCCGCGACGACCTGCCGCGGGCGCTGGCGGTCCTTCGCGCGGAGGACCTGCCTCGGAGCAGTCCGCCCACCGTGCTCGACTCGATGGGCAAAGGCGCGCTCGTACCGAGCGAGCTCGCGGAGCATGCGCAGCTTGTCGCCGGCATGGCCGGGGAGCTCGAGCGATCCCTCGAGGGCATCGAGGGGGTGCTCCGAGCGCGTGTGCACCTCAACGTACCCGCGCCTTCGCCCCTCAGGCCGACCTCGTTCGCGGGGGGCTTCGGCTCCGATCTGGCGCCGCCGCGCGGATCCGCGAGCGTCCTTCTGGAGCACCGAGGCGCCACGCCGCCCCTCAGTGCCGACGCCGTGCAGCGCCTCGTCGCCGGGGCCGTGCCGGGGCTGCTGACGACGGACGTCGTGGTCGTCATGGTGGCACAGACGCGCGACCTGGCCTTCGCCGGCGACGCTCCCGCGCGGCTTGGCCCCTCTGACGTGCTGCGCCCATCGCGCGGCTCGTCGAGGGAGCTGCGGGCCGCCCTCGTCGGCCTGATCGCGCTCGTGGCCGTCCTGGCGTGCCTCACGCTCGTGCTCTACACGCGCCTCTCGCGGCTCAAGGTCGCGCGCGGCGACCTTCTCCGGGACGGCTCGCCGGAAGGCTGAAGCGCCGACGATGCAACGCCTTCCGCCGTCCACGCCGTGATCCACGTCGAAGGCCTCACCAAGTGGGCAGCGCCGCGCCCGGGCCAGAGCGCGACCGCGCACGCGCGGCTCACCTCGGCGATCCTCCGTGACGTGAGCCTGACGGTGCCCGAGGGCACGCTCTATGGCCTCATGGGCCCCGGCGCGAGCGGCAAGAGCGTGCTGCTCAAGATGATCGCCGGCTTGATGCGCCCCGACGAGGGCGTCATCCAGATCGGCAGCGATCGCGTGACGGGTGCGTCCGAGCTCGAGCTTCACGACATCCGCAAGCGCATCGGGATGCTCTTCCAGAACAACGCGCTCTTCGATCACCTGACCGTGTTCGACAACGTCGCCTTCCCTCTTCGCCGGCTCTATGCGCCGCCCGAGGACGAGGTGCGGGCGCGTGTGGCCGAGCGGCTCGCGTGCGTATCGCTGCCGGGGTTCGAGCCGCGCATGCCGGCCAGCCTGAGCGGCGGCCAGAAGAAACGCGTCGGCGTCGCGCGCGCCACCGTCACGCGCGCGCCCATCGTGCTCTACGACGAGCCGGCGGCAGGTCTCGATCCGGTGACGTCGCAGAAGATCTTCGACCTACTGCGCGCCGAGCAGCGAGGGATGGGATCCACCGTCGTCATGGTCTCGAGCGATCTGGATCGCCTCCTGACGGTGACCGACCGAGTGGGGATGCTTTACCGCGGGGAGCTCATTTTCGATGGGACGACGGAGGAGGCGCGGGGGGCGACGGAGCCACGGGTAAGGCAGTTCGTGCATGGGTTAACGGAGGGGCCGCTGTGAGCGCGGGCGCGGGCGCGGGCGCGGGCGCGAACGCGGGCGCGGGCGCGGGCGCGGGCGCGGGCGCGGGCGCGGGCGCGGGCGCGGGCGCGAACGCGGGCGCGGGCGCGCTCTTCGGGGCCTGTCTGGTGCTGCTTGTGGGGTGTTCGCGAGGCGCGGGGGTCGAGGCGGACGGCGGCGCGCCCGAGCTTGGCTCCGGGGTCCTGGACGGTGGGGCAGCCGTGGCCATCGGCCCGGAGCGGGCCTTGGACGCGGGGCTCGCCCCCGCCGCCGCGGCGCGCGTGAGGGTCCTCGATCCGGGCAGCGTCCCGCGCGAGAGGCTCCGCTACACGTGGCGGGCCGATCGGCCGGAGCGCCTCGTGATGGAGCTCCGGACGGCGGCGTCGACCGAGTCGGGCGGGACGGTGACGCCGGAGATGTCGCTACCGCCCGTGCGCATCGCGGTCGCGATCGAGCCGCAGAGCGTCTCGCCGGCCGGGGACCTCAGTTACGCCTGGCACGTCGTCTCGACGCAGGTCGCCGAGAGCACCGGCGCCAACGCGTCCGTCGCGGACGGAATGCGCGCGGAGGTGGTCGCGGTGGAGCACCTCGCGGGGACGGCCACGATGAACGCGCTCGGCCTGACGACGGCCCTGGCCATCGACGCCGCGTCGCTGCCCGAGGCGGGGACGGGCGGCAGCGGGCAGATGATCGAGCAGGTCCGCCAGACCCTGCGCGACTTGGCTGCACCCTTCCCCGAGGAGGCCGTCGGGCGCGGCGCGCGGTGGGAGAAGCTCTCGCAGCTCTCGTCGAGGGACACGCGCCTCACTCAGACCGACACCTTCACGCTGCTCGATCTCGGTCGCACGGGGGGCCGGCTCGACGACGTCCTCGCGCAGACGGCGCCGTCGCAACCCCTGCCGACGCCGGGGACGCCGAACGCCCAGGCACGCATGGACTCGATGCTCGCCTCGGGCGATGGCAAGTCGACGTTCGACCGCTCGCGCGTCGTCCCGCAAACGACGTTCGAGGGCACGACCACCATGGTCGTCTCGAGCGACGCGCCGCCCGACGGTGTGCAGCGCCGGACGATGATTCTGCACGTCGGGATCACGATCACCGGCTCGATCGCGCCCGACGCCGGCAAGAGCGGACCGTGACCCCGGGCAACGTCGAGCTCGTGCAGGTGATCGCGGACTGGGTCGTGACGTTGCCGGCGACGGCCGTCCTCATCGTGCGCGACGAGCGCCGTCTCACCGGCGACCAGCTCGCGCGCGCCTGGCCGCCATCTTCGCGCGACGGCGCCATCCTGGGCCTCTGGATGCTCGGCGTGCACCCCCTCGCCCTCGCCATCCACTGGACCAAGACGCGCGCCAGCGTGACGGGGTTCGCGATCGGCTTCGCCTTGCTGGTGACCGTCGAGGCGCTCGGGATCGCGGCGCAGTTCGTCGCGGCGACCGCGGTCGACTGGCTCGGGCTGTAGTAACGTGCGCGGCCGATGTCGACGATCGCCCCGCAGGCACCGGCCGCCGCCGAGCCGGGCCGCGTCGAGGCGACCGCGCAGGCCGCCGGGGCGGCGTTCCTGTCCCTCGCGCGGACGATCGGGGCGGCGGCCCTCTTGCTCGCCCAGATCGCGCGCCGGCTCGTCGCGGTGCCGCCCGTCATCGATTACCCCGAGCTGCGGCGCAACATGCACAAGATGACGGTCAAGTCGCTGCCGATCGTCGTCATCACGGCGCTCTTCACGGGGGCCATCACGGTCATCCAGGCCGCTCCCATCGTGAAGCGCTACGGCGCCGAGGGCCTGCTCGGCTGGGCGTCCGGCTTCGCCACGCTCCGCGAGATCGCGCCGCTCCTGACGGCCTTGATGATCTCGGGGCGGGTCGGGGCCAACAACACCGCGGAGCTCGGGACGATGGTCGTCACCGAGCAAATCGACGCCCTCCGCGTCCTCGCCATCGACCCGATCAGCTTCCTCGTCGCGCCGCGCTTCGTCGCGATCGTGGCGACGCTCTTCTTGATGACGCTCTACGCCGACGCCCTGGCACTCTTTGGCGCGGCATGCGCGGGCTACGGCCTCTTGCAGATCGAGCCGCAGAGCTTTTTCAACGGCCTGACGGGGGGCCTGCTCTACTTCGGCGACGTGGCGGGCGGACTGTTCAAGAGCGTCGCGTTCGGCCTGGTCATCGCGCTCTCGAGCTGCCATTTCGGCATCACGACGACCGGCGGAGCGCCAGGGGTCGGGCGCAGCGTCAACGCGACCGTCGTGGCGAGCGCCGCGGGCGTGTTCATCCTCGATTACTTCGTCAGCTTCGTCGTCGGGTGAAGGATGCCGGACGCCACCGCCCCTTCCGCCTCCTTGCCCGGTCCGTCGCGGCCGCCCGCCGCGAAGGCGTCGCCGCGCTTCGCGCACGATCTCGGCGCTCTCGGCATCGACCTCTTCGTCAGCGGACGCGAGCTCGCGCTCGTGTTCGTCCGGACGCTCTACTTCTTGTTCCGCGGGCGGCGCGACCGCGGCGCCGTCGTGCGGCAGATGTACGCGATCGGCGTCGAGTCCCTCTTCTTCGTCTCGATCACGATGGGCTTCATCGGGATGATCCTCGTCTACCAGTCGGGCCTGCAGATCCACCGGCTCGTGCCCGACTACTCCCAGCTCGGCGCCACGTACCTCGAGCTCTTGGTGCGCGACCTGGCCGCGTCGATCGGGGCGCTCATCCTGGCGACGCGCGTCGGCGCGGGCATCGCCGCGGAGATTGGCTCGATGGTCGTCACCGAGCAAGTCGACGCGCTGCGAATGTGCGCCGCCGACCCGATCGACTTTCTCATCGTTCCGCGCTTTGCCGCGAGCATCGTCATGTGCACGGCGCTCATCGTCTGCGCGGGCGCCGTCGCCTTCGCCACGGGCGCCGTGACCGCCCAAGTCGCCTTCGACGTCCCGATGCAGACCTTCTTCAGCGGGCGCCTCATCGGCTGGGGCCACGTCATCACGGGCCTCACCAAGTGCCTCGCCTACGGGGCCGCCATCCCGATCGTCAGCGGCTACTGCGGCCTTTCGACGTTCGGGGGCAGCGAGGGCGTGGGCTGGGCGACGACGCGCGCTGTCGTCAACTCGTCGCTCGCGATCATCGTGCTCGACGCCCTGATCTCCACCGCGAGCCTGTTGATCTTCGGGACGGGTTGAGCGCGCGGTGATAAGGGAGAGGCCCTCATGAAGCCCCGACTCCCCGTCCTTTCAGCACTCGTAGGCCCCGCGCTCTGCGCCGCGCTCAGCGGCTGCCCCAAGTACGACCCGGAAGTCCAGAGCGGCAGCAGCGGCGGCAACGGCTCGTCGACCGCGCTCGTCTCGACGCCCCTCTCGGCGATGCCCCTGGTCCCCTCGGCGCCCCCGTCCGCGGCGCCTGCGCCTGCGCCGGCCCCCGCGCCCACGTCGTCCGGGCCGCTCGCGTCGGTCGTGCACCCGGTGCTGCTCGATCCGTCGAAGGCGGCGGACCACGCCCCCGACGTGTTCAAGGCAAGGTTCACGACGACCAAGGGCGACTTCGTCATCGAAGTGCACCGCGACTGGGCGCCCAACGGCGCCGACCGCTTTTACAACCTCGTCAAGCTCGGCTTCTACGACGACACGCGCTTCTTCCGGAACGTCGAGAAGTTCATGGTCCAGTTCGGCATCAGCGGCGACCCGGCCGTCAGCAGCAAGTGGCAGACCGCCGACATCCAGGATGATCCGGTGAAGGAGTCGAACAAGCTCGGCTTCGTCACGTTCGCGCAGACGAACATGCCCAACAGCCGCGGCACGCAGGTGTTCATCAACACCGCCGACAACCCGCGCCTCGACGGGATGCGGTTCGCGCCGTTCGGCCAGATCGTGAAGGGCATGACGGTCGTCGAGTCGCTGTACAACGGCTACGGCGAGAGCCCGAACCAGGGCGCAATCCAGTCGCACGGCAACGCGTACCTCGATGCCCAGTTCCCGCTGCTCGACGGCACCAAGCACGCCGAGATCCTGAAGTAGCCGGCGTCGCGCTGCCGGGCGGGCGGCCCACCCTGCCCCGTGCCAACCTGGCATCGCCGGGGTGCGCTCGTGATCCACTTCAAGGACATCCACAAGGCGTTCGGGGGCAAGCCCGTGCTCGCCGGCGTCGACGTGAAGGTCGAAGACGGCGAGGTGCTCTTCATCATCGGCGCATCCGGCGTGGGCAAGAGCGTCTTGATCAAGCAGCTCGTCGGGCTGCTGTCGCCGGACGCCGGCGAGATCTGGCTCGACGGCGAGGAGATCTCCGCCAAAGACGAGCAGGGCATGACGGCGGTCCGGAAGAAGTGCGCGATGGTCTTCCAGCACTCGACCCTCTTCGACTCGATGACGTGCGTCGAGAACGTGGCGTTGCCCCTGCGCAAGCACCGCGGCCTCTCGTCGCGCGACGCCGAGGACGAAGCCCGGCGGAGGCTCGCGCAGGTCAACATGAGCGAGTTCGGCGACCGGTATCCTGCGGAGCTCGGCGACGGGATGCGCAAGCGCGTCGCCATCGCCCGCGCGCTGACGCTCGACCCACGCTACGTCCTCTTCGACGAGCCGACGACGTCGCTCGATCCGGTGAGCGCCCGCCGAGTCGACCAGCTCATTCGCGAGCTCTCCGACAAGGTCGGGGTCACGTCGATCGTCGTCAGCCACGACCTCGTCAGCATCTTCTCGATCGCCGACCGCATCGTGATGCTCTACAGGGGGCAGGTCCGCATCGCGGGCACGCCCGACGCCCTGCGCGCGAGCCCAGATGCCGTGGTGCAGCAATTCATCCGCGGGCACGCCGTGGGCCCGATGGAGCTCTAGCTTTTAAGCTACGGTTCTGGCCGCGCGATGGCTGAGGAGCGATCGATCGAGGTCAAGGTCGGGGCGCTCATTCTCGTGGCGGCCGCGATTCTCGGCGGGTTCGTCCTCGTGATGAGCGGCCTCTCGTTCGAGAGGACGTATCCGCTGTACGTCGATTTCGACAACCCGGGGGGCCTGCTCTCGGGCGCGGCGGTGCGCATCGGCGGGGTCAAGGTCGGCAGCGTCAAGAAGCTCGAGTTCCTCGGCGGCAAGATCGACCCGAAGACGGGGCGACGCGTCCTGGTGCGCGCGACCCTCGCCATCGAAGCGCGCGTCAAGGACGCCATCCACGACAACGCCGACTTCTTCGTGACGTCGCAGGGTGTGCTCGGCGAGCAGTTCCTCGCGATCGAGCTGGGGAGCCCGGACCGGCCGCTGCTCGGCGAGGGTGTCGAGCTCAAGGGCATCGACCCGCCGCGCCTCGATCTGTTCCTCGCCAAGGCGTACGAGCTCCTCAACACGACGGTCGACGGCATCAACAACAACCGCGAGACGATCGCGGAGATCGTCAACGACACGGCGGGCCTGCTCAAGGGCCTCAACTTCATCGTCAGCGGCAACCGCGAGCGCATCGAGCGAACGCTGGCCAACGTCGAGGAGCTCACGGTCGAGGCCAAGCAGCTCGCCCACGATGCCCGCGTCAACTACGTCGACAACCCCAAGGTGCTGCGCACCGTCGACAACATCGCCGACCTGACCGACAAGATCCACGCGGACGCCGATCCGTTGCTCAAGGACGCGCGCGAGGCCCTCGCAAACCTCAACCGCCTCTCGGCGACGGTCGGCGACCCCGCGCAGCAAGAGCGCATCCGCAAGGCGCTCATCGACCTCGCGCAGCTCGCCGAGCGGGCCAACGCGATGGCGGCCGACGCGCAGACCATCGTGACGCACATCAAGAGCGGCAAGGGAACCGTCGGCGCGCTCGTGATGGACGAGGAGATCTACGACGACATGCAGGAGATGGTGCGCGACCTCAAGCACAACCCGTGGAAGTTCTTGTGGCGGGAGTAACGCGGCCCCCGTGCACCGCGCAGGCGGCCGGCCGTGGGGCGTTCAGTCGTGTGACGCGTCACTGACGGGCACCGACGCCTCCACGGGCGCAGAGGCCTCGATGGGCACCGAAGCCTCCATCGGGGGCGGCGTCGATGCTTCCATCGGGGGCGGGGGTGACGAGGCCTCCATCGGGGGCGGCGGCGTCGTCGTCGCGTCCTCCGGCGATCCGCCCTCGCTCGAGGGGGCCAGGGCGTCGGGGACTGGCTGCGCATCGACGACGGGTATCGTCGTGGGAATCCCCTCGTCCGGCAGGTCGGGCGCCATCGAATCGGGGACGATCGCGTTGTCGTTGTTCGAGCAGATGCGTGACCCGCTCGGCTGATTCGGATTCTCCAGGACGCAGACCAGACCGTCCTGGCAGTCGGTCACGAGGAAACAGGAGCCTCCGACGCCAGAGAGCTTCTCGGCCGAGCTGCACGACGCGGCGGCGCCCAGCGCCAGCCCAAGCGCACCAAGCGCAACCGCCGGCTTACGCCAGCGTGACGAGGACATCGCCCTCATTCACGGCCTGCCCCTCTTTCACGTGGATCGTCTCCACCCGGCCTGCGGACGGCGCCTCCACGGGCATCTCCATCTTCATCGACTCGAGGATGACGCAGGTCTGTCCTTCACTCACCGCGTCCCCGGGCGAGACTTCGATTTTCCACACCGTCCCCGTGATGTGTGCGTTTACGCTCGTCGGCATCGGGTCGTAACTTACAGCAAGTCGCGGTCGAGCGCGCGCCGAGCCAGCGAGGCCCTTCGCAAGGCGTGGCTCGCGAGGGCCCCCGCCACCGTTTGCGAAGCCCCCGACAACCCTGTAACCTTTCTCGCATGGCGGAACGGCAAGAAACCTCGGTGATGGCCTCGATCCAGGACATCCTTCGCGACGCGCAAAGCCGCGAGGAGGAGGAGCGCGTCGAGGCGGAGAACCGCGCCCGCGCCGAAGAGCAGCGCCGCCTCGATGACATCCGCCGCAAGCAGGAGGAAGAATCCGCCCGCCTGAAGGCCGAGGACGACGACCGGGAGCGCCGCGCCTACGAAGAAAAGCGTCGCACCGCGGAGCTCGCGGCCATGCAGGGCGCGGCGGTCGAGCGCGCGAAGGCCGAGGCCGAGGCCCGGGCCCGCCTCGCCGAGATGACGGCGCGACAGGAGCACGAGCGCCACCTTCACGCCCTGACGCAGGACAAGGGCAAGAAGAACCTTCGCTTGATCCTCATCGGCCTCGCCGTGCTCTTCGTCGGCGCGCTGATCGGCGGCGGCGTCTACCTGAAGAACGTGAGCGACGAAAAGGCGACTCTCGCGCTCCGCGTTCGAGAGGCGCAAGACAAGATCGACGAAGCCGAAGCCCAGACGCAGAAGGTGCGGATGGAGCTCAACAACACCAAGGACCCCGAGAAAATCGCGGCGCTGCAGCAGCAGCTCGCCGATGCCCAGAAGGCCGCCGACGACGCCAAGGCCAAGGCCAACGAGGTCAAGAAGCAGCCCGTCTACACGGGGCCCGCCACCCCCGGTCCCGCAGCAGGGCCCAAGCCTGCGGCCAAGTCGGGCCCGTGCAACTGCACGCCCGGCGACCCGCTCTGCTCCTGTCTGTAGGATGGGCGACGCGCGCGCGGCCGACCCCCGCGTCATCTTCGCGCTCGATCTTCCCTCCGTCGATCAGGCGAAGGCGATGGCGCTCGCCGTAAAAGACGAGATCGGGATGCTCAAGGTCGGCCTCGAGCTGTTCGTCGAGGCAGGCCCCCGCGCCGTGGCCATCGGCAAGGAGTGCGGGCGCCCCGTCTTCCTCGATCTCAAGCTGCACGACATCCCCGAGACGGTCGAGCGGGCCGTCGCGCGAGCGTCCGCCCTTGGCGCTCGCCTCCTCACGGTGCATGCGAGCGGAGGCCCGGCG
>Ga0302325_10005916_pt1 | contig 27679 bp, 22 predicted proteins | sample Palsa_T0_2_FD_201948 | JGI IMG/M metagenome (GOLD analysis project Ga0302325, IMG submission 201948) | Peat permafrost microbial communities from Stordalen Mire near Abisko, Sweden - Palsa_T0_2 | ecosystem: Environmental > Terrestrial > Soil > Palsa > Peat permafrost | place: Sweden: Abisko... | reverse complement strand
GTCGTCGGAAGTAAAGAGAATCGACTGACCGCTCGCGGTGATGTCGCCGAGTTTCTCTGAGGTCACGGTCGCGGGGACGGGGCGAAGCTGATAAAAGCTCACGCCGAAAAGCGTGCTGCCGAGTATGCACGGGAGGTGCGCCGAGAATCCGTCGATCTGCAGCTTAATCGCAAAAGGCAACGGATTGAAGAGCGGGATCGTAAACGTCAACGGGCAGGCTGGAGGGTGGTGCCACATCGGTGAGCGCTCGTTCGCGGCGCTGCCTTCGGGTTGACGGACGCCGAGCGAGATGCGGGTCCCGGCGGGAACGCCCTCCGCGTGCATCGACAGCGCCGCATCGTAGCCGCCGGACAAGGGCAACGTGTAGGTACGCGGCGTGGTCGACAGCGTCACGTCGATCGTACTATCGGCGGCTCGCGGCGCGGCGACCGGAGCAACGGGCGGCGACCCGGAGCCGCCGCATGCGGCAAGGCTCAACGAGAAAAAGACGACGGCTAGTACAGTACGCGATCGGTGCACGGTGACTCCCAACATCCGGAGTGGAGACTCCGTGCTCTACGATTTTCGGACCACTTGACCCCCGGCCTGCCGTGCGGGTTGGGCATTTCGACGCACCGCAGACGGGCAGGCCGGCCTGACGGCCATCGGGGGGCACGCCGCTCCGATGGTAAAAACACCGCAACCGTGCACGCGCCGCCCCTCCCCTCCGGAACCGTCGCCTTCCTATTTACCGATATCGAAGGCAGCACGGTTCGCTGGGACCGCGACGCGGGGGCGATGCAAGCCGCCGTGCGTCGCCACGACGAGCTGATGCGCGCTGCGATCGGCGCGCACCAGGGCCACGTTTTCAAAACGATCGGCGACGCGTTTTGCGCCGTGTTTTGGACCGCGGAGGACGCGGTGGCGGCCGCCTTTGAGGCCCAACGCGCGCTCGATGCGGAAGACTTCACGGCGGTCGAGGGGATTCGCGTGCGCATGGCCGTCCACGTCGGAACCTCGGACGAGCGCGACGGGGATTTCTTCGGGCCCACCCTCAATCGCGTCGCGCGGCTGCTCGCAATCGGTCACGGCGGTCAGGTGCTGCTCTCGAACGCTGCGGCGCAAACTGCCGCTGCCGGGTTACCGCCCGAGGCAAGCTTGCTCGATCTGGGCTCGCATCGCCTCAAGGATCTCGCGGCGCCGGAGCAAGTCTTTCAGATCCTGGCGCCGGGCTTGACGGCCGAATTTCCGAAGCTGCGCTCGCTCAACGTCTTCGAAAACAATCTGCCGCAGCAGACCTCCACCTTCGTCGGTCGCGAACAAGAAGTCGCCGAGATCGAAGCGCTTCTCGCGAGCGGCCGATTCGTCACGCTCTTCGGTGCGGGCGGCCTCGGCAAGTCACGCTGCGCGCTGCAAGTTGCGGCCGATCGCTTCGAAGAGTACGCCGACGGCGTGTGGTTCGTGGAGCTTGCGCCCGTCGGCGATCCGAGCCTCGTGCCCAACGAAATCGCCGCGATCTTCGACGTCCAGGAGTCGCCGAACCGCCCGATGCTCGAGACGCTGACGGCCTATCTAAAAAACAAGCAAACGCTTTTGCTTTTAGACAACTGCGAGCACGTCGTCGAGGAAGCATCCAAGACCGTCTCGGCGATCTTACGGATGTGTCCGAAAGTGAAGATCGTCGCGACGAGTCGCGAGGCGCTCAAAGTGCCGGGCGAGGTCGTCTACCAGATGCCTCCGCTGGGCGTGCCGGCACGCTCGAAGAATCTGACGGCCGAGGCCGCGCTTGCGTACTCCGCGATCGCACTCTTCGAAGTGCGCGCGCGCGCCGCCCAGCCGCAGTTCGTCGTGACGAATGAGAACGCGGCGACCGTCGCCGAGATCTGCGGCCGGCTCGACGGTATACCGCTGGCCATCGAACTCGCCGCCGCGCGCGTGCGCGTTCTCGCTCCGCGCCAACTTGCCGAGAAGCTCGACGAGCGCTTTCGTCTCCTCACCGGCGGAGATCGCACGGCGTTGCCGCGTCAGCAAACGATGCGCGCGCTGATCGATTGGAGCTACGATCTTCTTTCCGAACGAGAGCAGCAGTTCTTTCGCGCCCTCTCCGAGTTCGCAGGCAATTTCACGATCGATACGGCCACGGCCGTATGCACGAACGACGCGATCGACGAGTTCGAAGTACTCGATCTGCTCTCGTCACTCGTCGATAAGTCCCTCGTTCTCGCGGAACCGGGGGATCACGAGACCCGCTACCGGTTGCTCGAATCGATCCGCCAATATGGGCGCGAGAAGCTGATCGCCGCCGGGGAACAAGCGGACGTGGCGGCGCGCCACGCGGCAGCATATGCGGACCTTGCGGAGCAACTCGAACGAGATTACGACGTGAGCCCGCACCGTCAGTGGTTCGCGCGCGTGGAAGCCGCAACCGAAAACGTCCGTGCGGCGCTCGCGTGGTCGTTTGGCCCCTCGGGCGACGTGCTCGTCGGCCAGCGCCTGGCCGTGACGTTACGCCGGGTGCTCGTTACGTTTGCGGCCGTCGAAGCGCGGCGCTGGATCGCGACCGCGCTTGCGGCAGCCGACGGATCGACGCCTCCGGTCGTACGCGCGCGGCTCGAACTGGGAGAAGCGACGCTCGCTTCGTCGCTGAGCCAATTTCGGACCGCGTTGACGGCCTCCGAACGAGCGCTCGAACTGTTCGCCGAGCTCGGCGATGCTCGCGGTACGGCAGCGGCGCAACGCTGGGCAGGCCGGTCGCTCCTCTATCTCGGCGAAGTGGACCGCGGCGAAGCGCTGCTGCGACAATCGCTCGAAGCGCTCAAAACCGACGGCTTGCGACGCTTGGGCTCGACGTTACGCGACCTTGCCGCGGCGCGCGCGATCCAAGGCGACATGCCGGCCGCGCGTTCGCTCTTCGAACAGGCGCTCGCGAGCTATAAGGAAAGCGACGACGAATACAACGTTGCGGTCACGGCCGGCACCCTCGCCGAAGCCGAATTTCGCTGCGGTGATGCCGAGGCCGCGATCCGCGTCGCCGAAGAAGGCCTCGAGGCGGCACGCGCGCTCGGTCGCGCGGTGCGGCTCGAGGCGTGGCTGCTCGGAAACATGGCCGCCTTTCAGCTGGAGCGGGAACGCTTCGAAAATGCGCGCGAGCGCGCGCGCGAAGCGCTGCGTCTAGCCCGCGTCGCGGAGGTCGAAATCGACGTCGTGTTCGCACTGCAGCACCTCGCGACCGTCGCGGCGCTCCGGCCGCCGGACGACGACCGGCCGGCAGCTGCCGATCGCGAGTCGGCCGCCCGCTTGCTAGGGTACGTCGACGCGCGCCTCGCAGCGCTCGGCGTCGTCCGCGAGGTCACCGAGCAAGACTTGTACGACAAAGCGCTGTCCGCGCTGCGCGCAAACCTCGAAAACTCGGCACTCGCGCAGTGCCTCGAGGCCGGCGGCTCATACTCCGAGGACCGCGCGGTCAACGAAAGCCTCGCCCTTTAGCGGGCGACCGTCGAGGTAAGCGGCGCCTGCCGGGTCGAACGTCGCCCGGACGCTCATCTCGAGGAGACATCATCAAAAATCGGGTCGACGACGTTCGCATTCTGGAACTCAAGGAGCTCGCGCCGCCCGCGGATTTGATGCGCGATTTTCCGTGCACCGATGCGATCGCCGGCCTCGTGTACGAGACGCGCGCCGACCTGCATCGGATCCTGTACGGCGAAGACGACCGGCTGATCGCAATCGTGGGACCGTGTTCGGTCCACGATCCGGTTTCGGCGCTCGAGTACGCGCGCCGGCTCGCGATAGAGCGCGCGCGTCACGCCCACCATCTCGCGATCGTCATGCGCGTGTACTTCGAGAAGCCGCGCACGACGGTGGGCTGGAAGGGCCTGATCAACGACCCGGGCATGGACGAGAGCTTTCGCATCAACGATGGATTGCGGATCGCGCGCGAATTGCTGGTCGCGATCAACGCGCTCGGCGTCCCGGCCGGAGGCGAATACCTCGATACGATCACGCCGCAATACGTCGCCGACTTGATTTCGTGGGGCGCGATCGGCGCGCGCACGACCGAGTCGCAAGTCCATCGGGAACTCGCCTCGGGACTGTCGTGTCCGGTCGGATTCAAGAACGGGACCGACGGCAGCATTCGGATCGCGATCGACGCGATGAAGGCTGCAAGCCGGCCGCACCACTTTCTTTCCGTCACCAAAAACGGACGCTCTGCGATCGTAAGCACCGCGGGTAACCAAGACTGCCACATCATCCTGCGCGGCGGCAAGCAGCCCAACTACGACGCCGCCAGCGTCGCAAACATTTGCGCGGAAGTCGAACGAGCCGGCCTGCCGCCGCGCATCATGATCGACGCGAGCCACGGAAACAGTCAAAAGGATCCGCGCCGGCAGGTTCCGATTTGCGCCGACGTATCCGCGCAAATCGCCGGCGGCGAATCGCGCATCATCGGCATGATGATCGAGTCGCATCTCGTCGCAGGCCGGCAAGATCACGTTCCGGGCCGCCCGCTCGTGTACGGGCAGAGCATTACGGATGCATGTTTGGGTTGGGAAGACACGGTCGAGGCACTCGCCGGCCTCGCCGCAGCCGCGCGCGCCCGGCGCACGCTCGAAAAGCGCTTCATGAAAGAGGCAGGGTAAAGCATGGCTTCTGATTTCGATGTCGCAGCCGAAGACGCGGAGGATGCCGCGGCCTTCGAAACCCAGGCGCGCGAAGCGTTCACGCAGGAGAAATTGCCGCGAGCGCTCGTGTTGATCGATCGCGCGGTCGAACTCGAGCCGACGTCGTTCGACGCGTGGTCGTTTCGTGCGAAGATCCTCGTAGCGCTCGACCGCGGCGACGAGGCGCTGGTCTCGATCGATCGCGCGCTCGACCTCGAGCCGAGCGACTACGACGCGCTCGCGGAGAAGTCGGGCATCCTCAGCATGCTGTCGCAAGATCTCGAAGGCGGCCTGAAATACGCGAAGCTCGCCTACGACGCGATGGTCGCGAGCGTTCCGCCCGAGCGGCGCTCCGATCCCGACGGCGACGACTTCTGGGCCGTCGAGAACGTCTACGACAACCTCTACTACGCGCTATATCGCTTGGGTCAACTCGACGAAGCGGCCAAGGTACGCGCCGAGGCCGCATCCTACGGACACGATTTTGCGGAAGGCATCGACGACGGGGAAGCTTAGCGCTCCCGCAACCGTCGCATTTCCTCGCTCGTAGCGACGTCGCGGGGCGAGGTCGAAGCGCGCAACTCGTGCTCGACCCGCTGCCGGTCGATTTCCGGCCGGTTCTGACTGAGCTTCCATTTCCCGGTCAAGCTCGAAACGGACATCTCCAAACCGACGATCGCGCCGAGCATCGTGTCGATGTAGTCGCCGGGCGCGTCGTCCATCGACCACGGTTCGGGCAGTCCGGCTTCGAAGTTGGCCGTCAAGCGCGCGACGAGTTCGCGCAGTCGCGTTCGATCGTCGAATGCGCGCAGCGTGCCGCGCGCGTGCACGGCGACGTAATTCCAAGTCGGCACGACCTTGCCCGTCTCGCGCGTTGCCTCGTACCACGCGGGGGTCACGTAGGCGTCGGGGCCGCAGAAAATCGCGAGCGCATCGACCGCGTCGCTCGCGTCGCGCCACTGAAGGTTTGGCCGGGCCACGTGCGTCAGCAGGGTGCCCAGCGGCGCGGGTTCGGGATCGTAGAGCATCGGAAGATGACTTGCGCGCATTCCGTCCGGGCCGTTCGTCACCAACACCGCAAGCGGAAACCGCGCCATTGCTTCAAGCAGCGTGGCGCGGTCCGTTTCGGCGAAGTGCGCGGGTACGTACGTCGTCGTGACCCGAAGCGTTACCGGTCCGGAGGTGGTGCCGGTTTCGGCGTGGGACGCGGCGCCGGCCGATGCGCGGGCGGGATCGGACGCTTCACGTACGTGGGATGAATCGGCGCTCGTACCGGAGGCGGCGTCGCGCGTTGAAACACCGGTTGAACGGGGCGTACGTACGGCCGGGGCGTTGCGGGCGGGGCGACGTGCGGCACAGGACGGACGTACTGCGGATACGCCGTGTGCACGACCGGCGGTGCCGTGTGCACCGGGCGGTAGTACTGCGGCGGTGCCGTGTGCACGACCGGCGGAGCGGTGTGCACGACCGGCGGCACGTAGTGGATCGCCGGGTGCGTCTGTATGACCGGCGGCGGCGTCGGGCGAGGTGCGACCAGCCGCGCGCCGGTCGTTTTGTCGTCCTCGGTGATCGGCGTAAAGTCGACCGGCTTTTCCTCGGGCGTGAACGGCTTCGGTGCGACGACGATCGGCGGCTTCCCGGCGTTCACGGTCGCGAGCAAGCTGCGATCCTGCGAGGCAACCTCCTGATGCTGAACCTGCAACGGCGTGAGCGGAACGTGCGGCTCGCGCTCGTACCGCAGCTGCGTCGCCGTCGGCGTCACCGACGTCCCGTTCGGGCCGCCGTTGTAGCTGATCCGATTGACGGTGACGTTGTTGATGACCGTCCTATCCTCATAGACATTGTTGATGACGGTCGTGTTTTCGACGCGCGTTACCGCCGTGTTGTAGCGGAACGCTCCGCTCTCCCAACGACCCCCGCCATATCCGTTTCCGTAGTAGCCGCCGCCGTAGTTGATGCCGCCGTAGTAGCCGACTTGCGGACCCCAATAGCCCTGGTGGAACCCGAAGATTCCGTTGAGGAACGCCCAGAACGGCGGCGTCCAATAGAGGTTCGGCATCGGCGCGGGCACCCACGTGCCCGGAACCCAATAGTAGCCGCCCGGACCGAACGCCCAGTAGCCCGGCTGCCAAATGTAGTCAGGTGCCGGCACCGGCGGCTGCTCGTATTCCGGCAACGGCGGCGGCGCTTCGTTCGCATAGTATGCGTAGCTGGGCAGCGAGGGCGCGGGCTGTGATTGTGTCGTTTGATATGACGTCGAGATAGCTACGACGTCGTTCGTGGCGTCGTAGTCGACCGTGGCGCCGAGGGCTTGCGAGATAAAGCGAAGCGGCACGTAGGTGCTCGCACCGATGATGAACGGCGCGACGTCGATCGTCTCGGAATTACCGTCGACGGTCGCCTGGGTCGAACCGATGTGCAACGAGATGTCGTGACCGTCACCGGTCGCGTTGATCTCGCCGTTATCGTAGACGACGCTTGCGCCGAGATTCTCGAAAACGCCGCGTAACGGTACGAAGACCCGTCCGGCTTGATTGATCGGAGGCGGCGATACGTCGATGGCATTTCCGTTGACGGTGATACCGATCTGTTGTTGGGCGCCCGCGGGAGCGCCGAGCGCCAGCGCGAGGACGGCCCCGGCGAGGGCGAGGATCCGGGGAAAAAATGCATTTGAGGGCACGACAGTTATCCTTATCTGCGCCACGCGGCGTGTTAAATAGCACTCGGTCAACGCCACAGCCCAGGAGCTTGTTCCACGGAAGATGAGTATTTGCTTAAGGGACCGCACATGTGACGAGGGCTCGCTCGTTCTAGTAGAACGAGTCCGGCCACAGACCTCCTGCTGTCGTCGCGCCGCCTCGCGTTGGACCGCCCGCGAGGAAAACCCGGCTGCGGGGGGACAAGGGAAGAGATTGCACGTCAGCGCCGGGGGATCGGGAAATGTCTTTAAAAGTGGGCGACCGGGTGTACATCGACGGGACGAACGAGGAAGGCACGGTCAAGGACGTGCATCCGCACGAGATTCTCGTGCGGGTGAAGGTCGCCGGCGGCCACGAGGATCGCAAATACGCGCACGAAGACTTGCGCCTCGATCCCACGATGAGCGAAGCCTCGAAGTTCGTCGATCACTAGCGCGGAGCGCGTTGCCGGGCTAGGGCGTGAGCGTGAGCGTTTCTGCGGCAGCCTTCGTTACCGCAGCGTCATCGAACGGAAGCGGAACGAGATCGCCTTGCAACCAAACGTCTGCGCCGTCGCGATAGTGTGACGAACCCGGTTCGCCGGATTCACCCTGCGGGATGACCATGCCGCCCGCTTCCCAATTGCCGACGTCCCAGACCGCGCGAAAACTCTGGGCGTTCGCGGGTGCCTGCACGTGCGGCGAATAGGGACCGCCGAGACCGGGGAACGGCGTTCCGTTCCACATCGAGAGGCCGAGGCCGGCTAGCGGATGCAGCGCGGTCCGCGCTCCAAAATCGGACCACGTCTGATCGTACGCACCGCCTTTACGCAGCGCCGCGATTCCGTCGCGCATCGCGCTGACGAGAAAGCCGTCGTAGTCGTCGTTCGGGACCCAGCCTTTGGGCCGGTCGCGAATCGAGCGCAAGAGCGCGACGAGCGCGGCGCCTTCGTCGCTCTGCAGATACCGTATCCCAACCTCCGGCCGCATGTGGTAGCGCACGAGCCGTTCGGTTGCCGCGCGGCGCAGAACCGTCACCCATACCGCGCCGCGCGAGTCACCGGTGAAGTTGCCGTCGAAGTTTCGAAAGACCTCGATCGCATCGTGAATGTCCGGGTCGCCGTTGAGCCCCTTGCGCGTGAACGCGCCCATCGCATCGTACGCGAGCTCGCTTTCCGGCAGCGAAAACACGTCGGCTTGGATCGCGCTGAACGCAGCGACGTCGTAGGGCCGCTTGTGCAGGTCGGCCGCGATTCGGGCCGCGCGGTACGGCGGCGCGAACGAGGCGGTAAGCCGGTACGGGTAGCCCGCGCCGTAGGTCCGGTTGTTCGCCGTGTAGACCAGCGCTTTGGAGCCCGCGGCGACGTGGGGCATCGCGCCGAACGGAACGTAGCGGGGATTCGGAGCGGGGCTCGTCGCGCCGTCGTGCGCGCTCATGCCCCACGCATCGTCGAGCGGCACCCAACCGGCAAGCCGATAGCCCGCATTGCCCTGGTCGTCGGCGAACACGAAGTTCTGCGCGGGGCCGATGTACTGCGCGAACGCGGCCATTGCCGCCGCGGCCGTGGTCGCGCGCGACGCGCCGTCAAACGCTCCGAACGAAGCGCGGCGCTCGAGATCGGCGGTCCATGCGGCGGCGACCTTCACGGCCCCACGATCGGCGAACACGAAGCCGTGACGCGTGCGCAGGTAGTCTTCGGTGACCGGCTGCGCGAATCGGACGTTGAAGATCTCGGTTCGATGCACTGCGTGCAGCCATTGGTTCCCCGCACGGTATTCATCCGAGTTCGCCGACTTAAAGGTCTCGTTGTAGAGCGAGACGCTCGTGACGGTTCCGTTGGTCGCGCCCCACGCTACGTGCTGGTTGTGGCCGAGGATCACGCCCGGGACGCCCGCAAGCGTGGCGCCCGCGACGTGGAGGCCGGGTGCTTCGAGATCGACCAGCCACCAGACGCCCGGCATGCGCATTTCGAGGTGAGGATCGTTCGCCAGCAGCGCGCGATGCGTGGCCGTGTACGCCGAGCCGGCCGCGAAGTCGTTGCTTCCCATCCCGGCACGCGCGTCACGCAGCGTTACGTAGTACGACTTCGCGTCGGGGTACTTCACGGTCAGGTTCGGCAACGGTGCGACCGGCGCGGATGCGCTCGAGGTGATGGGTGCATCGTAGCGCGGATCGCTGATCGAAAAGAACGCGTCCTTCGCCCCCGGACCAACTTCGTTCACGACGTCGGCGCGCGTCAAGACCGTGTTCCAACCATCGGTCAGCGCGAGGACCGTCGCAAACGAAGCTTCCACCGAATCCTTCGCCGTCCAGGGTTCGGGTGAATACGCGAGCGCGCGAAATTCCGGCGGCAGCGGACGCGTGCGCATCGCGGTATTGACGCCGTCGGCGAAGGCGTCGAAGTTCGCGCGTTCCGCGGCGGGCAGCGAGGCGAGCTGCGCGTTCGCGATCGCATCGATGTCGAAGACGCGCGCCGCGCGATCGGCGTCGAGGGCCGTGCGGCCGAACACTTCGGACAGTCTGCCCGCGACGAGCCGCCGGTAGAGGTCGAGCTGGAAGAGCCGATCGGTCCCCTGCGCGTAGCCTTCGAGAAAGAAGGCGTCGCGTTCGTTCTTCGCGCGAATGTGCGGGATGCCGCGATCGTCGCGAACGATCGTCGCCGGCTCCTTGACGCCGAGCCCGGCAATCGAGCCCGAGGGCGTCCCGCCGCCCATCAACACCGCGGCGTAGACGTATACCACAAATCCAAGGGCGACGAGCAACAGCGGAGCCACGGCAAAAAACGCCATGAGGGCCAAGCGTCGCGCGAGCTTAGAGCCCCGTGCGGAAGACGGCTTCTTTTTCAAATCACCGAAGAGTTATCGAAGCCGGCGCCCGTCACCTCGATGCCGAACGCGGCCGCGAGCGGGTGCGCGAGCGCGAGCACGTCGTTCCATTCCATCGCGATGCCGCGCAGGTCGCGCAGCTCGCGGACATCCGTCAGGTCACAGCGCAGCATCTGCGAGCCCTCGATCCGTGCGTTTCCGAACATCGCGCGTGTCAGATCGCATGCGACGAACCGGACGTTCTCGAGCGTCGTTCCCGAAAAGTCCGCATCCCGAAGCCGGCAGTCGTGGAAGGTCACGCGCTTGAACTTCACCTCCGCAAGCGAAGCGAAATCCAGCCGGCACCCGCGGAACTCGACGTCCGTGAACGACCCCGCGGTGACGCCAAAACCGGAAAGCTTGCACTCCGCGAAGACGACGCGCAAGAACTGAGCGTCCGCCGACTCGACATTCGAGAGATTGCAGTCTTTGAAGGTGACGTCGATCGTCCGCAACCGCGACACGACGCTTGCGCTCAGATCGACGTTCGTGAGCCGCGATTGCGAAAGCAGCAAGCTCGGCGTCCGCGATCCCGCGAGCTGCGCTCCATTCATCGCAACTTCTGAGAGATCGTTGAGGCCGTCGCCCTCGCGCACGACCAGCGCCTCGAGGTCGTCGGGTATCTGCGGGTCGCGCCCCACGGGCGGTTGCTGCTTCTTTTTCAAGTCGCGACGCATTTATCGCAGCCGGATTGACGCTCCCCCCGCCTCGTGTTAGACTTGCGCCGTGTTCGCAGTCCTCACGTCGTGTTGTCCTGGCCGATCGGGTCGCCGAGCGGTGTAGATGACTTTGCGTTGACTGCGGACTACCGTCCGGTTCGAACAAAGCCTGCGCCACACGGCGCGGGCTCTTTTATTTTTCCCCTTGGAGAAAGAGGTCGCCATCTCATGAGCGTCACCGAAGAATATCTCGCCAACAATCGGGCCTACGAGAGTAACGGCGGCATGGGCGCGCTGCCCCTGCCGCCTTCCAAACACGTGGCCGTCGTTGCCTGCATGGACGCGCGCCTGGACGTCTACCGCATCCTCGGACTTCACGAAGGCGAGGCGCACGTGATTCGCAACGCCGGCGGCGTGGTCACGGACGATGCGCTGCGCTCGCTGATCATCTCGCAGCGCCTGCTCGGAACGACGGAGATCATCCTGATCCACCACACCGATTGCGGGATGGTGACCTTCCAGGACGATCAGCTGCGAGAAGCGATCGCGGCAGAAGTCGGTGAGAAACCCCTCATCGCGTTTCAAGCGTTCGGGGACGTGGAAGGCGACGTGCGCGAAGGCATTCATCGCATCCGCCACAACCCGTTTCTCCTCCATCACGACGTTCGGGGTTTCGTCTTCGACGTCGCGACGGGCAACCTGAACGAAGTTCACGCGGCCGAACTCGCGGGGCGTGCCGGTTAGGGAAACTCGTAGTCCGTCGCCACGGCGTCGAGCGTCGCGGCGGTCGCGCGGGGTTCGGTCGGAGCGTCGAACGCCACATGTTCGCTCGTCTGCACCCAGTAGGGGCCGGACAGAGCGAACGCGCCCGTTGCAACGATCGATGCCGTGACGCCGCCGTAGGCGTCGGTGAACGCTCCACGGACGCGCCGCACGAGCGCGCTCTCCGGATCGATCCAGAGATCGGTGAGGGGATGCGATGCGGGATCCGCGATCGCGCGCAGCGTGAGGTGTTCCGCCGGCGCACCGTCGATCGTCTCGGTCTCGGCGCCGGCGATACGGTAGTAGAGCACCGATTCGACGCGGACGGCGCCGAGCACGGGCAACGGCGCGGTTTGTATTTCTGGGCTCACGTGCGCAGACGTTGCGACGAGCGCGGCGATGTCGCCGCCGTCGGGTGAGAGTAGCGGGACGCCCGCGCACGTTTCGCCGGTCGCAACATCCGTGCGCGTCGCGCGTCCGCCGGCGATCGAAATGTCGACGCGTTCGTCACGCCGGTCGTTGCCGCCGCCGAAGTCGATCACGGTCCGTCCGTCCGTGCAGATGAGACGCGCGTTGCGCGCTTCGAATCGAACCCGGTAACGCGCAGCAGACGGCCGCGGTAATTCGCGTAGCCGCGTCAGCGCCCGAAGATAGAGCGCTTCCGGCGTTTCGGCCGCGGGGGCGGCAGACGGGGTGGCGGGAGCCGGCGACGCAGCAGCTGCCGGGACGATCGACGCCGACGAAAGCAGCACGAACGAAAGCAGGCCCCGCCACACGCAGACGCGATTCCCTACCAAGCAGCCGCCTCCCGGCAATGCAAAGCGGGGCGTCCCAGAGGGCTCTCAGCAAGGCATGCCACAATGTCGCGGGTCGTGGGCATGGTGGACTGGCCGATCTTCGGCGTCGGTATTTTCGTTGGTTGGAGCGTGCTCATCGTCGCGAACGATCTCTTGGGGTTTGCGACCCTAGACGCACGCGCGCGCTCCCGCTTTGCGACCGTTTTTCTGATCCTTTCGATCGGCGGTGCGCTCGGTTTCGGCTTCGTGGCCCACGCCCGGTCCGCGGCGCCTTGTCCCCCGCACGCGAACGCGCGATGATTTCGGCGAGCGTAGAACCGGAACAACGCGGGCGGCGCGATCGCGCCGGTTTCATGCTCTCGCTCGCGATCCACGCGATCGCACTCACGATCTTGATCGCGATTTGGCCGCATGAAGAGCGCAGCGTCCGCGAGACCATGGAACAAACCGTCACGATCACGCAGCGGCCGATTACCATCACCAAACGGCGGGTCGCAATCGAGCCGCATAGGGCTTCTTCCGCGGTCGCGGCCGCGTCTGCTCCGGCCCCCGCGCCGCGCAAGCTTCGCATCGCGACTCTTCCCGCGGTGGCGCCGCTCCCCGCGCCGGCAATCCACTCGGTGCCCAAACCGGCGCCGATTCGCACGTATGCGCCGCTCCACGCGAAGATCGCGTTCGTGCCGCCGCACGTCGCGCCGGCAGCCCCCACGACGACCGAGAAAACCGTTCCGGGTCACCTCGGCAACGATCAGCTTGCCGCGATCGACCGCGACCTCGGCGCCGCTATTGCCGCCGATCGTGCCGGGCACGACCCACTTGCCGGAACGACTGCTGCACCCGACTACAGTACGAAGCGCTACACCGATGTGGCATCGTTCACGACGGGCGAGATGCGCCACGGCGGGTTGTGCGATCCCGACAAGAGTTGGCAAGCCGAGGGATACGACTACTACTTCGTTAGCTGCAACGTGCGTTTTCCCGACGGCACGTACGTGCGCGAAGCGGTCCCGTGGCCGATTCGCTTCAAGCCCGATCGCGATCCGTTCAACGGAACCCTTGGGCACGAGGAGCCGCTTTCGATGCCGTTGCCCGGCTGGACGCTTCCCTCGGGCGAACGCATCGCCAAAGAGCTGCGCGAATATGCGCTCGATCACGGGGTCCAGCTTCCCGGCGACTAAGCCGCCGGCCTAAATCGAAAACGGTTTGTCGAAGGTGTACTTCGGCACGTCGGTCGGAAAGTGGTAGTCGACGAAGTCGATTTCAAAGCGCGGGATCGTCGTGTCGAAGCCGAAGTGGAGCGGCGTATCCGCCACGACCTGCTGCACGTAGTTGCGGCCGTCCAGCTGGACGTAGTGGACCGTCCACTCGGCTTGATCGTACGGCTGCCCGTCGAGAAGCCCCGCGACGGTAAGCTGCATCGTGCGATGCGTTTGCGGGTCGAGCCACAGGTTGCGCAGACGGTTCACGCGCGGGTTGCGCAGCGGTTGAAGCGTCAAGTGCACCGCCGGCCCGTCGCGTAACTGCTCGGTTCCGGCCACCAGGATGAGGTAGTCGCGCGTGTTGGCTTCGACGTGTCCGATCTCCTGAAGCGGGCCCGTGGGAGCCGCGCTCGGGTAGAGTATCGCGTAGGGATCACCCGTCGGCTCCGGCTCTTCGGTCGGTTCGGCGGCGTTCGGCGTCGTCGGAAACGAGCGGGTGAGGATGCCGAACGACGCGGTCGGTTCGATGCGCGGCTCGTCGATGCGAATCGGCTCCGCATCGCGGTTCGTGTCGAAGATCTTCACGCCGAAGATCGAGAACGGAATCCCACCCAAGCGACGGCGATCTTCGTCGGCGTCGACGAGGCGCGTCATCGAAAGCTGCCCGTCGGACGCTCGCGCCCACGCATCCCACCAGTTGTCGAAGATGTGACCGTTGTGCTCGTAGCGGATCAACGCGCCCCAGCGCAAGTACGGGACGTCGGCGCGCGCGCGCCACGTTTCCCTTGCCTGCAAGAACAGCGCATCGGCCGCGGGGTCGGAGGTCGGCACCGGCGTCGGCGCTGGCGCCGGCGCGGGTGTCGCGCTTGCGCTGCCTACCAACATCCAAAGCATCACCGCGTAACCGAACCGACGAAACATCAGCCTGCGTTTCGTCCCTTCGTCGCGCCGCTCATTTCGCTACGGCACGGGAACCGAGCCGATCAGCTCGGCGACGATCGTTTCCGCGTTCACGTTTTCCGTCAGCGTGCGGTAGTTGAATGCGAGGCGGTGACGCAGCACCGCGGGCGCGCTTGCGCGGACGTCGTCGGGCACGACGAAGGTGCGCTCGTCGCACAACGCGCGAGCGCGCGCCATCGAAGCGATCGCGAGCGTGGCGCGTGGGCTCGCTCCCCGGTCGATATAGGCGTGCGGAGCGCGGGTCGCGGCGACGAGGTTGACGATGTAGCGGGCGAGCCGCGCCTCGATAAACACGGCCCGCGCTTCTTGGCGCCACCGGCGCAAATCTTCCATCGAGGCGATACCGGTGGGCAACGGCGGAGGGTCACCGCCGAACCGCTCGAGGATCCCGAGTTCTTCCTCGATGTTTGGGTAATCGACCACGATCTTCACGAGGAAGCGATCCATCTGCGCGAGTGGAAGCGCGTAGGTCCCGTCGCTGTCGAGCGGGTTCATCGTCGCCGTGACCAGGAACGGATCGGGCAGCGCGAAGGTTTGCGGTCCGATCGTGACTTGACGCTCCTGCATTCCCTCGAGCAACGCCGACTGCACCTTCGCGGGCGCGCGATTGATTTCGTCGGCGAGCAAGACGTTCGCGAAGATCGGCCCGAGTGCGGTCGTGAACTCACTCGATCGTTGATCGAAGATGCGCGTCCCCACGATGTCGCTCGGTAAGAGATCGGGCGTGAATTGCACGCGCTTGAACGTTCCGCCGACGGCGGCCGCGAGCGCGCGGCAGGCGAGCGTTTTCGCCAGGCCCGGCGGGCCTTCGAGCACGACGTGGCCGTTTGCAATCGTCGCGTACAAGAGCGCTTCCAGGGTCCCGCGCTGACCGACGATCGTCGTGCCGAGCGCGGCGAGTAAGACGCTTGGCCTTATCGGTTCAGAAATGGCAGCGCCTCCCTCACGGCATCGACCACGCGCGCCTCTTCGCAGAACGCGGCGCGCTCGACCGCCGACAACGCCGCAAGCGTAGCGCCGTGACCGTTGGCAGCGTTACGCGCAACGAGGTCGGCCAGGGTCTCCTCATCGCGCGCGCCGACGCGCTCGCGCAGCGCTGCGCGAACCGCGACCGCCCGCGCCCGCGTCGGTTCGCGTTCGAGTGCGGCGACGAGTTCGCGCATGCGCGTCTCCCACTCGTCCGGCGGGACGGCGGCGGGCGGAGGTGGAGGCGGCGGCGCGCTCGCGGGCGGGGCTGCAGTATGCGGAAGGCGGCGCAGGCCCCAAATGAGCGCCCACAGCGCGATTGCCACGAGGAGCAGAAACGCGATCGAACGCGCGGCCCACCAAAGCAGATCCGTCAGCGGGTTGGGTTCGGGCGTTTCCTGCGGTACTTTCGGCTGACCCGTGACGTGCACGGTGACGATGTTGCTCTCGAAATTCCGCGGCTTGCCGCTGGCGGCATCGATCGCCGAGAGCGTCGCGGGGCCGATCTCTCGATCGCCGGGCGCGTTCGCGTCGATGGTCAGCGTTTCGACGCAGTCGGTGCCCGATTTCGTACGCGTGCAACGCCGCTCGTCGCCAAGGTCTTCGAGGCCTGCGAGGTTGGGCAGCACCACGTTGTCGAGCGCGTCGATCCCCTCGTCGACGTGCCCGTGCAAAATCAAGTGAAACGGCTCGCCGACGCTCACCGACGTCTTGTCGACCGACAGCCCGAACGCGCGGACGTGCAAGTACACGAGCGTCTGGGCCCGCGCACCGCCGGCGACTATCGCTAGTGCTGCGAGCGCCGCCGCGACGGCGATTACGCGCCGAGCGAGCCGAGCCACTCTGCGAAGAGGAAGCGCGCATCGAACGGGCCGGGCGATGCTTCGGGATGGAACTGCACCGCAGCAATCGGCAACCGCTTGTGCCGGAACCCTTCGTTGGTTCCATCGTTGAGATTGACCATGGTGGGCTCGAGATCGGCGGGCAACGACGCGCCGTCGACGGCATAGCCGTGATTGTGCGCGGTGACGAGCACGGCGTCGCGCGCTAAGTCCTTTACCGGCTGGTTGCCGCCGCGGTGGCCGTACGGCAGTTTGTACGTGGTCGCACCGCAAGCGAGTGCGAGCAACTGATGCCCCAAGCACACCCCAAACATCGGCACGACGCCGAGCAGCCCGCGCAGCGTCTCGATCGTCTCCGGCAGATCCGTCGGATCGCCGGGTCCGGGCGAAATGACGACGGCATCGGGCTTGCGTGCGAGCAGCTCTTCGCGCGTGACGCCGTACGGAACCACCGTCAGCCGCGCTCCGAGCGACGCGAGGTCGCGCACGATTGCGCGTTTGACGCCGCAGTCGATCACGATCACGTGCGGCCCGGTCGCATCCCCCGCGACGGTCTGCACGCGGCGCGTCGCGACTTCGGCCACGAGCCCCACGGTGCTCGTTTCGCGCGCGTAGGGTGCGAGCGCCGCTTCCATCCGATCGATCGCGCTCGCACCGACGGCGAGCGCGCCGCGAATCGTGCCGTGCTCGCGTAAGACCGTCGTGAGCGCGCGCGTATCGATCCCGACCAGCGTCGGAACGCGCTGCTCGGTCAGCCAGGTCGCGAGATCGCTCGTCATCGCATGGTGCGACGGATGGCGCGCAATGCGCTTGATGACCGCACCCGCGACGCACGCCCGTTCGTGCTGCGCGGCCGATCCTGAGATCCCGTAGTTTCCGATCATCGGATAGGTGAACGTCAACAGCTGGCCGGCATACGATGGGTCGGTCAGCGCCTCTTCGTAACCGGTCATGCCGGTATAGAACACCGCCTCGCCGAGCGCCAGCGCGTCGTAGCCGATGCCTTCGCCGTCGAATCGAGTTCCGTCAGCGAGGAGCAGCGAGGCGGGTTTGGTCATCTCAAGGTCGCTTCATTAGGAGCGGCCCTACGGGGTTCCCCCGTCTATACTGCCGCTTGCCCCACGGTGTGCGGAACGGGAAGGCCGCAATCGATCTCGTTCACGAAGCCCGGCGACGCTTCCGTTAAGACGGCACTGTAGGTTTCCAACATCGGCATCACGATCGCTTCGAGTTCGTTCTTCCACTCGTCGCCGTCGTAAAACGCGCTCTTCATGCGGTCGCGCTCTTCCAGCGACGGGAACGCCCGCATGAAGATGAAGACGTCGGGATCTTCGAGGTCCACGAGCGGGCCCGTCACCTGCATGCCGGCCGCCCGCTGACCCGCGATCGAGCGGCTCTCGAAGACGGCGATGAACGCATCGCGCATTCCAGGTTTGGTCTTATACGTCCGAACTTCAACGATCATGCGGTTCTCCCGGCTTCCAACTGCCGCAACGATGCTACCGCGCGCGGCCGGCCCTTTCCAGAGCCACTTTGGCGTAACTACGCCCGGACCAGAGCTTAGGCGCGCGTCCCGGCGCGCTCGAGCACGACGCCGTCGCGCATCACGAGCACGCCGCCGACGATCGTCGCGACCGCTTTGCGCGAGAAGGTCGTACCGTCGAACGGCGTGTTTTTTCCAAGCGAGTAAAACGCGTTCGAATCGACGCGCCAAGTCCGTTCCGCAAAAATCGTGAGGTCGGCCGGCTCGTCCGCGCGTAACGAGCCGCCCGCAATGCCGAGGATGCGCGCCGGATTCACCGACAGCAGTTCGACAAACCGCGCGAGCGGCAAGTCCGGCAGCGCCGCGGCGTAGGCGCCGACGGCGGTCTCGAGCCCGGAGAAACCGACCGGCGCGTCGGCCAGAAGCTGGGCCTTCTCCTCACGCGTGTGCGGCGCGTGGTCGGTCGCGAAGGCGTCGATCGTGCCGTCGCGGACCGCGGCACGCAGTGCGGCGATATCGCGCTCGAGCCGCAGCGGTGGATTCACCTTCGCATCGGCGCGAAAACCGTGGAAGCGATCGTCGTCGAGCAAGAGGTGGTGGGGCGTCACTTCGCACGTCACGTTGATGCCCTGCGCGCGGCCGAAGCGAACGAGCTCGACGCTCATGCTGGTCGAGACGTGGGCGATGTGGAACGGCTTCGCCGTATCGCCGCCGATCAAGATATCGCGCGCGACGTTGACGTCCTCGGCGAGGCCCGGCGCGCCGTTGAGGCCCAGTTCGAAGCTGCGCACTCCTTCGTTCATCACGGCATCGCCGCGCAAGTCGCCGTCCTCGCAGTGTGAGATGAACACGCCAGGAACGTCGCGCGCGTAAAGCGCGGCTTGGCGCAGCACGCGCGGGTTCGCGACCGCAAAGCCGTCATCGCTGAAGGCTACCGCACCGGCGTCGTGCAGGCGCCAGTACGGCGCGAGTTCTTTTCCCGCGCGCGCGCGCGTGATCGCGGCGATCGGATAGACGCGCGCGAGTCCGGCGGCGGCGGCAAGCCGCCGCACTTCCGCAATCAATGCCGGCGAATCGAGCGCGGGTTCGGTATTTGGCATGCACGCTACGGCCGTGAAGCCGCCGGCAACGGCGGCGGCCGAACCGGTCGCAATCGTTTCCTTGTGGGTTTGGCCGGGCTCGCGCAAGTGCACGTGCATGTCGACGAACCCGGGCGCGACGATCGCTCCGGTCGCATCGTAGACCTCCGCGTCGCCGCCGTCGAGGTGCTCGCCGATCTGCGCGATACGTCCATCCCGCAAGAGCACGTCGCGCACGGCGTCGAGTTGCTGTGCCGGGTCGACGACCCGGCCGCCGCGAACGAGTAACGAACTCACGGACCTTTGCGTTCGCTGCTGGGACCCGAAAACCCGGGCACGGGCCTTTCCCGGGCGACCCGGAATACTCGGCAACAAGCATCCACCTTTACAAGGAGTGCCTCATGCGCGTTTTCTCGTCTTCGCTTGCGGCGATCTTCATGCTGCTCGCACTCGGCGCGCCCGTCCTCGCCGAAAAGACGTTGCCGAACACGATCGGCTACGCGTGGTGGTCGACCGCAACGCCCGATCAGAAGGCGCTAGTGGTTCAGGGCGAGATCGACGCTCTGCCGATCGGCTTTACGGAGCCGATGATCGCAATCGCGATCGTCTCCGCGCTCACGGGCAATTCCGTGGCGAAAGGCCTCCAGGGCGATCTGGACAAGGTGACGCCGATCTTCTCGAAGACGCCGGCGCAATACGTTCCACTCGTCGACGCGGCGTACGCAAAACCCGAAGCTCAGAAGTTATCGCTTGGCCTTGTGGTCGCATGCCTCGCGGACACGCCCTACGGGTCCCCCGGTGACTCCACGGACAAGTGCCTCACGTCATTCGAGCACTAGTTATTGAGGGGATCGGGGGGCCAAGCCGCCCCGATCTTAGAGCAGCAAACCCATTGCGACGACGTCCCAGAGTTCGCCGTTGCGGCGGCGCAGGTGCTTCTTGAGGTAGCCTTCGCGTTCGAAGCCGAACTTCTCGTAGAGCGCGAGCGCCGCTGCGTTCCACGGGTACACCGACAACTCGAGCTTGTGATAGCCGTGAGCCCGCGCCCACGCGATCGCCCGTTCCATCATGCGCCCCCCGATACCGCGACCCCGATGCTCGGCAATCAGGCTCATCCCGATTTCGGCGGGACCGCCGAACGCGCGGCGCAGGCCGAGGCTACCGACGATGCGCTCGTCACAGACGGCCACGAAGATCGTCCCGTCCGGCGCGGCGATCGTCCCGGCGAATGCGGCGCGCATGCGCTCGCGATCGAGCGGAACCTCGGTCGCGATCAACCGCCCATCGGCCGCCACGGGCTCGAGCGCGTCGACGATCCCGTCGACGTCCTCGAGGAGTGCCTCGCGAATGACGACCTCGACACCCATCGTGACTACTTACCGCAGCGCGCCGCTATGCCTGTCCTGAGCTTGTCGAAAGCCTGTCCTGAGCTTGTCGAAAGAGAGAGGCTATTCGTGGAACAGGAAGCCGTTACGACCGCTTTGCTTTACGCGGTACATCGCGGCGTCGGCGTTGCGCAGCAACTCTTCGGCGCTGTCGCCGTCGTGCGGTGAGACGCCGATCCCGACGCTCGCGCTAATCGTCATTCGCTCGCCGCGAAACTCGATCGGCTCGGAAAGCATGCGGACGACCCGCCGAGCCACGTCGGCAGCCGGTTCGAGTCCGGCCAATCCGCCGAGCACGACGACGAATTCGTCTCCGCCGTAGCGCGTCACGGTGTCGTTGTCGCGAACGCAGCAGCAGAGCCGGCGCGCGGTTTCAATGAGGACGGCGTCGCCGAACGCGTGGCCGGCCGTGTCGTTGACTTGCTTAAAATTGTCGAGATCGACGACGAGCACCCCGACGCGCAGGCCGGTGCGGCGCGTCGCCGCAAGTTCCAAATCGAGGTGGTCGAAGAGCATCGCGCGGTTGGAGAGGCGCGTGAGCGGATCGTGCAACGCGAGGAACGCGAGCTTGCGCTCGACGGTCTTGCGCGCGGTGATGTCGCGACTCGCTAAAATGAGACGACTCGAACCCGCGATAGGACGGATCGCAATTTCGACCCAGAGCGGATTGCCTGCGGCGTCGAGATTGGTTACCTCGACGACGGTGGCTTCGCGCCGCTGCACGGCTTCCAGAAGACGCACCGAGCCCGTCGCGTCGCTCGGTCTGTAGAGGCCGGCAAATCCGGCAGCCATCAGGCCGGCCGGCGTGTAGCCGGTCATGCTCTCCGCGGCTGCATTGGCGTAAATGATGTTCGGAGGGCCGCCGTCGGGTTGCGCCTCCACGATGCAGATCAGATCGAATGCCGCATCCACGGCCGCTTGAACTATCTCGAGCCGCTCCCGCGCTTGAGCGTGTTCCTCGCGCAGCCGAACGTCGGTCAGCGCGCGTTCGATCGCCGGAACGAGCCGCGAAAGCCTGCTCTTTTCAACGTAACCCGCAGCGCCGAGGTGGAGCGCATCGACGACCTCATCTTCGCCGATCGCACCCGAGACGATGATCAGCGGTGTCGGCAAGTCGAGCGTATGCATGATCGACAGCACGTCGGCCGAGCGGAACCCCGGCATCGAATGATCGCTGAGCACGAGATCCCACTGCGCGGTCTGCAGCGCATGACGAACTTCGCTCAGGGTGTCGACGCGCAGCGGATCGACTGCGGAGCCGTCCGCCCGCAGCTTCCGGACTAACAGTTCAAAGTCGTTCGGATCGTCTTCGATCAACAAGACCCGTAACGGCGCGCGCGAGGTCTCCGTAATGGTGCCATTGTAGTGCGGCGAGCCTCCCTGGGTTAGGGGTGAGCCGTCAGCAGTGGGTATTGTTGTCTTAACAAACGCGCGGAGGCAGACAAACGTCGGATTGCGCGGATTGCGGTTGATTCGATATGGTAAACAAGCGAGCAATCCGGGACGCGAGGGCCGCTCGCTTCCTTCGAGAATCGGTCGCGCATGAGAGTTGTCGTGTCCGTCGCGGCGTTAGCCGTCGCAGCGTTGTTCTTGTCTTCGCCCGGCCGGGCGCTCGCACAAACCTCCGGAGAAGCATCCGCGAGCGCCGATCCGTCGATGGACTACGACAAGTTCGTCAAGGGCGCCGAATCGCAGCCGGGCCTCTTCACCGTGTGGCGCAAGGACGGCAAGGTCTATCTGGAGGTCCGCGACGACCAGCTCGACACCGACTTCTTAGAACACGTCCTGCCGGCCAACGGACTCGGCGGTTTCGGTTTCGACTCGGGTCAGCAATTCGATCAGCCGGGGCGCCTCGTCCGGTTTCACGATACCGGCAAAGCGATCGCGCTGGTTTGGCCGCACACCCTCTTCCTGGCAAAACCCGGGACGGCGCTCGCAACCGCGGTGCGCGAATCGACCGCCGATTCGGTCGAGGCCGTGCTGCCGCTCGTCGCGCAGAATAAGATCAAGAAGACGCGGATCGTCGACGCCTCGGCCTTGCTCGGCGACATTCTCGATCTCGGAAACGATCTCAACGACGCCGTCGGCGCCGAACACAAGCCCGAAGGCGCCTACCGCCTCGACGACACGCGAACCTACTTCGGCCCGAGCAAGGCGTTCCCGGATAACGTGATCATCGAGGCCGATCAAACGTTCGCCGCGATCAAGCCGGACACGATCGACACGGTGCCGGATGCACGCTTCGTGCAGATGCGCGTCAAATACAACTTTGCGCAGATTCTCAGCTCGCCCGGGTACATGCCGCGCCTGTACGACGACCGCGTCGGATACTGGGAAGATCCGCACGTCGGCTTCGACTACGATTCGCAGATCAGCAACGGTCGCTTTTACGTGTTGCGCTGGGCCCTCGAGCCTTCGGATCCGAGCAAGCCGCTGTCCCCTCCGAAAAAGCCGATCGTGTATTACCTCGACCGCTCGATTCCCGACGAGTACCGCGCAGCCGTGCGCGACGGTATCCTCGAGTGGAACAAGGCCTTCGCGAAAATCGGTATTAGCGACGCCGTACAGGTCCTCGATCCGCCCGACGACCCCGCATGGGATCCCGACGACATTCGCTACAGCGTCATCCGCTGGGTCACCGACGCCCCCTCGGAGTTTGGTGCGGAAGCGCAGATCGTTTGGGATCCGCGCAGCGGCGAGATCTTCCGCGGTGGCGTGTTGCTCGATAGCAACCTCGGGCGCAGCGCGAAGTTCGCCGAGCAAAACTTGCTCGCGGCGCTCGGGATCTCTCCGAACGGGACGCAGGTACCCAAGCCCGCGAACCGGCGCTTTGCGGCGATGACCGACGACTCCGACTTCGGCCGCGGGCTCGAGGTTGAGGGTGCCTTCGGAGCGACGGCGTTGACCCTCATGGGGCAGACGGGCGATCTCGACGAGTTCGTGTACGAACGCATCAAGGCCGTCACGATGCACGAAGTCGGGCACGACTTCGGCCTCTCGCACAACTTCATCGCGCACAACGCCTACAGCCCGGACGACCTGCGCAGCGCCGCATTCACGAAAGCGCACGGCACTTCGGCTTCGGTGATGGATTATTGGCCGGTCAACCTGTGGCCGAAGGGAACCTCGCACGGATCGTTCTCGCCGACGACGCTCGGAACGTACGACTACCACGTCATCCACTGGGGCTACGCCGCCGTGCCCGGCGCGACGACCCCGCAAGATGAGGTTCCCACGCTAGCGCGCTGGGCCTCGGCAGCGTCCGATCCACGCTATGCGTTTGCGGGCGACGAAGACGGTGATTTCTCCGCCGGCCACGCCGTCGATCCGCGGACCGCGCCGTTTCTGCTCACGAACAAGCCGATCGATTGGTGCACGGGACAACTCGATATGACCAAAGGGTTCATCGCGACCCTCGACCGGCGTTTTCCGCAAGTGCAGCAACCCTGGTCCGACGAGCGCGTGGCGTTTTTGTCGCTGCTCGCGCGCTATAATACCTGTGCGTCGTCGCTGACGCACTACATCGCGGGCGAATATCTCACGCGCAGCCGCATCGGCGACCCGGGAGTGCATACGGCGCTGTCGCCGGTTCCGCGTTCGGAGGAATGGCGCGCATTCTCGCTCCTGGACAAGTACCTCTTTGCGGAATCGAATTGGAACTTCTCACCTACCACGCTCGATCGCTTGACGTACGTCGAGTACATGCCGTTCTCGTCCTTCGGATACGACCCGCAGGACCGGCACGACGTGCCGGTCGTCGAGGTGATCGGCAAGATGCAGACGCGCGCGTTGACGTCGATGTTCGCACCACTCGTCCTCGAGCGGCTCGCCGATCTCCCGACGAAGGCACGTCCCGGAACCACGATGTCGCTCGCCGATCTCTTTACCTGGAGCCAAGCATCGATTTTCGGGGAGCTTGCGGGCGGCGGCCAAATCCATCGCAATTTGCAGCGGACCTACGCACGGCTGCTCGCGCACATGATTACGGCTCCGGACGCCGGCACGCCACTCGACGCGCAGGCACTCGCGCGCGCCGAACTGACCGATCTCGACGGTCGCATCAAGCACAGCCTCGGCCGCGGGGGACTCGGCCTGCAGACGCGCGCGCACCTCGTCGCGATGCAGACCGACGTCGAGCGCGCGCTCGGAGCACAGACGGTGTTGCCGGCAGGGTAAACCGCCCACGAATCGACCCCTGCGGCTGCTCGTTCTCCGGTTTCGCCGTGCTCGAAGACCCGGACGGCCGCCTGTGGAGATCTTCGAACGCGGCTCGTAAGGCCACGCGTCGCACGCCGATCGGCTGAGGCTTTTGGTCCCTGTGGCATCGAACTGCTAGGCGTGGGGCGCGCCGGTGCCAAACTCACCGCGATTGAATTTCTCAGTCCCGGCGGGCGGCATCGAGCGGACCTTTACGAAGGCCTCGACTCTTCTTGTTTTCCTCTGTGCGATCATCGCCATCGCCTCGTGCAGTGGCAAGAATCAATCGCTGCTTCCCAACGTCGGCAGGGCATTCGCTCACAAAGATTCCTCGACACCGGGCATGTGCTCGGTCTACGCCGGATTCGGAACGCTCTCTGCGTGCTACGACATGGACGAATCCTCCGGCACCACGCTGATCGACGCGTCGGGGGCCAATCACAACGGCACGATCTCGTCCGGCGGCGTTACTTACAACGCCGTCGGGATCGCGACCAACAGTGCCTTCGCGCTCACGACAAACGGTTCGACGGGTGCGCTCACCAGCGGCTACGCGCCGGCGGCCGGATCGTTCAGCGTGTCGTTCTTCGTTTTGCTGCGTGCGAACCAAAATAACTACGGTCACCTCGCAGCCACCGGAGATCCCTACACCGGAGCCAGCTCGTCGAGCGGCTGGAATATCGACGTCAATGAAAACACCAGCAACACCGTCTTTGCCAAGATCGGGTACGGCTCGGGCCTGACCCAGATCTACGGTGTCCCCTTGCCGCTCAACACGCCCGAAAACGTGACGCTGACGTATAACGCCTCGACGAACGGAGCGACGCTGTGCGTCGGGAATACCGCGACACCGACGTGCACGTCCGCCACCATCGGCGGCACGTACGTACCTTCCGGCAACCCCATCGTCTTTGGCGGCGGCAGCGCGTACTACCCCGCGAACGCGACCTTCGATGAAGCGGCTTTCTTCCAAGGGACGGTTCTAACGTCGGCTCAGATCGGAACGATCGCCTCGTATGCGGGAACCGGCACCGGCGCGACGCCGGCACCAACACCGACGCCCGTCGTCGCGCCCAGCTCGGCGCAGGGAATGTGCTCGGTGTACGCCGGCTTCGGAAGCCTTTCCGCATGCTATAACATGGACGAAGCCTCCGGCACGACGCTGATCGACGCGTCGGGCGCCAACCACAACGGCACGATCTCGTCCAGCGGCGTCACCTACGGCGCCACGGGGATTGCAACCAACAGCGCTTTCGCCGAAACGACCAACGGCTCGACCGGGTCGCTGACCAGCGGGTACGCTCCGGTCGCGGGGTCCTTCAGCGTTTCGTTCTTCGTCGCGCTGCGCGCGAACCAAAACAACTACGACCACCTCGCGTCGACCGGCAATCCCAGCACCTCGAGCCCTTCGAACGGCTGGAACATCGACATCAACGAAAATGCAAGCAACACGGTCTTTGCGAAGTTTGGTTACGGCGCGAACGAAACCACGCTGTACGGCGTACCGCTGCCGCTCAATACGCCCGAGAACGTTACCCTGACGTACAACGCGTCGACGAACGCCGCGATGCTCTGCGTCGGTAACACCGCGACGCCGAAATGCGTCACGACCACGGTTGCGGGCACCTACGTCGCGTCCGGCAACCCGATCGTCTTCGGAGGCGGCACCAAGTACTATCCGGCCAACGCCACCTTCGACGAAGCCGCCTTCTTTGCGGGCACGGTGCTGACCGCAGCGCAAATCGGTACGATCGCAGCGTACGCCGGAACGGGTACCGGCGCGACGCCGGCGCCGACGGCAACACCGGCTCCCACGCCTACGCCGATCGGTGGCGCGCCGACGGCCGCACCGGGGATGTGCTCGATCTACGCCGGGTTCGGATCGCTTTCGGCGTGCTACGACATGGACGAAGCGTCGGGCGGCGTGCTTACCGACGTTTCGGGCGCCAACCACAACGGCACGATCTCACCGGGCGGCGTCACATACAACGCGCTGGGGATCGCAACCAACAGTGCGTTTGCGGAAACGACGAACGGTTCGACCGGCTCGCTGACTAGCGGGTACGCCCCGGGCGCGGGCTCGTTTAGCGTTTCGTTCTTCGTCGCGCTGCAGGCAAACCTCAACAACTACGGCCACATCGCGGCGACCGGCAACCCCGGCAGCTCCAGTCCCTCTACCGGCTGGAGCCTCGACATCAATGAGAACTCGAGCAACACCGTATTTGCGAAGTTCGGGTACGGCTCGAATCAAACGACGATCTACGGCGACCCGCTTCCGCTCGACACACCCGAAAGCGTGACCCTCACGTACGACGCCGCGACAAACGCAGCCGTGCTTTGCGTAGGAAACACCTCGGCCCCGGCGTGCGTTTCGGGTACGGTCGCGGGAACGTACGTGCCTTCCGGTAACGACATCGTCTTTGGGGGCGGCAGCAAGTACTATCCGGCTAACGCCACCTTCGACGAAGCGGCGTTCTTTGCGGGCACGGTCCTGACACCCGCGCAAATCGACACGATCGCGTCGTATGCCGGTTACGGTACCGGCGCGACGCCCGCGCCTTCACCGGCTCCGACGCCGACGCCGGTTGCAAGCGCGACGCCGACGCCGGTTGCAAGCGCGACGCCGAGTGCAACGCCCTCACCGACGGTCAGTCCGACGCCCGCAGCAACTCCGACGCCGACGGCGAGTCCCGCGCCTACGCCGGTCCCGACCGCCGTTCCAACGCCGACGGCTGCGCCGACCCAGCCGCCCGCCTTCAACGACTACACGACCTTCGGCTACGACAATCAGCGCGACGTGTTCAACCCGAACTCTACGACGATTACGCCGGCAAGCATCGCGAATCTGCATCTCGCATGGCAGGCGTCGATCAACGACTACAACATGCAAAGCCAGCCGGTTCTCGCGACCGAAATTCCGAACCATGCGGGCGTCCTGTTCGTGGGCGGAGCGACCGGCAACGTGTACGGCTACGATGCGACGACCGGTGCGAACTTGTGGACGACTGCGACCGGACAAGCCACGTTCTCGTGTGAGAGCGGATACACCGCGTACTTCGGCGTCGGCGGGACGGTGGCGTACGATCCGTCTTCGAAATCGATGTACGTCACCGGGAACTCGAACGCGTCCTCGAACGCGACGGTCGCCAACGTACTCTTCCACCTGGA
>Ga0302325_10005915_pt1 | contig 27679 bp, 30 predicted proteins | sample Palsa_T0_2_FD_201948 | JGI IMG/M metagenome (GOLD analysis project Ga0302325, IMG submission 201948) | Peat permafrost microbial communities from Stordalen Mire near Abisko, Sweden - Palsa_T0_2 | ecosystem: Environmental > Terrestrial > Soil > Palsa > Peat permafrost | place: Sweden: Abisko... | reverse complement strand
GCGATCACCGTGTACGCGCAGCAGGAAGTAGTGAAGGACCTCGTCGAGGCGCGCCTCGCCGCGGGCGGTCACATCGTTTTCGACGTTGAAGATCTCGCGATAGACGATCTCGATTCGCCGCTCCCGAAGATTCGCTATCGCAAAGACGGCGTCGCGCACGAGCTGGTTTGCGATTTTCTGGCCGGCTGCGACGGTTTCCACGGCGTCTGCCGCCCCTCGGTACCGCAGGGAGTAATCGCAGCGTACGAGCGCGTTTATCCCTTCGCGTGGCTCGGCATTCTGGCCGAAGCGGCGCCCACTTCCGAGGAGCTGATCTACACGTACCACCAGCGCGGGTTCGCGCTCTTCAGCATGCGATCGCCGCAGATCACCCGTTTGTATTTGCAATGCGCGCCCGACGAGGATCTCGCGGCGTGGCCAGACGATCGCGTTTGGGAGGAGCTGCACGCGCGCATGCGAACCGAGGACGGCTGGGCGCCGGCGGTTGGTCCCGTGATTCAGAAAGGCGTCACCGGGATGCGCAGTTTCGTGATCGAGCCGATGCAATTCGGCCGGCTGTTTCTCGCTGGAGACGCCGCGCACATCGTGCCGCCCACCGGCGCCAAGGGGCTGAATCTCGCGATTGCGGACGTACGCGTGCTTTCCCAAGCGCTCGAAGCCTTCTACAAATCCGGCCGTCAGGATCTCCTCGATGGATATTCCGCGAAATGTCTGCGCCGCGTTTGGAAAGTGCAACGGTTCTCCTGGTGGATGACTTCCATGCTGCATCTTTTCCCGGGCGACGACGGTTTCGATCATCGCCGCCAGCTCGCCGAGCTCGACTACATCACCAGCTCGCGCGCCGGGATGACAGCACTCGCCGAGAATTACGTTGGCCTGCCATACGAGTAGTCCGCGCATGATAAAATCCATGCCGAGATGAATAATCCGCTCCGCTGGGTCGCGAGTTCCCTGCTCCTCGTGTGGTCCGCGCATTTGGTTTCGGCGCAAGCTTCCCCGCAGGCCTCCGCGCAAGCCTCCGCTCAAGCCTCCGCTCAAGAAGGAGCCGCCCTGTATCAGCGCAGTTGCGCTCCCTGCCACGACGCTGGAGCCGAACGCGCTCCCACGCACGAAGCTCTGCACGCTATGTCACCCGAACGCGTGCTCGCGGCCATGGAATCCGGGCCCATGATCTCGATGGCCAACCGCCGCTCTGAGGCCGATCGCCGCGCCATCGCCGAATTCATTACCGGCAAATCCTTCGAGCATCCTCTGGATACTGCTCCCGCGGCTGCAGCCATGTGCGCCGGACCGGTCCCTGAATTCACCAATCCCACCGCTGGCCCGCTGTGGAACGGATGGGGCCTGGATCTGCTGAACACGCGTTTTCAAACCGCCGCGCTAGCTGGAATCGGCGCTACCGACGTTAGCCGATTGAAGGTTAAGTGGGCCTTCGGATTTCCCGCCACGCTGGACGCCAACGCGCACCCCGCCCTGGCCAGCGGACGCATCTTCATCGGCAGCACCAGCGGCACGGTTTACTCGCTCGACGCGGCGACCGGCTGTATACGCTGGTACTTTAACGCGGCCAGCGGCGTGCGCACGGCTATCAGCATCGGCCGCGTCCAAACCGAATTCGGCCCGCGCTACGCAGCGTTCTTCGGCGACGGCAGCGCGCTCGCCTACGCCGTGGATGCCATGACCGGCAAGCAGTTTTGGAAAACCAAGGTGGACACTTTCCCCGCCGCGCGCATCACCGGCTCGCCGATCTTCTATAACAACCGCCTGTACGTGCCCGTCGCATCCGGTGAAGAAGGCGCCGGAGCCTCGCCCGATTATGAGTGTTGCCGCTTCCGCGGGAGTATGGTCGCGCTGGATGCCTCCACCGGCAAGCAGCTCTGGAAAACCTACACCATCCCCGACCAGGCGCACAAAACCAAGAAGAACAAAATTGGCACGCAGCTCTGGGGGCCCTCGGGTGCGCCCATTTGGAGCAGCCCGGCGATCGACGCCATCCACAACGTCCTCTACGCCACCAGCGGCGATAACTACAGCGATCCCACCAGCCGCATGAGCGACGCATTTGTGGCCTTCGATCTGGACAGCGGAAAAATCCTTTGGTCACGCCAGATGACGGCGTCCGACGCCTACACCGCAGCCAGCCGACTGCCCGACAAAACCAATTGTCCCGAATCGAATGGTCCCGATTTCGACTTCAGCTCCGGCCCCATTCTCGTGACGCTCCCGAACAGCCATCGCGCTTTGGTCGCAGGGCAGAAGTCGGGCTTGGTCCACGCCGTCGATCCCGATAATCAAGGTGAAGTGCTCTGGAGCGTTCGCGTCGGCAAGGGCGGCACCAACGGTGGAGTGCAATGGGGGTCGGCCACCGACGGTTCTAACGTGTATGTCGCGCTCGCCGATCTCGGCCGCGTCGTGGTTCCTTACAGCCTCAGCACCGACGTGGATCCGAAGCTGGGCGGCGGCATGTTCGCGCTGCGTCTGGATACCGGCAAGCAGGTTTGGTACACGCCGCCGGCGCCTTGCGGCGATCGCAAGCGCTGCAGTCCCGCGCAGTCGGCCGCCGTCACCGCGATCCCCGGCGTTGTGTTCTCCGGCTCCGTCGACGGACACCTGCGCGGCTACTCCACTACCGACGGCTCCGTCGTTTGGGACGCCGACACGGTGGGACCATATATGACGGTCAACGGCGTAGAGGCGCACGGCGGTTCGATGGACGGTCCCGGCCCCGTCATCGGCGGCGGCATGCTGTTCGTCAATTCCGGGTACGCGGCGGGCGGCGGAATGCCAGGGAATGTACTGCTGGCGTTTTCGGTAGACGGGAAATGAGGGGGAAAAAAGAATTCAGTAGTCAGAATCCAGAATGCCGACATTCGAAGCAACGCTCGCCGATTCTCGAAACTTCACGATTCTGTATTCTGTATTCTGTATTCTTCTTCTGGCTTCTGAATTCTTCTTCTGGCTTCTGAATTCTCCTTAGGATGCGCCTTTCCAATCGCTGCTTCGCAGTCACCGGCCTCTGCTATCTGCCGCCCTTCAGCGTCAACGCCGGCTTCGTCACCGGCGATGAAACCACGCTCATCATCGATACCGGCGCCAACGCCGCCGCGGCAGCCACCATTCATGGCTACGCTACTACGGCGCGCCCTTCGAACCACATGCTGGTGCTCGATACCGAGCGCCATTTCGATCACATCGGCGGTAACGGCTACTTCCGCGCGCGCGGAATCGATGTTTACGGGCACGCTAGCATCCAGCGAACGGACGAGGAATTCCGGTTGGAAATGGCCGAATTCAGGCAGGAAGTATCCAGCCCCGCGCGGCGTTTGAATCAAGACGCACAGGTTTTCTACCACGGCACGCGCTTGGCCAATCCAAATTGGCCGATCACCGGCGAATGCTGCATGAATCTGGGGGCTTGCGAAATCCAGGTTCTACTCACGCCCGGCCACACGCCCAGCAACGTTTCGGTGTATGTGCCGTCCGACGCCGCGCTGTACTGCGGCGACTGTTTGATCAATGGCTATGTGCCGAATCTGGACGCCGGCTCCATCGACGATTGGCGCGAGTGGCTGAAGTCGCTGGAGCGCCTGGCGGCGCTCGCTCCGCGCATCGTTGTGGCCGGCCACGGGCCCGTGGCCACAGGCGATGAAGTGCCGCGCATGATCCAGAAGGTTCGGGAAATCTTGCGGCAATCGATCGAGACCGGGCGATCGCCGACGGCCAGCTCCTAACTTCCGGTGGGAACTATCCCCGCGTTCTCGACCATTAGAATTACTGTGCGTTCAGTGGCTCGCGTTCGGTGAGTCACTCCCTTGGGCACCACAAAACCTTGTCTCGGCTGCAACGCCACGGTCTTATCTTCCTGATCGAGCGCGAGATCGATCAATAGCTGCCCTTCCACCACATAGAAGAATTCATCGTCGTTATCGTGTTTGTGCCAATGATACTCGCCCTCCACTACTCCGAGACGGACCACCGATCCGTTCACTTGGCAGAGCGTCTGGTTGTACCACTTGTATGTGCAATCGTCGGCGAGAGCTTTCTCATCGATCACTTCCAGAGGCTGGTAGTAAATGTCGAGCCGAGTCTCGTAGGGATAACTTTGGGTACTCACGTCTGGCCTCCTAACTTTTGGCCAGCACGGTCCCGAAGCCCTTAGCCTGTCCGCTCAACCCCAACAACCTGACGCTGGCCCACAGCGCGTGCGGAGTACTCGAAACCACTGGTGCCTTGCAGCGCTGCTCCAGCGGCACGATGAGATCCAGTGTCTTCAGAGCGCCGCAGGAAATTACCAGCGCCTCGGCCTTCGGCGCGCCCTCATACACGCTGGCGCTGAAATTCAGCAGTTCGTCGGGCGTCACCGGGCCTCGGTCGTTGAAGCTCACGATACCGAGCCCCTTCACCGATACCACTTCAAATCCAGACTCTTCGAGAAACACTTTCAGCCGGTGGCTCACGTCTTCGTCATAGGCGGTTGCCACCGCGACCTTGCGGGCATTCACGGCCTTCAGTCCTTCGACGATTCCAGTGCTCATGGTGGTCGACGGCAGTCCGGTCACCTTAGTGACATTCACTTTCAGCTGATGTTCATACTCGGCGCCTTTATAAAAGGTCAGCGACGTCCCCATCACCGAAATCGCGTTCGCGCCCTGCTTGGCCAGCTTTTCCGCGGCCGGCAGGATCCTGACAAACACGCGGTCGTACTCTTCCGCGGTCATCTTCTGCAGGCCGACCCCTTCGGCCAGGAACCGCACGCCCGAGGGATACAGCAGCGTCGCTTCGGGAGGCACCGGATAGTTCGCCGGCGGAAAAATCATCCCGAGCGTGGGAACATCCGCGGCATAGAGGGTCGCGCCAATCGCCGCGCCCGTCACGCTCGCCGACGCGATCTGTAGGAACTGCCTGCGGGAACTACTCATACCATCACCTGTTATCCCCGCACGTCGATGCGGCTGTTGTTATGGAAAGAAATGCGAATCGTCCCGGCCACTGGACGGCCAAAACTAGTTGCCGGCCAAAACTCGGTGAACAACAAGCTGTTCTCGATGCTGTGGCGCAACTGCTCACTCTGCTGGCCGGGCGCGCTGACGATCGTGTAGTTGATGATCGTGCCCCGGTCGTCCAGCTGCAAATCCACCACTGCGTCGCCGTCGGCGAAAGCGACCGGAGCCGTATCTTTGAGCATCGGCTCGGTGACCAGCATGGTCGGCACATCGCCCGCCAGCGCATCCATCGCGTATGCCGACTTGAACATCGGAACCAGCGTACTGAACAGGAATATGGCCGAGCACAGCCCACCCACGGCCGGCAGCGCCAGCGGACGCATCAGGTGATGCAACGATAATTCCAAACGGTTGAACCATCGGTTCCACCGGGTGGCTCCGCCAGCGGACTCCATTCTTATCCTGGACGCCGCCACTCGCAAGCGCGTCGTCAACTCGGGCGGCGGCAGCAGGCGCGGCAACGACCGCAGCTTCTCGCGCAGATCAAAGTAGCGTTCCGTTTCGACCGTGCAATCCCGGCATGTATTCAAGTGGCGCTGCAGCAACCGCCCCTCCTCCGCCGAAACGGCGTGGTCCAGGTAGGCCGGCACCTTTTGTCTAACGCTCGAGCATTTCATACTATTCGGTCACCGCTTCAGACGACCAACGTACGTTCGCCTCGGTCTCCAGCTGGCCCGGCTCCAACCGGCCCTCGAGAATCCTGCGCAATGCCTCGCGGCCCCGCATGATGCGCGACTTCACGGTGCCGAGCGAGACATTCAGAACCGTCGCAATATCCTCGTAACTCAAATCTTCGATGTCGCGCAGCACCACCGCCGCGCGAAATTTCGGGTTCAGCTTGTCCAGCGCCTGTTCCACCAGCGCGCGCGTCTCGTGGTCCGCCGCCTGCTCAAATGGCGACCGGCCCGGATCGGTGATGGTGTCCGCGTGATGCGGCGCGCCTTCTTCGGACCCGAGCGCCACTTCCTGCCGCTGGTGCCGGCAAAACCAGCGGCGATGATTGTAGGCTTCGTTGACAGCGATTCTGTAAATCCAGGTCTTCAAACTGCTGTTACCGCGGAATGCGCCGATGCTGCGGAACACTTTCAGAAAAACCTCTTGCACGATATCCGGCGCGTCGCTGGGATCGTTCATCAAGCGGCACACCAGGCTGTACACCGGCTGCTGATAGCGCTGGATCAGGATTTCGTACGCGTCTTCCGCTCCCTGGCCGAGCGCCGAGACGAGTGCGTCTTCTTCCGCGTGGGAGAAAAGGCACCCCTCTATATGTAGACCAACAGTAGTGTCTGCCACGTCTACTCAGATTCTAGCCCCAAATTACGAGCCCTGCTAGCCAGATAGACCCCGGCGGAGCGGGAAAAGTTCCCGATCACCCACTTCGTGCGTCAAAGTCCATGCAAAGGCTATCGAGGGTTGTACTTATCCTCAAGCAGGCCAGCGATATAGTCGCTCCGGGCCTTGCCCTCTGCCCTCGCCTCCTCACGGCATTGATTCAGAATGTAATCGTCGAGCTTGATCGTTACCGGTCTGGGGCCGAAGCGTGGCTCCGGCCTTCTCCGGACCTTCAGCTTAAGACCATATCGTTGTATTTCGCTGTCGACCAATGCGTCTAGCCACTTCGGGGCATGCGGTGAAACCCAAACGGCGGAGATCAGCTCCTTCAGGTCAGCCTTTACGCATAGACCGTCCTCGGGCGCGTCCACGTACCAGGAATATGGACTCTGTATTCCCTTTCCCACTGGAACCAACTTTTCTTCACCTTCCATGGCTTAGCGTCGCTTTTGTTTTTTCCATCCGAATAGTCGATTTGATCAAATTCCAGAGTAAGCCCGTGTCCGACAGATAGTGCGGATTTTAGGCGGCCGACGGTCGACTCAATCGCCACGCCGAATGGATTAGCGTAGGCAAGCCAAAAAACCTCGGATTCTCCGCCTGCGTGGGTCCAGCAATGGACAAATCCCCGCGAATCGTTGAATAGCGCCCGAAAAACCCCTGTTTCCATCAGTATTCCTTCGAATGGATCACGAAGGTTCGCCAAGCGAGTGAGCCATAGGCCGCCGTTCTGGAAAATCGATACCAGCGCCGGGAACGTCGTGTAGTGCCAGATCTTCGCCGATCGCATTAGCCTAATTGATTCTAGCTAGCGATTTCGCCAAAAGGCGCGCCGCAATATAGGCCGTTTCCCATCGAGCGCCTGCCTTCAGCGTTGGGGTTTATCGAGAAATGCCTTCTCCGCCGTGGGGAGCGGTAGAAACAACCTCCGAGGATCGCTGACCAGAGGGAGGAAGCCGTGGCGCCGATAGAAAGCCACGGCCGCATCGTTCTTCGCATCCACCAGTAGCGTGTACACCGCCGGTGGCGATTGCAAGGTCCTGCGCGTGGCATCCATCAAAAGCGCAGAGCCAAGGCCTCGCCCCTGAAACCGCTTGTCGACCGCCAAACGGCCGATTCGCACCGCTGGCAAAGTCGGATATCGGGGCAAGCGCTTCGCTTGCTCCGGCGGTAAATCAACGAAGGGAACGCCGGCAGCGGCGATCGTGTAATACGCCGCTACCTGACCGTTCGCGACTTCGACGGCAACGAAGCAATTTGCAACGCGGCGGCGGATGTCCTGACTCGCCTGCGTCTGGAAATACCGGTCCAGCACTTCCTCTCCACAGCGAAACGACCCGCGGTCCTGCTCCGCGCCGAGCGGCGCAAGGCGGAAGCGGAGATCCGTCATCCCTCGCCGAATAGCTCACGATATCGCTTGGCGGCTTTTTTCAGAGCTTTGTTCGGCGCTGGAGGATTTAGAATCGCTTCAGCAATTTGCCGCTGGTCTTCGATCGACAGACGGATGATTTCCGTTTGCTCGATGGCCCGGCAAGCGGCCTCATCCGCGGCTGCCACCACGAAGTCCGTGAGCGAACGCCCCTGGATCTCCGCGGCACGCTTCAGCCGCGCCATAACCGGATTGGGCAGGCGAGCCTCCAGGCGGGCAGTGGCAGTACCTGTAGAGGACTTCATACCTCGACGATACGGCAGTTTGCCGTACCAAGTCAACTCCAGGGTACGGGCCTCCCCTACTTCAGCTCCATCATCATGGCGCTTCCCGTCCCTCGCTCGAGCAACTCCGTGTGCGTCCGGTCGCGCTTGTTGAACCGAATATCGAACGCCTTGTACTGGTTGAGTTTTTTTGCCCCGTCCGGCGTGGTCGATGTCAGCGCGGTGTCTTCCAGGTAAACCAGGACCACATCCTTATCGTGGAAATGCATGGGCGTCGGCTCTCCCGGATTCCAGCGGTAGGACCAAACGATTACGCGATCGTTCTCCAGCAACTTCTTCACGTGCGGGCGGGGGAAAGCCAGCGGATATCCGGTCTTGTTCTCGATCGGCGCGACGGGATGGTCCTTGAGCTCAATGACTAACCATCGGTCACCGATGCCGCCTGTTTTATTGCGATCATCGCCTCTCGCACTAAAGTAGGCGGTCCCCGCATCAGGGCCTGTCAACCGCATAAAGACGGCATCCAGATCATGCCCGCGCGCCGGATTCGTCTGGCCCTTCGTCCACGTCACGTCCCAGACAACCACGCGGTTATTATCGATAACAGGTTGTATGGAATCGATAACAGGTTGTATGGAAGGCTTGGCATCCTGACCGAAGCAAACCACAAAACAGACTCCCGTCAACGCTGCTACTCCGAGCACTTTGTTCATCACCACCTCAAGCCTCGCACAATCTAGTACTATAGCTTGGATTTTTTCATTGAAATTGTAACGTGAGTTAGTAGATCCTCGATGAAGCCTGCGGGGTCCGCATACGCGGAAAAGGCCGCGACAGGCCTAATACCCCATTCTTTCACCTCGGAGGGAGAACTATGAGTATGAAGAGAATATCGGTGTCACTCCCTATCGCCGCGCTATTCCTGGGCGCTTGCGCGATTACGGCCTCCGGCCAGACCGGGGTTCCAACCACGGGTAACCGTCCCGCCTTCCAGCGTGGCCGCGCCCGGTGATGCCGCCCTGCGCTCCCATACGAACCTGGCCTACAAAGGGCCAGCGACCAGGGTGGCAATCCCACAGATTTGGGGCCGCCTTTCCCGGGATACTTGTTCCAGACGCCCGCTTCGATCGCTTGCATTTACGAGCTGGTGGGGCCATCCTGGTCAGGGTGCAATCCAAACGTGGTGACCACCGATCCAAACGGCGGCAGCCGAGCCCTTGCGATTGTGGATGCGTATGACGACCCCAACGCGTATATCGATCTGCAGAGTTTTTCGACGCAGTTTGGGCTGCCGCCCATCAGCCCAGCCAGGTTTCAAGTGGTGTATGCGCCTTTCGGAAACCCAAACGGGGCGCCGGGTAGCTGCAGCGCAGGGCCCGGCCCCGAGACCCCGTCGGCCGCCGGTACGGGCTGGGACCTCGAAGAGTCGTTAGACATCGAGTATACGCATGCCATGGCGCCGCAGGTTGATCTACCTGGTGGAGGCCCAGTCGAATTACAATACCGATCTTTATTGCGCTGTTAGCGTAGCAAGCAATCTGGTGGCGAAGGCGGGCGGTGGCGAGGTCAACATGAGCTTTACCAGCGGCGAATACCAGGGCGAAATCAGCAATGACCCCATTTTCACGACGCGCAGAGTGGTTTACTTAGCCGCGGCAGGTGATTACGCGGGAGTTTACTATCCCAGCGCTTCGCCCAACGTGGTTTCGGTGGGCGGCACGGCGCCCAGCATGAACATCAACACAGGAAGATTCGAGGGGGAGACGGCCTGGCAAGACGGCGCGGGCGGCCCCAGCGCCTACGAGCCGAGACCGAGCTACCAGAATGAGATTGCTTTCATTGTCGGCAACTCGCGCGGCACGCCGGACATCTCGGCGATCGCTGCCGCCTACACGGGCAGCTGGGTTTTGGACAGGCTGGTGTACGGTCCTGGAACCTGGTATGCCGTGTACGGCACCAGCGTGGCCACGGTCGTGATGACGGGCATTGTTAACGCCGCACACAGCTTTGAGCCATCCAGCAATGCCGAGCTCAGCAAGATCTATTCAACCCGTATGGGTTCGCCGACATCACGTCAGGAAGCTGTGGCAACTATGCGAGCTTCCTTGTCACGCCAGGATGGGATTTCTGCACGGGCGTAGGGAGCCCGCGCGGTTACTCCGGAAAATAAGGAACTCCAGATCCATTCGCGATTACTTCCTCGTAATACTTCTCGTATTGCGGGATGATCAGCGAACTCGCGAAGCGCTCTACGGCTGTCCTGCGGGCGGCCTCCGCCATCTTGCGATGCAACGGCTCGTTGGTTAGTAGCTCGATCACGCGCCGGGACTGGGCCGCGATATCGCCCACCGGCTCCAGAAATCCATCCACTCCGTCCGTCACCAGTTCCGGCAATCCGCCCACGCGCGTCGTCACCGGCGGAACCCCGCATGCCATGCCTTCCAGCGCACCCAAGCCAAACGATTCCATTTCGCTCGGCATCAGCAGCACATGCATCGGGGGAAACAGCCGCTCGACATGATCCTGCTTGCCCAGAAACGTCACGTGCCGCTCCACGCCCAGCTCGCGCGCCAGCCGATGCGCTTCGGGACGGTCCGGTCCGTCTCCAACCATATACAAATGAGCGGGTGTGGCCTTGACCACTTCCGCCAACACCCGTACGCAATCCGTGACGCGCTTTACCGGTCGGAAATTGGAAATATGCATCAGCCGCTTTTCGTCATTCGGCCGATTCTGCATCGGGCGGTAAATCTCGGTGTTCACGAAATTGTAGATCACGCGGATCTCGTTAGGGACGCCGAATACCTCGTACGTCTCGCGGCGTACGTCCTCGCTGACGCCGGTAATCCCATCCGACTTCTCAATCGAGAACTTGGTGATCGGGAAGTAGGATCGGTCCATCCCAACGATACTGACGTCGGTGCCGTGCAGCGTGGTGATGAAGGGAAGGCGGCGCCGGGCGGCCAGCATTTGCTGAGCCAGCATCGCCGCGGTGGAATGCGGGATCGCGTAATGCACGTGCAGCAGGTCGAGCTCATACGCTTCCGCTACTTCCGCCATCCTCGACGCCAGAGCCAGGCAGTACGGCGGGTATTGAAACAGCGGATAGTTCGACACTTCCACTTCGTGATAGAAGATGCGCGGCGTCCCGGGATCCAGCCGGATCGGATTCGCGTATGTGATGAAATGCACGTCGTGCCCGCGCGCGGCCAGTTCCAGGCCGAGTTCAGTAGCGACGATGCCGCTCCCGCCATACGTTGGATAGCAGGTGATTCCAATGCGCATGCCTGGTTAGATTAAGACCGCTCTCTCACGGTCGCGGCTCATTTTGCGGCGCGGCGATCAATGTGGCCATTCCGATCTGTCCGTCGATGTTTTGATCCGGCCGCCCCACATCTCCGCCGCCGAACCACACGGTCACTTGATCGCCACTCGTTATCACCGTCGGATCGCAGACCACTTTCGCATCCCACGCCTGCTCGCCCGCAATCACCATTGCCAGCTTCTCCCAGCGCACTCCGTCGCGCGATCGCGCGAGTCCCAGCCGCCGCATCTCAGCCGCATCGCGTCCCGTGTACAGCATCCAATAATATCCGCGCGAAGCCCACACCGCTGGCTCGCCCAGCCCATTCGCATCAAACGCGCCGTACTCGCCCAGCTCGAGAATCGGATTGCTGCGAAGCTTGTACCAGCTCACGCCATCGTCGGACGCCGCTACTCCCAGCCGCTGCCGCTGCGCGCGATCCATTCCCAAATAAAACATGTAGTAGCCACGCCCGGCGCGAATCACGTACGGATCGGCCACGCCGCGCTCGTCCCAGCTTCCGTATGGTCCGGCAGGGAGCACCGGCGCTCCGTTGCGCTGCCATAGATGCCCATTGCGCGATCGCGCCAGCCCGATCTCAACCGGCGCGCCGGCCTGGTAGTAATACAGGATGCCGCTGTCGTCCGTGATGGCCGAACCGTTCGCTGCAATCGCGCGGCCCTCCCAGGTGGCGGGGTCCGGCGAAAGGATCTTGCCTTCCTTGTGCCACGTGACGCCATCGGCCGAAACCGCGAGCCCGGTATGCCACGTTTTGCCGTCGTAACCGGAAAAGAAATTGTAGTAGGCGTCGCCTTGCCGGATCACCGAAGGATTCAGAACGTCCACCGCGTCCCATTCGCCCTTGGCGCCGCGTTGCAACACCGGCTCTGCACGCGCCTGCCATTTCCACGTGACGGATGGCCCGCCCGGCTGCTCGGGCAACGTAAAATCCCGATAGCGTCCACATCCCGCCAAGACTACCAGCCACCAGCCACTAGCCACCAGCCACCGTCTCACGTAGCCAGCCGGATCTTCAGTCCCGCCCCTTGGCCAGGTTTCGAGTCCAGCACCATGTCGCCTCCCAGCGTGCGAACGCGGCGCTTGATGCTCATCGGTCCCAGCCGCAGCAGTTCCAGCTCGTCCAGCGTGTAGCGGCCGCTGAAGGGAAAGCCGTTGCCGTTGTCCTCCACCAGGATCTCAAGGACGGTGTCCGATTTTGCGATGCTCACCGCCACGCGCGTGGCCGAGGAATGCTTCTGCACGTTGTACAGCGCTTCGCGCACGATCTGCAGCAGCTCGAGCGAAATCTCCGGCTCGGAGGGCTCCAGGAACTCGGCGCTTACGAACGTCGCCGGAATGCCGCTGTCTTTCTGGAACTGCTCAACCACCCGGCGCAGCGTCGCGTTCAGGCTGCCTTCCACGTCCACCGGCCGCATGCTGCGCACGAACGCCCGCAGCTCGTTGACCTGGCTTTTGCACAAATCCTGAAGCTGCAACAGCTCTTCGGTCGCCGCCGTCAAATCGCGCGTCAGCAATTTGCGGATAATCTCCAGGCGCATCTGAAAACTGATGAAGCTCTGCAGCGGGCCATCGTGAAAATCGGCCGCGATGCGCTGCCGCTCGCTCTCGCGCGCCTTCTCGGCGTCATAGCGGTACAGCACGGTCTGGCGCGAACTATTGGAAAGCCGCTCCTCCAGATATTCGCGTTGGATCGCCAGCACGCTGCCCAGGATTCCCGCCGCAATGAAAGCCGGCCGCAGCATCTCCGCCGAATGCAAGGTCGGCACCACGTACAACAGCGCGATCGCCGCTACCGCCACCAGCACCGTCTTCCACCAGGGATGCAGCATCACCGCCGCCAGCAGCACGTAGGCGTAGAACACCGAGCTGATCCAATACCCGTACGCCGCGCCGCTGATGGCCGCGATAAAGAAGAATACAAAATCCACGATCAGCGCCAGCGTCGGAAACCCGGAGTCCTCCAACCCTCGCCAGAACAAGGCGACGCACGCATAAATAATGTAAACCGCGAACAGAATGGCCGTGTCGGTCCAGACGAAGCTGGAGGAAATCAGCTGCGTTGCCAGGCAGCTCATCCCCAGCAGGATGCGAATGAGACTGAGCAGCCGCCGCCAGGAAGTTGGAAGCATTAGTTTACCGAGCCGCGACCGTGCGCCCTGTTCAAGGGCCAAGGGAGCGGGCGCGCCCTATTGTTCCACATACAATCGCACACGATTGCTCGGCTGCCCCTCCGCTTCGATGTATAGCTCGGCTGGGCCTGCGTCCGCAATCCGCGGCAGTTGGATCTCGATCAAATAGAACCCCACATACCCCGGCGCGAGCGACGCCTCGGTCACCTCCACGGGCGCGCCATCCAGGTAGGCGTGCACTGTCGCGGCCACCCGCGGCGGATCTTTCAACGGCGCGGCCATCCCGGTGGGCCAATCCGGCTTCACTTGCCCCAAGCCCGTCGCCAGCACCTGGATTCGCGAGCCCGCGTGCGCCGGCGTGCCTGCATCCAACAGCGTGCCACTCGCAGCGTTCATAATCAGCGGAGTCCCGTCCGGATCCACGAAGATGGCCGGTGCAGCGCTCTTCAACGCCACGCCGAACGTCAGCGGCCCGGACGCAGCCTCAAGCGACAGCGACACCGTGTCGCCCTTGGCCTCAAATGGCACCTGGATCTGCGAAGCCGTTTCGGTGGCATCCAGCACCGGCGCCGCGACATCCTCGCTGCGGGCCGATTCCACGCGCGCTCCCAAGACGCTCAGCAATGCCCCTGGAGCCGTGGGACGCGCGCTGTAGTCCGCCGCATTCACGATCCGGGCTTCGCGCAGGCGGTGCGGCGCTATGGTGGTGTACACACCATAGCCATCCAACACGGCGAATAGCTGGTTCGCGCCCGCATCCAGTTTCACGTCGGTCGCCGCGGCCGCCGGTAAATGTTCGCTCAGCGAGCTCCAAACCGTGGGCTGGCCCGCCGACCCGAGGTCCGTCCTGGTGTAAAACAACCCGGCGTCGGTTGCGACATAGATCGCGCCGCTTCCGCGATCGGCCGCTATTCCATGCCCCGCGGCGTTCTCCGGAAGATTGGCCGTGATGTCGTCCCAGAACGCGCCGCCGTTCATGGTGCGCAGCACGTACGCGGGTTTGGAGGAACCTGCCGCCGCGCCGCTTCGCCCTCCCAACACCGCGATCGCCACGCGCGGATCGTCGGCGTCCACCCAGATGGCTTGCACCTGGCCCTCGTCACCCAACTTAAACCCGGGGCCCCAGCTCACTCCGGCATCGGCGGAAACCTGCAACCGTCCCTCGCTGTCGCCCGCGTAAATGTAATCCTCGGCCGCTGCGATCGCGCTAACCGAGTGCTTCAACACCTGCGATAACGCGCTTTTCAGATTCTGCTCGCGTTCCACATCGGCCGCGGCCAGGGGTTTCCAGGCCGACTTCTCGCCCGGCGCCCACTCCACTTCCCGCGCCACGCCCTGGGAGCCGCCCGCCAGTTCCAGCCGCACTCCGCGCGTGCCGCTCGGCAATCCCAACAAATGCACGGCCGGCAGATTGGGCAGGAACTTGTTCAAGCCATTCCAGGATGCCCCGCCGTCCAGCGATCGCCAAACGCCCGCGTCGGAAGCCACCGCCACGTCGTCGGGATCCACCGGCGAGACCGTGACAGCCCGCAGGCCTGGCCCGAGCAGGCAGGCGCCTCTGTAGCTTGTTAAATTGATCCAGCTCACCCCGGCATCGTCGGACCGGTAGACGTCCCCACCGATTCCGTACAGTCGGCCGTCCGGGACGCCGCCACCGGATCCAGCGCCGGGTCCGGAAGGGGTCGCCAGCTTGAACGCAATCTCGGGCATGCTCTGAAGAGCAGCGGCTTCGGCCTCATTCGTGGCCGGCGGCAGGGCTTTGCCGTCCGTCACCAACTGCCATTGCTCGAAGTCCGAGGTCCGAAAAACGCGCCCCGAAGCGGTTTTGGCGAACAAGTTTGACCCGTCCGGGGAGTACCACACCCGATCTACCGGACCAGTGGCCGCCGACGGCAGCACTCCCGATTCGATGGCCGAATTCCCCACGTGCCGCCAGTTGGAGCGGGCTTCCTGGCCCCAAACCGGTCCCAAAACGCACCACGGCAGCGCCGCCAGACCGAGGCAACCTGCCGCCCGAATTGTGGCCCTCCGACACATCAAACGAGTCTATTGTATCCCGTCAGTGGATTCGATTTCCCCTCAAAGAAGCTGAATCTATACAGGTTCTTCCCAAAGAACCCGATAGGATGTCTTCTTGCTACGCACTTTTGGTGGTAGACTGTTTTGTTAAGACTTGGGGTAGTAATAAACCACATAGTACTTTAGTGTGGAATCGGCCAGGCTTCTCGTTAACTTTAACTTTATGAAGCGAAGTGGCATCATCGTCGGGGGCTCCGTCGTCGCCCGCATTTGGCTCGGCGCGCTGCTGGTTCTTGCCGGCTCGGGCACTTGCTCGGCCCAAATCATCTTTCCCAAATCTTCTGACGACGCCGCCAAAGTGGTCTCCTTAACCGGTGACGTCTCCGTCCTGCGCGATTCCCAGCCTTGGTCTCTCAATGTGGGCGACCAGGTCCAGACCCAACAGGTGATCCTGACCGGCCCCGACGGCTACGCCAAGTTCCAGACTTCGGATGGCAGCACCTTCGAGGTCTACCCGAGTTCCAACGTCATTTTCCGCAAGAATCCCGGCAGTCTTCAGGATCTCTTAGATCTCTTCGTCGGGCGCGTGAAAATTCATATCCAACGTTTGGGCGGCCAGCCCAATCCGAACCGAATTATGACTCCCACCGCGGTAATTTCGGTCCGCGGCACCATTTTCGACGTCAGCATCAACGACGACGACGAGACCACCATCGTTTCGGTGGAAGAAGGCTCGGTGGAAGTGCGGCACGCGCTGAAGCCCGGCTCGGCAAAAATCGTCAATGCCGGCGAATCGCTGCACGTCTATCGCGATCAGCCGCTGGCGCAAAGCGTCATCGACAAAAACGAGCTGTTTCACCGGATCATGCGCGGCTTGGAAGACGCCGCCTATCGCATAGCCATCAGTCCCGCGGGCCACGATGGCCTCTCGATTCCTACTGGACCTCAAACCGGCGACAAAGGCCCTCCGGCGCCGCCGAACGCCCCTCCTCCTCCATAGCCCCGGTCCGGCCCCATAGTCGCGTCCCGGCCAGACCTTCGGCGTGGCGCCCAGCGCGAACTGTGCCACACTAGCCTTAAGGGAAGGTCGCCATGAAGTCCGCCTTAGTCTCTTGTCTATACCTTACTTTTATCTTCTCGGTCCTCGGGCAAACCTCTGAGTCAAACCCGGCCGCTCAGGCTCCAGCCGGTCAAAACGGCGTCGCCTCCGAATGGGATATCCGCAAACTACTGGACTCCCTTTCGCAACAGGCCGAACACTTGAAGCCGGTCATCGATCAGGTGGAGCCCGCCACCTGGCAATCCAAGGGCGCGCCGGAAACCTATGTCGCCCAATGGAGCACCGTGCAGGCCGAACTCAAATACCTGGTCGCGTCCACCGACGCTTTTTCCAGGCAGCCCGAGCGCCTTCCCCTCGGCCTCGACGCTTATTTCCGCATGCAGGCTCTGGAATCCAGTTTCGGATCGCTGGTGGAGGGCGTGCGCAAATATCAGAACCCGGCGCTGGCCAACCTGATGCAAGCCCTGCTCGCCGAAAATAGCACCAATCGCGATCGCTTGCGCCAATATCTGCAAGATCTCTCGAAACAAAAAGAAGAGGAATTCGAGGTAGCCGATCGCGAAGCCCAACGCTGCCGCGCCGCCCTGCTGCAGCAGCCCGCGCCCAAGACCAAGAAAGTTTCTCATCCATGATTGGTAACTCAGGGATTGCCAACTCAGGCGCCGTAAACGCAGCAGTCTTCACTTGCAGCATCTGTGGCGAGCCCTCCACCAACATTTGCGCCGAGTGCACCAAGGACGCCTGCGCCAACCATCGCTGCGAGCGCTGCAAACGCTGTAGCGATTGTTGCGAGTGCGAGGTGCCGCTGTCGGCTGAAGAAGCTGCATCCGCGCCCGTGGTCGAGCCGGTGCCCGAACCGCCGGTCGAAGCGCCGAATACCGATTTCGTGGCTCCCTTCGAACCGAGCGTCCTTACCAAATCGACCGCCTTGGCCGAGCCGCAGGAACCAATCGATCTTGAGTAGCGCTTCGGCTCCGTAGAATTCCCGCACCGCAGCGCTCCACCGTTTCACACTCGCAGCAGGTCTGAAGCTTCTTCAGAAGCTCTCGCATGCTTTGGATCTGTTTGATCCTGGCATCCAACTCCAGCATTTTCCGCTCCGCGATCCTTTTCCATCGCTGCGAAATCGGAGTGGATGGCACGAAGCCGAAGAACAACTGCCGAATCTCGTCGAGAGTAAATCCCGCCTCCTGCGCCCGCCGTACGACGGCCAGCCGGTAGAGCACCGCCTCGTCGTAGCGCCGCTGGCCGCCCATGCGACGCGCCGGCATCAGGATCCCAATCTGCTCGTAGTAACGGATTGCTGAGGTCCGCAACCCAACCTGTCGCGCGATCTCGGAAATCGACCATTGCGCCATGCATCGATTATAGGGCGACTGAGGAGAAAACATTTACAAAAAAGTTCTTGCCTTCAAGTCAACTTGAAGCCGTAGCATCATCCTGGAGGTAATTTCATGAAGCTTCTGTTTTGGTTGGTCATCGCCGTCTCGGTAGCGCCGTCCTTCGCCGAGTCTCCGTTCGCCTGCGACCGCGCTGCCCTCACACCCCAGGCACGTAAGCGCCACTTCGATGAACTAAGTCCTGCCCTGCGAGCCCGCAAGAAAAATATTCGCGAGTTGCCCAATGGCTTTGAGTTCGAGTTCCCCCCAGACACCGCCACGTTTCAACTGGTGTCTGAATGGGTTACCGGCGAACGCCTGTGCTGTCCCTTCTTCGACATCGACGTGCACGTGGAGCGCGAGCATGGCAGCTTGTGGTTGCGCCTAACCGGGCGCGAAGGAGTGAAGCAGTTCATCCATGCGGATTTCGCTGCCTGGTTCCCGAGTTAACGCTAGGGCCGCGCCAAAAGCAACCGAGCGACGTATTTACATTGTAATCACACTCCTGTATAGTCATTGTGTAGACGGGTGGGGCCATGCCGGAAACAAGGGTGAAGAACAGCACAGGGCGCGCCGAGGTGATCAACCTGCGTGCCAGCAGGAACCAGAAGGTCCTGATTGACCGCGCTGCGGAAGCATTGGGCAGAAGCAGGTCCGATTTCATGCTGGATGCGGCCTGTCGGGAAGCTGAATCGGTGCTGTTGGATCGGCGCTATTTCACCTTGTCCGAGCAGGCCTTCCAGCGCTTCACGCGCATTCTCGATGGCCCGCTGAAGGACAATCCCAGGCTGCGCCGATTGCTTCGGACCAAGGCGCCTTGGGACCCACCTTCGGCGAGATGAGCGGTGCCGGCAAGATAGGGTCTCCCGGGAAGAGAAGGTCTCCCGGGAAGATAGGGCCTCCCGAGAACCTGTCGCCCTCGCACGATCTTTCCGAGTTCGATTCGGGTGAGCCTCTACTCGATGACTGGCTGCGCCGCCGCGCGGAGCGAAATGAGGCGAGCGGGGCTTCTCGAACCTACGTGGTCTGCGTCGGCAAGAGAGTCATCGGGTATTACACGCTCGCCGCGGGTGCCGTCGCTCACGCCGATGCTCCGGGGCGCATACGACGTAATATGCCGGAGCCGATTCCAGTGATGATCCTAGGGCGCCTTGCGGTCGATCAGGCTTTTCACGGTCAAGGCGTAGGTACCGGACTCCTTCGGGACGCCGTCTTGCGCGCTGTCCTGGCCGGCGAGATCGTTGGAGTCCGCGCAATCCTGGTGCATGCTCTTTCAGATGCGGCGAAGGCATTCTATGAAAAGTACGGCTTTGTAGCCTCGCCGGTTGATCCATTAACGGTAATGATTACCGTGGCCGAAGCCACGCGATTGATGAAGTCTCCGCGCGCATGAGCGGGCAGTCCTCCATTGGCCCGCAAGCTGCTAGCCTTTTGCCAATGCGTCTTGCCGGCGCGATCCTCATCCTTGCGTGCTCTGCCTCCGCCCAGTTCAAGAGCACCGTTCCATTGGTTGTCGCACCCACCACCATCACCGATTCCAAAGGACAGAACGTGGACGGGCTGACGACCGACGACCTGATCCTTTACGACAACAACGTGCCGCAGAAGATACAGATGGATTGGATGGCGTATCCGATCGACTTGGTGGTCGCGGTCCAGACCAGTGCGAACTCCGGACCCGTGATCGACAAGCTGGGTGGCACCGGGATTCTGTTCACGCAATTGCTGGCCGCCGATGCCGGCGAAACGGCTGTGATCTCGTTCAGCGACGAAGTGCAGATCCACCAGGAGTTCACCGCCAACCCGGATTTCGTCATCCACTCGCTACGCATGCTGCGCATGGAAGGCGACAACGCGCACATCCTGGACGCCCTGCACCAGGCGCTCCTGATGCTGGAAAAACGTCCTTCCGGGCGCCGGCGGATCATCCTCATGATTGCCGAGAGACGCGATCGCGCGAGCAAGACCAAGCTGCCGGAAGTAGTGGAACAAGTGCAGCGGCAAAATGCCGCGGTTTATTGGCTCACCTATTCTCCATTTCTGGAGCCGTTCACCGTGAAGAACAAGACAGCCGAGGATCTCAAGCCGGAAGCCGAGCGCATCAAAGTCCAGAGGTGCGCGCTCTGCCCCGCCCCGGACGACACGCCGGTTCCCTTCGACCCTGGACCCGGCAGTTATCTCTATGCGCTCCAGGAATTGTTCCGCTTGCACCAGCAGGATCTCTCCAGCCTGTTCACAAAAACCACCGGCGGGCGGGAGCTCAGCTTCCTGAAGAAAAACGCTCTGGAGCACGCCATTCAACTGGTGAGCGAAGAGGTGCATCGCCAGTACATTCTCAGCTTCGAACCCAAAGGCGGCGTGCCTGGGAGCTTTCATGAGATCCGGGTCGCGGTAAGGAATCGGCCGGACCTGCGGGTCAAGACGCGCGAAGGATATTGGGTTCTAGAGTGACAAATCCCAGGTCTCGCCCGTCAGTTTGTGGCCGAAGCTTTCATGCCGCTCGCGTTTTACTAAGCGAAATCCGCTTTTGCGATAAATCCCCCTGGCCGCCGCCAGGATCGACTGCGTCCACAGCGTGATCTTCCGATATCCCGCCTGCCGCGCAAAGCGCACGCATTCCTCCACCAGCCGCGCGCCAATTCCGAGCCCGCGCGCCGACGGTTCCACCAGCAGCAGCCGCAACTTCGCAACGCGATCCGATTTCTTCACTAGCATCACCGAGCCCACGATCGCCCCGTCTCTCTCCGCGATCCAGCAGCGCTCGCGCTTCGGATCGAAGCTCTGAATGAACTCGGCGGCAATCCGCGCCACCAGCGCCTCGAAGCGCTCACCCCATCCGTATTCTTCCGCGTACAGCACGGCATGCCGGTGAATCACCCATCCCATGTCCCCTGGCTGGTGAGTTCGCAGCAGATATGGGGTCTTCGGCTCGGCCCGCTCTCCGAGTAGCCCCTCGATCGTCCCCATCGCGGCTACCAAATTATCCTGCTCGGTCGAAGCCAGTCCTTTGATCATCACGCCCACTTCGGCTTCCGACTTCGCGTCGAACGCCGCAAACGCCGCGCGTCCCTTCCTGGTCAGCAAAAGATGGTTCTGCCGCGCATCCTTTTCGGACGCCTTCCGCGCCAGGAAACCCCGCTTTCGGAAGCTCAGCAGCATGCGGCTCAAATACCCCGCATCCAATTTCAGCGCCTTTGCGACCTCGGCCGCCGTGGGTGATTCCCGATGCGCCAGCTCGTACAACACCCGTACCTCGGCCAGCGTGAATGCGCTGTCCAGGTATCCCTTGCCCAGCAGCCCGATCTGCCGCGTATAGAAACGATTGAAACGGCGCACGGCGCCGACCCGGTCAGGAACGCTTGCCATAGTGCTATTGTCAATGAACTACTTGACATTAGTCAACTAATGAAGATTCGCGTCTTATCCCCGGCTGGCCGCGACCGCTTCCTCGATCGCCTCGAAAACGTCTTCCGGCTGGATCGGCTTCGTCACGTAAGCGTCCATGCCTGCGCTCAGGCAGCGATCCCGATCGCCCTGCATGGCGTGCGCAGTCATCGCGATGATGGGCGCCCGCACGCCGCGCGCGCGTAGAATCCGCGTCGCCTCCAGACCGTCCAGCTCCGGCATCTGCACGTCCATCAGAATGACGTCGAAGTTTCCCCGCTCGGCCTCGTCTACGGCCTTCCGTCCGTCGGCTGCCACCGTCACCCGGTGCCCGCGTCCTTCGAGCAATCGCAGCACCAGCAACTGGTTCACACGATTGTCCTCGGCCAACAATATGTGCAATCTTCCCTCGCCGGCCGCGCCCCGCTCCCGCTGTTCCCCCCGCATCGCGCGCGCCGCGTCCACGCCGCTACAAATCGGGCAGTCTATCGAGAACGAGAACATGCTTCCCTGCCCCGGCGTACTGCGGACCGAAATCGCCCCACCCATTAACTCCGCCAGATTCGAACAGATCGCCAATCCTAAACCCGTGCCGCCGTAGCGCCGCGTTACCGATCCGTCGGCTTGCCGGAACGGCTCGAAAATCAGCTTCTGCTGCTCGGCGGAGAGCCCGATTCCGGTGTCGGTCACTTCGAAGCGTATCACGGCCCGGTGGTCCCGCAGCTGTTCTGATAGCGCTTGTATCTGTACTGAACCGGCGGCCGTGAACTTCACCGCGTTGTTGATCAGATTTAGCAGCACCTGCCGCAGCCGGCTTGGATCGCCCAGTAAAGAATCGGGAACGTCCGCGGCCACCGTCCAGGAAAGCGCCAGCTTTTTTTCACGCGCCGAGAACTCCAGCGCCCGCGCCGCGCCGGCCACGCACTCCCGCACCGAGAATGGAATCGACTCCAGCTCCATGCGCCCGGCTTCGATCTTCGAGAAATCCAGAATGTCGTTCAGCAATCCGAGCAAGGAATCGGCCGACGTCTTGGCGATATGCAGATATTCGCGCTGCTCATGATGCAGTTCGGTGTTGAGCACCAGCCCCATCATCCCCAGCACGCCATTCATGGGGGTCCGAATTTCGTGGCTCATGTTGGCCAGGAATTCGCTTTTGGCGCGGCTGGCATCTTCCGCCTTGGCCTTGGCCTCGGCCAGCTCTGCCGTGCGATCTCGCACCTTGCGGTCCAGATCCTTCAGCAGCGCCTCCATCTCTTCGTTCAAGCGCTCGCGATCCAGCAGCGCCACGTGCAGTTCCGTATAGGATTCACGCAGCCGCACCGACATCCCGTCGAAATCCTTCACCAGTTCCGCCACCTCGGTGGGAGCCTGCGCGGGTAATTCGATCGGCTCCCGCCAGTCCCGCTGCATCGAAAACGCCCGCACGCGATTCACTAGCTGCTCCAGCGGCGACGTCACGCCCGAATCCACCGCTCGCGAAAGCAGCAACGATAGGACAATGGCGCCCACCAGCCATGCCACCGTCATCAGGTAATAACGCTCGGTCTGAAGATGCAGCCTCGACAGCGGCTGCTCGATCAAGACGCTCCAGCCCGTAAGCCCGCTCTCGGAGTGGCTCGCCAGATACCTGGCGTTGTGCTGGCGCGCATCGGCGTGATCCACCAGGAAAGCCGCGCCGCTCTCTTCAGCTCCCTTCACCAGCGCGGAGCCGGCCATCGATTCCAGCGGATGATAGGCCGCGCCCTGGTTCGAATAAATCACGCGGTCGTGCAGATCCAGGACGAAGATTCCCGCCTCGTCCAGCGTTCCGAAGGTTCGCGTCGATTGCTCGAAAGACGACAAATCCAGCATGCCCGCAATCACCCCGAACAGCTCGCCGCCCGGAGTAAAAATCGGCGCCGTAACCGCCACGGTGGGCTGCTGGAACACGCGGCTGACGAATACGTCCGAGATCACGGATTGGCACAGAGCCTTGGTGCGTTGGAAGTATTCCCGGTCGCGCATCGTGGCGCTATCGTCCACCGCGTCGCCCGGCTTATTGCTGAGCACTCTCCCGAGCCCCGGCACCTCTTGCGGGTCCACCGCGATCGGGAAGCCATCCGCATTGCCGATGGTGATGGATTGGAAACCGCTGTAAATTTGCCGCGTTTGCCGCAGCCATTCGTTCAGCGAGTCCACATCGAAGCGGCCGAACTTGGTAATAGAGCGCGATAGCTCCCGCGCCGCCAGTTGATGCAGCTTGACGTGATCTTCCAGATCCTCGCGGATCGACCGGGCGGCTTCCTGCAGGCGTTGTCCGGCTTCGCTCTCCCGCCGCTCCGCATAATTCTCTCCGTTCACGATGTTCAGCAGCAGCAGCGGCACCGTGGCCACTAACAGAAACCCTTGCGACAAATACGCCCGCAATGTTCGCCGCTCCGCCTGCCGTCCCCCCGCGCCCCATAACCTCTGCAGCGCTGGAACGCTGATCAGCAGCTCCGCCAGCATCACGTTCAACAATCCGTTCGCCGGATACTTCACCACCATCACCCAGCCATAGGGCGCCGGATAGCTGTATAGGATCAGGTAGAACAGACCCGCCAGCGGCGTCCCGATTGCGGCCCAGTAGAGCAGATCCGCCGCGGCCGGATGAAAGCGCCGCCGCGCCAGCCAGCCCACCATGAGCGCCTCCGCCACCAGGATGCAGCCGGTCTCGGGATGGCCCCACACGAGCATCGGCGGAAGCGCGCTGATCAAAGCCGCCAATCCCCCGTACATCGGCCCGTACATCAGCGCGATCCCGAGGTAAAACACGCCGCCGAAGAACAGGGGCGCCCCGGTGAAAATGGTGAATTGAGGGAGGTTGACCAGGATTCCCAATAGCCCGAATGCAAGGGTGACCGCTAACCTGCGGTTCGGCTCTGAGGGCATGTTTGACTTTCGTCTGAACTGCTATCCTTCTTTAGATCAAGCTTTTAGTCCGCAGATCCACGCTGGGGCCTCGTCCATTCCCGCTCCGTCCTTCTCTGCCCCGCCCTCCTTCTAGTACGCTGGTATGTGACTGCTGATGGACGAAAAGAAAATACTGGAACATTTGCGCCAAATCTGTTTAGCTCTGCCGAAAACCAGTGAAACCACTACTTTCGGCCAACAAGAATGGGCTTTCAGTGTCTAGGCCACGCGTCAGCAAACGGCATTGGTGCCTCGGCAGCCCAACTATAATAAATCGTGTAGGAAGGAAGTGAGAAATGACAGTATACGTGCTGGGAGCAGGTGCGTCGAGCGATGCCGGGTATCCACTCGGAAAGACAATGGTGTCGGAGTTGCTCCTTTGGATGAAGCGTCCCACGCATGCCCCGGAATCCTACGCAGCGCGCTATCCGGCAACAGCTCGCTTCTTTGAAGAGTCCTTTGGCCCGGTTGAGAACGTTGAGGACCTCGTTACCGCGATACACCAGCGGGTTGACGAGTACGAGAACGGAACGGGAGAGCAGCGGATAAAGCGTGGGCTTCTAGCGAACGAGTATGGCGTACTCAAGAATGCTGTACGCGACTGGTTCGCCGAAATCCAGCACACCACAGCGTTGGATTCCACGGCATACAAAAACTTTGCCAGGCACATCGTTGCCCCAGGCGATCATCTAATTACATTCAACTACGACGTGTCGCTTGAGCGAGAACTCAGGCTGGCGGGGAAGTTCGAGGTAGGTGACGGGTACGGCTTTCCCATCGAGAGCCTCCCTGTTAAATCGGCGACGACGGTTTTGAAGCTTCACGGCAGCACGAGTTGGCTTGCGCTGCTCTTTGGTGGAATGACCTCAGGACTTTTTGCATCCCAGCCGGGCCACACTCTCGGCGACCGGCCAGTGATTGCGAAGAATGAGCTTTCATTCTTGGGATACACTGACGCGGTCGATCCGAAATTTGGAAAGGGAGGGGCCGCGCTACCGGTAATGATATTCCCGGCACGAAAGAAAGACTTCTATTTTGCCGCCAATACCGGACCTGAATATGCTCCGTTTTGGGATGCATTGTGGCACCAAGCAAAGACATCGCTGGACTCGTCGAGGCGCGTGGTGATATGCGGCTATAGCCTACTTCCAGCTGATGAGCGCGCTCGCAACTTATTGCTAAAGGCACCCGGAAAAGACGTGGAAATTATCGTCGCAAGCGGCTACGATACAGACCGGATCGTGCGTGAATATCGTGAGGCCGGTTATGCGGGAGCAGTTCCAGCGGACGAGGCGTTCTTCGAAAAATGGGTAACTACGTCGGCAGAGGTCGTCACCGGGACTCACTAAGCGGGTTATATCGATGGACTGGCCAACGGTAGGTCTTAGCCTCGCCAGCTCAATCGTCGTGGCCCTGTCAAACTACATAGGTAGCAGACGGATTGAAGCCCAGAAAGCGCGTCAGACGAAAGAGCTGCAGGAAATGCAGAATACCTTCTCCACGGGTGCCACTTCGCATATGGCAATGGTTGCATTTGACAAACACATCTGCTTTTGCGAGGCGTACGGAAAAGAAGTATCTAAGGCACTTCAGTCGCTAGCTCACGAAGCGACCTCAGAAGAGCCCTTGGATGTCGGAAGCCTGTCTCGAATACGCCGCGACTGGGCCTTGTGGTTAACAAACGAAATCGATAGCTGGCTTGAGCAATACGAACGCCGTATTACCCAACTCGGCGGGGAGGCCCCATCTTATGACGCAGAGGGTGATCGGGTACGGAATGACAGTGGGGTCAAAACGGCCATCGCGTTTTTGAGAGGGGTTCTGCATACGGAAGAGCTGACAACCCTGAGAAACGATCTCATCTCAAGTTCATCGAGAAGGACCCCACCGATTGGGTGACGGTCAGGCGAAAGCGTTCCAGGATTACTAAGCACCCTCACCCTCCTAGCTTGCAGTACGCTGGTATGTGACTGCTGATGGACGAAAAGAAAATACTGGAACATTTGCGCCAAATCTGTTTAGCTCTGCCGAAAACCAGTGAAACCACCACTTTCGGCCACCCCACCTTTCAAGTGGGCACCAAAACTTTTACGGTGCTGGAGACCTACAAGGGAGTGCTTTCCATATGCGTAAAGGTGGGTAAGAAGATGCAGCCCGTCTTTCTTGAAGACGACCGCTTCTATCGAACTCCCTACGTTGGCCAGCACGGCTGGGTTTCGCTGCGGGCCGACACCAAATTGAATTGGGCCGAAATCCGCGGCCTGATCGAAGGCAGCTACCAACTGGTCCACGTCCAGAAGAGGCGCAGGTGACCGGAGCGTCCCAGTGACTGCCGAGCTTGCCGGCCGCCGCATCGCAATCACCAGCATGCTGGTCAGCGCGGGACTTGCCGCCGCCAAGATCACCGTCGGCCTGCAGGCCCAGTCCACCGCCACCGTATCGGACGGCGTTGAATCCGCCGGCGATGTGCTGGCCTCCGGCCTTGTATTGCTGGGTTTGATCATCGCTGCCAAACCGCCCGATTCGGAGCATCCGTACGGCCACGGCCGGCTCGAAACACTCAGCGCGCTCGCGGTCGGGATGCTGCTCGTCGCCACCGGCGTTCTCATCGCCTTCGAGTCGCTCCATCTGGCCCATGGCTCCAGCCACGCTCCATCCGCCTACGCCGTCTGGCCCCTGATTGCTTCGATCGTGATTAAATCCGTGATGAGTGCCGCCAAATGGCGCTACGGTCGCCGAATTCAAAGCTCCGGGTTGGTCGCCGACGCCTGGAACGATACTGTCGACATTCTCTCCGGAACGACGGCATTAATCGGCCTCGGCCTCACTTTGCTCGATCCCGAAAAATTCTCCGCGGCCGATCGTATCGGCGGTTCCGCGGTCGGCGTCATCGTTGTCTTCCTCGGCATTCGCGTGGTTCGCGATACCATGCTCCAGCTTATGGACACCATGCCCGACCCGGAAGCCATGGACCGCATTCGCATGGCGGGCCTCACCGTCCCTGGCGTGCTCGGCATCGAAAAATGTTTCGCGCGCAAGACCGGCTTGAAGTGGCACGTGGACCTGCATCTGGAAGTGGACCCCGCCATGACCGTATACGAATCCCACGAAATCGCCACGCAGGTCAGGGAAAAGATCCGCTCCGAAGTCGACTGGGTCGCCGACGTTCTCGTTCACGTGGAGCCGCACATGCTCGCGGCAATCTCGGACAGGCCGAATGGAAAATCGTGAATTCGCGCGCGTTCTCGCCGAGACCGCCGACCTTATGGAGATTGCCGGCGAAGACGGATTCCGCATCCGCTCCTATCGCAACGCCGCGTCGGCCATCGAAGGGTATCCGGAGCGCGTCGACGACATCCTCGCCAATCCCGAGCGCAAGGTAACTGAAATTCCCGGCGTCGGCAAAGGCCTCGCTGGCGTGCTTGAGGAGCTCTCGAAGCGCGGCTCGTTCGAAAAGCGCG
>Ga0302325_10005912_pt1 | contig 27682 bp, 16 predicted proteins | sample Palsa_T0_2_FD_201948 | JGI IMG/M metagenome (GOLD analysis project Ga0302325, IMG submission 201948) | Peat permafrost microbial communities from Stordalen Mire near Abisko, Sweden - Palsa_T0_2 | ecosystem: Environmental > Terrestrial > Soil > Palsa > Peat permafrost | place: Sweden: Abisko... | reverse complement strand
TCCTGAACTCCTGAACTCCTGAACTCCTGAACTCCTGAACTCCTGAACTCCTGAACTCCTGAACTCCTGCAACTCCTGCAACTCCTGAACTCCTGCAACTCCTGAACTCCTGCAACTCCTGAACTCCTGTAACTCCTGAACTCCTTCCTCCTGTTCAGTGATTATCCTCGTTGGAAGATCCCTTCGGTTTCGTGCCCATCATATCGTCGATCTGCGTCATCAATTCCGAATTCAATCTTTCTGCCGCAGCCGAAGCCAGGAGGTTTTCTTCCAACTGCGCCACTTTCGAAGCCCCGAGAATGACCGTGCTGACATTCGGGTTCTTGAGACACCACGCGATCGCCAGCACGGACTGCGAAAGACCAAGATCGGCGGCCAACTTGCCGAGTCGTCGGACTTTTTCCAGACGCTCCGGTTTTAACACCCAATCCCGAAGCCAGCCGTAGCGGTCAAGACCAAGACGGGCATCCTTTGGGAGACTATCATTGTATTTTCCGGTCAGGAGGCCACTGGCCAACGGAGACCAGATCGTCGTCCCGAGCCCGATTCGTTCATATAAACGCGCATATTCGATTTCGACGCGGTCGCGCTGCAGGAGATTGTAGTAGGGCTGCTCCATCGTTGGAGGAACAAGGTGATAGTGACGGGCGACCGTCCAAGCTTCCATGATCTCGTCCGCGCTCCAAACGCTCGTTCCCCAATACAAAACTTTGCCCTGAGCAATCAGATCGGACATCGCACGAACTGTCTCTTCGATCGGTGTCTCCGGATCGGGCCGATGACAAAAGAAGAGGTCAAGGTAGTCGACCTGCAATCGTTTCAAAGCCGCGTGGCAGGCATCAAAAACATGTTTGCGGCTGAGCCCATTCTGGTTCGGTTTCTGCGGATGCTCGGCCGAACCAAAAAAGACTTTGCTCGAAACGAGCCAACTGTCGCGCGGCCAGCCGAGTTTCCGGAGAATTTTGCCCATGACCAATTCGGACCGGCCGGAGGCATACCCTTCGGCGTTATCAAAAAAATTGATTCCGCCGTCGTATGCTTTGACCATTAGCGCTTCTGCGACATCATCTGAAATTTGGTCACCGAACGTGACCCAGGATCCAAGGGAAAGTTCGCTGACTTTTACGCCAGCCTTACCAAGTCTGCGGTAGTTCATAAGCAGGCTCACGGTTGCACATTTTATTCGCGTGTAGCGCGAAAATCTCGCGAGCGCTTTGGCGCGTGAGATTTTCCGTCGCCCGGCTTCGATCTGTTTTAGGTTGCGCTGCGAAGCACCGGCAACGTACTATCGCCCGGTGATTGTAATGTCGCATGCCTGGCAGTCCCGAGAGATCTGAGTCGTTCGCCGCTATGCAACCTGTGCCGGAAGCCCGCTTATGGGCCGAGAAAGTCGCTGCACGTCTCTGGACGCTCCAGACTAGTTTCGCGGACGATCCGCCAAACACCCGCCATGACTACCTGGTCGAAGAAATCGAACAGTCCATCAAAGATGTCGGCGAGAGCAGGCGTTCAGAATATCTGGCTGCGCTGATCGAGCGTTTCCCGGGTCCGGAACGGATCGATGCTCCCAATTTCAAAAGGCTGGAAGCTGAAACAGTGCGGCGAGGCCCGCAAGAGGTCGCGGACGAGCTGATTGCCCGGTTACCCGAATTCTCGAATGAGGCGAAGGCGGTGCTCGCCCAAAAGCTTAAAGCTCTCGGACTTTTTGTTTCGCCGAACAGAGGCATTGAGTTGCCGCTGGAACTTTTGGGTAAACTGGGCTTAACACCCAAAGAGACGTTGGACGAAGAGCGCCTGATCAAGCTGTTCACTGCTTTGCTGGAAATGGTGGTCACACTGGATCATCTGATTTGGAACGTATGGAAGAATGTCGCGCCGAAATCAAGCGTGCGCCGCGAGCAGGGCGGCGATAACCCGCGGCGGACGATCGGACGCTATCTGGGAGGCGATCGTGAGGTAGCCACCCTGCAAATTACCCAGATGCTCGAGAAGACGCGCCAACTGACGGCGGGCCTTCTCTCCGCGATCGGTCCGGCTGGAGAAATCTTCGCACGGAAACATCTGGAGAGATTTGCACCGGAAAAGATTCGAGCAGGCGTCGAGTCGAAGTCCCCCGGGTTCATCTCGAACGTTGAGCTGAAATGCTGGCGCCGTTACGTTGAATTGGCCGCTGACCTGAGCGGACACGCCGTAGAAATGCAGATCGTCGATGGAATAGTAGCGTACACAGAAGAGTTGATTTCGAGATCGGAAATCCGAGGGCGTTAATCCGGTTGGTGCGCCGGACCCGTCGAGAGGCCCAAAGTTTATGCAAGTACATTGGCACGAAGGATTGTTTTTGTTGCCGCATCATCTGCAGCGGATTCAGCGGAGCATTCTAGAAGTCTCCTCGTTCGAGCGCCGTCTCAACTGGGCTTATCCCTACGGCTTGATCGACGCACGCCTCTCAAATGATGATTTGGAAAACATGCGGCTGCGGTTCGACCGGCTCCACGCCATCATGCCCAGCGGCCAGGAAATACTTTTCCCGCAAGATGCCGAATTGCCTGCGATGGATATCAAACAGGCATTCGAATCGCGGGGTCGATTCACCGTTTATCTCGGGGTACCGCTCTGGTTTGCCGCGCGCGCCAATTGTCTCAACCCGGGCCAGGCGGCCGATCCACGGGCAAAAATCCTCTACCGTATTGCAGAAACGGAAGTGGCCGATGAGAACACGGGAGAAAACGTTAAAACTGTCCTCCAGAGAAGAGTCAATGCCAGGCTTTTATTGGAGAACGAGGATCGGTCAGACCTTGACGTGATCCCTCTGCTGCGAGTCACCAGGGCCGCAGGAGAAGAGGTCGGCCTGCCACGGCGCGACCCCGAGTTTGTCGGTCCGTGCCTTATATTAAATGGGTCAGCAACTCTCCGCGAACTTGTTCGTGACTTGAGCAGCCAGGTGCTGGGCAGTCGTCAGGAACTTGTACTCCAGATCACACGCGGCGGGTTCAGCATCGATACAATGAGAGGCATCCAGTTCGAACAGGTGATGCGCTTACGCACCCTCAATCGTTTCGGGGCCAAACTTGAAGCGCTTGTTGAAGCGCCTAACCTTGCTCCATTTGATATTTACCTCGAACTGCGGGAAATCCTGGGGGAACTGGCAGCGCTTCATCCGGACCGCGATCTCTTTAATTCCGCTCCATACCAGCATGACAATCCTTACCCATGCTTCAGCGAACTGACCGCGAAGATTCGTGAATTGCTCAGAGGAAGTGTCGCTCCAAGCTTCCTGAAGGTACCGTTCGTTAAGGCAAACGGCGTCCTGAAGGCCGCTCTGACAGATGATCATTTCCTCAAGCCAAGCGATTATTTTCTGGGGATACGAACGAAGGAAGACCCACGCTCGGTCGCGCAACTTGTCGAAGATGCCGACCGATTCAAGCTCATGCCGGAAAGCATGGCCGGACGCGCCATTCGTGGCGTCATCCTGAAAGAGGAACGATTCCCGCCACTCGAACTCCCTGCGCAATCCAACCTTTATTATTTTCGCCTGCTCCGCGGAGAAAGCGCCCGCAGCTGGCAACAAATCCAAAGTGAAAAGACCGCCGTCGTCCGTTGGACCGGAAATGAATCGGCGGACTACGATCTGACTCTGTACATGACGCTCCCGAAATCGGAAGCCTAGGTTCTATGACTCCACTCGAACTCTGTGAGCCAATCTTTACGAGGGTATGCGTGCTCAATCGTCTGGGCCGCAACAAGGGAGGTTCACTCAATTACGATCAGCTGCGTGCGGAAATTGAGCAGCTTTTCGCACGGACAAACAATTCTGCCGAAGCCGATCCCGCCCTGAAAGTGCAGTGGCAGAAGCTGGAGCTGCCGCTGACCTTTTTCGTAGACTCGATGATTTCGGAAAGCGGCCTCGCCGTTGCTGCACCATGGAACCGAAACCGGCTTGCCTACGACAGAAAAGAACTCGCAGGCGATGAAAAGTTTTTTGATCTGCTTGACGAGACATTGAACGACCCCAGCGATGAAGCGAGTCAGCGCCTCCTGGTGTTTTACACCTGTATAGGTCTGGGATTTACGGGCTGGTACAGCGGCCAGCCTGAATACCTCCGAGGCAAGATGCTGGACATCAGCCAGCGTATACGCAGCGCGATGGAGACGGACAAAACAGTGCGGATCTGCCCGGAAACATACCTCAATGTTGATACGCGCGATCTGGTGGAACCGCCCGCCTCTAAGCTTGGCGGAATCGTGATCGTTTTTGCCGGGCTTTGTCTGATCGTGGTCACGGTTGAAGCCTACTTGTTTCACGCGGCGTCGATCTCACTGACAGATTCTCTGACTGCGATCGGCTCTCAGGAGATTTCCAAGTGAACGCTTGCTGCTGACCAGTGTGTGAAAGAGTTAGCCTATCTTTTTAACGCGTTCGCGAGCCTGACCCTCTGGGTCAAGTTGGTGATTTTTCTTCTGATCGCTGCGATCATCTTTGGCGCCTACTATATTTTCGGCCTTCAGACCGCACTTCTGGTCGCGATTGGCATCGCCGCGCTGGTACTGATATTTGCGCTCTACCTTTTGATCGTTTTCTGGGTGCGCCGGCGCCGGGCCGCCAAAATGCGTGGCGAGATTGCCGGAACGGGTGCTAACAGCGGGATCACAGACGCAGCTGCGCGCGGCAGGCTGGAGGATCTACGCCGCAATTTCGCAAAAGGAATCGAGAAATTCGAGTCGGCGGGTAAGGATTTTTACGGATTACCCTGGTACGTGATTGTCGGAGAGCCTGGCTCCGGCAAGACCGAAGCTATCCGCCACTCGCAGGCGGGCTTTCCGCCGGGGTTGCAAGACGAATTCCAAGGAGTCGGCGGGACCATCAACATGAATTGGTGGTTCACCAATTACGCAGTCATCCTCGACACAGCCGGGCGACTGATCTTTGAGGAGGTTGAACCAGGCGTAACCAGCGAATGGCGAGAGTTCCTCGGTCTCCTGAAAAAGCATCGCTACAACTGCCCGGTGAACGGGCTGCTGCTGACGATCCCTGTCGAAAGTCTTGTCCAGGATTCTCCAGAAGAAATGGAACGCAAGGCCGCAAAGATCGCGCGGCAACTCGAGGTGATCCAGCGCGAGCTTGATGTTCGTTTTCCAGTCTTCGTGCTGGTGACGAAGTGCGATCTGATCCACGGTTTTCGCGAATATTTCGAGTCGCTGGATGATCCTCGCGCCCAGCAACAAATGTTGGGATGGTCGAATCCGGCCCCACTCGATGCCCCTTTTCGACCTGAACTCCTGGATGAACATCTACGCACAATCGCACAACGTCTCCGCAGAGGGAGGCTTGGCCTCCTGCTTGATCCCGTCCCGGTGGAATCGGGCGGCCGACGCGCCGATGAAGTCGATCGGTTGTACGATTATCCCCAAAGTTTGAGTGCGCTTGCGCCCCGGCTTCGACGGTATCTGGAGATTATTTTTGTCGCTGGTGAGTGGACATCACGCCCATTGTTTCTGCGCGGCATCTACTTTACTTCATCCATGCGCGAAGGTTCGGCGCTCGACGAGGAACTTGCCCAAGTCATGGGCCTGCCCGTCGATCGGTTGCCCGCGGGACGTGCTTGGGAACGAGATCACTCCTATTTCTTAAGGGACCTCTTTCTGGACAAGGTCTTCAGGGAGGACGGCCTCGTCACTCGCGCAAGCAACACCGATCGCCTGCTTCTGTACCGTAAACTGCTGCTTTTTGGCGCCGGGGTGCTCGGATTGCTGTGCCTCCTCGCGTTCGGAATTTCCGGTTACCGGTCGCTTCAGGAGAGCATTGTCGCACAGAGCGGGTTCTGGGCGCGTGCCAGGGAAGGCTGGCGAGGAAAGACCTGGCAGCCAATCGTGGTACCTGATCCGACCGGGAGCGCCCTGTTTCTCTACCGGGGCGATCAGGCCGTCGGTCCTGGCCTCACGCCAGAGACACGCGCCGATTTTCACTACGAAAAGCTGTCTATCGCAGATTTTCATGAGGCGCTGCGCGAACTCGCCAGCAAACCGCTCCAGATTCCCTTGATCTTTAGTTTGTTCGCGCATTCCGGCACCGACCCGGACAGAGGACGGCAGCATGCGCAACGGGTTCTCTTTGAAGACAGCGTGGTCAAGGCGCTCCTGGACGCAACGCGCCAGAAGATGAGCGAACCAAATCCACTGCTCCCTGCGCATGGTAAACCCGATCCCAGACCACCCGACCGAGTAAGCACGCTGGAAGCGAAAGCGCTTGCAGCTCTCGTCCGCGTTGAAATAGCGGTCCGCCGAAATTTCGGCCAACCGGCGGAGGGTGCGCCCGGGACAAATTTCGTGGCGCCCTTGCTGGAGTATGTCGCAGACAGGCCGAACGAGCCAAGGCTTGTCGATATAATGAATTGGACCTACACCGAAAATCCCGATGGCCACGATAGGTGGCCTGTTGCGTGGGCGAGCGGTGGGTCGACCTTGGCGGAGAATACGGCAATCAGGGTTGGATTGGATCACCTCATCGCGAGCGCTCGAAACCGGATTCAGAGCAGGGCGGCCAATCTTCAAATGCTCCTGCAACTAGCCGGCATTGCGCGGCAGTATCAGGCTGTCGAGACCGAACTCTCCGCAAAGGCCGGCATCAAAGACGATCCGACAACAAGTGATCGGGAAGTCGCCATTATCTTCGACGAGGTGAATACAATAAAGATTGCACTCGAAGAAAAACTCGCCGCACTCAGGCGCGCCGGCGTATTCGAAGATGGCACGGAAACCCTCGTCGCCGGCTATCAGAACCTGATCGCGGGAAATGAATCGCGCTTTGGGCAAATCACAGCGATCCAAGCTGATATCGAAAAGGTGCTCCCCACCCCCAACCCGAACGGAAACACGCTTGCGAAAATTCTGGAAGCGCTGCCACGCGATGACAATAAGTACGCTCTTCTCAAAGAGATCAAAGCGAAACTGGCAGACATTTCCGAGCAAATGAAAACCCAGATTTCGGGTGCGGTCAGCCAACCCCAATTGGAAGAGTTCAAGACGCTCGACGACACCGTCCTGGTGCCTCTGGCAAGTCAGAAAGCAAGTTATCTTGCCCGCTGGGATTGGTATCGCGAATGCCGCGAGGGGGCGCCGCAGTTTCATTATACGGAGCGGATGAACCTGATCGGAATGGTCTGGAAACCATTCGAACTTCTGACCAACGCCCTCGCAACCCTTAATGCGAAGGTTGAAGATTACCAAGGCAAACTAAAAGAGCCGTTCGTGGCAACGTGCACCTACCTGCTTCGTCGCGCAGAAGAAACCCAGCGGGATGCTTTCGTGTCGAGCTATTTCAAGCAGGCGAAGGCACAGTTGGGCGCGCGCGTGCGCTTCCCTCTCTTGTGGCCTCCTGGCCCGGATAATCTCACCATTAGCGTTGATCAGCTTCGGCAGGTAAAAGTTTTGCTAAACACCATTCGCCGCGATCTGCAGTCGGACACTTTCACCAGGATGCCGGTGCAGTCACGGCAGGGATTGACGGAGATGGCAAAGGGACTCAACCCGCTCTACGCTTTGTGCGATACAATCCTCAAGCCGGACGGTTCGGTTTCATCAGTCACCATCACTTTGCTGAACGGACAGGCCCAACGGCAATTGTCGGGCCCCGATCTTGCCCCGATGCCGACACCGACTCCGCCTCCTCTCCCGCCTCGCCGCTCGATCGTCAGTCAACTCTTCACAGGCGACGCACCCACACCGACCCCTGAACCAACGCTTCCGTACAATCCGCGCAACTGGAACGGTATTATGCTCGTCGACGGCGGCAAATCGCGGCCGTACCGCCACGGAAGCGGTGTTGTCCCAATTGACGCTCCTGCGGATATGCCGCTTGGGAGATATACGATCGAAAGCGCCTTTCATTTCCTCGTTTTCCACACTCCTACCGGTGGTGGATCGGAGGTGGTCGACTGCGGTGAAAACTGGTCCGCGTTGCGCTTGTTAGGCAGGTTTGGCGGAAAACCGGTGGACGTCGGCGAGGTTTGGCGCGTTTCGCTCAGACCAGGTGAACCAACCGCTGTGTGGGTGCAGATTGCCTTTGAGACACCGCTTCCGGCGCTGGAAGCATGGCCGACCGTCGACAGCCTCGGTCTTCGAGATTTCGCCGGGCCATGAGTCGATTTCTCAAGGTCTTCTTGCGGGATCCGATCAGCGCCAGGATTGAGGTCGCCGGCTTCGGCAAACACCCGGCTTGGGACGACCATATCGACGATATCGGGCTAAACACAGAGACATTGGTTCTGACGAAACGGCTTCTTTATTCTGAAGGTATCGCCACTCAACTTGCGTCGGGCGCCTGGGATCAGATCGAGAAATCAGGGAATGCCATCGACTTCGATCACCGATTCGTTTGGGGACGGGACCAACAAGCGATTGTCGGCGCGATCTGGGCCTCCGCGGACCGCAAGGGACGTACCCGCTTCCCATTAGTGATCTGCGCGCACGCCGGCTTTGGCGGTCCAAGGGCGATCGACCTTTTGCTTGATCCCATCGAGCGGCTCGGCGCCCTCTGCAGGAGAGCGAAGACCCAAGAGGAAATCCGTGACGCATTCAGTCAGGCCCGAATGGAATTAAATTACGGCATCCCGCCTTCCGTCGGTGAGAACCTTTTTTCCGATATTAAAGATTCAGAACAGGAGTCAATTCTGCCCGCACTGGTTACTCTTTCCGCAGGCCTGACAAACAAGTGGCAACGCGGCCGGCGCGCGGATCCCAAAACAGGCGAATCGCATTTCCGGTTAGCTGCCATTTCTTCCAAAGCCAAAGGTAGTCTTAGCTTCTGGTCCGCCTATCTCGCCACGCGACGTACCGGCGCCCATCCGCCCTCTATCGTCATCGCAGCGAACGGAAGAGGGTGGATCGACCTGATCGTCGATGAACCTCTGCAAAATGATTTTTTTTGTCTAAGGGCAAACGAAAATGCGCTGCCAGCCACGTCGACCGAAATCGAGGAGACACGGCTGCGCAAATTGGAGTCAGAAGCCAAAGACTACCTGCGGACATACAAGCTTGGAGCTCCCGGTTCCTCTACACATCGCCGCTTTTGGTGGTCTGGCTTATTTAACAAGTAGGGGATTCCTAACATTTTACTTTGAAAGTTGGGCTTTTCGTCTTTAGTGTCCGAGGATTATCCCTTTGGGTTGGAAACACATGGCGGAGAAATCTTTATCCCCGACTAAAAACCTTTCCTTCGAACAACTGGCCGTAGCCCGAAAAAGCACCCAGGCAGTTTCGGATTTTCTTGAAAAACGGCTCCTTGGTTATCTCGACACGCTCCGTTCGCTCCTGTTGCCGGAACGCCTCCTGGGAAAACTAGCCGGTTCTAAGTTTGATGTCCCAGGCGCTGATAAAGCTTTGACGGAATTACAGGACAACTATCGGCGGCTCCCGGGTAAGCCTTTTGATTTTCCTAAGGAATTTGAAACGGATTGGCTCGTAGAAGTCGGCCTAAAGCTCGATGTGCAACGCTGGGAATACTCTCGAGAAATCTCGACCGATTCCGGTAAGCGCACGATCCTGATCACTTCGCCCACCCGCTGGATTCTGGCATATGGGCCAGGTTATTCGGCTTCTCAGGCGATCCAGGCGTTCGCTCGCAGACAGGACCGTCGCGGAACCGATCAATTGCGGCAGTTTGTGGTGAACACCTTGGTGATGCAGGCCCTGATCGCGCGCAGCAGCGGATTGTCCTCAATGCTGGCAGAACTCCGGTATAACGTGACCGCACAAACGCATCCTGGACTTAGCAGCCTCCCTTTAGTGGTAATCCAGTCGCAGATTCCTACCTTTCTTCCCCCGGAACCGGTGATTGCTGCAGCCACAGAGCTATCGGGCATCAATGCGTTCATTGAATTGATCGATGTCGAAGCCATTCGCCAACTTTCCGATCCGTTTAAGGAACGCATCTCTCAATTGATTCCGGATCGGCTCTAAGTTCGGCACGGCGCCTTGGACCTAGCCCGCAAAAATCACCCGAATCCCGGAGCGACGAGCTCATTGCGGGCTAGAAAGCTCTTAAACAGACGCTGCGCGTCACTTTAAGAGCCGTTATTGAAAGACGGAAATCCAGACAGCCTGTTTTGAACTCTTATCTCGAAAAACAGCAGCGGAATCTTCCGTGGTAGCCGGAGAATTCCGCTGCCAGAGCCTGCATCGATCACAAATCGCTCAAGATTAGTGATCGATGCAGGCTAACCTCGTTTCAACAGTCTGCCGCCGGTAATGCTTTAAGTACACCCTCCGTTATTATGGAACCCAATCGCATCGCCGCACCTTTCAAACGACAAATTCGGGAGATATTGAAACCCCTGACTAGCCAGGAACCGCTCGTCGGGTGAGCAATTCCTGTGCGAATGGAAGGGCAGGCACTTACCAAAACGGTTGCGCCACTTGGAATGGAGCAAATCGGAAAAGCGCCACTCGGAATACTCGTAACCTGTAAATGATATGTTTTCCGGGCGTTGTAATGGCGGCGCGGTACACCGATTGACCTGCCGGACTTAGTGATTGGTTGTGGTTGTGGTCGCCGCTGCATTTGGTCTAAGGTGTCTCAGCCATGCCGACCGCCGAGCGTTACCAACAGTACGAACTACTCCGGCGGGCGGATGGCAGCCTTTGGGAGCTGGGTCGGGGCGCGATGGGGATAACCTACAAGGCCTACGACACCAACTTGCGCTTCACCGTTGCCCTCAAGGTCATCAATTCCGCCTATCTCGAAAGTGACACAGCGCGCCAGCGCTTCCTGCGCGAAGCCCGCGCAGCCGCCGCGCTCCGACACCCAAACGTCGCCTCAGTCTTTAATCTCGGCACCGATCAGGAAAATTATTTTTATGTCATGGAGTTCATCGACGGAGAGACCGTCGAGGCTCGCGTGAAGCGCAACGGGCCTCTGAAACCCGTCGACGCCCTGAACATGGCGCTCCAAGTAGCCCGCGCATTGGGGGTCGCCGCCAAACAGCAACTCGTTCACCGCGACCTCAAGCCGACGAACTTGATGCTGGTGGATGAAGAAGGCGAGTTGACGGTCAAGGTCATTGACTTCGGATTGGCGAAGGTCCCGAAGGATGCAGGCGAAGACTCCGCGGCCCTGACGATGGGGGGATTTGTCGGCACGCCACACTTCGCCAGCCCGGAACAGGTGGAAGAGGGCGATGTGGATGTCCGGTCAGATATCTATTCGCTCGGCGCCACACTCTATTTCGTCCTGACCGGCCAGTCGCCATTCTCGGGGTCCGTTGGCCAAATCATGAGCCAGCATCTGTACAAACCGCTTCCGATGGAGCCGCTCATTAGCTTTCCGCAGTGCGTCGCCTCGTTGGTGCAACAAATGATGGCGAAGGATCGCAATGCCCGACCTCAAACGCCGCCGGAATTGCAGAAAGCCATCTTAGCCTGTCTCGGCGAAATTCGCGGCTCACCCGGATCAAGCACCCAGCATACCGCGGAACCGGCGAGCACTTCAGAAACACTCGACCTTAGCTTCGCATCGGGCCAACCGTTGGCCCCTGGCGTAACCCTTGCCCGAACTTATCTGCTTGTCGAAGAACTGGTCGAATCTCCTCACGGACGGCAGTTCCTGGCGGATGACCTTCGGCACAATCGCCGAGTGAACCTGTTGGTTTTGAGTCCCGAATTTCTGGCGAACGCCTCGTCCCTTTCTGCTTTGCGGGAAGCGGTGAGTCTGTTGCGCAAAGCACCTCACCCGATGTTGAGAGAGGTCTGTTCGCTGGAAACCTTTACCGACTGTAGTTTTCTTGTTGAGGAACTTGTCGCTGGCGTCTCCCTGCTCGATCTCCTGCGGCGTCGCGGTGCACTCACCGCGCGCGAGGTCGCCCGGTTGCTCAACCTTTTGGCGCCGCTGGCCGATCACGCGAGCAGATGCGGGTTGCACCATGTCGACCTTGCATTAGCCGGCATTCATTTGGTGCAACGTGCGTCGAGCCGAAGCGGAATTCCCGCGGACGTTTTGGAGCGCCCCCTCACCGCTTGGGAACCGTTGGATGCGAAAGTCGACGGGATCGAGTTTTCATTTTCGCCTGCACATACCGGAACTTGGGCGGGTATGGCGACCCGGGTGCAGGGCGCTGCGAATGAAGGGCCGCGCGGAAGTTACGTGCGTTTGTTGACTCTGCTCGCATACGAATTGCTCGGGGGACCCCGGGCAAGGCTGGACGCGACCGGGCAATACACGCCTGTTGCAACGCTGACACGAGAAGGAAACGCGGTTTTGCGCCGCGGTTTGATTGATGAATTCCCGTCTGCAGCCGAACTTTCTCGCCAATTGGCGGCCACGGTCGGCGCCCCGCCATCACTTTCGCTCCCGTCTGAAAGCAAGGGGCGCGTCGCTCCGGAATCCCTTCGTCGAACCCCATCCTCAATTCCCCTCCCCTCTGAAAGCGAAGGGCACGTCACCCCGGAACCTCTTCGTCGAACGGCGTCCTCCTTTCCACTCCCCTCCGAAACCACGGAACCGGTCGCCCCGGAACCCGTTCGTCGAATCCCGTCGCCGAAGCCCCCCCCTGAAGGGCCAATCAAGCGATGGTTCAATTTCCCCGCGTGGCTGTGGGCGTTGGCGCTTGGCCTGATCGCTCTCTTGGGAATCGGCGTTTACCTCATTACGTCGCCTCGACAGGTTCAGAAAATCGCCGCTCTTTCCATCAAAACCGAACCGGCCGCCACCTCCATCCTGCTGGACGGAAAACCGCCTCAAGTGCCCCCAAACACATTCACCCACGTTCCCTTTGGATCTCACCGGCTCTCAGCCACTCTGGATAACTATGAACCGATCAAGCAGGACATTCAGGTTCGCGGAGGAATGAGTCCTGAGATCCATTTAAGACTTAAACCGCTTCAGGAAATTGCCGTTCTATCCATCCAGATCGAACCCTCCGGCGCATCCATCCTGCTGGACGGAAAGCCGCCTCAGGCTCCACCAAACATATTCACCCACGTCCCGTTTGGCCCGCATCAGGTTTCGGCCACTCTGGAGAACTATGAACCGATCAAGCAGGACATTCAGGTTCGTGGAGGAATGAGTCCTGAGATCCATTTGCAACTCAAACAACTTCAGGAAATCGCCGCCCTTTCCATCCAAACCGAACCGTCCGGCGCATCAATCCTGCTGGACGGAAAGGCGCCTCAGGTACCCCCAAACACATTTACTCATATTCCGTTTGGGCCGCATCAGGTTTCCGCCACTCTGGACGACCATGAGCCATTCCAGCAAGAGATTCAGGTCCACAGGGGGATGAGTCCTGAGATCCATTTGCAACTCAAACAACTTCAGGAAATTGCCGCCCTTTCCATCCAAACCGAACCGTCAGGCGGATCAATCCTGTTGGACGGAAAACCGCCGCAGATAGCCTCGAACACCTTCACTCACGTTCCGTTTGGACCGCATCAGCTTTCCGCCACTCTGGAGAACTATCAGCCGGTCAAGCAGGAGATCCAGGTTCGCAAGGGGATGAGTCCAGACATCCATTTGCCGCTCACGCAGATTCAGGAAATCGCCGCCCTGTCGTTTCAGAGTGAGCCCGCCGGCGCGTCCGTTCTTCTGGACGGCGCGCCCCCTCAGAAGCCGCCCGGAACCTTCACCCACGTGCACTTTGGCAAGCACCAGCTGGCCGCCTCCCTCGACGGCTACGAGCCGCTCACGCAGGATCTTCAGGTCGCTAAGGGGATGGACCCGACAATCCCTCTGAAACTCCAGCGTCGGTTGGTCGAAATCGCCGCGTTGTCTGTCCAGAGTGAACCCGCCGGCGCGTCGGTTCTTCTGGATGGAATGCCCCCCGGCCAACCGCCCGGAACATTCACGCATGTGCGCTTTGGCAAACACCAGCTCACCGCCTTCCTCGATGGCTACGAGCCCGTAACACAGGACCTCCAGGCAAGCGAGGGGATGGATCCGATCATCTCTGTCAAACTTCCGCAGAGTGATCAAGCTTCTCCTCAATACCTCGCTGCTTATGTGCGGTTTGTGCGGTCCTTAAGGACTTCAGGGACGACAAATATTGAAGATCATCTTAAAAAGCTTGAACGCATCATCGAGACGCTCCGCACTCAAATACCGCAGCTGAGCCGGGACGAATTTCGTCTCTCTTACAGAGCGACCGTTATGGACGCGGCGGACCTTGATATTTTCTCTGCCGTCCTGCTGCTCGGCGAGAAAGAAAACGATCGCGAGGCGATGCAGTGGTTCCTTCGTGCGGTCGAACTTAAAAATGACTCGTATGCAATGATGAAAGTCGGTCGACTCCTCCTCAAAAAGAGGACGCCAGAAGACAATGAGAAAGGATTTGATTGGCTCAAGAGGGCGTATGAGGCGCCAACCCCGAACCTGGAAGCCGGCGCATACCTCGGCGAATGCTACTTGACTGGTAGAGGAACAAAAGAAGATCCGCAGAAAGCAAAGGAAATCATCATGCTATTGGCTAACCAAAGCGTCATTCCAGCAATGGTGCTAGCCGGTAACATTTATCAAGACGAAGCAGATGATAAACAGGCGGAAGCTGAACACAGTTCGGAGCCGCTACGACAGTCCCTCAGTGCAGAGGCGAGCAACCTTTTTCGCGGGGCGAGACAGTGGTGGGAAAAAAGTGCCGAAAAAGGAGATTACAACGCCTTGGCGCACCTCGGCCGATTGTACGAGCAAGGTTTGGGCGGTTATGAAAAGAGCGATAAAGAAGCAGAAAAACGGTATAAGGAGGGAATCCTCCACGGGAATTCGCTGAGCAAGGAATACTATGGTCTGTTCTTAATTGAAAAAAGGCCGGGCCGCCTAAGTGAGGCAAAGCAATTGATGAGCGAAGCGGCGACTGTCGGATTGCCGACTGCCATAAAATGGTGCGAGGATAATCATGTGCCGTATGCTAAAAATACTGGCGAATAGTATTCATCTGGAACAGAAAAGTCGTGGCAAAGACCCTTGGCCTTTCTCCGATCGAAAAACAGCAGCGGAATCTTCCGGCGCAGCCGGAGAATTCGTTGCCAGAGCCTGCATCGATCACAAATCTCTAAAGATTTGTGATCGATGCAGGCCAAATCCTCGATCGTGTCACAGGCCGACGTATTCCGGGTCTGGACTTTTGGTCTTTGCCACCGTTCCAGGTTGAAGCGAAGCGGGGAACTCGTAAGCGTAATCATCTATCAGGACCTCTCCCTCGAGCGAGTAGCGCATCCTGACCTCTTTCGCCGCTGGCGACGTTTCGCGGCTTCGCGTGGTCCGAATAAGCACCGCTTTGATCTTGTTTTTCTTCAGCTCCAACTTTTTCGCCGGAGTCAGTTGACTGAAAAAGGCTTTCGCGTTGATCTCCGCGACGCGGCGTTGCTCTTCGGTCGCCTTATGCCGGATTAACATGGTCTGCGTCTGGATCGTGCGGATGAACGTGTGCTCACCCCACCCGAAAGCTATTGAGCTCCCAAGGGCGATGCAGGAGGCGAAAGCCGCGACCTTAAAAATGCCACTCTTCATAGAATTAGCCTGAATTCCGAAATGCAAACCACAAATTTCGCAGATTAGAGAAGGGGACAGGGTCTCTGCCAGCTATATTCTTGTTCTAAATAAATTCTTGCGGCGATCATAGCCAAACTGCTTGGCCTGAGTCCTCTGTAAAATCTGTATAATCTCTGGTTTGCCTCTTCTCTTGGTTTTGGGATTAAAACAACTCGTCTAATTAGACGTTATCTGACCGACAAGCAATCCCAATCTCCCTTCACCATTATGCCGAACTCCCGGATCCCCAATTATCTGGCAATCTACGGCGTCTTTTTGTTCCTGGTCAACGGTGCGTCGGGCGCGGCGGATCATCCGGGACCACTTGATATTCGGGTCCAAGTGAGCGGGTTTGGAAAGGTTAGTTCCGAAGATCTCATCGCAGTCTTGCAGTCCACTGCGTTTGAAATTTGGCGCCACTGCCCACGGACTCACCTCGATGGTATCGATGTCTATCATCGTGCCGATCATCCGCAAACCGATTTCAAGCGCGCACCAAATGGCCGTATTGCCATTGGCCTGGCCGCCCAGGACACTCATTGGGCGCAGTACAGCTTTCAGTTTGCGCACGAGTTCTGCCATACGCTCGCCAATTTCAGCAACAGACCGCAGCAGTCTGTCCGCTATCCGCCTCAATCGAATTTTTGGTTGGAAGAAAGTCTCTGCGAAACGGCTTCTTTATTCACCTTGCGAGCACTAAGCAGCTCTTGGCGGACCGCTCCCCCCTATCCGGCTTGGCAGGACTATGCTCCTTGGTTTAACGCCTATGCACATCAGCGGCTCACACTCCCGGAACATCAACTCCCGGATGGAAAGTCATTCTTGGAATGGTTCCGTGAGCATCACCAAGCGTTGCGCCGAAATTCCGCAATCCGCGATTGGAATACGATTATCGCGATTCAACTTCTGCCTCTTTTTGAAGCAGACCCCAGCGGATGGGAGACAGTGACATTCTTGAATCACGGTTCCCCCGATACGAACGAGTCGCTGGCAGAGCATCTCGCCGAGTGGCGCTCCCAATGCCCGGAGGAACTGCGTCCATTCGTTAAGAAGATCGGGGCAGCATTCGGACTAACGTTATAGTCTTTCCACGCTGCGGGCGCTTTGCCGGTATGCTCTTCGAACGAAGCTAACCTGATAACGGCCAAGTCGTTTTCGATCAAACGGTCGGTCGCACGCAGGCGACGCAAAGATTAATGATTGTGAACGAAGATGTTGCTATCTTGCGAACGAAATTGATATAAATCGCATTTGTGCAAACCTTCAGGCGCTTTCTCGCGGATAACCTTTGGCTAGTTCTTGTCGGGCCGAGTCTTTTTTTTATTGGTTCTGCGACGTTGAACGCTCAGACCAACACTTGGACGGATAACACAGAGGATAATAACTGGTTTACAGACGGAAATTGGAATACCCTCGCGGAACCGACTGGCACCAGCGCTGTTGTTGTGAACAATGGCAGAACCGCGCAAATCGCGATGCCCGGGGCCGTTGCAATGTCACTTACCATCGGAGCAACTGTTCCCGGTAGCACTGTGCAACTTTTGCCTGGGGGCGATCTCACCGTCAATGCAGCGAACAATGTGGTAATCGGACCAGGCGGAACGCTCGAGTTTAGCGGTGGAGTCAACGCCGGGGGGAATCTGACTGTGGAATCTGGCACGATTGATGATGATGGGAACATTCTGTTCGATGGTACATTAGATCATTCCCTTAGCGCTATCGTGACCGGAACCGGAAAATTAACTATGGCGGGCACGGGCACGCTGACGCTGACCGGCGCCAGTAACTATACCGGCGGCACAACCATCAGCTCTGGCACGATCCTGATTGGGACCGGTGGAAGCATCCCTGGAAATGTCGCCGATAACGGAACTTTGACCTTTGACCAGAGCGGCTTACTGACCGTTCCGGGGAACATCAGCGGGACGGGTAGCGTCACGCAGATTGGAACCGGGACGACGATTCTTAGCGGCAATAATACCTACACGGGCAGCACGACGATCAGTGCCGGAACGCTCGAAGCAGGATCGGTGAACGGGTTCAGCCAGAATTCAGCTTTCACGGTCAATTCGATTCTGGACCTGCACGGGTTCAATAACACGATTGGTTCGCTGACCGGAAATGGAATCGTATTGAACAACAATGGTCAACTACCCGCGGTACTAACCGTCGGGAACGACAATACCAATACGACTTTCAATGGAGTGCTCGAAGATGGAGCGACCGCTCTTGGACTGACAAAATCCGGCTCGGGCACGTTGACTTTGACCGGCACCAATTTTTACACGGGTGGGACGACGATCGGCTCTGGGACGATTCAGCTCGGTAACGGCGGAACGACCGGAAGCATCACTGGCAATGTCACGAATAACGGAATTCTGGCTTTTGATCGCAGCGACGCGCCAACATTTGCGGGAGTCATTAGCGGTCCCGGCAGTGTCGCTCAGATCGGGCCCGGAACGACGATCCTGACCGGGGACAACACGTACACCGGCAGCACAACGATCAGCGCTGGAACGCTTCAGCTCGGCAATGGGGGAACGACCGGAAGTATCGCGGGCAATGTCACTAATAACGGAACTCTGGCCTTTGACCGGAGCGACACGTTGACGTTGGCGGGAGATATCAGCGGCACGGGCAGTGTTAATCAGACGGGGGGCGGGACGACGATCCTGGCCGGCAACAATACCTATGCCGGTGGCACAACAATCAGCGCCGGAACGCTCGAGGCAGGATCGGCAAACGGGCTCAGCCAAGGTTCAGCTTTCACGGTCAATTCGATCTTGGACGTGCACGGGTTCAGCAGCGCGATCGGTTCGCTCTCCGGAACTGGAACCGTCTTGAACAATGGTCAAGCAGCCGCGTCACTAACGGTTGGTAGTGATAACACCAGTACAAGCTTTAATGGGGTGCTCGAAAATGGAACGAGTCCTCTTGAACTGATAAAATCGGGAACGGGCACGCTGACTTTGACCGGCAGCAATACTTACACCGCCGGCACAGCGATCAACGCTGGCACGCTTCAGCTCGGTAATGGAGGAACAAGCGGAAGTATTACGGGAAATGTTGCCGATAACGGAAGTCTAACCTTTGACCGAAGCGACACGCTGACATTCGGAGGGAGCATCAGCGGCGCCGGCAGTGTCACTCAGATTGGGACCGGGACGACGATCCTGACCGGCGATAATACCTACACCGGCAGCACAACCATTAGCTCCGGAACGCTTCAGGCCGGTTCGACGACCGCGTTGAGCCAAAATTCAGCATTCGCAGTTAACTCCACTCTGGACCTGAATGGGTTCAACAACACGATTGGCTCGCTTTCCGGATCCGGAACCGTCTTAAACAACGGCGCAACAACAGCAACATTGACCACTGGGAACGACAACACCGATACGACGTACAGCGGAGCCCTCGAAAATGGAACGAGCGTTCTCCAGCTCACAAAATTGGGTGCAGGCACGTTGACTTTGACCGGAGCCAACACTTACACCGGCGGGACAACGATTAGTGCAGGAACACTCCAAATCGGCAGCGGTGGAACGAGCGGAAGTATTGCTGGAGATGTCATCGACAATGGAACTTTGGCCTTCGATCGAAGCGACTCGGTGAATTTTCCCGGGGTGATCAGCGGCATGGGCAATTTGGCACAACTGGGCACTGGTACGCTGATATTGTCTGGCGCAAACACCTACACTGGTTCGACAACAGTCAACAGCGGAAGCTTGATCGTAGACGGCTCAATTGCCAGCAGCCAGACCGTGGTCAATCCCAACGGATTTCTCGGCGGCCACGGCACCATTGGGGGCAACCTCGTGAACAGCGGAACGGTCGGCCAGATCAATTCTCCTGGAATGCTGACGGTCGCTGGCAACTATACCCAGAACGCGAATGGCACTTTGCGCGTCGGAGTCGCAGGTCTCGGTGCGGGCCAGTTTGACCTGCTTGCGGTAACTGGCCATGCGGCCGTCGCCGGAACTCTCCAGTTCGTTCGGGTAGGAAGCTTTAATCTCCAACCAGGCAATCAGATTACGTTTCTGACCGCCAACAACGGGGTGAGCGGGACGTTCGGTACCGTCCAGAACGGAATAGTCGGCACTGGCACCATCGTGCAGGTAGAAGTCACTTCCTTGGCTAATTCCATTGTCCTCGAAGGAACTCAGGGTTCCTTCTTGAACACGCCGGGAGTTGCCACCACGCCGAACAATGCGGCAGTGGCCAAGGCGCTCGATAGCGCGATCGGCGACCCGCGAGAGGCAGCCCTGTTTGCCTTCCTCAATAGCCAGCCGTTGGCCAATCTCCCCCATGATCTCACATTGATTGCTCCCGCCCAAGTCAGCTCGATCAACGCAACCGCTGTCTCAGTTGGCAAAGTTCAAATCGCCAATGTCGGGCAGCGTCTCGCCAACATTCGCGGAGGCAGCACCGGATTCAGCTCGGCTGGATTTTCGCTAAATGGCGATGCAACGAGTTCCGGCGAAGGCTTTGCCGGAGTGAGTGGACCGGAAGGCAAAAGCGGCCCACCGGTCTTCGCCCCCACACCGGACAACCGCTGGGGCGTCTTTGTCACGGGCCTCGGCGAGTTCAGCAACGTCGATAGTACGACCAACGCAGCCGGATATGACGTTGATACCGGAGGCTTTACCTTCGGGGTGGATTATCGTCTCACTCCAAACTTCGCGATTGGCTTGACCGGCGGCTATGCCCACACCAGCGTCAATCTCGACGGCGGTGGGAACATCGACGTCAATGGTGGAAAACTCGGCGGTTACGCCACGCTCTTTGGGAACGGTTTCTATTTGGATGCCGCGGTGACCGGAGGCCCGAGCGGATATAACACCCACCGCACAGCGATCCAGGGCACCGCGAGCGGAAGCACGGACGGAGCCGACTTCAATACTTTGGTCGCAGCAGGGTACGATTGGAAAATCGGCAACCTGAGCGTCGGGCCCACCGCAAGCTTCCAATATAGTTACATCGGCCTGAATAGCTTTACCGAAACCGGTTCGCTAGCGCCGCTTAAATTCCCGGACCAAAACACCGAATCCGAGCGCAGCGCTTTTGGGGCCAGAGCATCCTATGATTGGAAAATTGGTCAAATCACTGTCATACCACAAGTCAGCGCGGCCTGGCAGCACGAATACGGGGATACCGCCTACTCGATTGTCTCGGGCTTCGCGACCGGCGCGGGGAAGAGCTTTACCGTCACCGGTCCGGAGATTGGCCGTGACAGTGTTCTTGTCGGCGCCGGCGCTACCGTGATTTGGAACGACCGCGTTTCCACCTACCTCTACTACGACGGTGAATTTGCGCGTACCAACTACCTATCCAACAACGTGTCAGGAGGCGTCCGGATCTCATTTTAGCCCGCGAGTATCCGCTAGGGGTCGCATCTAAAGTTTCAAGAATTTGCGGAGCCTTTTAAATCTCTTCTCCAGCGCTCGATCCCCCTCCAATCGAGCCGAAGTGCGCCGCACGGCGTCGCTCACCGCAGAATATTGCAGGCCGCCAACGGCGTCACCGATCTCGCGCAAACTCATGCCTCCGAACCGCTGGGCAATCAACATCGCCAACTCTCGCCCAGGATCGCCGTGACGTTGACTTATCTTTTCCCACGGCTCGCCCCAAAGCTTCTCAATCGCTCCGATGATTCTGTCCCACTCGACCGGCGGCTTTTCCAACGCTCTTAACGATTTCTGCTCGGTTCGGTTCCCTTTTAACATTCCGCTGACTTTTCCCACAAACTCTTTCCCTCCAAGGATCAGATCTCCGGCGAGCTTTTCCCTCCAAGCGACCCCCAGATCCCCAGCGCCAATCTTTTCCCTGAAGCGTTCACGGTACTGGTTGCGTTTCGCGCTCAACGTCCGCCCCGCCACCAAGCCGAAGATCGCCTCCGTATTCAACCATTTCGGCACCGGGGTCGGTCCGGCGTACGCTCGGTACGAACTCCACTTGAACTCCTGTAATGCTTCGACCATCTCGACGATCTGCTCCGGACCAGGTCCTTCGCGATCCGAGCGACTAGCCCCAAAACGTTTCACTCGCACCGGATTAAGATGAATATACTCGTGAATGGTCCACCCTGCCTCGCTCGGATCATGGACAACCGCCTTAAATCGCCCCTGGAACAGGGGACCCTCTCTTCTTGTTTTGCGGTTTAACCAAGCCGCATAGGAAATGTTCAGCCACCGTATTGCCTCACTCAAGTTCAATCGCGGAGTCTCTATTTGCAGATGATAGTGATTGGGCATCAGCACGTAGGTATGCAGCCTTGTCCCGAAACGCTCAGGGAGAGTCGCCAGTAACCCCTCAAATTTTTGAAAATAGGCTTCATCACGAAAGATTGTTCTCCGTTCTATTCCTCTGGCCATCACGTGATACCATGCTCCAGGGACTGCGATTCGAAGTGGGCGCGCCATCGCATCGCATTCACGCTCCACCCCGCTAAATTGTCAAACATTTCTCGAATCTTTAGATGCGACCCTCATGACCAAAACAAGATGGGTCAGCATGCAGGCCGGTCGGAACCGGCTCCCCTCACGCTCCAAAAGCCCACTCGCTAACAAGTCGCGGAGAATCTCTTTCGGAATTAAATTCTCCACATCTTGTATCTTAACCGCCTCGTCCAGATAGAAGAGCCGGATCAACAGATCGAGCCGGACATCGCTGGTGACTGCCCATCCCAACGCACCAAGATCACTGAGAAAGAAACTCGGCCGACGAAGCAACAAATTCTGCCGGGAAGGTGTCGTAGGTCATCACCTCGTCGATCTTAGGCAGGGATCCGACCACGTAGCAATTGGTCCCTACGGACTCGTGGGTCACGGCGTCAAAAATCATGACGCAATGCAAACTGGAAGGCTCCACCCAATCGGCACCCAGCGATTCACCTTTCGAGACAGCCTTTTGCTGAACAGAAGCTCGGGTTTTGACATATTTCTCGCGCTGCTTTTCATCCGGATCGAGCGTTTGCACTGCCACGTAACGACGAACCGGCCTTGCTTTTTTGCCGCTCGCCACCTGGGAAAAGTACTGGTTCGAAAGTTTCTCCCCAACCGCCTGCTGCGCCGGCGTGGTTTTACAAACTACCAGAACGCGCTGCCCCAGACCATTCGGCCCGCTCAAGCCGGCACAACCGCTTACCCAAAATGTCATACCGGCCATCAAGCCGAAAAGAGAGAGTTTAATGTTCATCCGGATGGGTAGCTCTAAAGGAATTATCCGCAAAACGCAATGAACTTCCCGAGTAAGCAAAGCGTCCAGCTTTGTAGCTTCGAATACTCGAACCAACCTCTCGCAGGCCCTCGCCGTTCTTTTGTCGTAGTCGCCGTACTCGTAACCGTTAGAGTGCCGGGCAAAGCCGGCCGATCCTTCCGCCATTCAGACGCGATCATAACACAATAATAGGCGCTTGCAGCATCGTCTGTTGCGTTTGGAAGGCATTACAGCGCATTACTCATGCGTCGGGCTTTCATGCCGCGGAACGACTAGTCTCAGGGACTCTTTTCATGTTCTTCAAGCCTGGTATGCCGCTAAGCGCTAAATCCTTGGAGTAATGGAGTAGTAGAGTAACGGGTCGTGCCTCCATGCGAATCTCCCCACGCATTTTAGACACGAGTGATTCGTTCTATCTGCGAAAAAGCTGCAACAGGATACTTACCAAAGCGAAGATGCCGGTAATCGAGAGCCACGTCCTCCGAGCCGGAGTGAGCCGGTTTTCCTGCTGCAAGTAATTCCAGAAAGTCGCAGCCAGCAAAAGAATGGCGATATCCGTCAGGATAGTTTCTGCGCCCATGATTGAACTCTTTCTCTTGCCATTAATCCACTTTTTTGGTCACTTCCATCGTTAATCTCTGGTTTTGACCCACACAAGTCTTCCTCCGCTCCACCACTCCATTACTCCATTACTCCACGGAGGACTCATGTTTGATTTTCTAAACCTGACAACTGGAAGTTCGGGCAAGATTGTCGAGAAACTCCAGGGCTGGCTCAACGAACTCCTGAAACTGAAGCCACCGCTCAATGTGAATGGATTCTTTGACCCGAAGACTGGTGGTGCTCTCCGAAGATTCCAGCAGCTGAACAATCTTCCGATCGGCCCGCAGCCGGTAGTCAGCATCAGAACCTGGAGGATGATCGGCTGGAAACTAGGCAAAAGACGAATATTGGAGGACCCGGATGTTCCCGAACCGCTAAAAAAGCTCATGGCTGTCGACGTCATTGCCAAACCCGGAAATCTGAAAATTGACAAGACAGTATTCAGATTTCTCTATGGACTTCGAGTTCGGAAGAGTTATGTCCGCAAACTCAATGAGCAAAATTTAGATCTGTTGCTCAGTTTCATGGAGAAGGATACGGCGGTAGACGACCTGCGATGGTTCGCCTACATGCTGGCGACCGTGCTTATCGAATGCGGCGCTGCGTTCCGGCCAATATCCGAAGACGGTTGCAACGACACGACCGGTTGTGTCCCGATCCGAACGAATCCGCGCAATTACGGTAAACCGACGCCCTGTCCGAATTTGTTGAGGAAGCCGGCACAACCGTGCCCGGCCGGCAAGAAGACTCACACCTACTACGGCCGCGGCTACGTGCAACTCACTCACCTCCGTAACTACAAGAAATTAAGCGACCGCCTCGGTTTGGGTGACCAGTTAGTGCATTTTCCCGAGCGCGCCATTCAACCCGATATTTCCTACAACGTCATGTCGGTTGGGATGCGTGAAGGACTATTCACCAGGCATCGGCTCAGCGACTACATTTCCGGGAAACGATGCGATTACCGCTCCGCACGAGCCATTATCAACCCCAGGGACCAAATCACTTACGAACTCGGCAATGAATTGGCGACAATTTTCGAAGAAATATTCGAAACCAGCGTGATATCGTGACCCATCAGCCTGGAGATCTCGCGAGTGCTTCGGCTCGTGAGAATCATTTCTTAGCACTGCATTTTCGTTATTCCCGCCAGTCAACGGTTAGGCTGGATTCGTTAAGCCCAAAAAGCGAAGATAAGAGATAAACCACAGATTACACAGATTTCACAGAGGACTGAAGCCAAGGAGTTTGGCTGTGACCGCCGCAAGCGGCGCACGGGGTCAAATCTCAATTCTCAATGTCTTGGCTACCTTCTTGAGCTTCTCCTGGAGCTCCCGATCGATCTTCAGTCGCTTCTGAAATCTTGCGATTGCCGTGTGGACGGAGGGATATTCCAGACCGCCGGCGAGTTCTCCCATTTCTCTCAATCGTAGTCCGGCGTATCTCTGGCCCAGAAAGAAAGCTGCCGGCAGGGCCCCGCTGCCTCGTCCTGCTGTTAAAGTCTCCCAGTCTTGCCCCCAAATCTCTCTGATCGCGTTCGTAATTTTCGGCCAGTCCAAGCTCAATCGTTCTTTCGAGCGCAACCCAGTTTGCTCACGACGATCACCTTTTAAGATTCCGAGCATCTTCTGGATAAACTTGTCTGAACCCAACAGGACTGTCGCCTTAATCGAGGCTCGCCAATCCGTTTCCAACTGACCCAGCGCTGCCATCTCTTCCAACTGCCTTCGGTAGGCGCCTCGCAAGCTGTGCAGCGTGTGATCTCCAAAGAATCGATAAATCGACTCGGTGGTTAACCATCCCGGGTTACGAACTATGCCGACGTACGCCGGGTACGAACTCCAGCGGTAGCTACTGAGTGCCTCGACTCGCGCTTTGACCAGTTCGCGGCTTGGTCCAGTCCCGCTAACTTCAAGTTGGCTTTCCGCGCCCGATCGACCCTCGTGGCCGCCCAAGGCTCTTACCCGTACGGGATTGAGGTGGATGTACCGATTGATAATCAATGCGGTGTTTTCCGGCTCATGCAGGATCGCCTTGAAGCGCCCTTGCACTAAGGGCCCGGACCGTTCCCACCGTCGATTGAACCAAGCCCCGTACGACAGGTTCAGCCACTGCATCGCTCGGCTCAGATTGGCCTGGGGCGTTTGAACTTGCAGATGATAATGGTTACCCATCAGAGCGTAGCCGTGAATCCGTACTCCGAATCGGCTCGGAAGGCACCCCAGCAGCTCTAGAAAATGTCTGTTCGACCCCTCGTCGGGAAAGATTTGCCGGCGTTCCACCCCACGGTTGAGCACATGATACCAACCATCCGGCACATCGATACGCAATGAGCGTGCCATAACGCCCCAATTTTTACTCAGCACCGCAGCTCAGAGGCAAGAAAATGTTGAATATTGAGATTTGACCCCACCCGGCTCTGCCCCACTCGACTCTGGCCCGAGCCCCATTTGTGATACTCCCTTTATTTTAAAGCGGCCTGCTGCCGGAAGCCGGGCGCTCGCACTTCGAATAGCGGTTGACCGGGCTGCCGGATGGCCAATTCAAGTGCCGCCGCCGCGCGTTGACGCTGGCGACCGATACGCAGAACCTGTCGCAACCATTCGATGCTCATCGGCTTGCCCAGGAGATACCTTGTCCCTTTTTGAAATCGGCTCTGATTGTTAATCCACCATTTTTGAATCAAAGCCGGATCAGGCCAAGGAAGGTGTTCGTCCGGATCCATGTCGACATTTTCGTCCTCAGGATTGTCGGATGGGCCGGCTTCAAAACCCTCCGGCGCGCTCTTCGCCAAATTGTCATACGCCAGATCGATTCCGGTGATCAGGGTGAACGCTTCGCCGGCAACTCGAGCCAGAGACGGGACCTTCATTTGGTCGATTAGCCAGGAAATATGGTCAGGATCCCCAATCGCGCCTGCTGCTGTAATCGCCACCCGCAACGTCTCTTTGCGTCTTGAAAACCGCGCCTGCCAGGCTTTTGCGCTGACGAGATCCATTCGGCGAATCGCCGTCTGTAGTGCCTTCGTTGAGAACTGACCCGGTGATTCTGCAATCGTTCGGAGAACTCCTAACGAATCCAGATTGGGCGACAGCAGGGTGACCGACCAGGCAGTGGCAAAGCGAGCGCTTTGGTCAGAATCTGTGAGTCCGCTACGCATTCTGGGCAGCAGATCCACGCGACCCAGTTCACCCACCGCACGAAGAGCTCTGGCTCGTACAGACGGATTACTATCGCTAACGGCTTCACCAAGAATCATACCGGGATCAACCCGATGAACCGCGGAAGCAGCAATGCCGACGGTTCGTGAAATAGGCAACTGAGACGAGATAAGCGCCTTAATGTGCGGCTGCGCCCGCTCATACTCCAACCATCCAAGGGCGGAGATAACTCCCGAAATTAACTGGGGCTTTTTGGTTGCTGATTCCAGCACGAACTCGATCCAATCCCGATTAGCTGATTCGAAAGCGAGTGATCCTGCCGCGAACAAGTCGCAGGATTCTTCAAATGAAAGGGTTTCCCGAACTACATTCCAACCGCTTACACCGGAAATGCGCAGACCGTCGAGATGCGCTTCTACCCTGTTATCAAGCCTGCTCAGGTCCGCGAGGAAAATATGCGGCTGAGACACCGCCGCGTGACGCAGTAGCCACAAAAAGGAGGAATCTTCGGCATGCTGTGTTACCACCTCGTACAAAATCGCGGGCGTCGGCTTCCCGGAACTTTTCGCCGCCGGATCGGATGCCTCTGAGAGATGATTCGCCATCAACACGCAGGCTGTCACTTTGACCCGCGCAAAGCAACTCCACATCTCCCGTTTGCGCGGTTGCGGAAGATCCTCTAACGATTAAACGCAAAAAACGGAGATAAGAGGCAAACAGCACTACGGCTCGGTACCACCGAGCCATCACAATTCATCCACCATTTTTCCTCGACGAATCTCAAAGCGTTCTCTGCGAAGATTCGATACCCTATCTAACTAACTAATACTCAGCGAAATCAGCGGCTGACAACGATAGTGAAAAGCTGCAAATATATTTACTACTCCATTTATGCAGTCAGGATCAGCTCGAAGCTTCAAGATGGTCCATTCGACGGTAGCGCCGAACACAATAACCCGGTCGACGAACAATTCCACAAAGCTTTCTTCTGGAGGAATTGGAGCCATTTCGTATCCACCGCGCCGAACGACCATGGTCCAGAATTTCAGCGCCCCTTCCAGGTATTCCTGATGCTTTGGCAAGACTGGACTTTGCAGCTCCGCGGTAAATGTGTATCCACCGCTCTCTGGTTCTTCATCAATCAGCAGAAACGGAATTCGTGCGAAAACAGGTGGTAAAGTGGATGATA
>Ga0302325_10005909_pt1 | contig 27695 bp, 25 predicted proteins | sample Palsa_T0_2_FD_201948 | JGI IMG/M metagenome (GOLD analysis project Ga0302325, IMG submission 201948) | Peat permafrost microbial communities from Stordalen Mire near Abisko, Sweden - Palsa_T0_2 | ecosystem: Environmental > Terrestrial > Soil > Palsa > Peat permafrost | place: Sweden: Abisko... | reverse complement strand
GTCGGGGGCGATGGTGACGGCGGCCCGCCAGGCGAGGCGCTGGACCTGGAACCAGGTCTTGCCCGCCAGCTCGCCGAGGATGAGGGCCTCGGCGCGGGCCGCCTCGTCCTCGGTCAGCGGCTCGAAGATCTGGGCGATGAGCCTGGCCTTGGCCTTGGTCAGAGTGCCGCGGGCCAGCAGGCGATGATTAAGGATCGGTGATCGAATGTTATCAGTGATGATTATTTATAATAGAATTTAGATTCCCTTTTAATTGAATGAGCAGCCTGGAGAACCAGGCGGCGGGGCGGGTAACTGGAGCCGGAACGCGCGACGTACTTGTGACTCATGGAGCCGGGGCATATGAGCGTGACCGCGTGCCGGATGGCTGGCGTCAACTACCGGACGGGCAGGCGGCCCCGCAATCGGTAGGCATACCTGTTCTCGCGGTCGGATCACCGAGGACAGGTGGCGTCTGTTGGCGATCGTAGGATTGGGGCATGTCGTCATCTGAAGCCCCGGCGGTGCGTCCCGGGTCACGGGCGATCGCACGCGCGGCCGTGCAGGCCGAGCTGAGCCTGGCCGCCTATGAGCTGGTCGTGGAGAAGGGGTACGGGAACGTCACGCTGGACGACATGGCCGCGGCGGGCGGGGTTTCCCGGAGCACGTTCCTGCGTTATTTCCGGGCTAAGGACCAGGCAATCGCGGTCGCGCTGAAGGCGCACGCCGAGCGGATGGCGGACACGCTGCGGACGCGGCCGCGGGGCGAGGACGACTGGTTGGCTCTGCGCAACGCCATCGAGGCGTTCGTCGTGCCCATTTACCTGAAGCACCCGGCTGGGGCGCAGGCCCTGTCCCGGCTTTCGATGTTCACCCAGGCGCTGTCGGGGGCCGAGCTGGAGCGGCAGGACTGGCGCACGCCGCTGACCCGCGCGCTGGCCGAACGGCACGGTGTCTCCGGGCCGGTCCCGATCAGCCTGGCGGTGAAGGTGGGCGCCGCGCTGGAGTGCATGGGCCTGGCCGTCTCGTACTGGGCGGCCGCGGACGGCGGGGTCGACCTGGTGGAGCTGCTTCGGGAAGCCTTCGCCGCGCTCAGCGGCGAGGACGCGTAGGCCCGGGCGCTGAACCGCCGACTGCGGAGACGTAAGGCCGGCCGTCCGATGGCCTTGACCTCGAGGTATTCCTCGAAGCCGCCGTCGCCGTAGCGGCGGCCGAGGCCGCTTTGGCGCACGCCGCCGAGCGGGCTGGTGATGCTGAAGGTGCCGCCGACGTTCGCGCCGATCGTGCCGGTGTGGATTTTGAGCGCCACCGCCAGCGCGTGGTCGTCATCGCCGCTCGACACCTGGCCGGCCAGACCGTAGATGGTGTCGTTGGCGATCGCGACCGCCTCTTCCTCCGTGTCGTACGGGGTCACCGTGACGACCGGGCCGAAGGTCTCCTCCTGGCCGATCATGGAGCGCGGGTCGACGTCGGACAGCAGCGTCGGCTCGATGAAATACCCCGTCGGCAGGTGGGCCGGCTTGCCGCCGCCGGTGATCAGGGTGGCGCCGGCCGCGACCGCGCCCTCGATCAGGCCGAGCACCTTGGCCCGCTGGGCGTCGCTGATCGCGGGCCCTGAGTAGTTCTTCATGTCCCACGGGTCGCCGTAGGGGAAGCGTTCCATGGTCGCCTTCATGATGGCCAGGCCGTCGGCGATCATGCTTCTCGGCAGCAGGATCCGGGTGGCGAGCGTGCACCCCTGGCCGGACATCGTGCACACGCCGCCGGCGGCGGACGGGAGCACCTGGACCAGGTCGGCGTCGTCCAGCACGATGTGGGTGGACTTGCCGCCCAGTTCCATCACGGTCTTCTTCACCGTGGGGGCGGCGGCGGCGAGGATCTTGCGTCCGACGGCGGTCGAGCCGGTGAAGGTGACCATGTCGACCCGCGGATCGGAGGTCAGGAGCGCGGCCACGTCGTTGTCGTTGGACACGACGACCTGGAAGATGCCGGGCGGGATGTCGGTCTCCTCCGCCGCGATGCGGCCGAGCTCGAGCCCGGCCCACGGGGTGAGCTGGGCCGGCTTGAGGATCACCGCGTTTCCCGCCAGCAGCGCGGGCACGCTCTCGGCGATGTTGAGGTAGAGCGGGGCGTTCCACGGGGTGATGGCGGCAACGACCCCGACCGGGATGTACTGGAGCTGCTGCCGGAACGTCCGGCCTAGGCCCGAGTGGATGCCGGCGTCGCGCAGGAACGAGAAGTCGCGCGCGTAATCCGGCCAGTAGCCGGCCTCCTCGATCGGGAACGCGAGCTGGATGCCGTAGGTCATGGCGATCGGCGTGCCGATCTCGGTGACGAGGATGCGGCGCAGCCGCTCCTGCGCGCGGACGAGGCCGTCGCGGAGCTGGGTCACGCAGTGCGCGCGGAACTCGACGTCATCGCGCCAGTTCCCCGCGTTGGCGTCGAAGGCACGGCGCGCGGCGGCGATCGCCCGGTTGAAGTCGGCCCGGTCGCCGTCCGCGGCTACCCCGGCCGCTTCCTCGGTGGCGGGGTTGATCACGTCGAACGTGGCATCGCCAGCCGCACCGACCAACTCGCCGTCGATCAGCAGCCGCTCCTGGCCGGCCAGCACGCCGGTCCCGCCGTCAGCCTCAGTGGTGGTCATGAACGCTCCCTCGCGCGCTAGTGGACGAGCCACGGCCGCCTGCCGAGCACGCCCACCCTATCCTCCTATATAACTACCTATTTTAACTATAAACACCTGTCTCGGCGAGGGTGGAGGGCGAGGTAGGGGGACGAGGGCGAGGGACGAAGGTGGAGGGCAGGGACGAAGGTGGAGGGCAGGGACGAAGGTGGAGGGCAGGGACGAAGGTGAAGGGCGAGGTGGGAGGACGAGTTAAGGGGAAGACGGCACTCACCGCGGGGCGCCGGCCGGGCACAGCGGCTGCGCGGCGGGAGAAGGCGGAGCCACGCGTGCGTTCGGGCTGATCTTTTTGGGTTCCAAGACGGGCGACTCCGGGATTGAACGCGCCAGGCAGGCTAGCGCGAGGCTGGTGACCACCACGGCGATGCCGGCGCCGACGGCGCCCGTGACGCCGTTGCCCGGCGTCTCGCCGAGCAGTCCGAGGCCGATGGCCACGCTTGCCGCCGGGGTGACGGCGGAGATGATCGGCAGCGTGATCAGCGGGCGGCCGGTCTGGTAGGCGGTCTGGGTCAGCAGGACGTTCCCCGCCCCGCCGACGATCAGCGCGTAGACGGTCCACGAGGTCGCCATGGCGGCCGGCCCGTGGGCGGCCACATGGGAGAACGCCATCGTCACGACGGCCGAGCACGCGTCGCCCAGGCCGGCTGCGACGGCGAGCAGGATCGCGCGGCGGCGGCCGGCCGCGCGCAGGCCGGCCACGGCGAACGCCGCCGCCGCGGCGGCGGCCACCGCGGCGCCAAGCATCGCGGGCAGCCCGGCGTAGTCGGGGGCCGGGCCGGCTCCGCGGCCGGCCGCGTGCGACGTCGTCAGCAGCAGGAATGACGCGATGCCGGCGACGACCGTCAGCGCCGCCGCCCATGCGGTCAGGCTCAGCGGCCGGCCTGACCACAGGCGCACGATGAGCACCGCGACGACCAGTTCAGCCGCCACCAGCATCTGCACGACGTCCAGCGGGCCCGACCGCAGGGCGACCGCGTGCGCCGCGAATCCCGTCACCTGCACCGCGAACCCGAGCAGCCACAGCGGCTGCCGGGCCAGCAGGACGAGCAGGCGCGGGCGGGCGGCCGACGACTCCGGCGCCCTGGCCGCCTGCCGTTGCTCCACCGCGGCGCCCGTGCCGTACAGCGCGGCGGCCAGCAGTGCGCTGATAATCATCACGGTCATAGCACCACGCTAGGAGCGCCGGGCCGCCACGGCCATCGGGGAGACCCCCCATTAGGACCTGGGGTTTACACCCGGATCCCGGCCCGCGCGCAGTTCGCGGGGCCGGGATTCGGGTGCTAGCTCGCTAGCGGGTCAGCTCGCGGCGGAGTCGGCCGGGTGCCGCTCGACCGCCAGCTTCTTGCTGGTGTCGAAGCCGGCCACCTTGGCCAGGGTGCCGCCGAGGATCGCGGCGCGGTCCTCATCGGAGACGGTGGCGTCGAAGTTCTCGGCGATGGCCTCGTCGGTGCCGTTGAAGGTGCCCTCGGCGTGCGGGTAGTCGTTGCCCCAGATCACCGTGGACACCCCGGTGATGTGCCGGGCCTGCACCGCCACCGGGTCGTCGGCGAACTGGATGTGGAACTGGCGCCGCACGTAATCGGTCGGCTTGAGCGGGTAAGGCCACTTCTCGTTGATGTTGAACAGCCGGCCCATCGCGGGCTGCTCGTAGGGCGACTTGCCTTCCTCCCAGAAGCCGAGCCACCAGTTCGGGTCCTGACCGGTGCCACGGCGCCACGACTTGTCCATGAACGCCATGTACGAGACCAGCCAGCTGGCGCCGAACTCGACCAGGTTGAACGTCAGGCCCGGGTGCCGCTCGGGCACCCCGCCGCCGATCAGGTCGGCCATGATCTTCGACGGGCTGGCGGCGGCGGTGTTGCCGCCGCCCATCGTGCGGCCGGCCACCATGTCGTCGGTCAGCTGCCCCTTGCCCATGTTCATGGCGGTCATCAGGCCCTTGACCGTGCTTCCGGTCACCGACGCGTCGTCCTTCACCCGCACCCCGCCGGTGGCGACGTGGATGAAGATCGGCAGGCCGAGCGCCTCGGCGGCGGCCCACACCGGCTCGTAATCCCGCGACCAGTACGGCACCGGGGGGATCTCCGGCAGCATCAGCGCCCGCAGGCCGAGCTTGTGCACCCGCTCGATCTCGGCCACCGCGTCCGGGATGTCGGTCAGCGGGATGGCCGCGACCGGGCGCATCCGGTTCTTGTACGCGAGGTAGGTCTCGGCGACCCAGTCGTTCCACGTCCGCGCGTGGGCCATGGAGAGCTCGTGGTCGTCGGTGAACAGGACGAACAGCGCCAGGTTGGGGAAGAACACGGCGGCGTCGACGCCCTCCATGTCCATGTCGGCGATGATGTCGTCAGGAATCCAGCCCGGCGTCGTGCCGTCGTGCCCCTCGAACTGGCGGTACTTCGACACCGTCCAGCCGTCGAAGCCGATGGTGTGCAGCTTCCTGAACTCGGTGTGACCGCCGGGGACGATCGGCTCCTCGAGGGTGAACTCCTCTTCCCACAGCGCGCGATCGCGCATGTTGGCGGGGAGCCGGGACTTGAACAGGTCCGGCGGCTCGATGATGTGGCAGTCCCCGGAAACGAGGAACTCTTTGTACGTGGCCATCGGCAGGATCTCCCCTTCGAGCAGTTACCTGGATGCCCGATAGTCGGACTTCCATGTATTACCATAGACACATCGGCGGGCCTGGTCAACGGCCGGCGGCGGCCGGGAAGTGGCCGCTCCTGCGCCTAGTCGTGATCCGGACGCGCGATGCCCAGGTGCTCGCGCAGGGTCGGGCCGGCGTACTCCCGGCGGAACAGGCCCCGGCGCTGCAACACCGGCACCACCATCCGGACGAACTCCTCGAACGCGCCGGGCAGGTGGGTGGCCGCGAGCACGAACCCGTCGCAGCCGCCGGAGGTGAACCACTCCTGCATCTGGTCGGCGACCGACTCCGCGGTGCCGACGAACCGCGGCCCCTGCAGCAGGGTCGCCCGGTGCGCGGCCAGGTCGCGGACCGTCACGTCGCGGCCCAGGTGCCGCCGCACCCCCAGCGCCAGGCCGCGGATCCCGGAGCTGGCCGCCATCATTTCGTCGGTCACCACGTCGTCCAGGCCGTGCCTGGCGAAGTCGTAGTTGAGCAGCTCCGACAGCAGCGCGAGGGACGCCACCGGGTGCACGTAGGCGTCGAGGAAGAGCCGCTCCTTCTCCTCGGCGATCGCCTGGGTCTCCCCCACGACCACGTACGCCATCGGCAGGATCTTGACGTCGGACGGGTCCCGCCCGGCCGCCGCGATCTGCTCCCGCTGCTCGCGGTAGTGCTGCCGCGCCACCTCCAGGCCGGGGTCGCCGGTGAAGACCAGGTCGGCCCACGCGGCCGCGAACTCGCGGCCGCGCCCGGACGAGCCCGCCTGCAGGATCACCGGCCTGCCCTGCGGGCTGCGGGGCACGGTCAGCGGGCCGCGGACGGAGAACCACATCCCCTTGTGGTTGACCTCGTGGACCTTGCCCGGATCGGCGAACTCGCCGCTGTCGGCGTCCAGGATCAGCGCGCCGTCGTCCCAGGAATCCCACAGCGCGGTCACCGCCTCGAGGAACTCGTCGGCCCGGTCGTAGCGCCGGTCGTGATCCATGTGCGCGGGCAGCCCGAAGTTCTGCGCCTCGGAGTCGTTGACCGAGGTCACCACGTTCCACGCGGCGCGGCCGCCGGAGAGGTGGTCAAGCGTGGCGAAGGTGCGCGCCACGTGGTAGGGCTGGTAGTAGGTCGTCGAGTAGGTCGCGCCGACGCCGATCCTGGACGTGGCGGCGATGATCCCGCCGAGGACGGCGGTGAGGTCGAGCTTGATCGGCCGGGCGCCGTAGCGAACCGCGTCGGCGACCGAGTCGCCGTACACGCCGGGCATCGCCAGCCGGTCGTCGAAGAAGACGCAGTCGAACTTGCCCGCCTCGAGCACCCGCGCGATGTGCGTGTAGTAGTCCATCGTCAGGAACCCGAGATCGGCCGACGGGTAGCGCCAGGATCCGGAGTAGACGGTCACGTTGCCGGCCTGCATGAAGCCGACCAGGGTCATCTGGCGGGTCATCCGGGTAGCCCCTTGCCCGACAGCCCGAGCAACTCGGCCCGGGCAGCGATGGCGGACGCGTGCCGCAGGTGGGCGGCGTCGACGAGCATGCCGTCGAGGCCGGTCGCTCCCCGGCCGGCCGACTCGGCCGCCCGGTAGGCCGCCACCAGCCGCTCGGCGCGGGTGATCTCGTCCGCCGTGGGGGAGAACGCGGTGGTGGCGATCGGCACCTGGCTCGGGTGGATCGCCCACTTGCCGACGAAGCCCATCGCGCCGGCCCGGTCGCAGGCGGTGCGGTAGGCGTCGGGGTCCTGGTAGTTGGGGAAGGGGGCGTCGATCGCGTCGACCCCGGCGGTGCGCGCGGCGACCAGGATGCGGGCCCGGGCGTAGTGCCAGATGTCGCCGGGGATGGGGACGAGCGGATCGAAGTTGGCGTCGACCCGGGCGCCCTGGGAGGCGGAGAAGTCGCCCGCCCCGAAGATGATCGCCTCAAGCCGGTCGCTGGCGGCGGCGATCTCGTCGACGTGCTGCAGGCCCTCGGTCTCCTCGATCAGCACCTCGAGCGCGATCCGCTTGCCCAGCCCGAGCGTCTCCTCCAGCTGCGTGAGCAGCACGTCGACCCACCAGACGTCCCTGGCCCGGCGGACCTTGGGCACGATGATCACGTCGAGCGCGTCGCGGGCGATCGTGACCACCTCGATGACGTCGCCGTAGGCCCAGCGGGTGTCGATCCCGTTCATCCGGATCGCGCGCGCGGTCTGCCCCCAGTCGAGGTCACGCAGCGCCCGGGCGGCCTTGCCCCGTGCCCGCTCCCGCTCGGCCGGCGCGCAGGCGTCCTCCAGGTCGAGGAACACCAGGTCGGCCCCGGAGCTGGCGGCCTTGGCGAACATGCGGTCGTTGCTGGCCGGCGTCGCCAGCTCGCAGCGGCGCGGTCGGGGACTGCGTGCCACGTCAGATCACTCCCTGTTCGCGTAGTACGGCCAAGCGCCCGGCGTCGAGCCCGAGCAGCTCGCCGTAGACCTCGGTGTTGTGCTCGCCCAGGCGCGGGCCGAGATGGTCGACCCGTCCCGGGGTGGCCGAGAAGCGCGGGACCGGCGCCTGCACCCGCATCGAGCCGAGCTCCGGATCGGGAATCGACGGGTAGCTGCCGCGCGCCTGCAGCTGCGGATCCTCGAGCAGCTGCCGCGCGTCGTAGATCGGCGCGGCGGCGACCCCGGCCTGCTCGAACACGGCCAGCGCCTGGTCGAGGGTCCGCTGGCCGATCCAGTCGGCCATGATCGCGTCGATCTCGGCCGCGTTCCGCAGCCGCTGCTGCGCCTGCGCGAACTTGGGGTCCAGGGTCAGCTCCGGTCGGCCGACCGCGCGCAGCGCCCGCATCGCGACGGTCGGGGCGCTGCCCGACATCGCCAGCCAGCGCCCGTCCTTGGTCCGGTAGGCGTTGCGCGGGGCGCTGATGTCCCAGCGGTTCCCCGTCCTGACCGGGACCGTGCCGAGCTGGTCGTAGGTCAGCACGGACTGCTCGAGCAGCCGCGCCAGCGGCTCGATCAGGTTGACGTCGATCAGCTGCCCGTCGCCGCCGTGCGCGTCGCGGTGGTAGAGCGCCATCATGACCGCGTAGGTGGCGTTGAGCGCCGCCACGCCGTCCGCGAGCATGAACGACGGCAGCGTGGGCGGGCCGTCCGGGGTCCCGGTGAGGTGCGCGAAGCCGCTCATCGCCTCGCCCAGCGTGCCGAACCCGGGCCAGTCCGACTTGGGACCGCCGGCGCCGTAGCCGGTGACGTGCACCATGACCAGCCCGCGGTGGCCGGCCGCGAGGCTCTCGTAGTCCAGCTCCCACCGGCTCATCGTGGACGGGCGCAGGTTGAGCACGAGGACGTCGGCCTGCCGCGCGAGCGAGCGCAGCAGTTCGCGTCCCGCCTGGTGCCGGAGGTTGAGCGTGACCGACTTCTTGTTGCGGGCCACGCTCTTCCACATCAGCCCGACGCCGTCCCGCTGGGCGCCCCACTGCCGCAGCGGGTCGCCGCCGTCGGGCTGCTCGACCTTGATCACCTCGGCCCCCTGCTCCCCCATCCAGGTCGCGATCAGCGGCCCGGCCGCGAGGGTGGCGGCGTCGATGACACGCACGCCGGCCAGTGCGCCGTCGGTCACAGGATCTCGGCCGCGCCCTTGCGCACCGTGACCGGCTCCGCCAGCCGCTCCTCGTCGACGACGACCTGCAGGCGGGCGATCGTCTCGGCCAGCCCGTCGCCGATCTTCCGGCTTGGGGTGAAGGTGGCGGGCAGGTGCTTCATGCCCTGGATGATGCCGATCGTGTCGTAGTGCTCCGCGCGGGCGGGGTCGCAGGCGAAATCGGGCATCCGGTCGAGCACCGCGACGATCATCCGCTTGAACACCATGCGGGCCACGTTGGAGCCGATGCAGCGGTGCAGGCCGAGGCCGAAGCTGTGGTGCCGGTTGCCGGTGCGGGCCAGGTCGATCTCGTTGGGGTTGGGGAAGACCTCAGGGTCGCGGTTGGACATCGCCCACGACAGCCACAGCCGCTCGCCCTCCTTGAACTGCTGGCCCGCGATCTCGCAGTCGGCCGAGATCGTGCGCCCGTCCCCGGGCGCCGGGGTGTAGTAGCGCAGGAACTCCTCGGTCGCGGGGTCGAGCAGCGTGTCCCGCTCGCGCGACAGCCGCTCCCGCTCGGCCGGGTGCTGCGACAGCCACTCAAGCGCGTGCGACGTCAGCGCGGTGGTGGTGTCGAACCCGCCCCCGATGATCAGCGAGATCACTCCGAGCAGTTCGCCGTCCGCGGGGGTGGCGCCGAGGATCTGCGCCTGCGCGAGCGCGTTGATCATGCCGGGCCGAGGGTTCGCCCTGATCTCGGCCAGCTGGCGGAACATGTCGTCGCGCATGGCGATCCGGCTCTGCTGGATCCGCGCCATGTCAGGCGAGTTGGGCGAGGTGTAGACCGAGGCGTGCACCGGCTCGACGTAGATGTCCCAGTTCGCCAGCGGCACCCCCAGCATCGCCAGCGTCAGCACCGCGGGCACGACGTTGGCGAGGTCGTCGACGAAGTCGATCTGCCCGCTCTCGATCTTCTCGTTCAGGCTGGCCCGGACCACGTCGTCCACCAGCGGCCGCCACCGGTTCACGGCGGCGGGCGACAGGTACGGGTTGAGCGCCTGCCGGTAGTGCCGCTGCTCGGGCGGGTCCATCTCCAGGAAGCCGCCGCGGAAGCCGATGTCGGGCGACGGGATCGAGATGCCACGGTAGCCACGGCGCTCGTTGTTCGGGTCGTGGTCGTTGGAGACGTACTCGGCCGACCGGGCCAGCTCGAACACCTCGGGGTGCCCGGCCGCGACCCAGTGGCCGCCGTAGGTGTCGCTCCACGCGACCGGGCACTTGCCCAGCATCTCGCCGGTGATCTCCTCGAACCGCTCGCGGTACTCAGGGGTGTGCCGGTCGAAGTGGAAGCGGTTCCGCTTCCGTTCGGCGTCGTCGTCGGGAAAAGGTTGCGTGCTCACGCGCTTGCCTCCTGGCTGGCCTAGGGGATGATCGAGATGGCCTGTTCGGGGCACGAGCGGACCGCGTCGGCTGCCTTGGCCTCCTGGTCGGCCGGGACCTCGCCGTCACGGGCGGAGGAGTGGCCGTCGACGTCGTCGAGCGTGAACACGTCCGGGGCGATCATGGCGCAGAGCGTGTGCCCTTGGCACCGCTCCGGATCCACGTACACCTTCACGTCGGTTTCCCTTCTTTCTTATCCTTAACGCACGCGGCTTACTGTCTCAGCGGATACCCACCGTCACTGGTGGAAGTCGTACCACTTGAGGTAGCCGCCGGCGTCCACCCGCAGCTGCATGCCGGTGACGTAGCGCGCCTCGTCGGAGGCGAGGAAAAGCACCGCGTTGCTGATGTCGACGGGCTCGATCCACGGAATCGGCATCGCCTGCTGCACATAGAACGCGGGCGTCGCGTCTTCCTTCGTCGGGTGCTCCAGGTCGGGGCGGAAGGACCGGTACATCACCTCGCTCTGCAGCATGTCCGTGTTGACGTTGGTCGGGTGGACCACGTTCGCCCGGATCTCGCGCGGCGCGAGCTCGCGCGCCAGGTCGTGCATGTAGCTGGACAGCATCCGCTTGGCCACCATGTACGCGATGCCGCCCGAGTCCTTGCCCACCTGCTGCATCGGCAGCGTGTTCATGTAGGCGGCGGTCGAGCCGGTCGCGATGATCGAGGCGCCGGCCTGTAGGTGCGGCAGCGCCGCGTGCACGGCGTTGAGCACGCCGATCAGGTTGGTGTCGACCACATCGGTCCAGGCCTGCAGGGGCGCCTGGCTTTTCTGCCCGGCGATGCCCGCCTGCGCCACCACGATGTCGACCTTGCCCAGCTCGGCCAGGCCGCGCTCAAGCGCGGTCCGCAGCTCCGCCCGCTCGCGTACGTCGGCCTGCACCGCGACGATCCGGCGGTCCTGGGCTTCGACCAGGCGCACGGTCTCCTTCAGGTCGTCGGGAGTCGACAGCGGGTAGCCGATCGTGTCGATGTCATGACACAGGTCGACGGCGATGATGTCCGCTCCTTCTTCAGCCAGCCGCAGCGCGTGGCTCCGCCCCTGCCCGCGGGCGGCACCGGTGATGAAGGCGACTTTGCCCTGGACGCGTCCCATGCGTGCCCCTCCTTGGCCGTTCCCGGCCGTCAGCAGCTTCCCGACAATGATTGTTCCAATTGTGAATAGTACTCTGATATTACTTTTAGGGAAGTCCAACGTCGGCGCCGCGAGGGAGAAAAACGGATGCATCACATGCTCATCGACGGGAAGCTGGTCGCGGCGAGGAGGACCTACCCGTCGGTCAACCCGGCCACCGGCCAGCTGCTCGACCAGGCCCCGGACGCCTCGGTGGCCGACGCGCGGGCCGCCGTCGCCGCCGCCCGGCGGGCGTTCGACACCACCGGCTGGGCGACCGACCCCGCGTTCCGCGCCCGCTGCCTTGACCAGCTGCACCAGGCGCTGACCGAGCACCGGGAGGAGCTGCGCGAGCTGACGATCGCCGACGTCGGCGCTCCCCGGGTCATCACCTACGGGGCGCAGCTGGACGAGCCGATCGGGATCGTCCGCTACTACGCCGACCTGCTGCCCGGCTACCCGCTGACCCAGGAGCTCGGCCTGACCGAGTTCCGCGGCCAGCAGCACCGCCGCTGGGTGGAGAAGGAGCCGGTCGGCGTCGTGGCCGCGATCATCGGCTACAACTACCCGACCCAGCTCGCGCTGGGCAAGCTGGCGCCGGCCCTCGCGGCCGGCTGCACCGTCGTACTCAAAGCCGCCCCGGACACGCCGCTGATCACACTCGCGCTGGGTGAGCTGATCGCCTCCTGCACCGACATTCCGCCGGGCGTGGTCAACGTGCTGTCCTCCTCCGACGTCGCCGTGGGCGAGGCGCTGACCACCTCGCCCGAGGTCGACGCGGTCACGTTCACCGGCTCCACCGCGACCGGTCGCGCGATCATGGCGGCCGCCAGCGCGACCATCAAGCGCGTCTTCCTCGAGCTCGGCGGCAAGTCCGCCCTGGTCGTGCTGGACGACGCCGACCTGGCCGGCCCGATCGGGGTCGCCACCTACGCGACCTGCTCGCACGCCGGGCAGGGGTGCGCGATCACGACCCGGATGCTGGTGCCGCGCGAGCAGCACGACGCGATCGTGGCCCAGGTCGCGGCCGGGCTCGACCGGGTGACCTACGGCGACCCGTCCGACGCCCGCACCTACATGGGCCCGCTGATCAGCGGGCGCCAGCGGGACAAGGTCGACGGCCTGGTGCAGCGGGCGGTCGCGGCCGGCGCGACGCTGGTGACCGGGGGCAAGAAGGTGGACCCGGGCTACTTCTACACCCCGACGCTGCTGACCAACGTGGACCCCGACAGCGAGATCGCGCAGGAAGAGGCGTTCGGGCCGGTGCTGGTGATCATTCCGCACGACGGCGACGACGACGCGGTGCGGATCGCCAACAACTCGATCTACGGCCTGTCCGGCGCGGTCTACGGCGGTGACGAGCAGCGCGCCCTCGCGGTCGCGCGGCGGATCAGGACCGGCACCGTCGGCGTCAACGGCGGCGCCTGGTTCGGGCCGGACGTGCCGTTCGGCGGCTACAAGCAGTCCGGCATCGGGCGGGAGATGGGCACCGCCGGGCTCGAGGAGTTCCTGGAGACCAAGGCGCTGGCCCTGCCGCTGCCGGCCTAGATGAACGGGGCGGGGACTTTACGCGGACCTTGCCGTACCGCTCGGGGCTGATGTCCATGATGCTGATGTCCATGATGCTGATGTCCATGATGCTGATGTCCATGATGCTGATGTCCATGATGAGGAGGAACGCACCTATTGCTTCGCCCTCGCCAGCCCGCTCGCCCCCCCTTGGCAGCCCGCCGCGCAACAAGAACGCAGCGCGCGCGCTTCTTGCTGTTATCCTCGAGCGGACCGGCGGGCGTCGCTAGCGCTGAAAGTTAGACCGCCTACTACCGGCCAAACTTTCAGCGTTGAGCTAGCGCCCCGCTCTTCTTGCTGTTATCGGGAGCTAGGCGCGATCGCGAAGGCGGTCGGGCGGGCCTGGTGCAGCCGGGCGGCGACCGTGCCGCCGTCGACGCACAGGTCGCAGCCGGTGATGTAGCCGGCGCTATCCGACGTGAGAAAGTCGATCGCCACCGCCACCGGCCGAGCGTCGTACCCCTCCTCCTCCGGGTCCTCCCGCCGCCGGACGATCCGCGGCTGGTCACGCCCGACCAGCACCAGACGGTAGCGCGCGCCCAGCCGCCGGGCGGCCGCCCGGCCGGTGCCGCCGTACGCCCCGGTGATGACCGCCAGCGTCTTGGAGTTCGCCCCGGTCAGCTCGCACTCCAGATGATGCTCTTGGACAGCAGGAACTCGTCCAGGCCGTACTCGCCGCGCTCGAGCCCGAGCCCGCTGTGCTTGTAGCCGCCGAAGGCGGTGTGCGGGCTCGACCCGGCGCCGCCGCCGTTGACGTACACCATCCCGGCGCGGATCCGCTTGGCGATCTCGTAGGCGCGCACCGGGTCCTTGGCCCAGACGCCGCCGCCGAGGCCGAACTCGCTGTCGTTGGCGAGCCGCACCGCCTCGTCGTCGTCGTCGAAGCCGATGACCACGCCGACCGGACCGAAGAACTCCTTCCGCGCGATCGTCATCGAGTTGTCGACGTCGACGAACAGCGTCGGCTCGACGAAGAAACCCCGGTCGAGGCCCGCCGGCCGGCCACCGCCGTAGGCGATCTGCGCGCCTTCCCGCTGCCCGATGCCGATCAGGCGCTCGACCTTGTCCCGCTGGGCCGCGCTGATCAGCGGACCCATGGTGACGCTGGGGTCGGCCGGGTTACCGACCTTGACCTGGTCAAGCGCCCCCTCGACGAGGCTGACGAGCTCGTCCAGGCGCGAGCGGTGCACGAGGGTCCTGGTCAGCAGCGAGCAGCCCTGCCCGGCGTGGGTGGTGATCGCGAACAGGACGGTCGGCAGGGCCCGCTCCAGGTCGGCGTCGGCGGTGATGATGTTGGCCGACTTGCCGCCGAGCTCGAGCACGACCTTCTTCAGCGACGGCGCGGCCTGCGCGTACACCAGCCGGCCGACCGCGTCGGAGCCGGTGAAGCTGACGATGTCGACGCCGGGGTGGGTGGTCAGCGCCTGCCCGGCCGCGACGTCGCCGGTGACGATGTTGAGCACGCCCGGTGGCAGCCCTGCCTCGTCGGCCAGCTCGCCGAGGACGAACGCTTCCAGCGGCGTGGTCGGGGCCGGCTTGAGCACGACCGTGCAGCCCGCGGCCAGCGCCGGCGCGAGCTTGAGGATGTTGAGGAACAGCGGGAAGTTGTAGGCGGAGATCAACGCGGCGACGCCGTAGGGCTCGCGGCGGACAACGCCCTGCGCGAGGGTCGCGCCCACGGTCGGCGGCATCGGCCTCTCGAACGGGAACTGGAGCAGCACGCGCTCGGCCATGTCCCGGAAGTGCAGCAGCGGGATGCTCACCTGCAGGGTGTCCGCCAGCGCCCGGGTCGACCCGGCCTCGCGGACGGCCAGCTCCTTGAGCTCGTCCGCGCGGCGCTCCATGGCATCCGCCATCCGCAGCATGGCCGCGGCCCGCTCGCGCGGGCTGAAGGTCGGCCACGGGCCCTCGTCGAAGGCCCGCCGGGCGGCGAGGACGGCCCGGTTCACGTCGGACTCGGTGCCGTCGGGGACCGCGCCGATGACTTCCTCGGTCGCCGGGTTCAGCACCTCAAGGACGGCGTCGCCGTCGCTGTCCCGCCACGCTCCGTCGATGTAGAGCCGGTACGTCAGTGAAGTCACCCAAGCTCCCCTCTTCAGTAAGATCGGATTACTGATTAATCTAATACGATGGGACGCTTGGACGACAGGGTCGTCTTGATCACGGGGGCCGCGCGCGGGCAGGGGCGGGCGCACGCCGTGCGCGTGGCCGCGGAAGGCGGTCACGTCATCGCGGTCGACCTCTGCGCCGATATCGCCTCCAACGGCTACCCGCTGGCGACGCGGGACGATCTCAGCGAGACCGCGAGCCTGGTCGAGAAGCACGGCGGGCGCGTGCTGACGCGGGTGGCCGACGTGCGTGACCGGGCCGCCCTCGCCGCCGCCGTCGACGACGGCGTCGCGCAGTTCGGCCGCCTGGACGGCGTCGTCGCCCAGGCCGGCATCTGCCCGCTCGGCACGACCGAGCCCCGGGCGTTCATCGACGCGATCGCGGTCGACTTCGGCGGCGTGTTCAACACCGTGGACGTCGCCTTGCCGCACCTGACCCGCGGCGCCTCGATCGTCGCCACCGGGAGCCTGGCCGCGCTGATACCGGGCACGCTCGACAACGCGGCCAAGGGGTCGGGCGGCCTCGGCTACTCCTGGGCCAAGCGCGCGCTCGCCTCCCTGGTCCACGACCTCGCGGTCGTGCTGGCGCCGCAGGGAATCCGGGCCAATGCCGTCCACCCGACCAACGTCAACACCGCCCTGCTGCGCAACGACGTCATGTACAAGACGTTCCGGCCGGACCTGGCCGCGCCCACCCTGGAGGACGCGCTGCCGGTCTTCCCGACCATGACCGCCACCGGCGACCCCTACATCGAGCCAGAGGACGTCGCCGCCACGGTCGCGTTCCTGCTCAGCGACGACTCCACGTTCGTCACCGGGATGCAGCTGCGGGTCGACGCGGGCGGCTACGTCAAGCTCCGGCCGCAGCCGCCCGCGTTCTGACCCGGTCCAGATCGATGACAAGGAACCCCGCATGAGTGCCGCCAAGTCCCCGGCCGACCAGTGCCCGGCGCCCGACCCTCTGGGCGCGGCCCTGTTGCCATCATCGTGTGCACTTTTGGGCGCCCTGCGACCCGAACTACACACAATCATGCCTCTGTGGCAATCTGTCGTGATTTTAGGCGCTGCCCAGCAGGGGCGGGGGTTACGCGGCGCGGCTGGTCGCGGTCACCCGGCCGGGGCCTCGCCTCCGGCCGGGGCCTCGCCTCCGGCCGGGGGGGTTGCCTGCTGCAGATCGCGGGCGCCGGCTGAGACCGACTGCTCCAGCTGGGCCAGCCAGGCCAGATGACCCTGCACCGCCTGGCGGCCTTGCGGGGTGAGCCGGAACCACGTGCGCGGGCGGCGGCCGACGGCGCCCTTGCGGACTTCCACGTACCCGGCGTCTTCGAGCACGCGGGACTGCTTCGACAGCACCGAGTCGCTGATCCCGGCCGCTTCGCGCAGCGCGGCGAACTCGACCCAGTCCGCGCCGGCCGCCAGCAGCCCGCAGATCGACAACCGGGTGATCGGGTGAATGAGCGGGTCGGGCTTAGCGATCACGCCGCCCCCCCCGCCGCCGCGCAGTTCCTGGCGGGCCGCCCGCAGCAGGGTCTGCGCGCAGGCCACCTCGGCCGCGAAAGTACATGACAGAACCGCGCACGGCAAGAGCGGATGCTGGTGAGGGGCGCTCCGCGCTTCTTGCTGTTATCCAGACGGGCGCGGGCTGCTACTTCCGGGCCGCGCCCGGGCCGCGCAGGCTGAGGTTCGCGTTCCAGATCGCGGCCGCGGTGCTGCGCACGGCCTCGGTCGCCACCCCCCAGCGCATCCGGCCGGCCGGCCCGGTGACCGACACTGCCCCGATCGGGCGCCCGGCGCTGCGAATCGGCGCGGCGACGCAGACGAGTTCCTCGTAGGCCTCGCCGCGGTCGAACGCTACCCCGGCCTCGCGGACACGCTGGAGCTCCGTCCACAGCACGTAGGGCTCCGTGATCGTTTTCTCCGTCTTCCGCGGCATCGGCGCGGTGATCACCGTGTGGGTGGCCGCGTCGTCGTAGGCCACCATCGCCTTGCCAAGCGCGGTGCAGTAGGCGGGCTTGCGCCCGCCGCGCCTGGTCGGCAGCCGGATCGGGCCCACCACGATGCGCTCGAGGTAGACGACATCGGCCCGGTCGAGAATGGCGAGCTGCGCGGCCAGCCCGGTCCGGCCGGCCAGGGACTGCAGGTGCGGGAACGCGGCTTCGTGGAGCCGGTTCCCCTCGACCGCGAGCGTCCCCAGTTCGAACAGCCGCAGGCCGACGCGGTAGCCGCCGGTATCGCGCTCGAGCCACCCGACCTGGCACAGCTGATCGAGCAGGCGATGCAGGGTGGACTTCGGCAAATGCGTGCGCCGGTTAAGGTCACCGAGACTCAGCACCTTCTGCGCGCCGTTGAACGCCTCCATGATGGAGGCGCTCCTTCCCAGGACCGTGTGCTCCGGAGGACACCGCTCGCTGACCGCTTCGCTGCGCATCTGCCACCTCCCGTTAGGGCCGTCCCTCTGAGGTGTGCCTAAATCTAATTAGGTGAAATCAGTATTCTGTTAATCATCACCACCGGCAGCCAGGCTGTCAAGGGTTAACGAGCCGGCCGTGCGGGTGCGCAGGTGCTCGGTCATCCAGGCCGCCAGCTTGACGTCGAAGTATTCGAGTCGCACGCCGTGCAGTGCCTCGGGCCGGGTGAGCGCCACCCGCGGCGTGCCGCTCTCGTCGGCCGAGACCGGGTCCGCCGCGTCGCCGAGGCGGCGCAGCGATCGGGCACGCTGGGGTCGGACAGGCCGAGATGATGCAGGCCCTCGCCCTGCTCCGGTGACCAGCTGCCGGTGCCGGTCATCTCCATCAGCTCGAGATAAGGCGAGTCCCCGAGCGAGTAGCAGTACCTGATCGTCTCGCCGCTGGCGACCTGGATGGTGCTCACCGGCTCGAATTCGACCCCGACGAGCGCGCCGAAGTCGGCCCGGGCCGCCTCAACGTCCCTGACCAGGATGCCCACGTGGAAATACGAGTCGTACACGACGTCTCCCTGCTGCTCAGGTGACCGCGCCGGCGATCTTCAGCTCGATCAGTTTCTCGTCGGTGAGCCCCAGCTCGCGCAGGACCTCATCGGTGTGCTCGGCGAACAGCGGCCCGCGCCGTAGCTCGGCCGGCGTCTCGTCGAACTGGACGGGGTTGGTGACCATGCGGCGGCGGACGCCGTCGGCGTCGTCGAAGCTGGCGATCATGCCGTTGGCGTGCAGCGACTGGTCGTTCGCGACGCCCCAGGCATCCTGCACGGTGGCCCATTGGCCCCCGATGCGGTCAAGCAGCGGCAGCCACTCGTCGAACGGCTTCTCGGCCACGATGGCGGCCACCAGTTCGCCCGCCGCGGGCGCGTTGGCCATCAGCTTTTCCACCGTGTCGAACCGCTCGTCGGCGGCGAGCTCGGGGTGGCCGGTCAGCGCGGCGAACTCGGGCCAGTAGCGGCCCGGCTGCAGCATCGAGAACAGGACCCAGCGGCCGTCCGACGTCTGGTACGGGCCCACCAGCGGGTTGCGGGCCGAGCCGTGCCGCGGCACCGGCGGCCGCGGCGGCACTCCCCCGGCCTGCAGCGCCAGGTTGACCGTGAACGAGGTGGCCCAGGCGCCGACGCCGAGCAGCGACACGTCGATGACGGAGGTCTCACCGCTGTTCGCGCGCGCGAACAGCGCCGCCGCGATGCCGCCGGCGATGGTCATGCCGCCGATGTTGTCCCCGTAGGCGCCGGCCGGCATCGGGGAGAGGCGGTCCGCGCCGGCCGGCGTGGCCCCGGCGCCGCTGCCGGCCCGCGCCCAGAACGCGGTCATGTCGTAGCCGCCTTTATCCGCCTCGGGGCCGCGCGCGCCGAACCCGGAACCGCGCACGTAGATGATGTCGGGGTTTGCCTTGCGGACATCCTCGAGGTCGATGTGCAGCTTGGCCCGCGCTCCCGGCAGGTAGTTGGTGAGGAAGACGTCGCTGCGCTTGATCAGCTCGTCAAGCACCTCCCTGGCCTCGGGCACGTCGAGGGCGAGGCCGACGCTGCGCTTGCCGCGGTTGGGCCCCTCGAAGACCGGGTTGAAGTAGGTGCCCTTGCTGATCGCGTCCACCCCGATGACGGTGGTGAGCCCGCGCTGCGCGTCGCCCTTCTCGGCGTGCTCGACCTTGATCACCTCGGCCCCCCAGTCGGCCAGGACCGCGCCGGCGGCCGGCACGAACGTGAACTGGGCCACCTCGAGGACGCGCACACCTCGCATGGGCTGCAGCATTCGTTGTCCTTTCTTCGCTTCTCCGCTGTCGGTTGTTAACCACGTCGCAGCAGCAGCGCGCCCCCGGGCGCACCGCCACCGGTCGTTACCACTGCTGTTCGGGCGGCTGGCACCTGGCGGCCGGCTGCTTCGCCGCGCAGCTGCAGCATCGCCTCCCTGACGTGACCGAAGCCGTGCAGGCGGCCGGCCGACAGCTGCCCCCCGTGCGGGTTGACCGGCAGCCGGCCGCCGAGCGCGATGCCGCGGCCCTGGTCAATGAAGTCGCCCGCCCCGCCGGGCTCGCAGAAGCCGAGCGACTCCAGCCAGGAGACCGCGTTGAAGGTGAAGCCGTCGTAGAGCAGCGCGAGGTCGACGTCGGCTGGCCGCAGGTCGGTCCGGCTCCACAGGTGCCGGGACGGCCCCTTGGTCTGCGGCTCGTGCGCCAGCGTGTCCTGGTCCCAGCTCAGGCGCTCGAGGATCTGGGTGCCGACCGCCTCGACCAGCACCGGCGGCCGCGGCCGGTCGGCGGCGGTGTCGATGGCGGAGACGACCACCGCGACGGCGCCGTCGACCGGCACGTCGCAGTCGTAGAGCCCGAAGGGCGTCGTCACCAGCCGGGCGTCGAAGTAGTCGTCCAGGGTGAACGGCTCGCGGTAGACCGCCTCCGGATTGCGGGCGGCGTTCGCCCGGGCGTTGACGGCAACCCAGCCCAGGGTCGTCCGGTCACCGCCGTAACGGTGAAAGTAGTGCGAGGCCTGCACGGCGATCCAGTTGGCGGCCGACATCGCGCCGAACGGCGCCAGGAACTCCGTCATCCCGGTCGCGCGCGCGGCCGGCTGCGCCCACTTGCCCGACCGGACCAGGGCCGCGTGCGAGGACTCCCAGACGGTGCGGTAGCACAGCACGTGGCGGCACAGCCCGGACGCGACCGCCAGCATGGCGGCGACGATGGCCCCGCTCTGCCCGGGGGTGTCGCCCGCGCCGTTGATCCAGGTCGGCCGCAGTTGCAGCGCCTCCGTGAGCGGGGCGATGCCGCCCTCGGTAAAGCCCGGCGATCCGGTCCGGCCGGGGTAGGTGGACAGCCCGTCGATCTCGTCCAGCTCGAGTCCGGCGTCCGCCACCGCCGCGAGGCACGCGTCGACGGTCAGACTAAGCGGGTCGATCATCAGCCGGCGGCCCACACGCGATTGGCCGACTCCAGTAAGCGCGGTCCGTTCCTCAAACTTCTCTGGTTTTGCTCGTGGACGAGCCGGGCCGACCTGCCGGTCGGCCGGGACCGCGAGCGTCAGCCCGGCCCGGTCGGGGTCGGGCTCGAACAGCGGGACGTAGACGTCGCCGGCCTTCTCGAACAGCACCCGGACGGCCAGCCCGATGCGCACGTCGTCGGGCGCGCAGTTGACGATGTTGGTGGTGAGCCGTGCCCCGTCGTCTTCCTCAAGCGCCACCACCGCGATGACGTAGGGCGGCGGGAAGTCGGCCAGCCACTGCTGGTGGTTGACCGTGAACCCGGCCACCACCGCGCGGCCCGAGACCGGGGCCATCGCCACCCGGTCGCTGCGGCAGGACCGGCAGCGCGGCAGCGGCGGATGGGTGTAGGCACCGCAGTCCGCGCAGCGCATGACGCGCAGCACCCCGTCGCTGCCCGCGAGCCAGAACTCGGCGCTGGCCAGCGTGGGCTGCGGCAGCGGGCGCACCCGCGGAGCAGACTCGGCTGGGTCCTCAGGACCGCGGGAAGTTGAGGACGTCACGGGCGTTGAGCTCGACGATCTTGTGGGCCTCGTCGTCGGGCACGTCGGCCAGCGACACCGCGATCCCCTTGCGGCTGTTGGGCCAGTTGCTGTCCGAGTGCGGGTAGTCGATCTCGACGCAGATGCGGTCGATGCCGATCTCGTGGCGGTTCTTGATGCCGAACTCGTCCTCGATGTAGCAGCCCCAGAAGTGCTTCTTGAACAGGTCGCTCGGCCGGGCGTCGAAGTCGATCGGCTGGTAGTAGCGGTGCCGCGCCCAGACCTGGTCCATCCGCTCCCAGAGGTAAGGGAACCAGCCGATGCCGCCCTCGGCCAGCATGAACTTCAGGCGCGGGTGCTTCTGCAGCTGACCGGAGAAGATGAGGTCGGACGCGGTCCACATCAGGTTGGTGGCGTACACGGCGAAGGAGGTGACGGTCGGCGCGTCGTCGTCCTTGATCTCCGCGTTGCCGCCGGTGCGAGCGGAGACGGACTTGAACTCGCCGCCCTTGTAGGTCGGCGAGAGCTGCTTGGCCGACGCCGAGAACCCGGGCACGAAGCTGCCGGACCCGAAGTGCAGGCTGACCACGACGCCCGTCTCCTCGAAGGTGTCCCAGAGCGGGCCCCAGTGGTCGCTGTGGAACGACGGCAGGCCGAGCGGCACCGGGCTGTCGGGGAACGACACGACGCGCGCTCCCTTGGCGGCGACCCGCTTCAGCTCGGCCACGCAGTGGTCGACGTCCCAGATCGGCAGCAGCGCCAGCGGCACGTACCTGGCCCGGTCGGTCGCGCACCACTCGTCGGTGCTGAAGTCGTTCCACGCCTGCAGGCACGCCAGCGCCAGTTCCTTGTCTTTGGCCTGCAGGAACACCCGGCCGCCGAATCCGGGAAACGAGGGGAAGCAGCAGGCCGCCTGGACGCCGTCGACGTCCATGTCTTTCACCCGCTCGGCCGGGTCGTAGCAGCCGGGGATCATGTCGTCGAAGCGCAGCGGCTCAAGGCCGTACTCCGAGGGCTCCTTCCCGGCGACCGCGTTCAGGCCGATGTACGGGTAGACCTTGTCCTCGAAGTGCCAGATGTGGCGGCCCTTCTCGTCCTCGATGATGCGCGGCCCCTCGGCCAGGTACTTCGCCGCGAGGCGGTCGGTGAACACGCGGGGATGCTCGATGAGGTGGTCGTCGACCGAGATGATCTGCATGTGGTCTTGGAGCGGCATCGTTCCATCCTTCGCTGGCCTGCAGTGAGGTCTATTATATAACCTATTGTGCTATCCGGTAAAGGGTGGGTGACGGCGGGCGGGTGACCGTACATGACGGTCTCCCGGTAAGCCAGGCGCCATTCGCCCTCGTCGGGCACCCAGGTGTCGTCGTAGGTGCCGTAGCCCTTGAGCCCTGGTGCGCCCGCCGGGTCCAGCCCGAGGAACGCCGCGTAGGACCGGCAGCGCATTCGGCCGTCGTCGAGCGGGTCGATGACGTGGCTGCCGATCAGGTGGATCGTCGCTCCCGGGTACCAGGTGGCGGCGGAGCGGGCCCAGCTGGCGGTGATGCCGGCGATGATCTCGTCGCGGCTGCGGGACCGGGCTATCTCTTTCCGCCCCTGCGGTCCGTCGTGGTAGATCACCTGCTCGCTGCCGGCCGTGTAAAGACCGCGGAGCGCCTCGACGTCGCGAGTGTCGACCGCCCATTTCTGCCGTCCGAGCTGGGCTAGGACCTGGTCGGCGGGCGACATCGGGCTACGAGGCATCGACGCCGCCGTCCACGTGCAGGGTGCTGCCGGTGATGAAGGCGGCCATGTCGCTGGCCGCGAACACCACCGCCCGGGCGATGTCGTCGGCCTGCGCGAGCCGGCCGAGCGCCATCTTGGCCACCGTGTCGTCGAGCAGTTTCTTGGCCTGTTCGGCGTCGGCCCGGCCGAACCGGGTCGGCGCGACCCGGAAGCCCGGGGTGTCGGTGGCGGCCGGGGCGATGGCGACCGCCCGGATGCCATGCGCGCGATCTCGGGGTAGCGCTTGCGGTCGTCCACCAGCCGCAGCCGCTTGATCAGCGCGGGCAGGACGAGCCTCTCCGCGACCGGCGCTACCCGCTCGGGCGGATTGCCGGACTCGTGCGCAAGCGCCCAGAGCAGGACGTCTACCCCCTCCCGGAAGGGGAGGTCGCCGAAGTCAGTAAGCCCGGTCCGTTCTGAGGCCTGGTTGAGGAGCTGCTCGGAATGCAGAGTCACGGTCGTCATGAGCTCGCCAGCCGGTCGGGGAAGCGCTCCTCGATGATCCGCCGGAAGCCCTCCTGCCACGTCACCGTGCACGGGCCGGTCAGCGCGGTCCGCCGGGCGGGGTCGAGGTTGCGCGGGTAGGCGATGATGTCGGTCATCTCGGTGAAGGAGTAGGGCACGCCCAGCTGCCCCGCCACCCAGGGCACGAGCTGCTCGACCGAGACGGCGGCGTCGCCGCCCCAGTTGGTGATCGTCCCGCCGACGGCGGCGCCGGCGAAGAAGCCCTCCAGGTGCTCGGCCATGTCGTCCTCGTGGATCGGGCAGCCGACGAACTCCCAGGCCGGGTTGACCGGGACGGGCTCGCCCTGCGCCACCCGGGAGATGATCTTGGTCGGCAGGCCGCCGCTGCCCGCCTGGCCGTACGACCAGTTCATCCGGGCGACGGTCAGCGGCACGCCGTGAATGCGGGAGAGCGTCCGCGCGACCGCCTCGCCCGCGAACTTGCTGGTGCCGTAGGCGAAGCGGGTGTTGATGCGGGTGCTGCCGCCGCAGCGGTCGGTCTCCTTGTAGGCGTACCAGGGGTCGGGCTGGTCCCAGTAGACGCCGCTGGTGGACACGTAGATCCAGGCCCGGGCGGCCTTGAGCTGGTTGAACAGCAGCCCGGTGCCCTCGGCGTTCTGTTTGAGGCCGGTCTCGATGTCGGCCGGGTAGACGTCGGCGGCGGCGTGGAAGACGTAGTCGATGTCGTCGGGGACGCCGTCGAAGTTCCCGGTGGTGTAGTCGCAGGCAACGGGCGTGATGCCCAGGGCCTCGACCGCTTCCCTGGAACCGGGCCTGGTGTAGCGGGCAAGGCCGTAGATCTGGTTGTGCGGCGCCAGGAGGGCGGCGATCGACCCGGCCAGCTGGCCGGTCAGGCCGGTCATGAGCAGTCGTGCGTTCTTCAGCATCGGAGACACCTCAGGTGCGGACCGGGACGGTCACCGCGGCGGGCAGGGCGGAGCGCTCCAGCCCGCCGTACCCGGTCTCGCCGTCCCACTCGTAGCGGGCGAACGCCGGGGACAGCACCATCCCCGCGCCGTCGCCGGGATGGGCGCCGTACGCACGCCCCTGCGGGGTGGCCGTGACGAACGTGCTCGCGATGGTCTCGGCGGCGATCACCGCCTTGTGCCGGCCGGCCTGCAGCTCGATCGTCAGCCGCTCGCCGCGCGGGACGGCCTGGTCAAGGCGCGGCCACGAGACGACGTCGGCGTCGTGGAGCACGCCGTCGACGCGGAGGAAGCCCCGCCCGCGCTCGGGCCGGTCGGCGGTCGCCCGGTAGCGCAGCAGGCCGAAGCCGCGGCCGCTGGGGAAGAGACCGTTGATGATCGCGTGGCCGGTGAAGCCGGGCAGGTCGCGACGGCGCCGGGAGTGGCTGCGGAACCCCGGCCCGGCGAACGAGTACCTGGTACCGGAGACCTCGACGGTGCCGCTGGCCGCGTAGAACTGGTGGTAGCGCAGCGACGGCGGCTGCTCGCCCCAGTCGCCCTCGGTGTTCCAGGGCGCGGCGACCGATTCGGCCTCGACGTCGACGGTGACGTCGACCAGCTCGCTGCCCGGCCGGGGGCCCGCGACTATCTCGTCGCCGGCCAGCCGGTAGACCGGGCCGGCATAGCGGCCGCGCCAGCGGCGAAACGGTTCCAGGCACTCCAGCCGCAGCCGGTCTCCGGCGGCGACCGCGCCGCTGCTGTTGCGGCCGGACCCGCCCTGGGCCAGGACGCTGCCGTCCGGCAGCAGCAGGAAGAGGCTCTCGCGGCGCAGCAGCAGGTCGCCCTTCTCGGCCGCCAGGTAGAGGTAGTGGCCCACGTGCGCGACCGGGTCGTAGCCGAACAGCCAGTTGGCCTCGAGGTGGTCGGGCGGGTCCTGGTAGCCGACCTGCGGGACGTCAACCTCGGGCGGCCACGACCCGGAGTACCCGGCTGCTGTCGTCATGTCTGCCTCCATGGGTTGTCGCTGGCGACTCTGACTCAACCTAGGAAACGATCGTTCGGCCGTCAATACGCTTGAGTTATTTCCGATACACTTGTTCCGTCACCGATACGCTAGAGTGGCTAGGCGATGACGGAGCCCAGCCTCACCCTCGGTCCCGCGGACCTCGCTCCCCGAGCGCGGATCCGCGAGGCGGCGCTGCGCCTGTACGCCGAGCACGGCGAGCAGGCCACCTCGATCCGCCGCGTGGCGGAGGAAGCCAACATGTCCCCCGGCGCGGTCATGCACCACTTCAAGTCCAAGGAAGAGCTGACCGAAGCGGTGCAGCACGCAGTGGTGGCCAAGATCCGCCACGTGGTCAGCGGCGTCGGGCTTGACCAGCCGCCGCACGTCGCGACGCGCGCCCGCAGGCAGGCGTTCGACCAGCTCATCGCGGACAATCCGTTCATCGCGGGCTACCTGAGGCGGGTCATCTTGGAAGGCGGCCCGGCCGGCCTGGCGCTGTTCACTGAGGCGTTCGACCTGGTGCGCAGCGAGATGAGCGCTCTGGTCGAGGCCGGCATCGCCCGCCCGCTGCCCGACCCCGATATCGGGCTGGTGCTGTACCGGGCGATCAACCTCGGGCACATCATCTTCGGCCCGCTCATCGAGGAGATGTTCGGCCTGTCGCTCTCGGATCCGGCCGTGCTCGAGCGCTTCCGTGACGCCGCCGTCGACCTGCTGACCCATCCGGTGTTCTATCCCGGGCCGGCCGGCGACCAGCCCGCTTGATTCAGGCGGCGCCTGCCCCTAGGATCGATATGGTTAGCTAATTAACCTTATCCGGATGGTACCGCGCTATGGTCAGGAGGGGCACGTGGGGGATGACACGGACCGCGGGGACGATGAACTGGTCCGCGATGAAGACGACCACGACCTGCTGACGTTCAGCGAGTCCGGCATCCGCCTGCGCGAAGAGATCTCGCTGGCGGAGGCGGCGCTGCGGGGGAGCCCGACCGCGGAGCAGCGGGCCGTTCTCCAGGCACGGCTGAGCGCCCTGACCGACGCGCTCGCCCGCAATACCAGGCAAGCGCACGCGAACCCGGGCGAGCAGGGGTTCCTCAATTACGAGCCCCCGCCCGCAGGTCAGGCCGGCACCGCCGCCGAGGGTAGGTCACGACCGAACTGACCCACGGTCAGTATCCTGGCGTTGTGACCCCGGACGAACTCGCCGGGAAGCGGACCGGCGAGCGGATACAGATCCTGCGGGAAAGGCGCGGTCTGACGCGCCCCGTTCTCGCCGGGCTCGTCGGCACGTCGCCGTCACGGCCGGATGCCGGTGGTCCGGGTGCGCCTGCTCAGCGACGGCGCGCGGCTGCCCATCGAGGTCTGGGACCAGGCGGCGGGCTTTCCCGCGCTCCGGCCGGCCGGCGGCGACGCCGAGGACGGCCGCGGCCTGCACCTGGTCGACGCGCTGACCGTTACTCGGTCGCGATGGCGGCCAGCACGTCCAGCTTCGCCGCCCGGCGGGCAGGCCAGTCGGCCGCGATCAGACCGAGCATGGTGGCCACGATCAAGAAAATCACCAGAGTGAAGTACGGGATGGACGTCTCTGTGATCCCCTCTTCCCCCGTTGCCGCCACCAGGGCGAGTCCCATCGGGGTGCCGATGACGATCCCGAGGATGGCGCCGAAGACCGACAGGATCACGGCCTCGGACCGTATCATCGAGCGGACCTGGCGCCGTCTCATGCCGACCGCGCGGAGCAGGCCGATCTCATGGGTGCGCTCGATGACCGAGAGCATGAGCGTGTTCACGATCCCGATGAGCGCGATGACCACTGCCAGGGCCAGCAGGGCGTAGACCAGCCCGAGTAGCCCATTGACGCTGGATGCCTGCGACTGCTCGTACTGGTCCCTGGTCTGCACCTGCACGTTCGGGTACCCGGACAGCGCATTCTGCATCGCGGTCTCGCTCCCTGTGGTCCGCAGCAGCACCGTGGAGGGGACCGGATGCTGGAAATTCGCGAGGAAGAGCCCGCTGCTGACCAGGTAGCTGCCGACCAGCGCGTTAACCCGGTAGACGCCGCCGATCCGCAGCGTCGCGGTCCCTGTTTCCGCGAACTTCACTGGGACCGTGTCCCCGACTGACAGGTGCTTGCTGGTCGCGGTTGCGGAGTCGATGAGCAGTTCCCCATGGTCGAGGGCGGCGGAGCTGCCTGACGTCATGTTCAGGATCACTGTGTCGGACAGGTGCGGGGTCGCCGCTCCGGTGAGCGCCTGCAATGACCCCTGCACCTGGAACTGGCCCTGGTAGAGGGTTGTCTCGACGGTGACGCCGTCGGCTTTCGCGGCCACCGTGGGCACCAGCGAGCTAAACCCGCTTTGCTTGCTGGTTGAGGTCAGGATCAGATTCGCGTTGGTCGCCTGGTCGAAACCGCTGGTGATCGTATCGGACAGCGAGGCGCCGAACACTGCCATCGCCGAGACCAGCGCGAGCCCGACCATGAGCGCCGACGCCGTCTGAGCGGTACGCCGCGGGTTGCGCATCGAGTTCTCCTGGCCGAGCTTCCC